>Ga0307489_10003051_pt1 | contig 11140 bp, 8 predicted proteins | sample SB12metaG_FD_202247 | JGI IMG/M metagenome (GOLD analysis project Ga0307489, IMG submission 202247) | Sea-ice brine microbial communities from Beaufort Sea near Barrow, Alaska, United States - SB 1.2 | ecosystem: Environmental > Aquatic > Marine > Coastal | place: USA: Alaska | collected 2017-05-06
CACAACGTTCTGAGTCTAACTTGATACTGTCAATTACCTCGCAGGCAATACATAAACAGATATGCCACTGAGTCACCGCATCCAGCAAGCCTTCTTTGTCTTCTTGCATGTCTTTATTGTAAGCAAGGGGTAAACCTTTCATGGTCACTAACATGCCCTGCAAACTTCCGAATACCCGGCCACATTTACCACGCATCAGTTCTAGCGCATCAGGGTTTTTCTTTTGTGGCATCAATGATGAGCCAGAAGTCACTTCATCACCTAAAGTAATAAATCCGGCTTCACCAGAGTTGAAGAATATCAAGTCTTCGGCCATACGCGACATGTGCATCATGCTTGTGCTGGCAGCAAATAAAAGCTCCAATACAAAATCCCGATCCGACACCGCATCTAAGCTATTTAAACAGGGGCTATCAAAGCCTAACTCATTGGCTATTTCATAACGATCAATGGGGTAGGTTGTACCTGCTAATGCTCCACAACCTAGTGGGGACTGGTTTAAGCGCACTCTTAAGTCACGTAAGCGACTCATGTCACGTTTAAACATTTCCACATAGGCTAAACACCAGTGTGGGTAACGTATGGGTTGAGCGCGTTGTAAGTGGGTGTAACCCGGTAAAATAACCGTTTTGTTATGGCTTGCCGAACCGACTAAGGAGGCTTTGACGTTTTCTAAGTCGGTAATCAATAAGTCAACGTGTTCACGTGTCCACAATCTAAAGTCAGTGGCTACTTGATCATTTCGGCTTCGACCGGTATGAAGTTTGCGGGCGATATCACCTAACTGTTCAATCAAGGTGGCTTCAACAAAACTATGAATGTCTTCTTCGCTACTAGCGTCGAAATCCAAGGTGCCAGCTTCAGCTTTAACTAACAAAGCTTGCAAGGCTTGTTCAAGTTGTTGTTGTTCGTCTTGGGTTAACACTCCGGCTTTATAAATGGCTCTTGACCACGCGATAGAGCCGCGAATATCTTGGCTGGCGAGTACTCGGTCGAAGGGTAATGAATCGTTTACCCTTCTAAACATAGCACTGCTGCCATCTTGAAAACGTCCACCCCACAAACTCATTATTCGATACCTGTATTTTGAAAGGCTAAGCCTTTTTTATTCATGGCTTCGATACGGCTAGATAAGCTGTATAAACGGATGAAACCTTCGGCGTGGCTTTGGTCGTATACATCATCTGCGCCAAAGGTAGCAAAGTCTTCGGAATATAAGCTGTTAGGAGATTTTCTTTGGGTAACTGTCGCTTGGCCTTTGTATAGTTTAACTACAATTTCACCTGTGACTTTTTCTGCGAAACTGGCGGCGCCTGCTAATAAGGCATCATTTAATGCAGTAAACCAGCGACCGTCATACATCACATGTGAATATTCAAGACCGATTTGTTCACGGTATTTAAGTGATGCTTTGTCCAAGACCAAACACTCTAGGGCTTTATAAGCTTTCATCATGACTGTGCCACCTGGCGTTTCGTAACAACCTCGAGATTTCATGCCCACTAAACGGTTTTCAACGATGTCGATACGACCTACACCATGGGCTGCTGCAATTTTGTTAAGGGCCATTAAAACGCCGTAGGGTGTTAATGATTCACCATTTACTTTGGTTAACTTGCCTTTTTCAAAGCTAAGTTGCACACGTTCTGGCTTATCTGGAGCATCTTCTGGATCAACTGTTAACGTCCAGATACCTTTAGTGGGTTCACACCAAGGATCTTCTAACTCACCACCTTCGTGAGATATATGCCAAGCGTTTGCGTCACGGCTATAAATTTTAGTTAATGAAGCAGAGCATTCAATATTACGTTCTGCTAGGTAATCAAGTAAATCTTCTCGAGATACCATGTCCCACTCACGCCAAGGAGCTATCACTGCTAATTCTGGAGCAAGAGCAGCAAAGGTGCCTTCAAAACGAACTTGGTCGTTACCTTTACCAGTACAGCCATGACAAAGAGCATCCGCACCCACTTTAAGGGCAATTTCGACTTGCGCTTTAGCAATGATAGGACGTGCCATAGATGTACCTAGTAAGTACTCACCTTCATATACGGCACCAGTAGTAATGGTGGGGTAAATATAGTCAGCAACAAACTCTTCTTTTAAGTCAACGATGTAACATTCACTTGCGCCAGTGGCGAGCGCTTTTTCACGGAGTCCAATTAACTCTTCGTCGCCTTGACCTACATCCGCTGCAAAAGCAATAACTTCACAGTTATAGGTTTCGATTAACCAAGGAATGATAGCTGATGTATCTAATCCACCTGAATATGCCAACACTACTTTTTTAAATTCTTTGTTTGCCTTGATAGCCATGATATTTCCTATTCAAAAGCAGTTACTAGCTTCGAGCCATTAGCCACGAGCTAACACATTGCTGTATTAATTTAATTTCTTTCAATAAAGCGCTAAAAAGTTAACACATTACTCAAACTATATATTTTTATACTATTGCTCGAATCTCGAATCTCGAATCTCGAATCTCGAATCTCGAATCTCGTAATCGTTTTCTTAATTTCTTGGTTCGAAATCGCTAGCTAGCAATTGTACCAAAATAGCGTTTTGTCCATGCATACGATTTTCAGCTTGTTGCATTAATAATGATGCATCACTGTCGATCAAACTGCCGCTGATTTCTAAATCCCTGTGGGCTGGTTGACAATGTAATACATATTCAGCGCCAGTTTTTTCCATCAACGCTTCGTTAATTTCATAACCTTCAAAAGTCTCTTTAATATCGGCTAATGGTGTCTCGTCGCCCATAGAAAGCCAAGTGTCTGTATATAGAACCTGTGAGCCATTTGCTGCGTTAATGTCAGTGCTAACGGTTAGCTTTCCGCCAAACTGCTGGGCACGAGCTTGAGTTAGCTTTATGATATTTTCGTCAACTTCGTAACCTTTTGGTGTGATGACAACGACTTCACAACCTAGCGCTACACCCACTAACATCAGCGAATGCGTGACGTTATTACCGTCACCAATATAGGCTAATTTCACTTTGCTTAAGTCGTCGTAATGCTCGCTGATAGTGAGGTAATCAGCTATCGCTTGGCAGGGGTGATACATATCACATAAAGCATTGATGACGGGGACCTTAGCTGATTCAGCTAATTCTTCTAAAGTGCTGTGTGCAAAAACCCGTGCCACGATGGCATCTGCCCAACAAGCTAAGTTAGCGCCCATATCTTTAACGTCTTCACGACCAGCTAATTTATTTGACTGTGTGTCTAAATAAACTAAATGTCCACCTAACTTATTGATACCAATGTCAAAACTCACACGGGTACGTAACGATGGCTTTTCAAATAAGGCAACAATCGATAAGCCATCTAGAGCGGTACGATAACCGGCAGGATTGGTTTTGATGGCTTTAGCCAAGGTTAGCAAACTGTGTAATTGGACAGAGGTCCAATCTTTAAATGAAAGAAGATCTTGTTTCATAATCAAGCCTTGTAACTAGATGTGTTTATTTTGGGGAGAATTTTGCTGCCTATTGCTTGCTGCTGCAACAAACCGAGCAACTTTTCTGTATCTTTCCAACTGGCTATAGTGACGCTGCGCCCTAAGCTATTAGCTGCTTTTAATGCGGCTTGTACTTTGACAATCATGCCGTCACGGATAACGTTTTGTGCGATGAGCGTATCAATTTGCTCTGTGTCCAAATGCTCAATCAGATTTTTGTTAGCATCTAACACGCCAGGCACATCAGATAAAAGTAATAATTGGGCATCTAATAACTGGGCAATCACCGTGGCTGCTTGGTCTGCATTCACATTGAGCAAGTTGCCATTGTTATCTGCACCGATGGAACTGATGATGGGTAACATATGTGTGGTGGCCAATGCTTTCAATAAGGTTGCATCACCTGGCTCAACTGAACCTACCGCCCCCAGTTCTTTGCGCATTAAGGTTGCAATACACATTTTTCCATCTAACAAGCTCAACCCAACCGGGCTGATACCTGCTTTAATGGCTAATCCGCAGAGCTGTTTATTTGCAGTACCTGCAAGTGCACCTGTGATGTAAGGCATATGCTCTTTAGGAGTGACGCGCAAACCATCAATTTTTTGGCTGCTAAGATTAAGTGCGTTTAGTAATTCTTCAACCATAGCGCCGCCGCCATGAACTAGCACCACAACATAATTTTTCTGTAACTCGCTAATGGTGGTTAGCAATGCCAAAGCCGCGTCTTCCGCTTGCATAAACGCGCCGCCAACTTTGATCACTAATATATTTCTATTTACCTCTTTATCACTGATTTTATTGCTTTCTATGCTATTCGCTTGGTTACTCATAATTAGTTCACCAATCCCGCATGAGACTCAAAACCAAAGCGCAAATTAGCACATTGTATCGCTTGTGATGCAGCACCTTTTAATAAGTTATCAATGGCACTAGTCACAACAAGATAACCAGTTTTGCTATCTAATTTCCAAAAAAGATCACAGTAAGGTGTCCCGACCACGTCATCAATTTTGGGCCAGCTATTTCTAAATCTTACAATGGGATTGTCTTGGTATGCTTGCTGATAGGCCTCGGTAATCTGTCGCTCAGTCACATTGGCTGAGGTTTTTACCGTAATCGTCGCTAAAATACCTCGCTTAAAATTGCCCAAGTGCGGTGTGAAAATTACATCAGTACCTAGATAGTCAATAATTTCAGGCTGATGTCTATGTCCCAATACACTGTATGCCTGCAAGCTGACTTCGGCAAAACTGCTGTTTAATGCTGCTTTTCTACCTGCCCCAGTGACGCCAGACACTGCGTTAATGATTGGAAAATGTGCAGTGTCAATTAGGGCATTTTGTTGTAATGGCTTAAGGGCTGTTAAAGATGCTGTGGGGTAACATCCCGGAATGGCGATCAAATCTGCATTTTTAATTTGTTCTTGATGCCAATCAGCTAAACCATATACGGCCGCTGCTAACAATTTATCCGCGTGGTGTTCGAAACCATAATATTCTGCGAATTTGTTTTTATCTTTTATTCTAAAGGCGCCTGACAAATCCATTATTACTGTTTTTTTGGCATTTTTCTCGCTACATAGCTGTTTCATCCACTTGTGACTTGCTTCATGTGGCGTAGCTAAAAACATGAGATCAAAACTTTCTGCTAAGGCACATAAATTAGCTTCATCTATGGGCTGCAAAGGTAAATCAATTCGGTTAAAAAATTGCGGATGAATATCGCCCAAAGATTTGCCTGCATCAGCACTATTAGCGGAAACAAACAAAGCGGCTAATTCAAATTGGTCATGGCCGTGAACTAGTGCGGCCAGTTCAGCGCCAGTATAACCACTGGCACCGATAATACAGGTTTTGATCATGGGAGTTTTCTCTAAAGACTCTAAATGAGTAGTGTAATTAATATTTATGGCGGAAGAAAAAAAGCACTCTTTGCAAAAATAATTTAGTTTAAAGCAAAGAGTGAGCTATACGCTACAGCTTCGACTATCGTCGATACAAAGTGCTGGCGAAGCTAGGCAGGGAAATAAACTGGTACATATACGTTATCTAACCAAAACAAGTTAAAGGAAAAAGTTATTATACTTAATCGACTATTTTAGTAGTCGTTTATAATTGGTATATAGCATGCCATGTGTTATATATTTATGCAATAAAAGTGAATAATTATTTAATGGGGCGATTATGCCAAATTTATCTTTCTTAGAACATTACGAAACTATCATTAAGACCCCTTCTATTAGCGCCTTTGACGAAAATATCGACCAAACAAATAGGCCTCTAATTGACATTCTAGCAGGCTGGTTTAGTGATCTTGGATTTGCCATAACTATTCAAGCAGTGCCTGGTACTCGCCATAAATTTAATATGCTGGCCAAAATTGGCAGTGGAGAAGGAGGTTTGTTACTTTGTGGTCACTCAGACACGGTGCCCTATGACGAAGGACGTTGGCAATCCGATCCATTTAAACTCAAACAAGCGGATGGCAAGCTGTTTGGTTTAGGCAGTTGTGATATGAAAGGCTTCTTTGCATTTATTCTTGAGGCATTAAAAACGATACCGCTTAATAAATTGAACAAACCTTTATACGTATTGGCCACGGCAGATGAAGAAACGTCTATGGCTGGTGCGCGTTTTTTTGCTGAACAGCAAATGATTAAGCCGAGTATGGCGATTATTGGTGAGCCGACCGAACTTATACCCATTTATAAGCATAAAGGACATATCGCTAAAAGTTTAAATATTCAAGGTAAAGCGGGGCACTCGAGCGACCCTGAAAAAGGTGTTAACGCCATTGAAATTATGTATCAGGCAATTGGTCAGTTGATGGATTTGCAAAGTAGACTAAAAACCCAGTTCCATGATGAAGCTTTCAGTGTGCCCTATGTCACCATGAATTTGGGTCATATCCATGGCGGCGATGCTGAAAATCGTATTTGTGGGCATTGTAACCTTAACTTTGATATGCGTGTAGTACCTGAATTAAGCGACGAGCAAGCTCTTGCTATGATTGATGAAGCGTTGGCCCCGGTATCTGCAAAATACCCCAATCGCTTAAGTTTGGATTTGATGTATCCTACTGCGCCAGCTTTTGCTTGTCGTGATGAACAAAATATTTTGGCACTAGCTGAACAGCTCACAGGTAAAAAACACCAGAGTGCCAACTATGCCACCGAAGCGCCATTTATCAATCAACTAGGCTGCGATACTATTATTTTAGGTCCTGGTAGTATTGATCAAGCCCATCAACCTGACGAATATATTTCTCTGGATTATGTCAATCCAACGGTGCATATATTGCAGCAAATGATCAACAGAGTATGTTTTTAATACTGCTGGTTTTTAGATTGATTGGGTATTTAATCCACTTAATAAAAGGTTTCAGACAAGATGCAAAAAACCATCGCACTGGTTGCTCACGACCACAAAAAGCCTGATTTAGTTAAATGGTCTTTGGCGCACAAAGCTGAATTAAGTAAACATAAGCTCGTCGCAACAGGGACTACTGGGGGCTTATTAAAGAACGAATTAAATATGGATGTGCATTGTTTTAATAGTGGTCCGTTAGGTGGAGATCAACAAATAGGGGCTTTGATTGCCGATCAAAAACTAGATTGTTTGATCTTTTTTTGGGACCCATTAAACCCTGCGCCCCATGACCCCGATGTGAAAGCATTGCTTCGATTATGCTCAGTTTGGAATATACCTGTCGCTTGTAATGTCTCGACCGCAGATATGTTGTTTACCTCTCCTCTATTTATTAATAACGACTACCGGCGAGATATTCCGGACTTATAAAAACCACTGGGTATAAATAATTTATGTTCAGTGGTTTTAATGGAGTCACAAATTTCACTCTATCTGTCTGATGGTTAATAAATGATTCAACGCTGAAATGATGAAGGTAGTGCTATGCACTGGTGATTGCTCATAAAATCTCTCCCAAGCATGACTTTTGTGTTCGTCGTAGTGTTGTTGCCGTTCAGGGAATTCTTTGACATATGCAAGGTTCACTGCATGACCTATGGTCACGTCAATGACTATCGCTTCGACCACTATTAAACTTGGGTTTTGTTCAAAGAAGCTAGCTAACGCTGTGAGTGTTTCAATAGTCAGTTGACGATATTCTGCTGCATGTATGTTGTTAAACATATGTTCGATTAATAACGCGAAAGCATTTTCTCTTTCAGTCATGTCACTTAACACTAAGTCACTGCTAATACGGTTGCGTTTATCCATTTTGTTACCAATAACTAGACCGCTGGTATGTTTCAAAACCCCCCAAATTTTGCCTAAAAATTCTGCTGAACGTCGGTCGAGTATCCCTTGGTGCTGACGCCAAGCCAGCCAACCATTAACTGGAGTTTCGAGTTGCTCTAAGCCCAAATTTTGTTGCCAATTTAATTGTTCAGTATTGCCTTGAGCATGCAATGTTTCAAGCTTTTGTGGAAGTTCAGCTAAAGTTTGATAATTTTCCAACACCGCTTCTAGGCGTGATTGTATTTCTGATGGTGGCATGTCCATCAATATTTCATAGGCCTGATCAGTCGTGGTGTTTTGCGCTCGGGTAATTTGACTCGTTAGCAGAATGATCAAAAGACTTGCACGCAAAGTTAATAACTCGCTAAATAACTCTGGCCTAGCTTTGATTAACAGACCCAAGTAAAGCAATACCTCTTGGGTTAAAATTTGATCGCGCACATCTTCGCGGCAATATTGCACAATTCGCTGCATCAACTCATCGTCACTTATTGGACGAGTGATCAACGACTCATCATGATATGAACGACCTACCTGAATAAACTTTTGTGCGACTAATAAGTCACCCACTGCTAGGCCAATGTCTCCATTAATTTTGCCCTGTAATCCAGACGCTTGTCGCAACACTGACCAAAGTCTCAGTCTACCTGCTTGGGTATATACTTCTTCAATTAAGTCGAGCAAGCTGCGCTGCTGATTGTGGATGTAAATTTTAGTGTTAATCGATTCGAGCTCGACTAGTTTAGTCAGTAGCGCTATTTGTTCATAAAGATTAGTCGCTTGTCCTAATCTAGATTCTAATATGGCCGTCTCTTTTTGTAATGCGATTTCAAGTTCTTCACTTGGTGATAATTGTTTATGCTCACCTGCTAAGGTCAATACGCAAGATGGAGACAACAAACTAGCTAAGGGTTGGTCAGGTAAAATTAAGTCTTTTAGGTGCTCCACATGCTCAACTGCTGCGGTATTTAATAACTGCGCCATTATATCGTGGCGCACAGGTATACCGTCTACTTCACCGCTGGCAATCTGTTTCATCAATGCATAAAAGCTACTACGATCCGTGTCTAGCAAATTGTGAGTCAGTAACACTGTAACCGTAGGGCGACCTAATTCTGTCCAATGCCTGTGAAGATAACTCAGCTCTGACTCAAAGCGACGCACTAAAAATTCGATGTCATAACTGAGGAAAAAATCTTTCTGGATAAAAGAAGGTGTCAGGCATACCGCGCGTTTTTTGCCCATCATATAAACACGGCTGGTGGTTAAACTTTTCAATTTTCTAGGAATACGTCCGGTAAGACCTAGTTCATCACATTTACCAATTTGTGCATGTATGCTGGCAATATCCTCGGGACGATAAACTTGCACAGGTGAAATATCTTGGATAGTTTGTGTCTGAACGCCATAGGCTTCCAACTCTTGTTTTAACGCTTCATCCTCAGCCAAAAACATAAGTTGTACCACGGGCTTTTTAGGTATTTTATGATGCCTTCGTCCAAGAGGATCTAAATCACCTAGACGCAACAAGCCATCTTCTAGTAAACAACCAAGTAAGTATAAGCTTTGTGCCCAGACTAGTGGCACATTATCGTTAGGTATACGCTTTTGAGAGCCTGGTTCGAGACGTTCTTGTTCAACACAATCTTCAGCAACAAAATACAATTCAGGTAGCAGTTTTTGACCATTTTGTTCGACCAGTACTGCGTCAAGTCGCGTTCGGTAATGACTTATTTGTGGTGTATCATCCCGAAAAATTGCATCTAAATATAAATAGGTATAAAACAGCGGCCATTCAGACTCAATATGCTCAAACTGTTTCAGCTCTTGTTCCTCATAATGCAGGCGCCCCTCATCTTCGAGAGCAGTTTGGTGCCCATCACGCAAAAAACGTTTCAGGCCATAATTTCCCTCTAACTTATCAATAATGTCGTTGCGCACTTTGTTGGCAAGTTCTGGGTCGTCGACAGCAAAAGCGGGATAGCCCACTATGCTAAGTAGGGCTGCGTCCGTTTCTTTTGTATTAGACTCACGAGGTAACATAGACGTTAACGTAATATTTGATTGAGCAATATTATCTGGAATGACATGAATAACGCTCGACCGAGACCCTTTAGCGCCAAAAAGGTTAAAACCAGATAGCGCCTCTAGTGCGGCCTTCGCCATCCCCAAGGAACTGGCATTTAACTCGACATTGCCGCTATTACTTTTAGCGCCACGCTCCCAAATACCAAAATCGGGTGTGCGGTAAGCACGTTCGATGTAATACACTAAATTTTGTATAAAACAGACTTCTTCATCGGTCCATATTATTTCCAAACCTGAGGCAATCATCTGCGTAAGCGTCAGAAGAAATACTGAAGTAGCATCAATCTGTAAATGCCCCCATTCGTCATCACCCACCACGCTATCACCTGTAGCCGTATCGTATTTGGCATGTAATGCATCGATGGGTTGCCGAGTTCGCTTAAATTTTTCTACTTTTGCCGATTGCGCCATCATTGAACGCAATAAAGCGCGCATTAATTTGACTGTTCGTTGTTGTAATTCAAATCCTCGCCCACCATCGTCATCTAAGTTGCGATAGGCTAATGCTAGTCCCCAGACTGCTAAAATACTGTATACGTTGTCTCGTACCCAAGCATCTTGGTAATTGCCATGCACTGTGACAGCCGTGCTTGCAGGAAGTAATCCTGATATGGGATGTTGCTTGTCTAATATGACCGATTTGATCTGGCCATAATATTGGTCAAGACGAGTCCGTAATTCGATGTCTTGCATGATGGCTCCTTATCGCCTGAATTAGTCAAACATACAAAAAAAACAATTATAAACTAATGCTTTTATAAATATGCGTAGAGCATAAAATAAATCCTAATTCTATACCAATCGAATCCATCTAATACCAGACAGATAGATATTACCGCTAATAAAATTGCCATATGAAGACTTGTTACGATTGATGAAATGGGAAAAAAGCGGCACTAAAGTGGTGCTGTTATAAGTTTTTTTGATGGTGCTCGCTTTATATTGACGTTAACTCTTGATGCTTTTTACCTTTCTTCCCATGCTTGCTCCTTTTTTCCTCATTTTTCCTCATTTTTCAACAGCCTTAGCTTGCTGCTCTGGAGTAAGTTGATTCCAAATGTCATGTTGGGTTTTGGCTTTTAATATCGCTATTGTCAGAAAATCAGCTTGGTATTCGTTATTGAGGGTTTGCCAAGTATCAGCGTTAAAGTCAACACTTTGCACTAATAACTGATCTGCTTGCTTATAGACTTTTAATTTGGCCTTAATTTTTTACCACTTGCTTTGCTTTTATTCTTAATAACGTTAACGGCAGCAAGTTGAGCTTCTGATAAGTCTAAACGTTTAAGTTTTCTGCCTTTTCGTTTGCCTTCTTTCCATCTTGCAAC
>Ga0307489_10003052_pt1 | contig 11139 bp, 7 predicted proteins | sample SB12metaG_FD_202247 | JGI IMG/M metagenome (GOLD analysis project Ga0307489, IMG submission 202247) | Sea-ice brine microbial communities from Beaufort Sea near Barrow, Alaska, United States - SB 1.2 | ecosystem: Environmental > Aquatic > Marine > Coastal | place: USA: Alaska | collected 2017-05-06
TCCTTGGCGAACCACGATGTATCGGCGCAAGTTGAATTTGAAAGCAAAATTGAAGCAAAATTGAAACCAGTCTATCATATTTTGGTTTCAAGCGCTAAGTGCCTGGCGCTTTCAACGTGGTTTTGATAGGGGCAACCTGCACCGTCCTACCACGAGCACCGCGGGCAGCGGTTGTCCGTCACGGCCGACCCGGCTGCAACCGCGCCCCCCCCAGCCAGGGGCTTACACTCGTCCACTTTTCAGCTCAACCTAAGCCGTTTTGGTCACACCTCCCCGTGTCCCCCTGTCTAACAGTCTGGGGGGAAATCATGCACCGAACGTATCCCACAAAATGTGCTTACGTTGAACCGAAAAATGGACAAGTGTAAGCCCCTGCCCCCAGCACCCCGAGCCGTCCCGTCGCCCGCGGCACCCGCGGCGGCGCCGCCGCCGGCGCCGGTCGTCATCTCCCCGCATCAAAGGCCCGGAGATACCAGATTGCATGCTCAATGTGTACTCGCATTCACCTCCACCTCCTCTGTCTCATCAATCTAAGACCTGGCATGACAAAGTGCCTGAAGCTATACATTTTTGGGCCCTAGCTCAAAAACTCAACTCAATGTTATTGAGTCAAAAGACGCCATATCAAGCCGACGCCATATCACACCGCATCTAAATTGATGTGGCGTCTCTTGACTCAAAAATCTTGAGTTGAAGTTTTTGAGCAAGGGCCCAAACATTGATATCTTCAAGCAATTCGTCAAATTATCATATCCATGTCAGTATGGCCAATTCGCCAAACGCGACAACACTGACACTCGACACGAGACCCACCCATGGTGCGTGCGGAGGTCGTAACACCCCTCGTTGTAGCGGCGCAACTAGAAATTGAAAGCAATGTTTGAAAGCGGATCGTCACATTTTAGTTTCAAGAGCTTACTTCCAGGCGGTGTCAAATTGAGTTTCATAGGGTCAACCTGCACCGCCTCACCCCGTGGTCCACCGGCCCGAAGCCGCACCGCGCGCACATCCTGGCGTCCGGCAGCTCGTCCCGCAGCTGCGCCGCCAACATGCAGAGGGCTTACACTCGTCCACTTTTCAGCTCAACCTAAGCCGTTTTGATCACACCTCCCCTTGTCCCCCTGTCTAATAGACTTGGGGGAAATCATGCACCCAACGTATCCCACAAAATGTGCTTACGTTGAGCTGAAAGTGGACGAGTGTAAGCCCCTGCCAACAGGCGCATGCTGCCGAACGCCGCGTGCTCCTCCTGCTCCCCGCGGCTGGGGCCCGGTATGACAAAGTGCGTCAAAGTGTTACGAGAAAAGCAAAGCAAAGCAAGACATGGTCCAATCACAGGCTCGGATCAACAGCATGAACCAATCACAGGCTCGAAACAGTTTTGATTCGAGCCTGTGATTGGTCCATGGTTTGCTTTGCTTTGCTTTGCTCGTGACACTTTGACGCACTTCGTCATATCATCCTCTCACTGCTTGCTGCCTCTGTATGATACCGTTTGACACTTTCATACCTCCGTGCGATACCGCCTGATTAAGTGATGCTGTCTCAGAGTGATACCATGAGACACAACATGCCTCCATTTGCCACTACATTGGCACTGCCTTAATTCGATACATGATACTGTTTGATATCGCTTGACACTGTTTGATACTGTTTAATATGTATGACACCAAGCCGGGCCCCACCCGCTACCGTCCGGCTTGAGCGCCGCCTGGGCCTGCTCCCACACGGCCTGCACCTGTTTGGCCACCGGCAGCCTCTGCAGCGCCCTCCACGTGGGGCCACTGGGGACGTGACAGGTGTCGGGGTGGCCACTGGGGACGTGACAGGTGTCGGGCTGGCCACTGGGGACGTGACAGGTGTCGGGGTGGCCAATGGGGACGTGACAGGTGTCAGGGTGGCCGCCACTCACCGGGCACCAGCTATGCAGGCGATACTGGTATGGCTAGACGAGAATGAGATAAGGTACCACTTTGGCGTCGATAACGAGCACCGACGAACACGTTTGGGCATGCTCCTTACCTGAGGTGCGCAGCGAACGCCTCCTCCGGCACGCCGCGCGCCACCTCCGCGGCGCTGAAGCTCGCGGCGTCGCACTCGCTGAGGCTGGCGTTGTGCAGGTTCCGTCGCGGGCAGAACACCGCGCCGTGAAGCAGGGGCTTACACTCGTCCGCTTTTCGGCTCAACTTAAGCACATTTTATGGGATAGGGGTTCATTCAGGGGTCGTTCGGGGGGTGTTTAGGAGGTGTCAGGGAGTATTCAGGAGTATCAGGGGGTGTTCAGGGTGTATTTTGTGTCAGAAACGGCTCAGGTTGAGCTGAGAAGTGGACGAGTGTAAGTCCCTGCCGTGAAGCCGCTCGCACAATGCCATGTTTCCGTCCTTCTCGGCGGCCGCGGCGGCTTCGAGCGGGTGCGAGGTGGAGAGCACGAGGGTTGCGGCGTCGGTGATGTAGCGCGTGAGGCAGGTGGCGCAGGTGAAGTGCCCGCGCTCGCACCGCGCGCCCCGCGGCGCCGGGCGACGGCTGACCACGGCGGCGTCGCCAAGCACGGCGACGTCTCGCTCCAATCGTGGCTGCGTTGAAGATGTTCCCCCCTGCGACACGGCCCCGGCCCCCGCCCCGCCCGCCCCCTCCCCCCCCGTCCTCGCAACCACCCCCGTCTCAGTATCTGTCCCCGCCCCCGACCCCAACCCCGTTTCCGACCCCGTCTCCATCCCCGTTTCAATCCCCGCCCCCGCTTCCGTAGATGGTTGAGGCTGTGATTGTACCTGTATTGCGGCCGCCGCAGTTTCCCGCGCGTCGGCCTCGGCGGTGTAGCATATGCAGCACTCTACACGCGTCTCCGGCTCCATCGCCGAGTCTGGCTCCATCACGTGTTCCCCGACCGGAATGCCCAGCCGCGCGCGCGCTCGTCGCAGTGAGTCACCGCCATCGGGTCCCGACCATAACAAGCAGGAAAATGTTCCACTGTTTTATTACCTTGGAAAATCCGAGTCATCATCAGAATCCGATCCTCGTCATCGGCTCGGACATCCGTGTAGATTATATCCGTAATAACACGAGTAATGTATCCGTCTGTGGGCACCTTATCCGTATGCAGGCCGAATTTCTGGTCAGAAAGACAGAAACCTTCTCCTCTCCTCCCCCCATGCACACTGTACGTTGTGCGCCACAGCCACAGCAGGGCGCCGACCCACCGGGCAGCTCAATACAACCTCCAGAAGAGAGGGGAGGGGATCTGATCCCCGGGTGCAAGGCACACACTCGCACACTCAAAGCGCGGTGTCGAAGAGAACAGTGAGGGCACCGCGGCCGCGGCTGTGAGAGAAATGGGGGTTCTGGAATCTTGGATGGCGCCGCACCTGGTGCTGCCCTCCAAGGGATGTCCGTCTCATCCCGTTCGAGCCGTCAGCCCGGGAGGTCGCCGCGCGGGCGCGGCGGCGACCTCCTGCCGGGCCGCGGCGTTCCCGTCTGCGTCGGCGCGATGGGAGCGTCAGCGGCAGGGGCTTATACTGGTTCACTCTTCAGCTCAACTTGAGCCGTGTCTGACGCACAAAAACACCCTACACACCATAAACACCCCCCAACACCGCCTTGACATAGGCTACACAACCCCTACGCACACCCCCTATACCATTAAAAGCGCTCAAGTTGAGCTGGGAAGTGAGCGAGTGTAAGCCCCTGGTCAGCGGCAGCCGCTGCAGCAGCTGCGGCAGCAGCAACAGCCCGACCTCCGCTCATGCCGCCTCAGCGTCAGCAGCACAAGGCCGTTTGCTTCCCCATCCCCTCCTCCGTCTAGGGCTCTATCTCCCTTCGGCGGCGGCGGCGCGGGCGACGGCCGCGGGGCCGCGGGCGACGCAGATCATCACCGTCAACGCACGCCCGGGTTGGCCGCCGCCACCACCGCCGACGATCCTCAGAAGAAGCGCCCCTTGGTGTAGGGCCTGGCAGATATTGCTCGCCCCGTCCGTCACACGATGCCATCCAACTCGAGCGACGAGGGTCCACAATGCGTTGGAGGACGCGGCGGGCAATGTCCACAAGACCCTATCGTATGGCGCCCCCGGGCGCGCGCCCGGAGCAAGGAACCACTCAGCGCAGAAGAGCAGAGGGCCTCCGCCGCTGACGCCGTCCGAGCTGCCGCCGTGTTAGCAGACCGTGCGAAGGAAGACAGCTCCGCCGTCGCCGCCGCCCGTGCCATCTTCGCCGCTGCGCCTGCTACCAAGCCCTACCTCAACCGCGGCCCAGTGGTCCCACCGAAACCACTCTATAGACCAGGTAGGGCGGTGCAGGTTGACAGCATCAGAACCCGTGTTGAAAGCGAAAGCGCCTATGGTTTCAGCGCTCGAAACCATATTACCATAAACCGCTTTCAAACTTTGCTTTCAAATTCAACTTGCGCCGCTACAACCAGGGAAGTTGTATCTCGCAAGTGCCGCCACGAAACAGGCGGGGCTTGGCCACTCCTCCGTTTCCAGCTCACTGCCAGCCGACACAGCTGTGTCTTGTCCCATAAACCACTGGTAAATGGCAGCCAAGTGAACATCTCGAATTTGCTTATGTTGAGCACCCACAGCTGTGCTTTTCTCCCCGGAACCACTGGCAGTTACCCAACTGAAGGTGCTCAAGTTGAGCACCCACAGCTGTGCTCTTGCCCCTGGAACTGCAACCAATGGCACTTATCCCCAATTGAACACCTTGAAAATGGATCTCAGTTAATCTACCACGGAAACTCATGTACTCTCCACCAAACACCTTGAAGATGCTTGTGTTGACCTCCGTCAGGAATGGACCTGTTCCGTTTTACGAGTCGAAAAAATCATTGGTCTGTAACTCAAGAATCGAAATGACTATAGGGTAATTCTCTCACGCGAACGGCCCTGTTTGTGGGAGCTGACACAGGACCCGCTACTGCGGCGCGTGGTGGTGGTGGTGGCGGGCTCCACCAGCCTCAACCTCAACAAGGTGTGGCCCTGCAGCTTCAACCGATGAAATCCAGTTTGAAAGCGCCTGGAACTAAGCGCTTGATTTTTTCGTTTTTTTTTCTTCATTAAGCCCCAAGGCGCTTCACATGGAAGCGCTCGAAAGTAATACACGAGATTCTGCTTTCAATTTCTGCTTTCAATTTCTGCTTTCAATTTCTGCTTTCAATTTCAACGTGCGGCGCTAAACCAAGGCCAACGAGGCGCTGGCGAAGCACCCGGAAGTGATGGAGAAATTGCGATTGAAGGCGGAGGACGGCGCTCCAAACGCGGCGGGCGACAAAAGCGCGGCAGGGTTCCCTCCAGGAGCTTACACTCGTCCACTTTTCAGCTCAACGTCAGCACTCTTTGTCCCATGTGTTGGGGTGCTGTGCTGGTTTCAGCTACAAAACCGGCTCAGTTTGAGCAAAGATGTGGACGAGTACAAGCCCAAGGTTCCCTCACTGTGTGCTCACACTGTACCAGCGTACCTGTACACACTCGCGGCATCCTCCTCCCTGGCCTGACACTGGGTTCCCTTTTCATCCAAGTATGACTGTTTGCTCATAGTGTGCAGGTGTACCCGTTCCCCTGTAACACCCCTGTTACCACCCCATGTACCTCCGATGCAACCCCCATGTAACCCCCATATAATACCCATGCAACCCCCATGTAACCCCCGTATAACCCCCGTATAACCCCCGTATAACCCCCTGCGGACCCTGAAGCACGGCCGCCAAAGTGGGGTCACAAATCATGTCCGTGCTCACCTTCCTGGCGCAGGACATGGGCCTGACCCCCAAGGTGGCGGGCGTCCTCATCGAGATGTACCCACCGGCAGGGGCTTACACTCGTCCACTTTTCGGCTCAACGTGAGCGCTTTCTGTGGGATAGGGGGTGCATTTGGGGTTGTTGAAGGGGTGTTTAGGAGGTGTCGGGGGGGGATTTGGGGGTGTGTAGGGTGTGTGCAGTGTCCGAAACGGCTCAGGTTGAGCTGAAAAGTGGACGAGTGTGAGCCCCTGCCCACCGGTGCTGGCGCTACATGTGGAGGATCAGCTCCGCCCTGTGGTGCGCGTCTTCATGGCAGGGGCTTACACTCGTTCACGGTGGAGCTCAACTTGAGCAACTCCAGGACACATTCAGGGTTCAGTCGGGTAACACGGTGGACGGAAGAGCTCAAGTTGAGCTGAACCGGAACGAGTGTAAGCCCCTGCTTCACGGGCGCCGGGTTGCCGCGCGACACGGCGGTCAATCTGATCCGCAAGCACCCGTGGATGCTTGGTGAGGCCCTTACTGTTCGTGCATAGTGTACCCGCGCGCGTTCACGTCCTCTTTTGTTTATTATGACAAAGTGCCCGAAGCTATACATTTTTGGGGCCCGTGCTCAATTCAACTCAAGATTCATGAGTCAAAAGACGCCATATCACGTCGTATAATTGATATGGCGTCTTTTGACTGCAGAATCTTGAGTTGAAATTTGGGGAAGGGCCCGGAAATGTATAGCTTCAGGCACTTTGTCATATCAATGTGTTTCGGAATCCAAGGCGCTCACCTGACACTCACATGGCGCATTCTGCTCACAGAGCGTGCATTCCGCTCACACGGCGTGCATTCAGCCAGCCCCATGCACGCTCCGTTTGCCACCTGGCCTTACATCCGGGCGCGTCAGTCGCCGACGAGCTCATGCCGAAGCTGCAGCATCTCACGACAACCGTGGGCCTGAACTCGTCGGACGCGGCGGGCCTGCTGAACTTCGACCTGGAGCGGGACATCAAGCCGCGCCTCGACTTCTTCGCCAATGAGTGCTTCATGGGTGGGGGTCTGAGTTGGCGGATTCAATTTCGAGGGTGCAGGAATCCTGTCGATTTGGACCGAATCCAACCTTCACCGAATCGTCCGAATTTTCGAATCAGTCTAAATGCTCATACACAGGTAACACATCCGCCTTGCGGGGCTCAGCGAATTACCCCAAATTCGGCCGAATCCGACACTTCACCGAATCGTCCGAACTTCCGAAACGCCTACTCAGGCGCGGGCTATCGGTCGTCCCTCGTCCCCTTGTAAGCTCAGGGTGTACCCGTGCACCCGTGCCTTCTCCTCTACCTCCCCCGTCTCACAGTGTACCCTCAGGCACTCGCCCCGGGCGGGAGCCAACAGTCGCTCCTTGGTCAGCTCAAGGTGTGTACGAACCCTAAACCCTAAACCCAAACCCTAAACCCTCAACCCTACCTGCTCCTCTGCCTCGTTCCTGTCTCATAATACCCACGTCTTAGGATGCAAATTCACTCAATAACGAGAGATCGAAATGCGGGGGATGACGTGGCAATTATTACTTATGGGCCGTGCTCCCAGGCATGGATGGGGCGGCGACGTTGTTTCAGATGGCGCCGCGCATGCTGCACCACACGGATCAGGCAGGGGGGCTGTTGAGAATACGCACTGGATACCCTAAACCCTAACCCAAACCCTAAACCCTAAACCCTAAACCCTAAACCCTGAACCCTAAACCTGGATCGACGCCACATTTTCTCCTGCTCCTCGAAGGGGGGGGGGTGCATTTCAAAACATATAGTCTAAATCGACGAAGTTACTGAGATTGAGCCACGGCTAAACTTTAAATGATTACGAGCTCTGCTCCTCTGCGGGTCTATATGTGTTTTCACCCTGAAGGTGAGTCGTGCTCCGATCTCGGTTCGAGTGCTGGTTCTCAATGGACCTTCTGCCCTGACAGGGGTGTTATTGGGAACAGGCACTCGACCGACGTTGAATCGATGCACCGAGCCCACGCGTCTGTATGAGCATTCATCCTGACCCTGACGGTGAGTCATGCGGCTCGTCCAATCTCGTTCGAGTGCTTGCTACGCAGTTCTGGTGAAGGGGGCAAATGGGGATGGCGCGTGGCGCGGCCTGGTCACGATCGTTCAGTCAATAGACCCTCGCCCATACATTTTTCAGCCTCCCGTGTACGGCAGGCTGATATACACTGTAATTTATATGAGCGACCGTCTATTAACTCAAGCAAATTTAAATCCCCATTTGTCCCCCCCACCAGAACTGCGTAGTGTTCTCAACGACCCTCGCGTCAGGATAACACGTATCACCTGGATAACATGCGTGTCTGGCTCCAGATAATCGCACAGGAAACTAAGCTCGTTCCGGAGGCTGTCGCGACAATATTGGGCAGGGCGTTGACTCTTTAGTCTGACTAATTGCACTGTGTTGAGCGTCTGCATGACCTCACCGACCGGGCGGCCGGATCGACTCCGCGTAACGTTGTTGCGACCAGTTTGGTTATGCGATTATATGCGATCTCCTGCGCGTAACTACGCATAGCCAAAATGGTCGCAAAAACGTTACGCGGAGTCGATCCGGCCGCTCGGTCGGTGAGGACACGCAGAAGCGCACTGTGTGTACTTGGTGCACACACCTGATGCGACGTTGTCGTTGCATACAAGTCAATGCGTGCGTGACTCTTGAGTCTGTCTAAGTGCACTGTGTGTACCTGGTGCCCGCACGGGATGCGACGTTGTCGTTGCATCCAACCCACTGCCTGCGTGTGGTGCAGGGCACTGATTCTTCAGTCTGACTAAATGCATGTGTGTGATGCTCGGTGATCATACCCATTGTTGACCATTATGCTCATGTATATTCTTCGCATTTTTCCAGGGTACCTCAAATGGCGATCGCCAATTCTTGAGTAATAGACCGTCGAATCGCCATATCGTACCATTGTATGGCAAATCTGACCGTCTATTTACTCGAGAGTGCAAATTTGCGTAGCGTTGACCGCCATTTGAGGTACCCTGGAAAGCTGCGAAGTTATTGTGTCTAACTGAAGGCTTGCATGTAACGCTCAGTGACGGTACCTCGAGCTACTGTCAACCTTGTACCAGTACACTATGCGTTGTGTTCCCTTGTACACGGGTTTAGGGTTTTACCCTAAACCCTAAACCCTACTGTCAACCTTGTACCGGTACACTATGCGTTGTGTTTCCTTGTACACAGCTTTAGGGATTTAACCCTAAACCCTACTGTCAACCTTGTACCGGTACACTATGCGTTGTGTTCCCTTGTAAACGGGAAGAAGCCCGATGCCATTCTGCTATCGCCGGAGACGCTGCGGCGGAGATTAGGTGGGCTCTGGTAGATGTTGCTCGCCACGTCATCTGAGATGTTGCTCGCCGCGTCATCTAACGTGTTGTAAAGCCCTCGTTTCGTGTGTTCAAACAACACCCCATGACGGGGCGAACAATATCCTGGTAGATGTTGCTTGCCACGTCGTCTAACGTGTTTTACGCCCTCGTTGCTTGTGTCAAACAGCACCCCATGACGGGGCGAGCAATATGACAAAGTGCGTCAAACCACTTGGCGACCTGATCACTTTGAGTGCTAACTCGTCAACGTGGACATCTCATATTGGTCCAGCGGGACAACATGGCACGCTAAGTCGTCATGTCTCTAAGGGTTTAGGGTTTAGGGTTTAGTTTAGGATCAAGTGCGTCAAACCACCTGGCGACCTGGTCACTTTCAGTGCTAAGTCGTCCACATAGACAGCTCTTCATGGGCACGCTAAGTCGTCATATCGCTAAGGGTTTGACGCACTTTGACGTATCCGCCAGGCCCTATGGGTTTGACGCACTTTGACGTATCCGCCAGGCCCTATGATCGGGCTTTCTGACACAGACGTTTGGAGAGGATGAAGCGGCGAAGATGATCCGCCGAGCCCCTGGTAGGGCGGTGCAGGTTGACCCTGTGAAACCCAAGTTCAAACCCAATGGAAGCAAGCGCTTGAATCTGGAGTATGATGGGCTGCTTTCAAAATTCGGTTTCAAATTCAACTTGCGCCGGTACACCCTGGGCTGCTGACGCTGTCGGTGGACATGAACATGGCCCCCAGGCAGGGGCTTAAAGTCGTCCAATGGGCCGATTTCAGTATATCGCCTTGGTGAAATGCTCATACAGAGTTGCGGGCAAAGCGTCAGCGCTCAGTGCGGGAAAGCGGGCGCCAGGTTGAATGCCCATACAGAGTTGCGGGCAAAGCGTCAGCGCTCGGCGCAGGAAGCGATATACCGACATCGGCCTATTCTCAGCTCAACCTAAGCCGTTTTGGCCACACCTCCCCGTGTCCCCCTATCTAATAGATTGGGGGGAACATCATGCTCCCAACGCATCCCACACAATGTGCTTACGTTGAGCCGAAAAGTGGACGAGCGTAAGCCCCTGCCCCTAGGGTGCTGTTTATGGCTGACATGCTGAAGACGGATCCGGAGGGAGCGAAGAGAGTACTCTGCTCGTGTCCATCTCTGTTTGAGCTTTCGGAGCGAAGCCTGGGGACCAAGTTTCATTACTTTTCGGTGACCGCGGGGTGAGGCGGTGCAGGTTGACCCTATGAAACTCAATTTGAGACCGCCTGAAGGTAAGCTCTAATGTGACGATCCACTTTCAAATTTTGCTTTCAATTTCAACTCGCGCCGCTACAGCGGGGCTGGGAGTTGAGCGCACGATTCGTGCAGTAATGATGTCTCCGGAGATGCTGAGTCACAGCCTGGCAAGGCGGTGCAGGTTGACCCTATCAAACCCAGGTTGAAAGCGCCTGGGACTGAGCGCTTGAAACTATAAAGTGATGAGCTGCTTTCAAAGTTTGCTTTCAAATTCAACTTGCGCCGCTACAGCCTGGAGGACAACATGCTTCCCACGGCAGGGAGGTGCTGCTTGACAACTGTATTTGCGCACACGGAATTATATACAGGGGGGGTTATTTAATTAGGGGGGTTGATTTTCTGTTGTATGAGTAGTTCACTATTCGTATGAGTATCCTGCCGTGACATAGCCCTTCTTCGTTCATCAAATGACCCCTTTATTATTAAGACACTCAATGCCGGTGTGTGTTGCTCTGTGATCTTACCACGCGCCAATCTATTGACAGGCTGGGCGCTGACACTGACATAAAACAAACCGCTTTCAAAACTTGCTTTCAGTTTCAACTTGCGCCGCTACACCACGGTGGCGTTTCTGCGGGATGAGGTAGGGGGGGTATTGAGAACAAGCACCCGCCCACGTTGACTCGACGAACCGAGTCCGAGCGTCTGTATCAGCAGTCACCCTGAAGGTAAGTCGTGCTCCGATCTCGGTCGGGTGATTGTTCTCAATGACCCTACCGCGAGTGTGGCGCGGGGGC
>Ga0307489_10003053_pt1 | contig 11138 bp, 19 predicted proteins | sample SB12metaG_FD_202247 | JGI IMG/M metagenome (GOLD analysis project Ga0307489, IMG submission 202247) | Sea-ice brine microbial communities from Beaufort Sea near Barrow, Alaska, United States - SB 1.2 | ecosystem: Environmental > Aquatic > Marine > Coastal | place: USA: Alaska | collected...
TCCGGGCACTCGTTTTTGTAGATGCCCTTGCCCGCCAGCAGGGCCGCGCGCACACCTTCCCTCTTCAACTACGGACACAAACGTGCGTACGAGTGTGAGTACGAGCACTCGACAACTGCCAGCTGTTTTGACCCTGACCACTCAAAGACGCTGAAGTTGAGCTGAAAGGGACGAGATACGAATGCGGGGTCTTCCGCCCTCCTGCGGTCGTCGTGTACAGGGCACTTGTTCAAAGCACGGGCGATTTGTCCCGTGGGGTGTGAGGCCTTGCCCGCGAGCCGCGGCGTGACGCACGCCTGGCAGAACGTGTGCCCGCACGGCAGCGTGCACGGGTCCGTCAAGTAAGGCCTGGCAGATAGAGCTCGCTCCGTCGTCCGACGCATTTTGAACCCTCGTTTCTTGTGTGAAATGGCTTGGGTAGGACCTTACATATATTGCGCGCCACGTCATCCAACGCGCTTTGAACCCGCGTCTCTTGAGGTAGATGGCATCCCATGAGATGTGGCGAGTAACACCTGCCAAGGCCGTACCGTGAAGAGCTGCGTACACAGCCCACACAGCAGATGCTCGTGGAAGTTTTCCACGGCGCACGCCATTGGCTCTTCCTCGTCGTAGTCGGGCGACTCCACAGCCGCCGCCGCCGCGGCTGCGGCCCCTCGCGCCCGGCCGGACATCTCCACGCCCTTTGGCGCGCCTTTCCGCTTCCGACGCGGCATCTTGGCGGGAGTGCACACACCAGGGAATGGGAGAGCGAGCGCGAGCGCTTGCACTATAAATAAGTACTGGCAGCATCAGATTCGTTTTGAATCTCGGCAGTGGGGCGAAACTATTTGGGGGTGCCGTCTCTGTCCGAGGAGAAAGGCCGCTTGTCCTCCATTGCGCGCTCCGCGCAGCTCCTGCTGGCGCGACGTTGAGCGCGGCACACGTTCGCCGCGCGCGAAGTTTGCCCACACCCGTGGGCGTATCCTCGTCGACCACCGCCATGCGCCCCGCGCCTTGCGCCCGGCGACCGAAGCCTGCTCCTGTGTTGACAGCTGTGCAGTCTCAAAATGGCAAGCGAGTACTGGACCGTGTCGACGGGCCCCGCGGTTCGCCTCTTCACCTGCCGCGAGTGCAAAGACATCATCTACACGGGCGCGCACATGGTGTGCCGCGACGGGCGCAAGACGCGCCTCCACTGCCACGCCCAGTGCTTCAGCGGCAGGCCCTTCTATTTTTTCTCCCTTTTCAGCTCAACTCAATGCAGCTGTTTTTTCCTTGAAACCACTGGCTGACTGGCAGTCTTCCTCGAAGGAGGTGGAGGAGGAGGAGGAGGAGGAGGAGGAGGAGGAGGAGGAGGAGTCAAATAGCTGAAAGGCAAAGAATGCAAGGGTGGCCCTGTTCGTCGGCGAGGCGGACCCGCGGAGCCAGGCGGGCAGCTCTTACAACATCTCCGGTCCCGGAGCCTCGGCAGGTAAATTCGCGAACGCGATTTCCAGCGCAGCGCCGAACCAGAAAGGAAGAGGGAAATGGTCCACGTCGTACGGCTATCAGCCGAACGTCGCGGCGCTGCAAGGACAGGTAGGAGGGGCCTCTCGGGCGGCGAATGGGGCGGATGGGAAGGGGGCGGCGGAGTGGGCGGTGGGGGAGACGGCGCAGGTGGACCACGAGGAGGCGGGGAGCAAGGTGACGGTATTGAAGGGGGTGGCAGGGGGCTCGGAGGTGGCGGAGGACGCGGAGGTGACGGGGTGCTCGGCGTCAGAGGAGCAAGGGAAGTCCCTCGCCTCGAAGCCGAAGTTGCCGCGTTTGTCTGACATCTTCAGAGCCGAAGTCAACGGAGAGTCGCCATCGCCACAGCCAATGAATACGCATTCGCGGAGGTCGCCGGGGCCGCGGGGGCCAGGGTTGGGGTCGTCGGGGCCGCGGGGGCCCGGGCTGGGGTCGAGGCCGGGCCAGAGGTCGGGGGCGGGGGGTCAATTAGAAGTAGCGGGCAAGTTCGAAGTAGCTGGTGTCGTGGCGGGCGCAGCGTCACCCACACGGCGGCATCACACCCAACCCTGGTCGTCGTACCGTATGAATAGCGCAGCAGAGCGTCAGCATCTCTGATCTATACACTTGTTCAGACCGTAAAGCTTTGTATAACATTGTAACAACACGAAACATTCCAGCGACAGATGACAGAGAGACTGAAAGCTGTCGAGGCCTCGCTCAACTAGAATAGGCTATCGTCATGAAGCCTATGGGGCGGCAGCAGGGGCGTACGGCTTAATCCCCGCGGGCACCACACCACTGCCGTGCAGGCGCACCCCCGCGGACCCCCCGGCCGCCGCCGCCGCCGCTGCCCCCGGCCCCGCATAGGTGCCGAAGGGCCTGTCTTCCTTGGACAAGAGTCCGGCAGATGTTGCTCTCCTCGTCATGGACAGGCACGTTCAATCTTCGTTTCTTCGCGTAAATGGCATCCTATGACGTGGCGGGCAACCTCTGCCAGGCCTTACGTGGGACACCACCACGTTTTCCTCGTCCTCGAAATCCTCCGAGCGGAAGAATGTGTAGGAGAGCGTCACGTCGTTGACATCCACCACCGAGCAGGGCCTCACCCAATTCTCGTGCTACCTTAACTGATGCACTAATTCGAGCACTGAATTGAGAATTAACTGAGCACCTTAAACATATTCAGTGGTAATAAATCGAGAGGCTTCTGTGAGGGTTGGCAGGTATATCAGGCCAGGGAGGAGGATGAGGCGAGTGAGTACGGGTACACCACGAGCGAACGGTGAGGGTTGCGTCAGGGAGGAGAATGCGGTGAGTGTGTACGGGTAGACCATGCGCTAACAGTGAGGGCGCCGCGGCGTGAGAGGCCCCGCCACGGAGGCGTCGGTGGCGAACTCGGGGTCCAGGTAGAAGAAGACCGGCATGTCCACCTCCTCGCCCGCGCGCAGGCGCTGCTCCTCGAAGCAGAAGCACTGAACCTTGTTGAAGTACACGCCCGCCTTATTGGGCTGCACGTTGTACGTGGCCACCCCCGTGATGTCCACGTTGCTCAAGTTCTTGGCCGTGAAGAACGCCAGCGTGGTCTCCCCAGGCTTGACGCGAACCGACCTCTGGGTGGGCGTGAAGCGCCACGGCAGGCCGGTTGCCACGTCGGAGTTGAAGGAGATGACCACCTCGCGCTCCAGCGCCGCATCACGCACCGCCGCGGGGGAGAGCCGTAACACCTTCATGGCGTGAACGTATCAGCGTAGCCTCAGTGTCGGGGCGTGCACTAGCCGACTAGTCCACGATTCAGCTTACAAGGGAACGAGGGTAGGCCCCTGGACGGTGGCGACACGCAGGGCGGCGGCGGCGGCGGCAGTGGTGTGCAGGTTGACTGGGAATCGGTGGCGTCGGCCCCCGGCCCCGCCTGGGGCCTCTTGGCCTGCTCCCTCAATTTGTCCTCGATGGTTTTCCGCTTCGTGGTTCCGCCGAAGCCCGTTGCTTGACAGAACATGCGGTACAGCGGCACCGAGGCGGAGGGCCTGGCAGACATGGCTCGCCACATCATCGACACGCGATTTGAACCCTCGTTTCTTGAGTAAAATAGCATCCTATGACGTGGCGCGCAACATTTGACAGGCCTTACCGAGGCATACGTGACGCCCACCATTCCGACGACCAAGGCCAGGAAGTAGATTGCGGAGGTCTTCGACTTACCGCTCGCCACCTCTTTCACCTTGCAGGAGGGTCGTTGGTGACAGGTACTCAAACGATATTGGCTCATGCAGACGCGCGGACTTGGTTCATCGTTTTCAACGTCGGTCGAGTACTAGCTTGTTCTCAATGTACACCCTGCCTTGGCGGCTCGCGCCAGGCGGACGTCGTGTGCACGAGCCTTCGCCGCCGACGCCACCGCTGCCGAGTGCGCCTCCGAAACCCCCGTCCCGCCCCCCGTCCCAGCACCAGCCCTTGCACCCCCAGCGGCCCCAGCCCCCCCCGAGGACGTCGACATTCCACGTCGCCCCACCACACCCGCCACGCGCCTCGCCTCTGCCGCGGCTCCCACCCACAGCGGCGCGGCGGCGAAGCAGGAGGCCGACTGTGCTCGGGCACACCGGTACACCACGAGCAAACAGTCAGGTGGTTGGGACGACGACGACGCCATCCAACGGGGTGCCGCCTGAATCATGTTCGGCCACGTAGTGCCCACCATTCTCGACGCCGGCGCCGACGCCACCCTCAGCGGCTGAGCCGCGCTGAGCAGCGCATACACCGCGCGCCGTGACGCGTGGTGCATCATGTCTGGCAGCTGGCGCACTCGTACGCGCCGTGTGCAGTGGTGTTGATGTGTCCCGTGCGCGTCGAAATATCTTCTCGTGGCTTTGGCGCAGCGCTCGGCGCTCATCAGGTACGGCCTACGGACACCATACTGGCGGTGGACGGACAACAAAGGTGTCTCCAACGGTTTTCTCGAGAGAGGGACGAGAGGGTGACTCGCACAGGCGGGCCACACAGTTGTGCGCAGCGGCTCCAGAGCACGCGCGACGCACGACCCAGAGGTTCCGTATCCGTCTGATGACCACGAGACGTGCGTCGCCCAAACACCCCCCGTGCCCCCGCCAGACGTAAACAAACGTTTTGCATTGTTATCTCTTCAAACGGCACCCAGACGAATATCCGTTCCCACCGCCAGACGCGCCCCTGACCCCTCCCTCGCCCGCCGCCCGCCCCTCGCAGCAAGCGCCGCGTCCCGAATCGAGATGCCCACCTTCGGGAACACCTCTGGGCGCGGGCAGTCCCTGGAAAGCCTGGCGGGTGAGACCCGCACCCAACGCGTGCTCCCTTCCCCAGCAGGCGACAACGCGTCTGGTGAAACTCAAATCGGGGGGCCTCGCCGGCATCAGCTCCGTGCTCGCAAGTGGCGACGTGCGACCGCGACGCCCCCGCGACGCCCTCATGTATCTATCCTATACTTTATCTCCCGTCCCCGTTTCCCAGCATCTCACACACACCCCTGCCCCCCTCTCGCGCCCCCGTCTCCCAACCCCCTGCCCCCCAACACAACAGCGGGCTCACCGCCCATGGCGCTGGCGCTGGGCGCGGGCTCCCCCCCGACGCACGGCGGGCAGCGGGCGGGGGATCAGCGGGCGGCGGAGCCTCGGGCGGCGGACGGCCCCGCGCACCGCCTCGCGCATGTGGCGAGGCCTGTCGAATACTGCCCGCCACGTCATCCAACGCATTTGAACCCTCGTTTGCTGATTAGTAAAACGGCATCCTATGACGTGGCGCGCAACGTCTGGCTGGCCCTAGCACATGGCTGAGAAGTTCTCCGCGTTCTACGACGACCTGGAGCACGAGAAGGCGGCGCGCCGCGACGTCGAGGCGGGGCCCGCGGCCGCAAGCAGGCGTCCCCGCACTGCTTGCTCATAGTGCACATGCACACACTGCAAACGGCGTCCCCTGACTGCTTGCTCATAGCGCACCTGTGCGCACTCGCTGCCTCATCCTGTCCTCACACGTCGTTCCCTGTTCAGCTCAACGGCTGTGGTTGGTCCTCGAATGGTCCTCGAAAGGTTATATCCCAGCTCAATACCTCGAATGTCGGCAAGGTGCTGAAAGTTGAGCCGCACCGGTATCTGGTGTTTGGCCCGGCGCGGAGACGGGTCGGCGCAACGCACTGTACGACCAGGTGCAGAAGCTGGAGCTCAACATGGAGGCAGAGCCTGGCCACCTGACTATTTGCTCGTAGTGTACGGGTGTGCCCGTACACACCCGCCGCATCCTCCTCCCTGGCCTGGCCCCTCGTTCCCTCCTCAGCTCAACCGACTGTTTGCTCATTTGGTACCCGTGGTACCTGTTGGAGCTGGCAAGGAAAGTGGTGCAAGACCCTGCGTTGGGGCGGAGACTCGGCGGCGGCAGGAGGCCGACCGGGAGATACAGGCAGGGCCCGGCAGATGCTACCCGCTACGTCATCCAATCTACCATGAAGTCTCGTTTCTTGGGTCAAATGGCATCATATGACGTGTCGAGCAACATCTGCCCGGTCCTAGGTGCAGGAGAAGGTGGCGCAGGAGTTGAAGGCGATGCAGGAGGGCATCGCGGTGCACATGCGGGAGATGCAGCTCGGTCTCAAGGCACGGCCTTACTCGCACATGAGTTCCTGTGGAAGCTTCACCGCCGTACTCGTACACTGGTGCCTAGTCTGTAAAGCGTACTGTATATAGTATCTCGTACTACCCGTAGTAAGTAGGCGTTTGGTGATTTTCACCAAAAGTCATTTGACCTTTGGCCTAATCACTAAACTCCAGCTTACTACTAGAAGTTACTAGCCCACGGACTAGGCACTAGTTCCCGAGGAAGCTTCAACTTGGAAGCCGCACAAAGTTGAGCCGCAAAGGGAGCACGTACGCGGCCCTGGGCTATGGCGTCCATCGACGCCCTGGGCCGCACGTTTACGGAGCTGCACGGGGGGCTGCGGGAGGAGCGCGAGCAGCGCCGCGTCGACATCGAACACCTTGCGCAGTCCGTGGTGGGGCGCTGCACCTTCACAGTATCAAAACCGATGTTGAAAGCGCTTATGGTGTCTGCAATCAGCGCTTGAAGCTACAATATGATGAAATGCTTTCAAACGTTGCTTTCGAGTTCAACTTGCGGCGCTACAGCGTGGTGGCGCGGGTGGACGAGTGCCAGGCGGGCGTCGACGACGAGCGCGTCAACCGCCTGGAGCGCGAGGCGCTCACGCTCAAGCGGGTCGGGCCGCGCAAACAGTTCCCGCCACGCCACGAGTCACCCACACGCATCTGAATATCCTCGTTGCTTGAGTTGAGCATCATCATATGACGTGGCGAGCACAAGCAATATCTGCCTGGCCCATTGCCTGCCACGTCATCGACACGCACTTTGAGCCATCGTTACATGGCGTCCTATGATGCGGCGAGCAACAGCATGATCAGTATCCAGCCGGCCGCGGCCCTGTGCGCAGGTGGGGGAGGACATCTACCGGTTACAGGAGAAGGTGGACGGCGAGCGGGGTTTGCGGGAGGCCTCCGTCTCGCAGCTGGGTGCTGACCTGGCAGGGGGGTTTACTGAGAACAGACACTCGATCGACGTTGACTCTCCTCCTCCACTTCCTTCGCGCTTCTCTATGAGCACAAGCTTTCACCCTCAAGGTGAGTCATGCTTCGATCTGGATTCAAGTGCTTGTTCTCAACGACCTTCCCAGCTGGGGCAGCTGACGCACCGCGCCGGCGCGCACGACGACAAGTTCCAGACCATCGTGTTGACGGAGATCGCTGCTCTCAAGGCAGGGCCGGGCAGATGTTGCATGCCACAGCGTCAAACGCATCGTGAACCCTCAATTCTTGAGTTAGATGATGACATCTCATCTTATGACGCGGCGAGGCAGATATTGCCCGCCACGTCATCCAACCTATGCTGAACCCTCGTCTCTTGAGTGAGATCATACTATGACGTGGCAAGCAATATGACAAAGTGCGTGGATCCACTTAGACACTTAGTGAGACTCAGTGCTAAGTCGTCCCGCTCGACCAATCAGAACGCTCCATTTGGACGACTGAGTACTACTTGTTGCTAAGTGTCTAAGTGGTTTCACGCACTTTGTCATATCTGGCAGATCCTAGGTGAAGGGGGCGCTGAACGCGGAGAAGGAGGAGCGGGTGGCGGAGGACGAGCAGATAGTGCACGCCGTCAACGACTACACGCGCGCGCTGCAGGACGGTTGGGCGGACCAGCCACTGCCCGCCACGTCATCCAACGCAATTTGTGTCCTCGCTTCCTGAGTTAGACGGCATCATATGACGCGGCGAGCAATATCTGCCAGGCCATACCGGACGGCCTGCGCATCGTCAACCAGAGCTGACGACTCGACCAAGAGATGAGCCGTCGGTAGGTTAGGTTCTGTCTCTTGTCTATATTACGGGTGAATCATGCATTCGATTACCAGTCGCCAGGAGGGATCGCGGGGGGTGCGGGTGTCGCGTGGGGTGGCGGGGTAGACGGCTGCGCTGGAAAGTTGTAAAACAAAAACTACACATAAATAGGACAAATAAATTACAGCGGCGAAGATGTGATGCGCAAGGTAAAGACCTGTGTCCTGGCTTCATCTACGCTGTCGCCTTCGGGCACATTCGCATCCGCCGTCAGTAACAAGAACTCGTCCCCCGTCGCCAGCGACCGCCGCACGCCCCGGCTCAATTGCATCCAGTCCCCCTGAGCACCCATTGTGTAGCGGCGCAAGTTGAAACTGAAAGCAACACTTGAAAGCAGTTTGTCATATTTCAGTTTCCAGCGCTGGAACCAGGCGCTTTCAACGCTGGTTTCAACAAGTTTCACCTTGCGCCGCCCTACCATCGAGCGCGTGGCTCCTGGGTTCTTCCCAAGGACCTCGAGCTCAGCTGTGCCAGCGGCGAAGTTTACGATGACTCGAGCCTGCTCGCGCGAAACCTTCTTACTGCGAATGCCGCCGATGCCGCGGCCCAGCACCTGGTGCTCGGTCTTGACGTCCAGGAGGGTTCCGTCGGGGCACACCACAGCAAATGCATGCACTAAGTTTGCTGGAGACGTGCTCTCCGCCGCCGCCTTGCCGGCTTGCACTGCCCCTGGATGTAGCGGCGCAAGGTGAAATTGAAATCTTCCGTGGAAAGCTGGTTATGATATTATAGTTTTGAGCGCTGAAACCAGGGGCGCTTTCAACACGGGTTTTGATACTGTGAACCTTCACTGCCCTACCTGACGATGATGGGTCTGGAGGGGCTTGGGGCGTCTGCTTCGCGTGTACAGGTGCTGGCACTGCTTCTGTGGATGCCTGCAGTGTGGGAAATGCAGGGAGCTCACTGACGCCCTTGCTGTAGCGACGCAAGTTGAAATTGAACGCAAAACTTGAAAGCACTGCATCGTATTTTAGTTTCAAGCGCTTAGATCGAGGCGCTTTCAACGTGGGTATCATTGGTTCAACCTGCACTGCCTCACCTTGCTGACGGCGCCGGCGGTCGCACCCTCTACGTTCCACATCTCTGCTGGGGGATCAGACACAGACGCGGCAGCATGCCCCGGGGCCGGGGGGCGTGCAGCAACGGCCGCCGCCGCCGCCGCCGCCGCGGGTTCGGGGGTGGAGTCCTCCACAACCTCATTAGATATATCGTTGATGTCAAGCACGGCGGGCTGCACCTCTGCGGATGTCGAGGTGGCGGGCTCGTTCACCGGTGGATTGGGGGGCTCCTGCTGAAGAGCATGCATGGCAGGGGTTTGTTCGGTCATTCTGGCCGAGGACGGGGCGGTCGCAGGATTAGCTGCTGTGGTGACGTCCTCGTAATCCAGGTCGATCAGAGGCTTCTCTTCGGGCTCCTCCTGCCGAGCGAGGTCATCGCGGCGTGGTGGCAGCTGCGGCGGGCGCGATGGTTCGCCATCGCCGCCCCCGTTCAAGGGCTTACACTCATCCACTTTTCGGCTCAACTGAAGCGCATTCTATGGGATAGCGGTGCAATTATGGGTTGTTTAAGGGGCGTATAGGAGGCGGCATGGGGTATTAAGAAGTATCAGGGGGAGTTCAGGGTGTATTTTGTGTCAAGAACGGCTCAGGTTGAGCTGAGAAGTGGACGAGTGTAAGCCCCTGCCGCTGCCCTCCTCCGCCATCGCAGCTGCTGCGGCCGCCAATTCCACGGGAAGTGAGTCGGGCTCCCTCCCTGGCTGTTCCACCGCGCCACCGCCCAGGAAGTCGTACTCCGCAAACGGGTCTGCGATCCCCGCGCTCGAGCCGGAGGCTCCGCCCTGCGACGCACGGGCTGCCGCCGCCGCCGCCGCTGCTCCGCGCAGCCCGCCCCCGCCGGCGGCAAAGGGGCCCTGCGCGGCGGCGGCCCCCGCTGTTTCCTGCTCCGCGGCGGTGCGCGCAGCGCTGGCAGCGGCCGTCTCCCGGGTGGCGCCCTCCCGTCTCCCAGTCGGCGAGCTAAGGCGCGCCTCTCGACCACCACCACCCGCTGTCAGTAAACCCGCCGCCTTCGCTACTCTCCTCGCCTTCATGCCCCCTTTAGCCGCCCTCTTGAACGTATTCTCCTCCTTGATTTAACGGCGCAAGTTGAAATTCAAAGCAAGACTTGAAACCAGTTCATTATTGCAATTCAGTTTCAAGCGCTGGAAACCAGGCGTCTTCAACACCGGGGTTTACTGCTTTCAACCTGCACCGCCTTACCTTGAGCGTCACATTCTCTTCCTCCAGCTTCTCAATCTTGGATTGCAAGTCCATGATTAGTGTCACGAGCTGCTCCGCTGTGCAGCGCCGCAAGTTGCAATCGAAAGCAACACTTGAAAGCAGGTTATCATATCTTAGTTTCAAGCGCTGATTGCAGACACCATAGGCGCTTTCAACACGGGTGTTGATACTGTGAAGCTGCACTGCCCTGCCTCGGCTTCGCTCGTCTGCTCGCCCGTGGCCGTCATGTAACGGCGCAAGTTGAAGTTGAAAGCAAGGTTTGAAAGCGTTTCATCATATTGTGGCTTCAAGCGCCGAGATCAGAGGCACTTTCAAGTTTCAACACGGGTTTTGATACTGTCAACCCGCACCGCCCTACCTTGATGGCCAACGGGTTTTCGTCCCCTTCGGGCTCTGCTGGGGTCATGGCCAGGGGATTGTCGCCGTCCATGGTGTAGTGGCGCAAGTTGAAATTGAAAGCAAAGTTTGAAAGCGCTTCATCACATCATAGTTTCAAGCGCTCAGATCCAGGCGCTTTCGACGTGGGTTTGATAGGGTCAACCTGCACCGCCCTACCATGGGGCTCGCTCTCGGCGGGTGCAGCGTTCGAAGAGATCCGGCCATTTCGAGGTCCAGGTCTTTAGCGAGCGAATCAGACGTGAGCGCTAGGGCGCTGCTAGGGGGCATGACACGGCGGTTGCGTCGGTAGATGAATACAACTGTCAGCACGATGACCGTGAGCACCATTGCGCATGACATGCCGAAGAGCAACCATTTGCTGCGAGTTATCCAGTCGCCGTCGTCGTCCGCCGCCGCCGCCGTCGCCGCCGCCGATGCGGGGGCATCCACGGCAGCGCTGAACGCGAACGATGTCTTCCCTGTCCCTGAGCCCGCCTCCCCCAACACTGCCACATACCACCGTACAGTAGAGACTGATGGACAGTGCTCGACACATGATCGAACGCGTTTCGAATACTCGTTA
>Ga0307489_10003054_pt1 | contig 11138 bp, 13 predicted proteins | sample SB12metaG_FD_202247 | JGI IMG/M metagenome (GOLD analysis project Ga0307489, IMG submission 202247) | Sea-ice brine microbial communities from Beaufort Sea near Barrow, Alaska, United States - SB 1.2 | ecosystem: Environmental > Aquatic > Marine > Coastal | place: USA: Alaska | collected...
CATCTGCTGCGTTGACGGTGACGCCCGGCCGCCTTGACGACGCCGGGCGCGCCGGGGGCGGCACCCGCATCTCCGGGGATGTCTGGCGGGCCGGGTGCCCACATTGGAAGTCAAGGTGTGGCGGCGTGCTCGACGATCCGGCGCCGTGTCCAGCGCCCGCCCCTGGCGCTCCGGACGATCCCAAAATGCCAAAAAGCAAGACCCAAACGGCCAACACTTGGCAACCCCAAACTCCCTTTTCCGGTCGGTCGGGGTCAATTACGTGTCGGTCGTGAGTCCTGAGTACAGTGTGTTTTCAGGACACCACTGAGACCCTTATTTTCTTAGACGACACGTCCGTCGGCCGCGTAGTTACCGACACGCGTTTTGAACCCTAGTTTCTAGAGTTAAACGGCATCTAATGACGTGGCGAACAATAATTGCCAGCCTGGCAGATATTGCTCGCCACGTCACCGACACGCGTTGTGAACCCTCGTTTCTTGCGATAAACGGCATCCTGAGACATGGCGCCTGGCAGATATTGCTCGCCACGTCAGACCGCCACTTCACCTGGTAGATATTCCTCGCCACGTGCCCACGTCACCCGACACGCGTAATTTTACTGTTGGCTTTTGAACCCCGTATCCGGTTTGACTTACCCCTGAACCACTCAAATACAGCTTCTCGGCCAATCAGGGACGTGGGCCAAGGATGGGCTGCCGTTTGACCAATCAGGGACCATACACGTTCACGCTCAGAATCAGCGCGAAACGTGCAAAATATTCAGCCAAACGCATCTCAGTAAATTACACTCTCGATCAATCATATGCCGGCCTGCAGGCTCGTTAATGACCTTGAGACTGGGTTTAAGACCCTGGCTGAAGATGCTAAAGATGTCATTGAAATCGATGAAGAAGCTGCGCGCAAAGCCATTGTGGCAGGGGCTTACACTCGTCCGCTTCTCATCTCAACCTGAGCCGCTTGTGGTCACTGATGCCACAGCCACAGCTCAGCCTGAGACGGCATTTTGTCGATGGAACTCCCCAAATAGCCCACGAAAGGTGCTCACGTCAAGCCGAAATGCGGACGCGTGTAGTAACCGAAAAGTGCTAACGTTGAGCTGAAAAGTGGACGAGTGCAAGCCCCTGCATAACGGACGCTCAGCATCCCGATGACTACCCTCGTACATTTACGACACTCGCAGTCGCGAAGGCAGGGCCTGACATACGTACCCTTTTCAGCTCAACTTCAGTGTCTTTGAGTTCTGAAGCGGGATAATTCAAGTGGTACTACCCTTTTTAGCACAACTTCAGTGTCTGAGAGCTCTGAATCGGGATAAGTCAAGTGGTACTATCAGGGACAAACGGCTTAGCTCTACATACAAGTTCAGCTCAACATAAATGTCTTTTGTGAGTCTTGAGGCGGGTTTTAATAACTCAAGCGGTATCGCGAACAAGCGGCGTAAAGTCAGCTCGAAATTTGCGTCCTTGAGGGAAGCGCAAGTGGTATCATGAGCAAAGGGATGGGCTGTTGAACCTGAGACCGGTTGGGACGGGGGCTGGGGCGGGGGGCTGGGGAGCAGTGTCAAACTCATGTCAGTGTAGAGGCGACTAGTCGCCTTCATCTCCTCGTAATCTAGGGTCTATTAACTCAAAACCAGGTCGGACTGTCGTCGAGTCATTCGGTGTGATTTCAAAATGGACAGTTCTGATTGGTCGAACGGGATTCGATACCATATCTTCACTACCAGACCCAACACTGAGTTTGAAGTGAAGCAGAAACATACTCACCTGAGGCCCTGCTCGAGGACTCGCATGACTAAGGAACGTGCTGATGCCGCCACGAACAAACTCGCCGTGGTGGCAGGGGCTGACACTCGTCCATTTTTCAGCTTAAATTAAGCTGTTTTGTGCACAACTCCCCATGCACACCCGTCTAATAAACATGGGCAAATCATGCACCCAACGTATACCACAGAACGTGTGGGTGAGTGTGTGTGTGTGTGTATACAAAATCAGATTTGGCTGACGGGTCAACCGAATCACCTAGACTACAGAACATCATTTTCATAGAGGGTATTAGGTTTAAAGCTGTCTGGTAGCTCTCATAGAATGTGCTTACGTTGAGCCGGAAAGTGGACAAATATCTTTAAGGCTCTGCGCGGTGGTCGCCTTGGCCGCCGACGTGCTGGCAGCCAGGACCGCTCAGCAGGGGCTTACACTCGTCCACATTTCTGCTCAACGTAAGCACTTTTTGTGGACTACAGACGTCCAGTTTTCGGCTTGACTTGAGCACATTTTAAGGGCTATGCTCTGAGGTCGCATCGGCAAAAACTGATCAGGTTGAGCTGATAAGTGAGCGCTTGCTGAGGTTTGAATGAGCAGAAACGGCATAGGTTGAGCTGAGAAGTGGACGAGTGTAAGACCCTGCCGCTCGGCATCTGGCCAACGTCAGAGACATCGCACGCGATCTCGCCATCTCCAACGCCGCCGCCGCTGACGCCGATGCCGGCGCGACGGCCGGCCCGCTGGCGTCCTCCACGGTTGGGCGGTGCAGCTAGCAGCTTGCCAGTATCAATACCCGTGGTGACACTTGAAAATGCGCGCATAATGTCAGCGCTCGAAACTTAAAAGTACAGTGTTGGAACTTAACAGCGCGCCTTTTTTCAGCGCTTGGAACTAAAATGTGATGACCGCTTCCAAACGTGGCTTCATTTTCAAATTGCGACGCTACACCATGGACGCAACCGAAGCTGACAAGACGGGCAGGGGCTCACACTCGTCGACTGTTCGGCCTGACGTGACCACTTTTGAGGGACTCTTCGAGTAGTTTAAGTCGATTTCAGTGACAAGAACAGCTCAGGTTGAGCTGGGTACTACGCGGTGCGAGCCCCTCTACTATTAGAAAGTTGGGTTTTGTGTGTGCAAGCACCTGATCCGGTACTTACGACCGTCACCCGACCGACCGCCTTTCTACCCGTCGTTAGTCCCCCCAAAATGGTCACATCAATTTTCACGTGATTTACCCATCATTTTCTTCAACTCGATGTCGGGTCTGGTATCGACGATATGGTATCGAATCCCGTTCGACCAATCAGAACTGTAAATTTCGAGAACCTCACCCACCGACTCGCGGACAGTCCGACCGGTCGTGATCTTTGAGTAAATAGGCCCTTGGTCTCGAGTAGATAAGCCTGACATGTCACGCCGACACTGAGTTTAAAGTAGAGGGGGTCAGATCGCGTAGATGAGTGTAAGCCCCTGACGACAGGTCCCAGCGGGAGCCTGTTCCTCGCCGCTGGGTAGGGCGGTGCAGGTTGACCCTAGGAATCCCAAATTGAAACCGCCTGGACTGAGCCCTTGAAAGTAAAGCATTATGAACTGCTTTCAACTTCTGCTTTCAAATTCAACTTGCGCCGCTACAGCTGGATACCGCACCGCCGTGACCGCCGCCAAGGCAGGAGCTTACACTCGTACACTTTCGGCTCAACGTGAGCACTGTCTGTGGGATAGGGTGTGTGTTCAAGGCTTGTTGAGGGGATGATTAGGGGGTGATTAGGGGATGTTCGGGGGTGCTAGGGGGCGTTTAGGGTGCATTCTGTGTTAGAAACGGCTTAGGTTGAGTTGAAAATTGGACGAGTGTGATGCCCTGCGCCCAGGACAGCCTCGGCACCGTGACCATCAAGCGCGACAAGAGCACCTTCACCGTGCGCACCGTTGAAGGTGACAAGGTGACCTACGTGAACGCCGTGGGCGACGTTGTCATCACGGTAGGGCGGTGCAGGTCCACCACAGGTTGACCGCGCTTGGTTTCAGCGATTGAAGCTATAATATGATGAATGTTGAACGTGTGGCGCAACGAACACACGCGACACGAGCGAACATGTTTGTCTTTGTGTGTATAGCAATTAGCGGCGCAGAGTCATGCTAGCCTACTATGTGGGTTTGCTAAGGGCCTCAGCTAGACACTACGGTTGTCAACGTTGGACGGACATCCCAATTCTCAAAATGAGCCGGTTTCAAACTTTGCTTTTAATTTCAACGTGCGCCCTTACATCACGGGCATCGGTGCTGCGGCCACCACTGAAGACAAGTTCGCCGCCGCCGTCGCCGCGGCTACGGAGTGGCGCAGAGCTTCTGTTTTCGCCATCGACGAGGCCCGCGTTGCGGCCCAAACCGTTATTATGTCAGCTTATGATGGCGTCACCGCAGCGAACCTTGCTGTGACAGCCCTCGTGACCGTGAAGGTAGGCCGGTGCAGGTTGACCCTATCAAACCAACGTTGAGAGCGCCTGAATCCATTCGCTTGAAACTGTAGTATGATATAAACCTGCTTTCAAGATTTGCTGTTAAAGTCAACTTGCGCCGCTACATTCAGGAAGCCATTGCTAACAATGCGGATGTCGCCACAGCTCTCCAAGCCTCTAACGCTGCCGCCACTGCTGCCGCTGCGGCAAGGGCTTACACTCGTCCACTTCTCAGCGCAACCTCAGCCGTTTTGGACACAAATACACCGTAAACGCCCCCTAAACACCCCCTCAATACCCCTAATACCCCTCAACACCCCACGAACGCCACCTACACATCCACCAATTACACCCCCTATGCCACAGAAAGCGCTTACGTTGAGCCGAGAAGTGGACGAGTGTAAGCCCCTGCGCTGCGGCCGCTGATGCGGAGACCACCGTCGCCTCCAACATTCTGGCCGCGCAGTCTCTCGTCAGGGGAACCGCCGCACTCTGCATTCATCTCACCGCCGGCGGGTGGCCTGACCTTGCCGCAGAGTAAGACAATAACCGCTACTACCGCCGTATCTGACTTTACCATTGACGGTGCGGCTCAAGCTAGGGTTTAGCATAAACCCTAAACGCTGAACCCTCAACCCTACGTCGTGGATGCACCTCCTTCACCACAGGTCTGTGCTCGACGCCTCTGCTGGTATAGCTAGCACCACGCTTTTGCCGTGATGAAAGATGTGACAGTGAGCAATACTCCAACAGTGCTTTTCAGACAAAATCATATTATCATGATCGTATTAGTCTCGTCGTAAAGCCGTATTACACTCGTATTAAGATTGTATTAAAATATTATTATCTAAAACGCTTGGTCGTCGACGACTTACTGGTATAGGCTGCCGCGCTGCAGAGCCTGGGTGCCTCGCGCGCGCCTCCACCGCCCCTTTCTCCCGATCTCCCCCCGCCTCGTGCCACCCCCCCCCGGTGCCCAGAGTGACAAGAATCCCATATCGACACTGTCATCTTCCATATCGATATTGTCATCCTCCGTATCGATACTGTCATCTTCCATACCGATACTGTCAGGTCCAGTCGTCTTCCATATCGATAGTGTCATATTATGGTCAGCTACCATATCGATAATGTCACAAGGTCATACTGTTCACGGAACTCGTACGCGTCAAAGGCTTACTCTCGTCCACTTCTCAGCTCAACCTGAGCCGTTCTTGTCACCGAATCTCACTGAAAGCGCCCAACGTGTCCCTCGAAAAGTGCTCACGTCAAGCCAAAAAGTGGACCAGTGTATGCCCTTTTGTCGAGTAATTTACACAAAACCCTTCAATTTCGGTTTGATCAGTATTTGCGCGTACAATATTTCGATCCGGCGCACACGGTGGCGCACGAGATGGCCACGCCACGAGGCGGCCACGCCACGAGTCATTTTGCCCATAAGAAAAAATACGCACGTTTTTTTTCAAAAGCTTTTTGTTCGGACCGTTTTTCTCGGCACGTTTTCGTCTCCCCAAAGGCTCTTTCACCTCCCGGACCCCGCGCACATCTTCCCACCCACGACGCCCACAACTCCCCACCGAGTCCGGATGCCGCGCACCTCCTTCCGCGTCCTCAACGCGCTGGCACTCGCGGCGTCGCTCTCTTTGGCGTCCGCCGCGCACCCCTTCACCTCCCGCGCCCTGCTCGAAACCACCGGTAAGTGCACCCGGTCAGCGCAGCTTACGAGGCAGGGTCGGCCAAGAGTCGGCCGAGAGGTGGTTCAGCGGTCGCGCGTGCGAAAATTCGCTCCGGCGGAACCGGCGCTGTCTCTCGCGCCTTGAAGGGGTCGTGCGAGAGTGTCGCCGCCGGCGGCGACGGCGAGTTCGTCGCGGAGCCGCCGCTGTGCGCGCATCCGCGTACATCCATGCTACATCGAAAGTTCTTGGCCGACCCGGCCTCGTACCTCGTCTCTCAATTCGGGGCACCGGCGGTTGCGGTGGCGGCCTGGTCGAAGCCGCCGCCGCCCGCCTGTTTCAGAAGGCGGCGCTTATTGTCCCGAAGGCGGCGGCGCCGACCGGGTCGGGGGCGCGACAACCGAGCCGACGAGCGGTGGATAGAGGTCCGGCGGCATTGCATCTGAGGTCCGGCGGCCATGCAGTTTTTTTATGGGCACTCTGTATTTTTGCAAGCCGCGGTGGCGAGGCATCGGGACGGGGCGAGAGCGCTTCGCTGGTATCGACAAAATCGTGTTGGCGGCGGATGGCATCTGCAGCGGCGACGTTGTGAGCACCGTCTCGGGCGACGTAGTGTGACGTTCATGGCATGGATATTTGTGGTGGCGCTTTCGAGGTGCGAGCGAATGTGCGGCCAGCTGGAAATATCTGTCGGGCCAGCCAGTATCGGACCCCATGGATCTAACCCCATACCCCCATCGGATCCCAGTATCTGACCCCATGCATCTCCCTGCCCCCCTCCATCCGATGCACCCCGCAGATGCCAAGTACGATTGCGCTGCTGTTGAAGCTGAGGCTGATGCTCGCGTGCTCACCTCCGCTGCTGCGTTGACCGACCTCAACGCTCAAGATAGGGAGCTGCAGGTTGACCCTCTCAAACCCAAGTCGAAACCGCCTAGAACTGAGCGCTTGAAACTGTAATGTGATGGACTGCTTTCAAACTTTGGTTTCAAATTCAACTTGCGTCGCTACATCAAGTTCCGAAGGATGCTGCTCACGCCGTCGTGGAGGCGGCCGCGATCATGGCAGGGGCTTACACTCGCCCACTTTTCAGCTCAACCTGAGCCGTTTCTGACACAAAATACACCCTAGACACCCCCTGACAACCCCTGACACCACCTGACACCCATATAAATACCCTCTCAACAATCCCTGAATGCATCCCTCATCCCACAGAAAGCGCTTACGTTGAGCCGAAAAGTGGACGAGTGTAAGCCCTTGGATCAAGGCGGCGGACGTTGTGGAGGCTGCTACCAAGGCGGGGCCGTGCAGACATTCACCTCCTCCTCCTCCTCCCACTGTTTTCTCGTGTGTACCTGCTGGCAGTTGCCTCCTTCTCCTCCTGCTGCTGCTCCTCCTTATCCTCCTCCACCTGCTCCTCTTCCTCCTCCTCCTCCTCCTCCTCCCCACCTTCCTCCTCCTCCTCATTGTCCGCGTGTCTGTATGAACATTCACACTGAAGGGAAGGCATACTCCGAACTCGGTCCAGTGCTTGTTGTCAACGACCTTACACCCTGGGGATGGTGGGCGCGGTGTCCCAGCCCACCTTAGTGGTCTCCATGGGAGACAATTTCTACGAGCGCAGGATGCATGACGCCTCCCTATCAACGAGTATACGCCTATCTATCAACGAGTATACGCCTCCCTATCAACGAGCATACGCCGTGACTGGAGCCGAGTCGGTGAGGACGTCTTGTGCGCGTGACGTGTTTGACACGACAGGAGTCGGGCAGTCGGCATGCACGTGGTTACACTTGTCGCCCCTAAAATAGCCCACTAAGCGCTAGCCCATAAGCACTAGCCCATAAACTAGCTCAAACTAGCCTAGTTTAAATATACGCCTATCTGTCAACGAGTATACGCCTCCCTATCAACGAGTATACGCCGTGACTGGAGCCGACTCAGTGAGGACATCTTGTGCGCGCGACGCGTTTGACGCGATGGGGGTCGGGCGGTCGGCATGCACGTGTTTAAATTTGTCGCCTTCAAACTAGCCCACTAAGCCCTAGCCTCTAAACTAGCATAAACTAGCCTACTTTAACCCCCCCTACACATAAGCTGACGGCTACGCACATCGATTTGGGGGCGGGGGTTCAGACTGGGATTTGGGCATGTCTTGAATTAATAGCCCGTCGCCCATATAAATTCACAGTGAGGCTACACTGAGATTCTCAGTGTTGGTCCGGGTGATTTCCGTATGGCGCAAGGACAGAATCGTGCCCGTACCGCGCTCCGCGCCATCCCCATTTGACCCCCCCATCAGAACTGCGTAGGGTGCGTCGGAGCTGCTTCGTGCGCGGATGGCGGTTCTGCACCAGGGGCTTACACTCGTCCATCTTTCGGCTCAACGTCAGCACTTTTGTGGGGATGTGGTGGGTGATTTCAGTGGCAAATGCGGCTCAGGTTGAGCCGCCACGGGGTGCGAAGGCGGTCGCATCATAGTAGCTGCGTCGCACATTCACTCTGGAGACGCGGTAGAATGCATCACGAGGAGAGGCTGGGTTGGGGATGCTCGCACACTGTCAATACTGTCCGACCCATAATACTGGTCACTACTCGTACTGGTAAATTCTCAAACCCCCCGCGCGGAGCGCTGGAAATGCACATGAATTTTAGGAGAAGATTTTATAAATTAAGGTGTTGCTAGCTAGCATCGGGGTCACCATCTTTGTCCTTGCACAACCATACTAGTAAGTAACGCAACTCATACATGAGCGGGTCACGGGGGCCAAGGCGGAAGCCTGGTGCCTCCTCATACACTCTGACGCCTCTCTCTGCCTGGGCGTTGCAACGATTACTTTCGCCGCGAATGAGCCACACGCTGTCTTGTGCCCACCCGCTGTCCCGTCCTGCTTCTGACACGCTCCGCCGCAGTACCGGGCGTGCTTGCACTGTGGGCAAACTTTGAAGTCCTTCAGCTGGCCCACAACCTCGCACCCGTCGTTGTGGCAATACTTATAGCCCTCCAACGCTACTTTTTTATGCGCTTCGCCGGCTGGATCATGCCCCCCCTTCCGCAGCCAGTGTACCACGCTGGTCAAGACATCCGGGGGGACGTCGTGCCCCTCCATGATCCCAGCCAACATGGTGACCCCGGCAGCCTCGATGACATGCCCAACCTCGCGGGCGTAGGGCCAGTCTCCGTACATGCGAGCTGCGAGTGTCGAGCACGCGTTGGTTGTGCCAATGTTGGCGGCCTCACGCAACCAGTGCATCGACGCCGCTTGCTCCGCGTGACGCCGCAGCCGAGGGTCTGGTAGATATTACGCCATGTCACGTGACGCCAACTAACTCAACAAACGAGGGTCTGCGTTGAGGAGGACGTGGCAGGCATCATCTGCCAGGCCCAACCGAGGCCAAGAGTGTAAAGGCCAGAAAGGTGCCACGCCGAACCCGGCGCCCCGGCAGCGGCAGCGCGCCTAAACCAGCCCGCCGCCGCCGGGCAGGGGCTTACACTCTTTCCCATTTCCGCTCACCCGCTCAACTTGAGCTTACTTTGCCCCTTTCCGCTGGAGTTCAGCTCACTCTGTTCCCCATGCACCCCAAATCAATCCGTGGATGTGTCTTGAAGGTGCTCAAGTTGAGCTGTAACGTGAGCAATGTGTCCCGAAGGTCCTCAAGCTGAGCTCTGAAGTGAGCGAGTGTAAGCCCCTGCCGTTGGGTAGTCCGGCGCCGCCACGCCCTCTGGCTGGTGCAGACAGCACCCGAGGTCGTGCATCCCGGATGGCAAACAGGCCTCGGCAGCCAAGGTGAACCACGCAACGGCTTGCTCGTGCTCCTTCCTTTCATGGTAAATGGTTCCTAGCGTAGCCGTGGCATACACGTGCCCTTGCCCAGACGCCTTCTCCAGAAGCGCCATACCCTCCTCAGCCTAGGGTTGACACCAGCAAATAAACAATCCATTCAGTCAACGGGTGACCACATCGACAAATCTCAGCCTTGTGTGACAAGCATCTCTAAAATTTGTCAGGGTTGGCACCCGCAACAAGTTCATAAATTCATTCTCTTGGTCGGGCGACCACGTCGACGCGCCGCGGTCAGGTGAGCGCCTTGAAACACGTAGGTGGAAACTGCCAACCCTACATCCGCCATGGGCGATCTGCCGCTCGAGCCCAGCGCAGCCCAGCCCAGCTCGAGCCGAGCATCGGCTCGACTCACTAACCAGCAGCCCTGACTGAACTGCGCCGCCTTGCAGGGGCTTACACTCGTCAACCTTTCAGCTCAACGTAAGCGCTTTTTGTGTGACAAGGGGTGTTTATGGGGTGTTATGTTGGAGAGTATGCGCGGCGGGGGTGGAGGGGTGCTTAGGCGTACAGGGGATGTTTTGAGTGACAGAAGCGGCTCAGTTTGAGCTGGAAAGTGGACGAGTGTATAAAGCCCCTGCCGCCATGGCACCCTTGTCAGCCTCCTGTTTCATGACATCGGTTCCGAGCGCGAAACGCAAGAGGTTGGGGTCGCCTTCCTGCGTGGTCCAGTCGCCACCTGGGTTCGTGCTTACGTTCACGAGTGCGGCGGCGGGTGCCGTGGTTCCCGCCTGTGCCGCGCGCTTGGCGGCATCGCGTTCGGCCCTACGTAGTTCCTGACGTGAAGGCATGAGCAACCGAACGGACTCGTCAAGGTAGCACCGAGGAGGTATGTAAAAGGACGAGCTTTGGTGAATCGGCCGGATTTCACCCACCAGCTTCACTTCAAGTTGCGGCGACGGGCGGGCTAACACGTGGCGGCACACGCCCACGTCAAGGAGTCCGTCGAGCAGGGCACCTGTCGTTGGCACGCGCGTATGACGCTCCTCCTACCCGAGCCTCCTACCTCCTTCTTTGTCGCGGGATGAAACACATCACCTCCAAAGCGTGTTTTTTCGGCCATTTAGCTTTTTGGTAAAAATGTTCAAAATCCGGTCGGACTTGAGGACGTGATTTTCTTGGACGCGACGAAAATAGACTGGCATTCTTGGTCTAAACGACTCGCGAGAATTGCAGTTCCCACGCATCACCACGCACATTACGCGCGCAATGGCGGGCGACGCAGCGGGGTACGCGCGACGACACAGTGGGAAGATGTCTGAAGACACTTCAACTTGCCGCCCATGTGATTTCATCCCTCCAGTTTTGCCCCGGCGGTTCACTCATCATTTTGTTGCGCGATGCTCGAACAGGCCCGAAAAATAGTCCATACCGTGGTAGCGTACCGGTACACGTTTA
>Ga0307489_10003055_pt1 | contig 11136 bp, 10 predicted proteins | sample SB12metaG_FD_202247 | JGI IMG/M metagenome (GOLD analysis project Ga0307489, IMG submission 202247) | Sea-ice brine microbial communities from Beaufort Sea near Barrow, Alaska, United States - SB 1.2 | ecosystem: Environmental > Aquatic > Marine > Coastal | place: USA: Alaska | collected...
GGTGCATAGCGTGCGTACCGTGGCTGAAATTGAACCGCGCCACGCCCATGCCGGCGTCGATCAGCTCGCCCATGCTCACCTCGTCCCAGCACTTCGGTCCCATCGTGCACAATATCTTCGTCTTGCGCGTCATATGTTGGTCCTGCATTATCATCTCGCTGCTGATGGACGTGGAGCGGATGGTGAGCGTGTTCTTCGCGACTCCGCGCGTGGGCGGCACGATGCTCTCGGGCTGGTAGTCCGGGCGCCAGCCCTGGGTGCCGGGTACCGTGCACGCCGCAGCGAACACAGACTGCCTGGCCGCCGTGGAGGACCCGGCGGTGCGCGCGGCGGCGGGCGCGGCGGCGGGGGCGGCGGCAGGCGCGGCGGCGTGCGCGGCGACACCGCCTGGCGTCTTCTGTCCGGAATTTAGGGCCTTGGCAAATATTGCGCTGAACTTCCACGTCATCGAAACGCATTCTGAACCCTCATTGTTGAGTCGAATTGTATCCTGTGGTGGCAAATGTTGCGCTGACCCTCCACGTCATCGAAACGCATTCTGAACCCTCATTCTTGAGTCGAATCGTATCCTGCGGTGGCAAATGTTGCGCTGACCCTCCACGTCATCGAAACGCATTTTTCTTCAGTTTACTTGTATACTATGCGCTATGGTGGCAAATGATGAGCTACCCCCCCGCGTCATCGAAGCGCATTTTGAACTCTCATTCTTGAGTTGAATTGTATCCTATGACGTGGCGAGCAATATCTGCCAAGGCCCGACCGGATAATGCCATCTTGGGCAGTCCAGGGGCCTTGGACTGGCCAACGGGCTCCGCGGGTGAGGAAGCTCCGCAACCCATGACGAGCGACTGGTGACCCCCTGCGTCGCGTCGCGGTGGAGGAGAGAGCTCACATGAGTGGTAGTGAGAGGCGTGGGACGGTGACGAGGCTCTCCTGCACTGGGCGACTCCACATCCACAGGCCACCAAGGGAGATTGTAGTACTAATATCAGAGGGTAATGCTGACCCGCTGCTTCCTTCATTGCGCCCACTCGAACCCCGCGCTACTTCGCCGCTACCCCGCCGCTACGCCACCGCAGCCCGTTCATGTCCTGAGGTTACTCGTATCGGTGAAAGACGCGGCATTTCTCGTTCCATATGCGACAAACAAATCCGTCGTCCTCAATTTAGTCTTTCGCACCTTTATTTAATTCAAGGGGAGCGCGCGGCGACTGCTGCGTGCTGCGCGCGGGGTGCAGCGCCACGCCTGGGGTTGTAGTCGGTGATGTAGCAGTCGGCAGCACTCGTGGCTCGGCGCGCGACGAACTGTGGGCAGAGGCGATGAGCGGCCACTCGCACTCGCACTCACACGTTGCTCACTTGCTCGTGAACTAACACTACCGTAGAGGGCCAGCCTATCAGGAGAGCACAATGTCATTCAGACGTCAGCGTCATCAGACGTAGACGTGACAGGTGAGGACGAGAGCACGGCGCGGAGTCGAGGAGAAGGCGGCGAAGTTTTGACTCCCCCGACCACCTGGTCTACTCCAATTGCGCTGCCTGCACTTCGGCCGAAGCATCCGTCTCAGCACGGCGTGACGCGTGTCCACCTTCCGTCGTCGTCTCAACGCCCGGCGCCACGCGCGTTCATCAAACATGGGGGCTGCGGAGTGGGGCATCGGCTGTACCGTGTCTGGGGTGACCCCGCTGGGGGAGAAGTTTTCGGGGGAGGTTTTTAGCTACGACGAGGGGATGGGCCTGGCGGTGCTGCGCAGCCAGGGCGAGATCATTAACACGCACGACGTGCGCATCCTGCGCGTGGCGGGCGTCACGGGGCTCGCGTCCACGTCGCCTACGACGCCGCCCCCGCTGGAGAACCTGCCCTTAGTGGACGACGCAAGGTGTCAGAAGCGCGAGGAGACTGCAGTCAAGGCAGCACAAGTCAGCGCGGGTGAGTTTGATAATGCGTGAGCGAAGCGAACAGCAAGCCCCGCGACGCCTGCCGTTGCGTTGCATCAGTCTCCGCCAGCGACTCACACCCCACTCGATTCGCTCTCCTCCCGCCCCGCCGCCCTTGAAACATGCGGCAAATTCTATCTTTCCGTTTTCAGTTCATTTTGCCACCTGAAACGCGCCCTGACGGGCTCGTCTTCCCTCTTGCAAACTGCAGCGAACATCGGAGTGGGGGTCACCCAGGAGGCGCAGGACATCTTCGACGCGCTGGCGCGCACGCTGCCGTGCCGGTGGGACGGCACGATCATCTTGGTGATGGATGAGGCAGGGCCACACGCCAGTCACACCACACCGCCGTACCATACACGTGCACTACGCATGGTATGCTGGCTGTGCCCGTGTCCCTGAAACCATCTCACGTCATCACAGCGCAACACCTCGAACACGTAGACGTTAAGCTGAAAAGGGAACTAATGTCCGGCCCTGGGACGAGGTGAAGATCGCGCCGCCGTACGCGGCGTGCGCGGGGCCGCCGGGGGGCGACCCGCGAGCGGTGGAGCGAGTGCAAAAAGTTCTGGCGATGGAGAAGTCCAAGCTTGGCCTCAAGTAGAGTGTGAGTAGTTATTGTGTTCATAGAGTTGCGTGGACGGAGCTTGTAAACGACGGTGAGTTGGCTGTGTCATTGTCACGTTACCACGCGTATGTGCCGCCGCCGCTGCCTTTGCGGAGTCCACGCTTGTCATCTTCCCGCTGAGGACGCCGCAAACACGGTGTCTGGCAGCCTCAATCAACGCAGCGGGGAGGTCTTCATCGACCTGCGGGCTCCAAACACTATATACCAGATGGTGGCGGCCCCTGATGTCGCATGCCTCGACGACTCCGCCCACATAAAACGAATCGCTGTCGCCGCGAGCATGGTGGGTGTGGGGTCACAGGATGAGGATGTCGAAGTCAGACGACCTTTTAAAGTTTCAAAGCCGAACGGGCGCGCAGACGACGCCAGCAGTGGCACCTCGCCGACGTCGCACTCCCAGACGGCAATCCTAAGCCGCTCCTGATTCTACCAATCTAGTGTCACTGTCCCTTCCTCTTGCCCGCCTTGACCGGAGACGCCACCACCGCCGCACCCGCCGCCGCCGCTTGCCCTGCCGCTGCGCCCGCCCCTGCGCCCGCGCCGTCCGCGTCCTCGCCCCACTTCGGGTGGTCCTCGTCCACCTCCAGCCACCGCTGCGGGTGCAGGTTGAAGTACGGCCAGTCCGGCACCGCGATGACGAACGCTATGACCACCCCCGCCGTATAGATCAGCATCATAGTGCGGAAGCTCGAAGTCGCGTACCCCGTCACGAAGCTCACAATGGCGAACAGCAGGATGGTGAGCTGGTACATTTGCTCCGACAGCCTTTGCCCGAGGAAGTCCTGGCACGGAAGCGGAAGAGGGGAAGGAAGGCAAGGGATGCGCCGCTGTCAGACGTCGTGCCCACGGTGGGCATGCTATGCGGCGGCGGATGGGAGCGCCGCTGTCAAAGCGGGCGAGGGGGTGTGAGGTTGCTTTGCGCTGGATCGGCCCCGAGGGAAAAAGGTAGACAAGCTGAGACGGTGGCCTGGCGAGCAGCGCCGGTTGAGCACGCACCATGACGCCCTGGATGTGTCCTCTACCACCTCTGCTCGACCTCGCTTTCGATTGTATGGGTTGTGCGCGGATCGTGTAGATTTTGTGCGGCGGCACCGCGGATGCCCGCCTACACACTTCGAGGAGACGAACGAACGCCACGCGACGCGACCGTTTAGGGTTCATTATGGTGAAACCCTAAATCCAAACCCCGCGGCGGACAGTGCCCCTTTCGGCTGACGACCTCCACACTGTTGACGACGCGAGGTTGACGCGCCGTCGTTCCCGGCGACACAGCCGCCGAGTGCGGGTGTGACCCTCGGAGGGCCGTCATGGCCAAGCCGCGGGGGGTGGTGGAGCCCTCAATGGTGTCGGTGTCGGTCAGCGAGTACGTGGGGGACGTCAGCCTGGCGGGCTACTACGAGGTGAGTCAGATGCCCCAACACCAGTCTCGTGTGCCACAGGCAATTCCCACCGGGGCGAGGGCGTCAGCGGCTCAGGGAGCCACCGAGGCGAGGCTCCGGGCTGCCGTATGTGTTGATGTGTTAGCTCCGTGCCGCTCGAACGTCTCCGCCACGGTCTTTGCACCCGGTTTTTTTGCTTTTAGAGAGGACCCTTGCAGCATAATTCCCAATTGCTTCCACCTTCCCAGCCCTCAAGCCCACCCGTGCGTTGCGCGCTTCGCTCTTCGAAAGTCGCACCACTCGCCGGGAGCGGGGATGGGCGGGGGCGGAGTGTCTTGAGCGGGCTGACCTGTGTCTGGAGCGGGCTGACTTGAGACTGGAGTGGCCTGAGTGTATGCTCGGGGTGTACCTCACCTCTCCTCTGAGCTCTGACTGACGCGCGCGTTGTGGCTCTCCGTGTTTTGGTTTGCCGTTCCGCAGGGCGAAGGCGTGGCGCACTTCCGCGTGGGACACAAGTACGTCGGCGGGTTCAAGGAGGGCAAGATGTTCGGCCGCGGGCGGTACGACTGGGTGGATGGCATCGCGTACGAGGGCGAGTTCCGCGACAACGTGGCGGAGGGGACCGGTGGGGACGAGTCAGCACGCCGTGGCCACCGCGCCGTACACCCGCGCGTGTTGCTCCATGCACCGTCCACCACACTGTCAACCCTCGCATGTTGCGTGCAGCAATGGCACCGTTCGGATCCGCGAGTGTTAATTGCTTCGTCATCCTCGCGTGTTGACTTCCAGCGCATCCCATGATTCCATGCGCTGTGCGCTGTTACTCGACCCTGGGAATGGGGACGTACACGTGGCCGGACGGCGGCGTCTACATTGGGCAGGTCTCCCGCGGCCTGCGCCACGGCCAGGGCGTGCAGACCTTCGCCGATAGTGCCACGGTATACGATGGCGAGTGGAAGAACGGCATGCGGCACGGGGTGGGGCGGTTGTCGTTCGACGCTGTGGGCAGGGCGCACTACGCGGGCGGGTGGGCGCACGACAAGAAGAGCGGCGCGGGGCGGATGGTGTACGCCACGGGGAACTGGTACGACGGCCACTGGGTGGCGGACGTCAAGAACGGCCACGGACGCATGGGGTGGATCACGTCCGGGGAGTCGTACGAGGGGCAGTGGGTGGACGGCAGGGCCGGACGATCCTCCCCTTTTGAACTCAGCGTAAGCTGTCTCACGTGAAATACTGAAAGGTGCTGGCAGGTGAGCTGAAAAGGGAACGATTGCAAGGCCCTGTCGGACGGCCAGCCGAGCGGCGAGGGCGAGCACGTGTGGGAGCGCAGCGGCGAGAAGGAGGACGGCGCGTGGTTCAACACGCGCAACCAGTACAAGGGCGGGTTCAAGCTGGGCGTGCGCGAGGGCGCCGGGGTGTTCCTGTACGCCACGGGCGCCAAGTACGATGGGCGCTGGGCCGACAACGTCAAGCACGGCCACGGTGTCTACACCTTCGATGACGGCACCGTCTTCAAGGGGGCGTTCAACGCAGACCGCGCTATGCCCGAGGCAGGCGCCGCGCCGTTCGGCCCCACCAAGCACCTCAAGCTCGACATCGAGGACTTGGTGGACGAGGAGGTTTCGGCGCGCCACGCCACCGCCGTGAGCCTGGACCACCTGCTGCTGCGCTACAACAGCGAGCTCCGCGGTATGTACCGCAAGCACGCGGTGGTGGCAGCGGCGGCGGCGGACGCGCTCCCCGCCACCCCCGGCAAGGCGGTGCCGCTCTCCGTCCCCGGCTTCATTGCGCTCATGCGCGTCGCCGGCGTCGCGGCGGCGGACCTCACCGTGGCGCAGATCGCGCACGCGATACTGCCCGCCTGGAGCAGAGCCCCTGCCAGCCCGCTGTCGGGTGACCCCGGCGGCCCCGCGCCGCCCGCCGTGGGCGCCGCGGCCCCCGCCCCCGCCGCCACTGCCAAGGTGGACGTCATGGATCCCAAGGTAGCGCCTAACTCTCGTCCCATTTTCAGCATGGTGTGCCAGTCCGATAGTGTACCCGTACTCGTGCACACTCGCCGCAGCCTCCTCCCTGGCCTTACATGAGCCCCCTTCTCAGCTCAAGTGCCAGCCGTCTTGTCCCTGAAACCTCTGGCAGTTTTTCGATCTGGTACACTATGAGCAAACCGTGAGTGGAGTGGTGCACGGCCCGGCCCCGAGGCGACGCTGCTGTACCGGCAGTTCGCGGAGGCGCTGGTCCGCGTGGCGCACCTCAAGTTCCACAACCTGCCGGGCCTGGAGCGCCGCTTCAACAAGCTCGTGACCGAGCACCTGCTCCCAACTGATCAGCCCGGGGCGCTGACCGCTTTGCCGTGGGACCAAGCCATGGCCGCGGATGATGTCAAGGCGGCGGCGGCGGATCGCGCGCCGGCGGCATTCGCGGGTAGGGCTCGGCGGAGTACTCTCGGCACGACATCACATCTCATGTCAAATCCTCATTTGTTGAATTTCGTGCCACCCTGTGACATTTCGAGCGCTGTCTGCGGGGCCCTCTTCGCGGGCCTGCACCCCGAGGACGCCTCCCCGCCAGCTGTCACCCTACGCGCGTTCTTGGGTTTCTTGAAAGCCGCCGGGGCGCTCATAGACGGTGCGCCCGCGGGGGTCGCCGTGGTGATCGGGGCGCCTGAGGTAGCGGCGGACGAGGATGGCGAGGAGACAAGTGAGGCGGACTCGCCGGGTAAGTCGGGTGAGGAGTCGGGGATGGAGGCGGCGGAGGAGGCGGCGGCGGCGATAGAGGAGGAGGAGGAGGCGGTGGTTGAGCCAGCGGGTCCTTCGTTGTCCACCGTGGAGGCGATGTTGGCGTTCACGGCCGCGCTCGGCCCCGCGGCGGCGGTGGCGGCGGCGGAAGCGGCGGCGGAGGCGAAGGAGGCTGACGCGCAGGCGGCGTACGAGTGCGGTGAGGAGGTAGACGCGGCGGCGGCAACGGCGGCGGCGGCGGCGGCGGAGGAGAAGGCGGCGACGGAGCTGATGCTTTCCTTGGACTGCGAGGCGACGTACACCGAGTTCGTCGAGGCTCTCGCGCGCTGCGCCGACGTGGCGCTGAAGGGCGACACTCCGCTCGCCGCCAAGCTCGCCGTGTTCCTCGGCGACGGCCTCAAGCTGTGAGAACCGGTCCGGCGCTGGGAAACCTCTGCTTCTTCAGCTTTATCTCGACAATATGGATTTATTGAGCGTGTTTAATTCTCTCACAGCTACAACTAGCTAGACTACACTTCAATCTGACTACGCTTGAATTCGTTGTTCCCATCTGGAGGCACTAAGAACTTAGCGCTAGAGTTCCCTTGCCGTTGGTTCTGTGCCCTCCATGTAATACCAGCTCTCTGCTCCGCCTCCGCCCCCGGCCCCGCCCCCGCCTCCGCCCCCAGCCCCGCCCCCAGCCCCAGCCCCGGCCCCGGCCTCACCAAGGACGCACAAGTCGGGACAGGCGCACCCCTCGCTCCACCACCCCGCCACCTTCCCGCCAATATACTCCCCGGTGCGCAGGGGCTGATAATAACGCTCACCACGTGATTAAAACTTGTGTTCAACTGACGTTCATCGAGCCCACAGGCACTCCCATGGTCAGCATTAAACCAACCCCGTCCGCCAGAACGCACCACATGTCTGGCCCGCGTAGATTGCGGTCAATGCCATCCTATGACTCAGCGGGCCTTATTCATCTGGCCCTACCGATGCGGTCCCCAAACCCCACCCCCCAGGGTCAAGTGATCGATGCTCACCACGTCATCGGATACCATTCAACTCAAAAGACGAGGGTTTAAAGTGTGGTGGATAACGCGGTGCGCACTGGCACACTATGCGGTGGATGACGTGCCGAGCACCGGTACGCTATGCGGTGGATGACGTGGCGAGCATCGGTACTCCATGCGGTGGATGATGTGGCGGGCTCCGGTACTCTATGGGGTGAAAAACGCGGCGATCGCCGGTACAATATGAGGTGAATGACGTGGTGCGTATCTGTGCACCCTGCGGAGGATGACGTGGAGAGCACCATTCACTCGGCCGCACCACCGCCAGCACAACCGCCACGGCGCACACCACAAGCGCCACCACCATCAAACCCAACAGCTGGTCAAAACTCGCTCGCAGCTCCTTCAACAAGGGCCATCCACCGCATTTTGCACCCTCATTTATCGAGTAACGTGACATCCTGACGGATGACGTGACGGGTAACGAGCATGGTTTTCATTCTCTACATCAGGCCAGACCATTCGGCTGGAATGTGGATTAATGGAGGCGGGGGTATACGAGCGTCGTTTATCTGGCTCTACCTTTTCGTTCTGTTGCGTGAGGTCGTATTGGATGGTCATCATGCGCACCTTCTGATGGTACCAGCTCTCAGGGTACCAAACTCCAGCTTACTAGAAGTTACTCACTCACAGACTAGGCACTAGTCCACTAAACGCCCAGTGCGTTCAGCGGACGCCACCACCCTGGCGACTATGACGCGGCACGCAGCCTCCGTGATTGGCAGAGCAAACACGAGAAGACTGACCAGCACACACCTGTACTGGGAAGTTTCAGGGTGAGCCAAGCAGACTGGCTGCCCAGTCTGTTGAGCACTGCGCGCGGTTGAAGGTCCACGAGTGCAGCACGCTGGGCACCACACGACAGTCTGATGACAGTGCCGTTATTGAACCCGTCTGCCCACCCGCCCAGCGCACAGTGCCAGCCCTGCCCGTTCACCTGCCCCTCGAGGTTCTTGATGGTCGCGCGTAACCCTTGTTGCGTCTCGAACGCGTGCCGCACGGCCTCATCCTTGCCGGTGCACTCCCCGCCTGCAGCCAGCTGGCACTCGACAACCTCCAGTTTGGCCTGCGAGTCGGAGAGCTGCGTGCGTAAAGCGTGGACTTCGAGGCGGGTCTCGGCAAGGTCTGCGCGCATGGAGTCGGTGCTGGGTCCCGCGCCCGGCACCCCGCGGCCTCCTCCCCTCACCATCGTGCGTGAAGGAGCAGCGCCGCGCTTGTTTTCGGCAGTGAATACGTGTGTAGTCTGAGCGTTAAGTGTCCGACCGATAGAACCGACCTCCTGCGCTCGGCACCCTCGGCGCCACGCCACGAGCCAGGGCCACGGGCCACGACAGACACGAGGCGGGCAGTTTCCCTTTGTTGAGTGTGTCTTGTCGTTGGTGACATCACCAGCTCAGTGTAAGCAGCGCGACCCGCCAACTGTGTCTGCCGCCGGTCCACCGGTCAGACCTGTTGCGAGGCCCCCGCGGGTGGCGCGGCGCAAGTGGCCTGTACGCCTGTTCTAATCGTCGACGTCATCCAGGAAAATGGCGATGCGGTCCGCGGCGCGCACCGTCGCGCAGGGCACGGCGGCGGCGGCGGCGCGCGCTCCCGTGGCGATGCACACCGACCCCGTCATAATCGCGCCCATCCGCGCGCTCCACCGGGCACATGAGCGGCACATGAGCGGCTCGGGTACGTCGCCGCCGGCGCCCACACTCACATTCCTCTTTGCACCCGTACCCTAACTCCCATGTAAACCCGTCGCCTAACTTCTATTTCGGTGGCTGCTGCGCGCAGGCTCTGGCGGCGACGATACTTGGGTGAATCGGTTCTGGGCTGCCACACGCAGCCCGAAGGCCGCCGCGGCATCGGAAGAGGGCCGCGGCGCTTCCAGACCCCGCTCCGGTGCCAAGGGCAAGGGCAGGAAGGGTGGCAAGGTGGTGGCAAAGGACGGCAGCGGCAGCGGCGGTGGCGTTGGCGGTGGGGGTGGGGCATCTGGCGCGGCTTTCGAGAGCGCCGGGGCCGGGGAAAGCGCGGGCGGCGGCATCATGGTCACCTCCGGGCACCCCATCAGCCACCCACAGGTCTTCGTCGTGCCCTACCACCGGCGCCCGCTCATGCCCGGCATCGTCTCGCCCGTCCGGATCTACGACGAGGCCCTCATCTCCGAGGTGGGTCGGTGCAGGTTGACAGTATCAAACCCGAGTCGAGAGCGTGCCTGGTTTCATCGATTGAAACTAAAATATGATGAACCACTTTGCAACTTTGCTTTCAATTTCAACTTGCGCCGCTACACCGAGCTTGAAGACATGCGAAACCGCGGCCAAGCCTACGTGGGCGTCTTCCTCAAAAAATCCGGCTCGGACGACTTCACCAAAGCGGCCGCGGGGGTCAGCGCGGGGGGCGAGGACTTGGCCGGCGTGGACGGGGAGAACACCAGCTGGGACCCGTCCGACGACATGCACGACGTCGGCACATTCGCGCAGGTGCAGAACATCGTGCGATTCGGCATGCCCGCGCTGCAGGACGCCGCAGATGACGACGCGGACGGCGTCACGGATGGCGCGTTGACAGGCTCCGCGGGCGGCGGCGCCACGCTGCTGCTGCGGGGGCACCGGCGGCTGCGCAAGACGCACACCGTGCGGTCGGACCCCATGATGGTGCGCGTGGAGCACCTGAGGGACAACCCGCACGACGGGGACGACGTCGTCGCCAAGGCCACGGCCAACGAGGTGGTGGCCACCATGATGCAGTTCCTCAAGTTCAACCCGATGGCGAAGGAGACGCTCTCTTACTTCCAGCATAACATCACCGACTGGACGGACCCGTCGCGGCTGGCGGACCTGGCGGCGTCCCTGACCTCGGTGGACGACGGCGCGCTGCAGGAGATCCTGGAGCACCTGGAGGTCCGCGACCGCCTGGCCGCCACGCTGGATCTGCTCAAGCGCGAGGTGGAGCTCGGCAAACTGCAGGTGGAAATCGGCAAGCGGGTGGAAGACAAGGTCAGCGCCGAACAGCGCAGGTACTTCCTCAAGGAGCAGCTCAAGTTTATCAAGAATGAGTTGGGCATCGAGAAGGACGACAAGTCCGCGCTGATGGCGCGCTTCATCAAGAACTTCGCGCCGTTCAGGGCAGGGATACACAGGTCATAGTGTACCTTCACTCTCTACATCGATAACATCTGTGACGTGCCCACACGTTGCCCACGTTCATAGAGCTACGTGACACCCTGTGACGCGGCGCGCCAATTGACACTCTGTGACCTGCCAGCCCCTAGCTCAAGGAGAACGCGCCGGCCGACACCGTGCGGGTGGTGGAGGAGGAGCTGCAGAAGCTGTCCGGGCTCGAGCCGTCCAGCTCCGAGTTCAACGTCACGCGCAACTACCTCGATTGGCTCACGTCCATCCCCTGGGGGCACT
>Ga0307489_10003056_pt1 | contig 11136 bp, 16 predicted proteins | sample SB12metaG_FD_202247 | JGI IMG/M metagenome (GOLD analysis project Ga0307489, IMG submission 202247) | Sea-ice brine microbial communities from Beaufort Sea near Barrow, Alaska, United States - SB 1.2 | ecosystem: Environmental > Aquatic > Marine > Coastal | place: USA: Alaska | collected...
GAGCAGCAGCAGCGGATGTATGATGGGCGGTATAGCGACGTGGCCGCCATGCAGCGCCAGTACTCGTACAACCCGCCCAATGAGGACCTCGTCAACGCCGTCGTGCTGCTTGTCACCTACCTGCTCGCGGAGGTCCCAGGCAACAAGCGGGCGCCCGGTCGCGGGGGGGGCGCGGGCGCCGGCGCCGGCGCGGGGGGCGGCACGGGGGGCGCGGGCGCGGGCGCAGGGGGATTGTCGCCTGTGGCGGGCGGGGCGTTGGAGGCGCTGTCGCCGCGGTCGCCCGGCGGGTCCAAGCGCGGCACGCAGCACGCGGCGGCGGCGGGCGCGGGCGGCGCGGAGGTGGACATGGCGGAGGAGGTTGAGCGCGCCAAGGCAGGGCGGTGCAGGTTGACCCTATCAAACCCACTTTGAAAGCGCCTGGAACCAAGCGCTTGAAACTAAAACGTGATGAACCGCTTTCAAAATTCGCTTTAAAATTCAAGTTGCGCCTCTACACCAAGGAGATGCTGCAGCGCCCGCTCTACCGCTTCCTACGCGACGCCTTCACGCACTGGCCGGCAGGGGCTTACACTCTTCTACTTCTCGGCTCAACCTGAGCCGAATTAGTCACTGAAACCATCCAAGATATCCCCCAAAAGAGTGCTTACATTGAACTGAAAAGTGGACGAGTGTAAGGCCCTGCTGGCCGGTGGAGTCCACCGTCAGCCTGGGCCCGCTCATGAACCTGTGGGCAGGGGCTTACACTCGTCCACTTTTCAGCTCAACCTAAGCCGTTTCTGGCACAAAATAAACCCTAGACACCCCTAATGCCCCTGACACCCCCTAAACAGCCCCCAGACAACCCCTGCACGCACCCCCTATCCCACACAAAGCGCTTACGTTGAGCTGGATAGTGACCGAGTGTAAGCCCCTGCCTGTGGGTCACCTACCTGGCCCCGTGGACGGTCCCCTTCCCGGCTCCCTTCGGATCGCCCGGTGGAGCGGCGTCATCCACCTCACAGCTGTCGCGAGGGGGCGGCGTCGGCGGCGTGACGGCGGAAAGGAAAGTCGCAATGCCGCAATTCGCGGGGGACCCGGGGCACCTTTCGGCGGAGGCGGCTTCTGGCAGCGGGTGCAAAGGAGCGGGGCAGGGGCAGGCTCGCGAGGCAAGGGCTTACACTCGTCCACTTCTCGGCTCAACGTAAGCACATTTTGTGGGATGCGTTGGGTGCATGATTTCCCCCCAGTCTATTAGACAGGGGGACGCGGGAAGGTGTGACCAAAACGGCTTAGGTTGAGCTAGAAAGTGGACGAGTGTAAGCCCTTGTCGCGAGGCGGGCACGTCGGCGGAGATGCACGTGCTGCACAACGTGCCGTTCTACAGCGAGCTGATGCGTCACTTCCTTGAGCTGTGCTGCAACCGCGTGCCCGTCGACGCCGAGGCGGGGGGGGGGGTCATTCTGAACCACCGCCACTCCACCGATGCTCAACCGCTCAACTCAGTCTGCGCATATGTATGAGCATTCGCCCTGAAGGTGAGTCCTGCTCCGATCTCGGTCGAGTGCTTGTTCCCAATGACCCTGCTGCTTAACCCTAAACCCTGAAGCTGCCTAACCGTAAACCCTAAACCCTACGCCCTAAACCCAAGGACCCTGGTGCGAGGGGACCGCGACGGCGCTGCTGAGCGTGCTGCGCGCCCTGGCGGCCAGCCCGGATGTGCTCAGGATACTGGAGGACGTGGAAGCTGCTTTCGCTCAGTTCGTGACCATCGCTCCGTTCTCCGCCGCCGCCGCCGCCGCCGCCGCTGCAGAGCCGCCGCCGCCGACACCGTATGATGCATTCATGCCGGTCATTCAGGCAGGGTGGTCATCGAGAACGAGCACTCGACCGACGTTGAATGACTGCTATCTTCTCCACCTCCGCCGCGCGTCTGTACCTATACAAGCATACACCCTGAAGGTGAAGTCGTGCTCCGATCTCGGTTCGAGTTTCTTTTTCTTCTCAATGACCCGCCCGGCAGGCCCAGCTCCTGGATTGGGACCCACCCCCGCCGGAGAGCAGCGGCGGCGGCGGCGGAGGTCCGCTGTCTCCCATGGTAGGGCGGTGCAGGTTGACCCTATAAATTCCACGTTGAAGGCGCCAAGATCTGAGCGTTGAAGCTTGAATATGATGAGCCGCTGTTAAACTTTGCTTTCAATATCAGGTTGCGCCGCTACACCATGGGTCCCGGAGGAATGCTGGACCCGCGGGGCGCCGGCCCGCCCGCGCCGCACGCCAACGCGACGTCATCGGCGGCACCCTCCGTTCCGAAGATGTCCATGTTCTCGCGCGCGCAGGACGGGCTCCCGCAGGTGGCGCTGGCGCTGCTGGATCGGCTGGATCGTGATATGGCGGTGGTGGGCAGGGGCTTACACTCGTCCACTTCTCAGCTCAACTTGAGCCGTGTCTGACATGAGAAAGCACCCTACACACCCTACACACCCCCTAACGCCCCCTTAACACGGGATACACAACCCCTGCGTGCACCCCCTATCCCATACAAAGCGCTCAAGTTGAGCTGAAAAGTTGACAAGTGTAAGCCCCTGGTGGTGGGTCCCGCGCACCCGCTCCGCGCCCGGGTGCCCAAGCTGCGCAAGGCAGCGTTCGCGGTGTTTCGGTTGGATCGCTTCGGAGAGAGCGTTCACCCGAAGACGCCCGCCTCGCCGAACCACATGGCATCATCACAGTCCGATAACAGGGCCGCGGTGAGCAGGCCGGGCATCGGGTGGGCGGGTGGGCTGAAGTCGGCGCGGGAGCTGTACAAGGCAGGGGCTTACACTCGTCCACTTCTCAGCTCAACTTGAGCCGATTCTGACACAAAAATACACCCTGATCACCCCCTAAATCCACTGAGACTCAGTAAACAACCCCTAAACCAACCCTTAAGCGCACCCCCTATCCCTCGTGAAGCGCTTAAGTTGAGCCGAACAGTGGACGAGTGTAGGCCCCTGGTACAAGGGGGAGTGGATGCACCGCCCCATCTCCGATTTAGAATGGGCGCCGGCCGTGCGGTTCCTCGTCGCCGTGTCCGACCACCTGCGGCATCACGGTATGGCGGTGCAGGTTGACCCTATCAAACCCAAGTTGAAACTGCCCGGAGCTAAGCGCTTGAAACTAAAATGTGATGAACGGCTTTCGAAATTTGCTTTCAAAATCAACTTGCGCCGCTACGTCACGGGTTTGCGGGCGTGAACCTGCGGCCGCTGGGGGAGTACTCCCTGCTGGGGCTGGTGCTGGTTGCGGTCACCCTGTTCTGGCTGCTATTCTTGTAGGTGCCAATGGTAATCCAAAATCTATCACCAGAGGGAATTCAATTCATGCAACCCGCGTCATTCACCGCACGTCAGCGGTAAATCGAGAGCCTGGTTGAATCAATCGACAACGCCGAACACCTCACTGTCCGCGCGCGAGCACGTCCTGTATGATGGTGTCTTCATTACGCCGTCCGACTCCCCATGCACGCCGGTGTTTGCATGCGTACATAACCCTCAGAAACACTTGTCGGTCGCCGCGCTGTTGGCGGACACGGCGCGAAGAGACGGTGGCTGACAGGTAGCCAGACCCCAGCCCCAACCGAGAGCGGCGCACAGAACCATTCAACCTCATGCTGTGGTGCTAGGAAAGTGTGCTGCCTGGCTGTGGGCATGCCCGCGCGTGGAACACCCCCAGGTGCACGGACGCCGCAGATCGGCATGGGGAGGTGGCACGGCGCGGTGGGGCGAGGGCCCAAGCCCCACATAATCCATCGCGATCCTTCGGGGCTACATTAACATTGCATAAACAACGCAAGACATGGTTACGGCCAGCGCAACGCCACGCAACGTACCGGACCACGCAACGGCCACGCAACGCGCTGGCGGTACACAGGCTATACCAATGACACGAGTCGGGGGGCAGGACGAAGGCCTGGTGTCTCCTGATGATACACGCGGAAGCGTCTCTCTCTCTAAATGGCACGAGTGTACGCGTACGAGGCTTCTCGAGAGGCTCCCCCCGGTATGTGCACTCAGCGCTTTATAGCGTGCTCTCAGGCGCGGGGCGAGCCGACGGTCTTCCCCTTGGCCGCCGCCTTGCCTGCCGCCTTGGCGGAGCCCGCCGCCGCCGCCGACGCCGCTGACGCCGACGCCGCCACCCCCGCGGGCAGCACCGCCACCGCCAACATGCCGCACCACACCACCGCCAGCAGCCAGGGGCTTACACTCGTTCCAGTTTCCGCTCAACTTGAGCTCACTTTGCCCCTTTCCGCTCAACTTAACCTTACTTTGTCCCCCACATAATCTAAATTAACCTGTGGATGTGTCCCAAGGTGCTCAAGATGAGCTCTAACATGAGTCATGTGTCCAGAAGGTCCTCAAGTTGAGCTTTGAAGCGAGCCAGTGTAAGCCCCTGCCGCCAGCGCCGCCACGCACGTGACGCCCACCATGCCAACCATGATCGCCGTCTTGCCGACCGAGTACCAGGGGCTTACACTCGTTCGCGTTGGAGCTCAACTTGAGCAACTTCAGGACACATTCATGAGTTAAGTTGGGTTATACGGTGGACAGAACAGCTCAAGTTGAGTGAAATGGGAACGAGTGTAAGCCCCTGCCGAGTACTCCACGAGCTGCACCTTGGGGTGGTGGGTCTTGAGGCGTTCCCCCCGCCCCGCCGCGCCGTACACGCGCTCCCACTCCAGGTCCCACACCCGCTGCACCTCCCGCAGGAACCCCTCGAAGTCACCGCTGAAGGCCTTGGAGCTTATCACCTCGGAGCAGTGGCTTACACTCGTCCAATCTTCAGCTCAACTTAAGCGCCTTCTGTGTGACAGGGGTTGCAGTTAGAGGTTGTTTCGGGGGTGTTTAGGGGGTGGTAGGGGGTATTAGGGGTGTTTAGGGTGTGCTTTTGTGTCAGAAATGGCTCAAGTTGAGCTGAACAGTGGACGAGTGTAAGCCCCTGCCTCGGAGTACCCCAGCGGCACCTCCACGCCCCACGACGCCGACGCTCGCTTCTGGCTCAGCACGTGCTCCTTGTCCGCCGCGATGATGATCTGCACGTCCAGCTGCCGCGAGTGTGTGTACTTGAGCATCCCGCGCTTCAGCGGCAGCGAGTGCGGCTTGATGTTGCGGGTGCCCTCGGGGTACACCACGAAGCAGGGGCTTACACTCGTCCACTATTCAGCTCAACTTGAGCCGTTTCTGACACAAAAGCACACTCAAAAACACTTGTAATGTGCGATACAACCCCCACACACTCCCGAACTAATCCCTAACTGCACGCCCTGTCACACAGAAGGCGCTGAAGTTGAGCTGAAGAGTGGACGAGTGTAAGCCCCTGCCACGAAGCCGGAGAAGTCGGCGTGCGATGCAAGGTGCGTGTCCAGCTGCTTGTTCAGATCCTCGTGCGCGCCCGGCTTGTTGCGCTGGAACGCGAACACCGCGCCGATGGCCATGGCGGGCACGGCGAAGATCGGGAAGATGTACACCACCAGGTACCGGCTCAGCACGAACGCGCGGCCCTGCACGCGTTGGACGTGACAAAACGGAGGTGCGTCAGTCGACGGGACCTCATCCTCAGGGCGGTCGAGTTGACAGGTTCTGTGGAGTGCAGTTGAGCACCCGGCGGGGCGCACCTCGGTGATGTACACGTCGACGAAGAAGTCGGCCCACGCGCGGTGGTTGCACAGGTACACGCACTTGCCCTCCTTGTACAGCCCCCGGTTGCCCACCAGCTTCAACCGCACGCCCATCACCGCCTCGGTCATAAATCGGCCCCTGGGAACGCGATATAATGAAGACCGGGTTTTCAGTTTTGTGTTCTCGAGGCCGCGAACGCCGTCGCAGGGTAGCAGGCGCGAGGCGGCGCGGGGGGAGGGGGGAGGAGGGGAGGGGCGGGGATGCGGGAGGAGAGAGGGCGCGCGCACCAAAGGTAGGCGAAGGAGGGGCGGTACTTCTCGCCGAAGCCCCAGCACGAGGGGGAGCCGAACATGAAACACAACGGCAGGCTGAGGGCGAACACCGGGATGACCGCCATCAGCGATATGAAGCCCACCACCTTGCCGAGCAGGCCGTCGGGGGTGGTGCCGGGCATGGCGGCGTAGGCCTGTCTCGCGCCGGTGGAGGTGCAGGACAGCTCTGCTTGCACATTGGACAGAACGACACGCATGCGCGCCGGCCCTCTTGGGCCGTCCGTTTATCCGTCTGCTGGCGCGTGGCGGGGCAAGCATCGTCCAATATTTTGCCGGCACCCTGTCTCAATTTCATCAGCAGAGCCCAGGCAGACACTTCGTGACGCGCGCACGGCGCGTGGCTGTCCCCGTCGTCAGCGAATACGCCGCGATGGCGTGGTGCAGACAAGGGCTTCCGGTGGGTGACTCAGGGACCCCATCGCCACGCGTCGTCCTCGTGCAACCCGATACCATCCTCCTTTCACCGACACCCAATTGTTGTGACTTGCCGTGGATGTGGAGTATCAAGCACTGACGCGACACTCGCCCTCCCCGCCCTCCCCGCAGGCGGCGCTGTTCGCCGTGCTGGCGCTGGCGGCGTTCGTGTTCCTGGAGGAGCTAGTCGAGATGCGCACGACGCTCCGCACGACGGTGGCGCGGAGAACGCGGGAGCGGACGGGGCGCGACGCGAGCGACGCCGACGCCGACCGGGCCGCCTGGAGGGTGCCCAATAGAGGGATGCCGCCCCCGCCGCTGCCGCCGCCGGACGCACCCGGCGCAAACCCGCGGCCGCCGCCCACGTCGCCGCCTCGACCGTCGGGACCGCGCGTTCCACCCCAGGCGGCGGCGGCGGATGACGTACCCGTGGCGGTGGATGGAGAACACGGATCCATCGCGCCCCCATTCAGCGCCGAGTTCGCCGCCTTCTTGTCCGCCCACCCGCTCACCATCGAGCCGCCGCGCCCCATGCGCGTGGCCCCCGCGCTGCGCTGCCACGCACCGTGCGCCAACGGGGTAGGGCCTGGCGGACATTGCTCGCCACGCCACCGGTTGCCATTCATCTTGAGAAATGTACGTTACATGACGCGGAGAGCAATTTCTGGCGGGCACTACAACGGGGGTTGGTGCAACCACCAGACGGGGAGCTGCACGTGCCCGTCGGGGTGGGGGGGAGCGGACTGCACCGCCCCGGCCCTGTGGCCGTGCGACCATATCGATGGTTTGGACGTGGGGTCCAGATGCGCGGGTAGGGCGCAGCGCGCGGCGTGCGGGGGGGATACGCTCGCCACCACGTTCATCTCGTTCAACACCCTCGTTCAATACCGTGTATTTGAGTATTGATTTGAGTGCCACCCTGCCACGCGGCGAGCGCCATCCTGGCGGGCCCTGCGTGCGGGCCAGTGCGATGCCACCAACGCGCGGTGCAAGTGCGGGGTGGGCTCCAAGCACCCCACGCGGGAGGTGAGGCTCAAGGCTGTCGCCTGTCTGCTGTCTGCTTGCTCGTACTGTACCCCCGCCGATACTGTAAGCCGCCCGGTATCGCCCCATCCACGTCAGTATGGTCGTTTCACCTGACTCCATCAGACCACTCAGCGCGGTCGTTCGATACTCTACACACGCGACGGGCTCTGATTGTCCGCGGGCCTTGGCACGAGGTGGCGCCGGGGTGCCAGCCCAACATGGGCAGGGGCTTAAACTCGTCCACTGTTCAGCTCAACGTAAGCACATTTTGTGGGATACGTTGGGTGCATGACTTTCCCCCAGTCTATTAGACAGGGGGACACGTGGAGGTGTGACACGGCTTAATTTGAGCTGAAAAGTGGACGAGTGTAAGGCCCTGAACATGGGGAGGTACGAGTGGCCCAACAAGTGGCTGGGTCACCCGAGCCCGGCGGACACGCCCTACCACCACATCTTCAGCAAGCAACTGCCGCCGCTCAAGCATGCGTTCCTGGGGGACAGTGACCCCGAGCATCACCCGGTCACGAGCGGGCAGGGACGAGGTACTACGCAGTTTCCAGGGTACCTCAAATGGCGGTCGCCAATTCTTGAGAAATAGACGGTCGAATCGCCACATGGTACCATTGTATGGCAAATCTGACGGTCTATTTACTCAAGGTCTCAAATTCGAGACGCGTTGACCGCCATTTGAGGTACCCTGGAAATCTGCGAAGCAAAGATGCTTGTCACTTCATGGCGTCCATCCCACTTGACACCCTCGTCTCGCCTATGGACTGTCATCCTGCATCATGCGGCGAGCATTGTATTTACTTGAACCCTATACGTGGAGCCGAGGTGGCATGGTGTGATTGGAACGTCACCTCGGAGCGCGAACGTCCGTTCAAGAGGTGCAGTCAGGAATGCCCGCCCGGGTAAGGTCCGGTGAGTTGTAGTGTCAACAGGAACGTGCATTATTTGGTGTGTTCAATGAGTAGAATGATTACATTTAGTGGTGTCGTGTTAGTTGAAGTGAACACACTGATATGGATCGGATGTTACCGGGCCTTTCGCCCGGGTTGCGCGGCGACGATTGCGAGCGGCAGATGCCCGGCACGTTCTGCCCGAATCAGTGCTCGGGCAACGGGCAGTGCGACGGCGGGTTCTGTCGGTGCGGCGCCGGGTGGTGGGGCGCGGACTGCTCGCTGCCTTCCGGCCCGCTGCTCGCTCCGGCTGTCGGCGCCGCCGCCGGCGGTGGCAGCGGCGGCGGCGGCGGCGGCGGCGGCGGCGCGACGGGCGGTGCAACGGAGGGTGGTGTAACGTCGTTGGTGCCCCTGGTGCAGTCGGACGGCGGCCTGGTGACGGCAGCGCGGCGGCGCGCCCGCCTGCTAGACATGGGGGCAGCGCGGCAGCGCGCCACCCCGCCGGTGATGGAGCTGGAGGCAGCGCAGCGGCCCGCCCGCCCGCCGGGGGCAGGGGCTTACACTGGTCCACTTTTCAGCTCAACTTGAGCGCTTTGTATGGGATAGGGGGTGCGCGTAGGGACTGTGTAGCCCGTGTTTAGGGGGTGTTCAGGGTGTGTAGGGTGTTTTCTTGTGACAGACACGGCTCAAGTTGAGCTGAGAAGTGGACGAGTGTAAGCCCCTGGCCGGAGGTGGAGGTGGAGGTGGACGTGGAGGTGGTGCGGCGGCGCGCCCGTCCGCTGGTGTACGTGTACGAGCTGCCCTCGGACTTCACCTCGGGCGTGCACCAGCGCCGCTTCAGGGAACAGGACTGCGTGCCTCGACACTACACTGACACCAAGGACGGCGGCCAGGTGAATCATACTGTAATATTGCCCAATTCCACCAGAAGTCAGAAAATCATCCCTCGTCAAATCATCCCTCGTGAAATCATCCAGTCAGCTTTACACATCCTGACCTAAACATCCTCAACGACAGACAGCCTGCGTAATAAAAGGATTGGGAGCCCGCTATGGGACAAGGATAGGGGATGGACAATGATGTCCTGTCCTTGCGACCGGCGCTTTTCTCTCGGCCGACCGAGCCCTCCTATTTTCGTATTACATGCGGGGTGTTCTCCTGTAGCTACCGGTAGGTCCGGCCAAGGGCCGGTAAAGTGACCCCAGAATTTACCAGTTAAGCGGGTTATGTTTTGATTTTAGTGGGATATTACAGGGGTATTAGGTGGGTATTAAGGGGCCTTTGTGGGGGTTGTCTCGTGAAAATAACACCCTGAGACCTGAAACCTAGACCCTTTAAGTACTTTTACAGTCTGTTGACTCGTAAATGCTGGGGTCACTTTACCGGCCCTTGCTCGGACCTAACCGGCATCCTGCACCTGAACATCATCCTCTCTGCATCTCGCGAACATGAAGCAGGTGAAGCAGGAACGCACGGAGTGGTACTACAGCCAAAGCCTAAACCCTAAACCCTAAACCCTAAACCCTAACCCCTAAACCCTATGAAGCAGGTGAAGCAGGAACGGACGGAGTGGTACTACAGCCTGGAGGCCACCTTCCACGAGTACCTCATGCGCAGCGCGCACCGGACCACCGACCCGGTAAGGCTGTACCGGATGTTGCGAGCCACGTCATATCATGCCATGTGACTCAAGCAAGAGGATGTAAAGTGCGTATCGGCCGACGATGACGTGGCAGGCCACACCTGCCTATATGTGTCGCCCCTGAACTAGCCTACTAAGCATTAGCCCCTAAACTAGCTTAAACTAGCCTAGTTTAAACCCCCCTATTTTACTCTCCCATTGTAGTCCCCAATACTAACCCACTAACCTACTAACCACTAGCCCATAAGCTAGCTTAAACTAGCCTTGTTTAATCTCCCCCGTCGCAAGCACTAACTTAGTTCGACAAGCATACACCTGCCCGGCCCTGGGACCCGGCGGAGGCTGATTTTTTCTTCGCGCCGATGTACAGCGCGTGTTTCCACCTGCGCTACAACAAGCCCACGCCGCGCCACTGGGCGTGGAACCTGCCGGCACGGTTTGGGTCACTCTGCATCCGTGTATCTCAATACGCCTTCGAATGCACCCCAATTTACTACAACGCTTGGGTAACTCAGCACCCGTGTGTCTCATTACGCCTTCGAATGCACCCAATTTGCTACAACGCCGCATGGAATCCACCAGTCACCCGGTTTCACCCGTAGTTAACCAGTACCAGATGACTGAAGACGCGGACTTTTGTGCTGTTTTGGGGGGACCGTGGGCGGCGAAGCCCAACGTGCGGCCGCATGGCACGTGGCTCTTCTGGGGCCAGCTCGTAGCGCACCTCAGGTGGGGCCACGCCATTTGTGTTACCCCAGGGCCCTCATGCCTTGGAATACAATACCATTTGGGCCATGCCATATGTGTGATCCACGTGCCTTGGACATTTATATCATCACGCGGCGTGGTGAGCACTGTTAACCCGGCCATTGCCGCAGGGACCGGACCGCCAACCCGGAGATCGCGAAGGCGAGGTTGGGAAAGAGGCGGGCGGCGGCGGCGGCTGCGGCGGCGGCAGGCGGGGCGGGGGCGGCGGCAGGGGGGTCGGGGGCAGGGGGGGCGGGGGGGGCGGCGATTGCGACCGCTTCAGATGATTTCGACGACCTCTCGGATCATATCTTCGTGGCCCCGTACGACGAGGGCGCGTGCTACACCCCCAAGGAACTCGCCGCCTCCATCTTCATCACCCACTGGCAGGGGAGGCATTCAGAACAACGACACGAACCCAGATTCGAGCATGACTTACCTTGAGG
>Ga0307489_10003057_pt1 | contig 11135 bp, 20 predicted proteins | sample SB12metaG_FD_202247 | JGI IMG/M metagenome (GOLD analysis project Ga0307489, IMG submission 202247) | Sea-ice brine microbial communities from Beaufort Sea near Barrow, Alaska, United States - SB 1.2 | ecosystem: Environmental > Aquatic > Marine > Coastal | place: USA: Alaska | collected...
GGCAACTTCAACCCCGGCGGGCGCGGCGGCAACGGCGGGCGCGGCGGCGGCGGCAACGGCGGGGGCGGGGCGCCGCAGCCGTACGGGCAGTTCAACCCGGCGGCGGGGTTCTACGTGCCGCGCGGCGCCGGGCCGGGCGGCGGGGGGATGCCCATGTTCTACCCCGCGGCGGCGCAGATGGGCGTCGGCGCGCGCGGCGGCGGCGGCGGCGGCGGCATGGGCTTACACTCGTCCACTTTTCAGTTCAACCTGAGCCGTTATTGACACAAAATAGACACCCCGTGGTACCCCCTGACACCCCCCAAACGCCCCCTACGCGACCCCTGAATACACCCCCCATCCCACATAAAGCGCTTAAGTTGAGCCGAAAAGTGGACGAGTGTAAGCCCCTGGCCAGCGGCATGGCCGGCAGCCCCAACACCGGCACCCCGGCGCGCGAGCAGCTCCTTGCCGCGGTGCGTCAGCAGATCGAGTACTACTTCAGCGTGGATAACCTGTGCAAGGCGGGGCGCTGTCATTGTCCGTTACACCCTCAAGACCCTCGTGTGTTACAGGGTACATACCCCCGCGAGTCAGACCCTCGTGCATTCAGTTCAAGTGACATCACACGATGCGGCGAACATTGCTGACGTCATCCGCCGCATTGCAGACCCTCGTACCACGGCTTGGAAAAATCTCTGGTAAAATGTTTTGAAGCTGACGTGGTCAGTTTAGAGGTGTTTGGACTCTGCTCGCGGGACCTATTCTTGAGGCAGCGGATGGATGTGGCGGGTTGGATACCGCTGGGGGTGATCAGCGGGTTCAACCGCATCCGCATGATGACCCCGGAGCCCGTGCTCGTCCTCGAGGCCATCAAGGGGTCCGCCACGGTGGAGGTTGAGGCCGTGGGTGGCGCGGAGGGCCACCGCTTGCGCAAGATGGCAGGGTGGGAGGAGTGGGTGATGAGCGAGGCGGAGCGGTCGGGGGCGGCGGCGGCGCAGGCGGCGGCCTCGGCGGCGGCACAGGGCGGCAACGTCAATGGCGCCATCGGCGGGCCGGGCCCGCGGGGCCCCACTCCGCCCCCAGGGCCCCCGGGCGTCGGGCCCGGGCCGGGGCCCCCCTCGTCCAGGCCCCTCGATGACCTGGCTGCTGACTTCGTCAAGGTAGGCCGCTGCTGCTTGACCCCAGGTTTAGCCCAGGTTAATCCTTTGGTTTACGCCAGGTTAATCCCAGGTTAACCCCATGTTTACCCCGGATTACCCCCAGGCTAACCCCAGGTTGACCCCGGCTTCACCCCGCTTGATGTCAGCACTTGAAGCTAAAGTGTGATGAATTCCTCTCACAGTTTGCATCCAATTGCAACGTGCGGCGCTACAAGAAGGTGCAGCATGGCGACGGGGCGGGCGCGGTGGCGCCGCCGGGGAAGCCGCCGGGCAAGCCGCCCATGTCCAACCGACCGGGGGCGGACAAGAAGGGCGCCGCCGCCGCGGAGTCAACCATCGAGGACGAGTTCGAGATGTTCGAGGCAGGGGCTTACACTCGCCCACTTCTCAGCTCAACCTGAGCCGTTTCCTGTCATTGAACCACTGAAATCACCCACCGCATCCCTCAAAAGGTGCTTACGTTGAGCTGAAACAATGGACGAGTGTACGCCCCTGGTTCGAGATGGACGAGGACTTTGGCGATGACGACGACGACGACGACAAGCCCAAAAAGGAGAAGACCAAGAAGGCGGCGGCGGCGGGTGGCTTCATGGCGCGGAAGCTGGAGGAGGACGAGGAGGAGGACTACGGGGACGACATCATCACCGACGATGACATCGCGCGACTCATGATCGTCACGCAGCGCATGCAGCGCGCTCCGGGCGGCAACATGGGCGGCGGCGGCGGGGGCGGCGGCGGCGGGGGGCGGCAAGGGCGCCCGCCGTCGGGTGCGCCGCGCCCCGGCGGCGAGGAGGGCGGTGGCGACGTGGCCGGCATCATTAACGAGGGCCTGCGCTTCTACGAAAAGGAGCTCAACAACAAGACCCGCGGCAGCGGCGGCGGCGGCGGCGTGGGCAGCGGCATCCCGGGGGTGCCGCAGGGGGAGCACGCGGGGCAGTCGGGGAGCTGGAAGGCGCGCGGCAGCAGCGGCTTTGGGTCCATGTCCGGTCAGGGGTCCTGGCGCGGCGGCGGCGGCGGCGGCGGCGGGTCCATGACGCGCGGCGGGCCCGGCGGGCCGGGCGGCATGGCGGGCAGCATGGGCGCGGCGCACTTCTTCCCCAGCAGTTACACGGAGGGCGGCCTCGCCGGCTTCAACGGCGGCGAGGTAGGGCGGTGCAGGTTGACCCTATGAAATTGAAGTTGAAACCGCCTGTAAATAAGCGCTTCAAACTATAATATTATGACCCGCCTTCAAACTTCGCTTTCAAATTCAACTTGCGTCGCTACAGCGAGGACATTGGCTGGCTGCTGGGCACCTCGCCCGGCGGCGGCGGCGGCGGGGTGGGGGGTGCCGCCGGGGCTGGCGCCGCCTCCGCCAGCAACACCATAAACTGGCGCAGCGGCGAGGGTTCCAGCGTGGGGTCGGACAGCGGGCGCGGCGCCTCGTTCGGCGGTCGCGAGCGCGGCGCCTCCTTCGGCGGCGCCGAGCGCAGCGCCTCCTTCGGTCGCCGCCGCACTAGCATGAACGCCTCCGCCGGCGGCGCCGGCAGCAGCCCCGGGTCGCAGTGGGGGTCCCCGCGCGACATCCCGGTAGGGCAGTGCAGGTTGACCCTATCAGACCCACGCTGAAAGCGCCTGGAGCACAGCGCTTGAAGCTGAAGTATGAAGAATCGCTTTCAAACGTTGCTTTCAATTTCAACTTGCGCCGCTACATCCCGGCCTTCCAGCACCCCAGCCACTCGCTGCTGGAGGACCACGGCTTCAAGCAGCAGAAGTACCGTGCGTTCCACCAGCGGCAGGGGCTTACACTCGTTCACGTTAGAGCTAAACTTGAGCAACTCCAGGACACATTCATGAGTTAAACTGGGTTACACGGTGGACAGAAAAGCTCAAGTTGAGCTGAAATCGGAACGAGTGTACAAGACCCTGACCAGCGGTGCATCGACGAGCGCAAGCGGGTGGGCCCCGGCAACTCGGAGGAGATGAACACCCTGTTCCGCTTCTGGTCCTACTTCCTCCGCTCCACCTTCAACACCCGCATGTACAAGGAGTTCTGCCGGCTGGCGGAGGAGGACGCGCGTCACAGCTACCACTACGGCCTGCAGTGCCTCTTTCGCTTCTACAGCTACGGGCAGGGGCGCACACTCGTCCACTTCTCAGCTCAACGTAAGCACATTTTGTGGGATACGTTGGGCGCATGAGACCCCCCCCAGTCTATTAGACAGGGGGACACAGGGAGGAGTGACCAAAACGGCTTAGGTTGATCTGAGAAGTGAACGAGTGTAAGCCCCTGGCTACGGGCTGGAGAAGCGGTTCCGACCCCTCATCTACCGCGACTTCCAGGTTGGGCGGTGCAGGTTGACCCTATCAAACCCACGTTGAAAGCGCCAGGAGCTAAGCGCTAGAAACTAAAATATGGTCAACTGCTTTCAATTTTGCTTAAATTTTGCTTTCAATTTCAACTGGCGCCACTACATCCAGGAGTACACACTGCGCGACTACGAGTCGGGGTCGCTGTACGGGCTGGAAAAGTTTTGGGCGTTCCACTACTACCACAAGGGCGGCGGGCCCGGGGGCGAGGGCAAGCCCACCATCCGCGATGAAATCAAGGCAGGGTGGTCATCCAGAACAACCACTCGACCGACATTGAATCTCCTCCTTCGACCAACGTTGAATCTCCTCGTCCTCCGCCGTGTACTCCGCGCGTCTGTATGATCATTCACCCCGAAGGTAAGTCATGCTCTGATGTCGGTCGAGTGCTTGTTGTGAGTGGCCCTGTCGCGAGGTGCTGCTAGACACCAAGTTCCGCACGCTGGAGTGCTTCCAGAAGGAGCACGAGCGCCGCGCCAAGGAGGCCGCGGCGGGGGCGCCGGTGGGGGCCGTGGTAGCCGTGGCGGCGGGCGCGGTGGTGGGCAGTCAGTAACGTCGCGGCCGCAACTGGTTCGTTTAGTGGAGGAGGTTCGTCGCGCCAAGGAGGCGGCGGCTGCGGGCGGGGCTGCAGCAGGGGGGGCGGCGGCGCCGGGGGGGTCGGGGGGGGGTGCTGGCAGTCAGTAACGCCGCGGCCGTGACTGGTTCATTAAGCGGAGGATGTTCGGGGGAGATCCGGGGAGGAGAGGTCGAGGGAACCTGGAGGATGGATCGAGGAGAGGGACGGTTCCGCGTGTATAAGCAGGCGGCAGGCTTTGGCCCTGGCCCCCGTGGAGGGATCGAGGGAGACGTCGAGGAGATCTTGGGAAGAGACCGCAAAAGATCGTGTGCGTGAGAGATCGGATATCTGCTTGCAGTGCAGCTGTACTACCGTCTATATACCCTTCATTGGGGTTCCCAGGGGTGGTAACCAGGGGTGCAACGGGTTACCACGTGTTGTGGGAAAAGCAAAACAAAATAATAAATAGTTGGTTTTTGAGCGTGTTTGAACTTTGATTTTAGGGGAGAGGTGGGTGACGTCTAGGAGAGGAGGGCGGCGTAGACGTCGCTGAGTGAGAGAGGGTGGGGGGTGTGGGGGGGTGTAGCGTGTTTGTGTGATCCGTGCTGCAGGGGGCGTCTGTGGTGATCCGTCCTGCCGCGTCAGTGCAATTTGTTTAACCTAAAAAAGCAAAATTTAATACCTAAAAAAATAGAAATTTCCAAATCGGATACTCCAAACGACACAGCCAAATTTGGGTCCGTGTCTTTCCAGGTATTGCTACGAGACTAGCACCCGCGCTTACCCCGCTACCTCACAAGCCTCCACCCTGAAGAGCCGCTCGAGCAACCCCCCGCGGTCACAAGCCTCCCCCTCCGAAGATCCGCTCGAGCACCCCCCCTAGGAACCCTGCCGCCCCGCCGTCCACCACGTCTGTGGCGCCCAGCCCCTCGATGATGTCGGCGGCGCTGCCATCCACCGTTATTTTGGCGGCCACGGTGTAGCGGCGCAAGCTTTAATTGAAAGCAAAGCTTGAAGGCAGTTCATCATGTTATAGTTTCAAGCGCTTAGTTCCAGGCGCTTTCAACGTGGGTTTGATAGGGTCAACCAGCACCGCCCTACCACGGCGGCGGCCGCGGCGGCCCCCGCGATGGCGCCCACGTTGGCGTTCTCCAGACCACCCTCCACACCCCCCTTCATGCAGGGGCGTACAATGGAAATTGGCCGCAAAGTTTGAAACCCCTTCATAATTTATAACTTGAAGCGCAGGAACCAAGCGCGGTGAGCCCGGGGTCAAAGTGCATCCCCTTCACCCCCTGACCTTGAGGCTCTTGCGCATGAACAAGGTCTTGACCGTGGTCTCGACCACCTTGCCCTCCCGGTCAACCTCGATGGTCGGCGTCGCACCCTCCTTCCCGATCACCTTCGACCAGGGGCTTACATTTCCCCACTTTTCGGCTCACCGTAAGCACTTCTTTAGCCACCGATATGTTTCACACCTCGTTGTTTGAGTCAAACGATACGCTGGGTGGCGTGAGGGACAGAAATGTCTCAGGTTGAGCTGAAAAATGGACGAATGTAAGCCACTGCCTTGTACCCCAGCTTGCGATAGAGCCCCAGGGCCTTGGAGTTGGCGGCCTCCACCCAGGGGCTTACACTCGTTCAGGTTAGAGCTCAACTTGAGCGAATCCAAGACACATTCATGAGTTAAGTTGGGTTATGCGGTGGACAGAAGAGCTCAAGTTGAGCTGAGATGGGAACGAGTGTAAGCCCCTGCCTCCACCACCAGCACCGCCTCGTCGTACCCCCACGCTGTAGCGGCGCGAGTTGACATTGAAAGCAAAGTTTGAAAGCGGCTCCTCATCGTGAAGCTTCAAGCGCTGAACCCGAGCGCGGTCAACCTGGGTTCAACCTGGGTTCAACCTGCACCGCCCTACCACTCCCGGCACTGGTCCTCCACCGCCGCCATCAGCCGCTTCGCCAGCCCCTTGCTGTGGCGGCGCAAGTTGAATATGAAATCAAATTTTGAAAGCGGTTCATCACACCTTAGTTTCAAGCGCTTCGTTCCAGGCAGTTTCAACTTGGGTTCGATAGGGTCATCCTGCACCGCCCCACCTTGCCGCGCGCGGCGGGCGACGTGGCCAGGTTGGCGATCACCGGTCGGTCGACCACGTCCCCCGGCAGCAGGGTCATTGAGAACAAGCACTCCACTGAGATCGGAGCACGGCATACATTGTGTATGAATGTTCATACAGAGACGCGTAGGAGGAGAAGGAGATTCAACGTCGTTCGAGTGCGTGTTATTGATGACCCCCTTGCCCGGCGTGTCCTCGTCCGCGCGGCGGAACGGGGTGGTGCCCTTGAAGGTCTGCACCTCCACCCAGGGGCTTACACTCGTCCATTTCTCAGCTCAACGTAAGCACTTTTTGTGGGAACGTTGGGTACCTTTAGAAGATAAATGGGTCACAACTCGTCACAAACTGAACACAAAATGGCTCACTGATCAAAATGGCTTAGGTTGAGCTGAGAAGTGGACGAGTGTAAGCCCCTGCCTCCACACCGACGCACCCCGCCACCGTGGTGCCGGCGTCGCCGTCGCGGATGACCAGCATACACCCCCCCTCCCCCCTCACGTTATACCTCTTCAGCATGTCCGCCTGCTGCCAGGGCCTGCCAGGCATTGCTCGTCGCGTCATAGGTTGCCAGGTGGCTGCATTCAACTCAAGAAACAAACAAGGGTTCCAGTGCGTGACGGTGACGTGGCGTGCAATGCCTGGCAGGCGTGAAAGCCCGACCTTCTGCGCCCCCTGCAGGTACGACAGCTCCCCTTTCTTGATCTTCTCGCCCGGGAATGCCGAGTCGCCGCGTCGTAGCGTCACGTACATGTCACCCTCATTGTCATGAACGGGCCCACCATCGTGCGTCGCATGCACCCGTGGATGAGTGGGCACTGGTCGCAGGATGGCGGGAGGGAAAATATGGTGGATGTGTGTGGGAGGGTGGGGTTCCATGGTTCTTGGTGCTCACGCTCGCGCTCAACATGTCCGTCAACAGCCGACGATCGCGCGCAGAAGCCAACCATACACGTCACGTCATCGCGTCGGACGACACCCTCGGTTGCGCTCGTTGGCATCCTATCTTCCTATGACGTGGCGAGCAGAGCAGTATCTGCAACGGCCCTACTGCGCACGAAGAATGCTTGCACGAAGCACGCCGCTGCAGAGGCGTAGTCGCCACCCTTCGCGCGCTCGATGTCACCGAACGACGCCGCCGCCGTCGTCGTCGCGGCTACCCGGCGATGATGAACGGCGGACGAGCGTGCCAGCCTCGCCACCGCCGCGCCACCGCCCCCGGCACCTCCTCCTCGTAAGAGCGACCGTTGCGTCGCCGTGGTCGGATGGCAAGAGGCGCGTGGCGCCGCGTGGCCCGGCGCTCGGCGCGCAGCGGGCGTCACTGCCACCGCACCGCGCGACGCCGCCGCGGGAGCGCTTATCGAAATAGATGTGGTCATACCTGCCTGCGTGTGCTGCACCGTGCACGCGCGCGCCGTTGTGCTGTTCGATCGAGGATGGAGAGCAGGCGCCGAGCCACGCCAGCTCCACACGGCACGTGTTGGATATGGTGACGCCTACACGTGGATTGAGATGAACACGTGGCGCCTGCGGGTGCCGACTCTTCACTCTCATCTGCCATCGGGCAATCTTCTCCATCGGCCACACCGCCTCCAGACACTTCCAACGCGCGCCGCCACAGGCGGCCCTCGATGCCCTGCGCGACGCGTCGCGCGGCGGCCATCGCCGCGCACCCGGAGTTTGCCGAGCTGCTAGCCCGCGCCCACGCGGCCGACGCGGCGACCCTCGCGGGGCAGGGGGGTTATTCAGAACAACCACTCGACCCACGTTGAATCTCCTCCTCCTCCTCCTTCTCCTCCTCCTCCGGTGTCTGTATGAGCAGCCACCCTGAAGGTGAGTCATGCTCCGATCTCGGTCGAGTGCTTGTTCTCGATGACCCTCCCGCGTGGTCCCCGGATGGTGGGCCAGGCGAGGCGCTGGCTCGGGAGGCCGAGGCCGAGGCTGAGGCCGTGGCTGTGGAGTTGGGGGAGCTAGTGAGGGAGGCTTGCGCGCTGGTGTTGGAGCGGGGCTTGCCGGGGGGTGCGCCGGAGGGTTCGCCAGGGACGACAGGGAGGGCTGGGTCGGGGACTGCGGGGGTACGGACGGCGGGGGCGGGGGCGGCACGGGCGACGGCGGGGGGGGCGGGGGCGGACGCGGATGCGTTGCCGGCTGAGCGCGGGACGCCGGGAAAACGTAAGCGTCCTCGGAGAGAGAGCGGCGCGGCCACAGCGGTGGAGGAGGAGGAGGAGTGCACAGAGGAGCAGGCGGACGAGGACGAGGAGGATACGGTGGCGGATTGCACAGAGGAGGAGGAAGCGGACGATGAGAAGGAAGAGGCGGACGAGGAGGAGGACGACGAGCAGGGCGAGAAGGACGAGGAGGAGGAGGATACGGAGGAGGAGTCCTCAGAGGTGGAGGAGGAGGAGGGGGAGGAGGGAGACGAGGACGAGGAGGAGGTGCGGCGGCTCCGCGTGGTGCTGGCGTTGCTGACGCTGTTCGCAGCGGCCTGCCCCCCGGGCGGCGGCGCGTGGCGCGCGGCGGTGCTGGCGGGCGGCATGCAGTGGGGCTACTACAGCCTGGCCTCCCCCCACCGCACCGCCGCTGCGCTTCGCCGCCCCGCCGTCGCCCTCGTGGTCGGGACAGCCACACATTGCCCCCGCCATGTCATCGACACGCTTTTCGAAGCCTGATTTCTTGAGTTGAACGGTATAACGGTATTCCATGACGTGGCGATAACTATCTGGCAGGCTCTATCTCGTGGCGCTCCTCGCGAAGCGGCCTGAGGGGCGCCGCGCGCTCACCGCCGGCCGCGCACTCGCCGTCCACTGCGTCGAGGACGGCGGCAGCACCGGCGACATCAATCGCAGTCAAGGCAGCGGCGGCGACGGCGGCGGCAGTGGTGGCGGAGGCAGGGGCAGACACGGCGTGTGGTGGCCGCGCGGGCAAGCGCTGAGCCCCGCAGCGCACCGCGCGTGGGCACGACTGGCGGGTCTCGGCACATCGGCAGCGGCGGCGGCCGGAGCGGCGGCGGCCGGAGCGGCGGCGGCGGCGGCGGGAACGGTGGGAGCGGTGGGATTGGCGGCGGCGGGGGCGGCGGCGGAGGCGGCGGAGGTGGTGGTGGCGGTGCACTGCCCCGCGTGCCGCGACCCCCGCGCAGCGCTCGAGGAGGCCACCGCGGCCTGGGCGGCACGGCGGCGGGCGGCCGCGGAGGGTGGGGAAGGGGCGGAAGCGGAGGGGGTGGAGGGGGTTGAGGCGCGTGACATTCGAGCGGACGACCCTCGGTTGGCCCTGCACGGCCAGCGGCAGGGCCGGGCCACTGCTATATTCTCACCTCTGCTCAAGCGTGTATGGGGCACACCGGTATGAGCAAACAATCACTGCAGGTATGAGCAAACAATCAGGAACGTGGCGTAAAGCTCTTGCCGGAGGGGGTTGTTCGCCACGCGGCGGTGGGCGCCGGGCCACACGGTGGTGGGGGCACGTGCACACATCACTGTCAACCGGCTGGAGTTTCAGAGTCTGCGCCCATAGTGTGTCGGGGCGCGTGCACACCTCACTGTCATCCGGCTTGGCTTCAGGGTCAGCGCCCATAGTGTACCGGTGCTCACACCACATCATCCACCACATGTCAACCCCACCCGCAGTGTACTGGGCCCTGGCCTCTGGCGCCATACGCCGCCTTAGTGGTGACACGCGCCGAGTTCGACGCGCTCCCCACGCTGTCTACACTCCCCACACTGTCTACATATGATGTGACAACGTCTACAGTGGGTGTTGCGCTGTCTACGGATGATTTTATCCTGTCTACGGATGGTGTTACACCGTCTACAGATAATGTTGCACTGTCTACGGAGAGTGTTACGCAGTTCACAGAGGGCGGCGGCGGCGTGTGCTGGAGCCGCGCGGAGCACCAGCGGTACACGGTGACCACGGCGGGGTCAGTGCGCGTCCCGCTGCTTCATGGGGACGACCAACCGGCGGCGCTGGAAGACGACACAGCGGCGGCGCCGGAAGAGGAAACGGCGGCCGCGGAAGAGGACGCGGCGGCAGCGGGGTGGCGCGACGAGAGCCTGCTGTTCTGTGCGCTGGACCAACGGTGGTAGGGAATGGGTCAAGCACATGTTGCCCGCCACATCATCCACCGCATTTGCACCCCTGTTTTATTGATGGCATCCTATGACGTGGCGATCAACGTCTACCGGCCCCTGAACAGCGGTCCAACCTGACGAGGTTCATCAACGACCCAACCGTAGACCCCTTCAGCGGCAGCAGCGGCGGCGGCGGCGGCAGCGGCGGGGTCGGCGGCAGCGGCTGCGTTGGCGGCGGCGGTGGTGGGTGTGGGAGCGGCGGCGGCGGAGTCAATGCCGTTGTGACGGCCTATCCGAACTGCCAGATCGTGGAGACGGCAGACCGGCGGACCGGGTGGCCGCGGCTGCACGTGGTGACCACCCGCGAGGTGTTGCCCGGGGAGGAGCTGGTGATGGCGTACGGGGTGGGGTACTGGGCGCACGAGGCGTGCTTGGCGCGCGCCGAGCTGGACCTCCGCGCCGCCGTGCTGGAGGGGGCGGGGGCGGCGGCGGCGGCGGGGCGCTGATGCGGGGCGCCGTGCTGGGGGCCGGGCGAGGCGTTGATGCGGTTATATACAGCGTGGGTATTCGGTGATACCCCATGCACAAGCGATTGTAGTGTGTACTTTGCGTAGCATAGCAGTTAGGGTGCCCCTCGATAGGACTGACCAGCGGAGCCCGAGTCGAAGCACCTGCACGCGCGGGTTGCTAAGTTGCCCGGGGTCTCCACCTTTATCTTACACTAGTACGGGCGGGCGCGGATTCTCTCTTCGTTTAATATGGATTTTGCCACACGCACCAGATGCTCACCGTCCGGTGGTCCAATCTTGTTCATGACAAGTATCGCGGCAGTGTCCCCGGCGGTTCTGCACTGCGAGCAAACTTTACCCGGCAACGACGCAACGAGGAGCGCGAGGGCGAATGATCATAA
>Ga0307489_10003058_pt1 | contig 11132 bp, 15 predicted proteins | sample SB12metaG_FD_202247 | JGI IMG/M metagenome (GOLD analysis project Ga0307489, IMG submission 202247) | Sea-ice brine microbial communities from Beaufort Sea near Barrow, Alaska, United States - SB 1.2 | ecosystem: Environmental > Aquatic > Marine > Coastal | place: USA: Alaska | collected...
CAATACCATTTCGCGAACAGCGCTGGCCCCACAGATGAGAGAGGGGTGTGTGAGAAAATTATAAGTTTTGGAAGATTCTCGCATCCTTCCCTCTCGCATCCTTCCCTATAGTAAGTTGTCGCGTATCCTGCTCCTGGCCATGGCCTGGCCGTGGCCTGGGATGCGGGGGCGGGGGACTGTGTGGAGGGATTGAACCTGCGCGGAACGTCACTTCCCCACGCGCGTTTACGCACACCACCTCCAACCTCTCGTCTAACAATGTCCGGACGCGGCAAGGGTGGCAAGGGCCTCGGCAAGGGCGGCGCTAAGCGCCACCGCAAGGTGCTCCGCGACAACATCCAGGGCATCACCAAGCCCGCCATCCGCCGCCTCGCGCGCCGCGGTGGTGTCAAACGTATCAGCGGCCTCATCTACGAGGAGACCCGCGGCGTGCTCAAGGTGTTCCTCGAGAACGTCATCCGCGACGCCGTGACCTACACCGAGCACGCGCGCCGGAAGACCGTCACCGCCATGGACGTCGTCTACGCGCTCAAGCGCCAGGGCCGCACCCTGTACGGCTTCGGCGGCTAAATCTTGCCAGCCTTGAGTCCTTCAACACCAACGGTTTCTTACGAAACCACCAAACCGCTGGTATCACTCGTCCTCAGAAGGAGCTTTCAGCTTTATGCAAACGCCTGCATCACCGCGCACGTTCGCTCTGCCGCGCCTTCGTACTCGCGTGCACCGAACCGCGCGACTCGAATTTCTATGAGTCAATTCATTTTGCGAACTATGATACGTGGGGCAGTGGGGGACTGCCATCAACCCTAAAAAGACGCGAGCTTCCGCGTGCATCTTCACATCTGACAGTTCTTCGAAGCGTTTCGAACCAAACCTCGTCGCGGATAGCAGAGCAGTAAACACAGGCCAGCACTCAAGCATACCAAGGCGCAGCGGGATGGCGGCAAGCGAGATATACTGCGGCGGCGCTCGCAAGGGTGGGCTGAAATGGAAACGAGCGGCCAGGCCGTGGTGAGCGTGTACAGGTACACTGGACCGCTGTGAGCGAACGCTCAAGGTTGGATTGCGTGGCCCTGTCAAGGGAGGAGGACGCAGCGTTCAACCGACAAGAGTGTTGCGAGTGACATTCTGAGAGCGTGGTGGTGAATAAATTTCACCATTGGTGTGCGTCGGCTCGGAGCTCGACTGTTGTTGAGTTGTGTTTCGAGCGTCACTCATAGAGAAGAGATGACGCTGAATCTCGCGGTGCTTAGGCGGAGGTGAACTTGGTCACGGCCTTGGTGCCCTCGGACACGGCGTGCTTGGCGAGCTCGCCGGGGAGGATTAGGCGCACCGCGGTCTGGATCTCGCGGGACGTCACCGTGGGCTTCTTGTTGTAGCGCGCCAGCTTGGACGCCTCGGTCGCGATCTTCTCAAATATATCATTGATGAACGAGTTCATGATTGACATACCCTTGGAGGAGATGCCGGTGTCGGGGTGCACCTGCTTGAGCACCTTGTAGATGTAGATCTTGTAGGACTCAGTCTTGGTCTTGCGCTTGGCCTTGCCGCCCTTGGCGACCGAAACGCAGGGTCAGGGAGGCGTAGATTCACGGTCAGGGCCGTGTCGAGTAAGAGCCAGATTTCCGAAATCTTGAAGGCGTAGGTTGGGGACAACGCGAGCAGCGGAGGGCGCGCAAGAAAGGGGGCGACGCGGCATGCCCTGCCGTCTTCTTGGCGGGCTTCTTGGACGCGTCCTTAACCTTGGGAGCCATGTTGATTGAGTTGAGAGTTGTGTCGGGGGAAGATGCGCGGAGGGAAGTGATTCTATATGCTCCCTCTTATTTGCACTTTTTCTCCCCATTTTTTCCTCGGCTTCTGATTTGCCGGAGCATTTCAAGGGGGGAGGCGACCTCGATTCCTGGCTGTCCTGCATTCTGATTGGCCGGCGCAGAAAAGGTCAAAATGCCCATACGAAATGCCCAAACAAGCACAATGGAAGCAAGAAGGTTGAAAAATGGGGCGTGGTCGTGTGGCGCTCACTTCCTCACGCGCACCCCGCACTCCCCACCTTCTTCTAACTCTCTCACAATGTCCGGACGCGGCAAGGGCAAGACCAACGCCAAGAAGAGCGTGAGCCGCTCCGCCAAGGCCGGGCTGCAGTTTCCCGTGGGCCGCATCGCGCGCTACCTCAAGGCTGGCAAGTACGCCACGCGCGTGGGCGCGGGCGCGCCCGTGTACCTCGCCGCGGTGCTCGAGTACCTGTGCGCCGAGGTCCTGGAGCTCGCCGGCAACGCCAGCCGCGACAACAAGGTAGGGTGACAATCTTGCGTTTGTCGATCCGCGCGAACGTTCGTGCTTGCTACTCCGGCTAGATCCTCAAAGAACCTCCCGCAACGCAACCCTAGATGCCCTGGCGCTCAGTTTGAATGTTTGACTTCAGCTGTCGTGGAGTCCCTACAGAAAGAAGAGCCGCATCGTGCCACGCCACATCCAGCTCGCCATTCGCAACGACGAGGAGCTGTCCAAGCTGCTCGGCACCGTCACCATCGCGGCCGGCGGCGTGCTGCCCAACATCCACTCCGTGCTCCTCCCCAAGAAGGGCGCCAAGGGCAAGTCCGGCTCCGCCTCCCAGGAGTTCTAAGCGCCTCGCCCTCAGGATCCTCAAAGAGCATTCGCGGCCGCCGCCGCGCCGTTGAACAAAAGCCGGCGGCGCCACGCCTCAAACAACAATCGTACTTCGATCAACCTCACTGGTGAAAATATTCACCACCAAACACCAAGAGTATCACACGCGCAGCCGGTCGATCTTCATCACCAGCTCCGCATCAAAAGCGAGACGCATTGCCTTTGAACAAACTCCAGTCCTCCGGTGCGTTAGGATACCTGTTTCGCAACCCCGAGGCGCGTGACGTGCGAGAGTGCTCACCCTAGATGCCCTTGCGCTACTCGTAGTTTGAAAGTTTGAATTCAGCTGTCGTGGAGTCCCCCGCTCACACCTCAGCGCCACTGGGGTCGAGCTGGACGCGTGACGTGCGCCAGCCAAGAGTTCTAAGTGCCGGGCGCTCACATGACCTGCACCGAGCACGCAGTCGTTGATGTTCTGTTCCTCAATGTCGCTTCAACAGATGTGCTGGATGACTGGTGCGTGGTGGATGGTTTTGCTCAAATTCTGAAGATGTCAGGGCTGGGCTGGATGAACGTTGGTGTATGGGATACTGCATTTTGAAGGATGGGGTTGGTATGAAGCTCGCCATGTGTTCGCCTTGTGGCTCGATGCACGGTACTTTTTAGAACACATATTCCATCGCGCGGCGGGCGCGGCGATAGCGCGAGTTCATCCCGTGTTTCCAGCATGCGTTTTATCGAGAGGTATCGTTCTGGTGTGTTCCACCCTTCCCGCGGTCGTGTCACACACGCCCGCCACTAAAGCTGCGACATGACGTACCGCACACGTGTAAAACGTTCGGCAATAGCTAGACATCGAGAACGGTATTCAAAGAGAGATTATAAATTACCGTTTCCAGATCATTATTCCAAATGTCAAAGTTACGTGGTGTCCGGTTTGAACCACCAGAACGACTTGTAATACAATTTCTCCGCTAAGTATGGGATTCTTTTTCACCCCGCACCCCGCGCCGACACGCGCGGCACTATAGAGCCCGCGCCCCACGGGCTTATGCGCCCGCACACATTCGACGCGTGCTCCCCGTCTATGTGGTGCTCCTAGCGGGCGCCGCGCCCCACGGGCAGGGGCTTACACTCGTCCACTTTTCAGCTCAACCTGAGCCGTTTCTGACACAAAATACACCCTACATATCCCCCAAAACCCCGTAATACCTCGCAAAGACCCCCTCAACAACCGCTACATGCACCCCTTATTCAACAGAAAGCGCTTACGTTGAGCCGAAAAGTGGACGAGTGTAAGCCCCTGCCCACGGGCTTCTTGAGCGGCACATTCCGCAGCGTCTTCTTAGCCGCGTAGAACGCGCTGCTCTCCGGGTCGTTCTCCAGTATGCGCTGCAGCTCCATGCTCTCGAACTGTGGCGCGGGTGGCCGCAGGTTGAAAGGATGTCAGCGTCGCGTTGATACTTGATAAAATGTAATGTTCAGATTGATAGGATAGTTAGCGTGCGTAGCTGAAGGGATGCGCGTGTGGTGTTACAACTTGAAAGGATATCAGTACAGGGTTGATAAGCCGTTGTTCGGGATTTTATGACGGTCAGCGTGTATAGGTTCAAGTCGAATGATGTCAGTGTCGCGGTGATAGGACGTATGTCCAGGTCGATAGGATGTTATGTTGAGGGGTTGAGGGTTTAGGGCTTAGGGCTTAGGGCTTAGGGTTTAAGAGTCAAGTGGATGCGTTTCTGACCTGCTCGCCGTAATCCATGCCGGCCCCGCTGGGGTCCACGTCACCCGCCGCCGCGCCGCCCTTGTTGAACCACGCCTGGAACCAGGGGCTCACACTCGCTCACGTTGCAGCTCAAAATGAGCAACTCCAGGACACATTCACGAGTAAAGTTTGGTTATACGGTGGACAGAAGAGCTCAAGTTAAGCCGAAAGGTTAACGAGTGTATGCCCCTGCCTGGAACTCCATGACCAGGTCCGACCGACCGTCCGCCACCGCCCCCGCCACCGGCTCCATCGCCGTGATGTAGGGCCCGCCAGATGTTGCTCGCCACGTCATCCAATGCATTTTGAGCCCTCGGTTCTGGAGCTACATAGCATCCCATGACGTGGCAAGCGACGTGACAAAGTGCGTGAAACCACTTAGCCACTTAGAGAGACTTAGTGCTCAGTCGTCCCGCTCGACCAATCAGAACACTCCATTTGGACGACTTTGTACTGCTTGTTGCTAAGTGTCTAAGTGGTTACACGCACTTTGTCATAGCATCCCATGACGTGGCAAGCGAAAGCAATATCTGGGCGGCCCCGCCGTGCGCAGATCCTTGACGTCATCATACGCTTTACGGTACGCGGTCTTGGCGGACTTGAGCTGCGCCATGTACTTGTACGTGTCGGAGTCCACCACGTCGTCGGCCGTGGTGTAGCGGCGCAAGCTGAATTTGAAAGGACAACTTGAGAGCAGTTCATCATATTGCAGTTTCAAGCGCTTAGTTCCAGGCGCTTTCAACGTGGGTATGATAGGGTCAACCTGCACCGCCCTACCGTGGGCGCTGCGGCGGCGGCGGAGATCGCCATGTATTAGGGCATGCCAGATATTGCTCGCCACATCAACGGATGCCATTTGAATCAAGACAGGGGTTCAAAACGCATGTCGATGACGTGGCGGATTTCGATGACGTGGCGGGCTATATTTGCCAGGCACTACCATGGATTCTACTTGTTTCTGCAGGGTGTCGATCTCGGCCTTCAGGGTGTTGACAGAGGCACACTTGTCCTTGAGGTAGTGGCGCAACTTGAAATTGAAAGCAAAACTTGAAAGCAGGTCATCAAAGTGTAGTTTCAGGCGCTGAGACCAAGCGGTTTCAACACGGGTTTGAACATGCAGCGCCCCACTTTGAGGTCTTGGCGCAAGGAGCGGAGGTCGGACATGTCGGACGCAAGCTTGGTGTAGCGGCGCAAGTTGATTTTGAAAGCAAAATTTGAAGGCGGCTCATCATATTATGGTCTCAAGCGCTTAGTTCCAGGCGCTTTCAACGTGGATTTGATGCTGTCAACCTGCACCGCCCTACCTTGGCGGCCTGCTCGGGCGCCACGGTCTGCTTGTACACCATGACGTAGCGGCGCAAGTAGAAATTGAAAGCAAAGTTTGAAAGCAATGCATATTATTTTACTTTCAAGCGCTTGGTTCCGGGCAGTTTCAACGTGGGTATGATAGGGTCAACCTGCACCGCCCTACCATGAACGCGGCATTCTTTTCCTCGGGGGTAGCCTGGGAGGGGGAGGTGGGGGGCTGGAACCCCACAGCGGCCGCGCCGCCGCCGCCGGACTCCGGGGCTGGCGCAGCGTCGCCGGGGGCCACGCCCTAGTGGTAGGGTCACACCGATGCGAAGCCACGTCATCCACCACATACTATATCGGTGCTCGCCACGTCATCAACGGCAAAGTGTACCGGTGCTCGCCACGTCATCCACTGCATAGTGTATCGGTGCTCACCACGTCATCCACCACATAGTGTACCGGTGCTCGCCACATCATCCACCACATAGTGTACCGGTGCTCGCCACGTCATCCACCACATAGTGTACCGGTGCTCGCCACGTCATCCACCACACAGTGTACTGGTGCTCCCCATGCCATCCACCATATTTCCATAGTGTGCCGGTGCTCGCCACGTAATCCACCGCATAGTTTACCGGAGCTCGCCACGTCATCCACCACATAGTGTACCAGTGCTCGCCACGTAATCCACCGCATAGTGTACCGGTGCTCGCCGCATACCCTGTGAATCCCTGCCAAGTGGAACCCCGCGGAGGCCTCCGCCTCGCCGACCAGCTCCCCCGCCGCCGCGTCCTTCTCACCCTCCTCCTTCTCGCCGTCCGTCTCGCCAGCACCGCTAACCAGGGGCTTACACTCGTCCACTGTTCGGCTCAACGTAAGCGCTTTCTGTGTCATATGGGGTGCATTGAGGACTTGTTTAAGGGGTGTTCAGGGGGTGGCAGGGGTTATTAGGGGGTGTTTAGGCTGTATTTGTGTTAGAAAGGGCTCAGATTGAGCTGAAAAGTGGACGAGTGTAAGCCCCTGCCGCTAACCCCCGCCGCCGCCGCCCCCCCCCCCCCCCCGGGCCTCTTCTTGATCTCTGCCTCCAGCTCCGCCCGCGTGCCCGCGTACACCGCCTTCAAGGGTCATACGTGGATAATGCTGGCCACCTGTTAGGGAGTAGTTCTGTCATCAAATGATGTTCATTGAGCCGCAAGGCGCTCACAGTGTACCGGTACAGTATATGGCGTGTCTTCGCAGTTTTCCAGATGGGTACCTCAAATCGCGGTCAACGCGTTTCGAATTTGAGACCCTGAGTAAATAGACCGTCAGATTTGTCATACAATGGTACCACATGGCGATTCGATTGTCTATTTCTCAAGAATTGGCGACCGCCATTTGAGGTACCCTGGTAAACGGCGTAGACAGTGTACCGGTAGAGTATGCGCCGTGTCCCTGCCGCCTTGAACTGGCGGAACGCCTCCTTGACCTGCTTGAGTGTCTCCACCGGCACGTCGTCCACGCCCGTCTCGCCCGTCAGGAAGTTGCGCACCAGGGTGTAGTGGCGCAAGTTGAATTTGAAAGCAAATTTCAAGAGCAGTTCATCACACTTTAGCAGTTCATCACACTTTAGTTTCAATCGCTTAGTTCCAGGCGGTTTCAATTTGGGTTTCCTGGGGTTAACCTGCACCGCCATACCTTGGCGTTGAGCTCCCGCCGCTCCACCTCACCGATGTCGCCGTAGTTGACCGCCCCGCGCCCGGCGAACGTGTCGCGCATCGCCAGCTCCTGCTTCAACTCCGCGATCTGCCGCTCCTACCAAGGCCATATAAGCAATGCTCGCCACGTCATAGGAGGTCAAATGACTATAACACAAACAAGGGTTACACGTGACGGATGACGACTTTATAGTGTATACTACCTGGAACGTTCATCAAGCCGCAAGGCACTCATACGGTGAACATCAAATCAACCACATCCACCGGCGAACTGGTATGGCGTTTTGTTGACAGGCCGATTTCGGTACATCGCCTGGGCGAAATGCCCATACAGAGTTGCGGGCAAAGCGTCAGCGCTCAGCGCGGGGAGGCGGGCGCCAGGTTGAATGCCCATACAGAGTTGCGCGCAAAGCGTCAGCGCTCAGCGAGGGAAGCAATACACCGAAATCGGCCTATTGCCGGCATGTATCCAGCATGCATGTTGGCCCAACCTCGTACTTGCGGACGAGGACGTTGGGGTCCTTGGACTCGTTGATGACGGCGTTGGTGGTGAGGGTGCGCACGCGGCTGGCGAACCGGCAGGTGGACACCGTCTCCTCCACGTGGCTCACGTCCGGCCACACGCACGCGATCATCACCGTCTTGCAGTTACCGCCCAGCGCGTCGCGCAGCACCCCCATCAGCAGGGGCTTACACTCGTCCACTTTTCGGCTCAACGTAAGTGCTTTCTGTGGGATAGGGGGTGTTTATATGGGGTTGATGAGGGGGTGTTTAGGAGGTGTTGAGGGGTAGTAGGGAGTGTCTGGGGTGCATTTTGTGTCAGAATTGGCTCAGGTTGAGCTGAAAAGTGGACGAGCGTAAGCCCCTGCCCGTCAGCTTCGACGCGCGGAACGGCACGTGTGTCTCGTGCCGGCTCAGCCCAGGGCCTAACCTAATTATACTTTAACAGTTTACTAAACCCAGTCTCCGCTTTTGGAGAGCAGTGCCTCAAGGCCCACATATGATTGGTCGAGAGCGTACCGCACTCCTTTTCAAAAGCGGAGACTAGGTTTAAGCTAAAGCTGAGAAAATGAAGTTGTGTTTGGGGAAATGCTCATGTAAGGCCGTGCCTCAAGGCGTTGACCGTCTGCTCGAGGAACGTGAGGGACTTGTTGATGTAGGTCGCCTCCTTGAGCTGCTGCCCCGTCACCGCGGTCTTCTTGGTGCGCTCCGACCCGGCCAGGTCCACCAGGTTCAGCTTCGACACTCCATGCAAGGCCCGGCTGAAATTGCTCAAAATATCCTTCCACAGATTTTCCAATCCTGAACTGTTGAGTTGGATGCCATGCCATCCCCCTGACGTTTTTTACATATCTTTTGCCAGACCCAGACGTGGCGAGCACCGGTACATCACGAGGTGGATGGCATGGCGAGCACCGGTACTCTATGGGTGGATGGCGTGGCGAGCAACGGTACACGGTGCGGTGGACGGCGTCGCGAGCACCGGTACACGGTGTGGTGGATGGCGTGGCGAGCACCGGTACACCATGCGGTGGATGGCGTGGCGAGCACCGGTACACGGTGTGCTGGATGGCGCGGCGAGCCCCTACCCGTGGTCTTGTCCGCGCCGTCGCCGCTCGCGCGCGACTCCAGGTACACGGTGAAGATGCAGTGCGAGCGTGAACTCGACTTGTTGAGGATGTGGCTCGCCGTGGCGCGGTTCGCCTCGCCCGCAAAGAAATACGACAGCGCCTCCGCCTCGCAACAGGGATCTTTCAATTATTGCCCGCCACGTCACAGGATACCATTTGACTCAAGACACGAAGGCTCAACATGAGTTGGATGACGTGGCGAGCAGTACGAGTGCACTGTTTAAATGATGTTCCGTACCAACCCAGGAACCTGGAAACTAGGTGTGGTTTGAGAGCGTACCTGCGCTAAAATTGAACAAAACCGCCCAAAATCGCCTCGTGCAGAGCTCGGAACATCCGGAATAACTAGGGTGCGTACCGGGCTCGGAACATTATTTCAAGAGTGCACTCGTATCTGGCAGGCCCAACCTCGCTCGAGCAGTACTTCTTGGTCAGGCCCTTCACCTGGTTTGAGGGCCAGACGGATATCGCTCGCCACGTCATAGGATGCCATGTAACTCACGATACGAGGGCTCCAAAACATGCGTTTTACGACGTGGCGGGCAATGCTTGGCAGGGCCTGCCTTGGTCTGGCCGTCGCGCTCGACGATGGACAGATTGTCGCCGGCGCCCACCTCGTCCGCCAGCAGGTCGTACATGACCTCGTTGTAGATTTCCAGGTATGAGCACCGCACGACCATCTCTTTCTCCACCCGCATGTCCATCTCGCGAAAGATGTGGTGCACCGCGCGCGGCACGACGCCGCGCTGCTGGTAGTTGCTGGTGTCGCCGCTCATGGTGTAGGTCTTGCCGGCGCCGGTCTGCCCATACGCGAAGATGGTGCCGACGTACAGGGCCCCACACCCACACAGCTGTTGTTCAATAAGCTGGAAATGGCCAAGAGGAGGGCACACCGCGTCTTTCAGTAGTGTGCCGGTACACGACGAGTGAAAGGGGAAGGTGACGCCGCGTGCCGCGGCCCTCCCCACCGTTGTAGCCGTTGAGGACGTTGTCGACCACCTCCGTGGCGCATTGCGTGAAGACCCCGTCCTGGGAGTAGGACCTGGCAGATACTCCTCGCCGCGTCACAAGATGCCATTTACCTCTTGAGACCAAGGGCTCCAAACGCGTGTTGTGGATGACTTGGCGGGAGATACGTGGCAGGCCCTACTTGAGAGGTGTTTTGGAGGATGGAGTCGTACTTGAAGGTGATGCTCTCCGCCTGGTTGTTCACCAGCCCCATGTCCAGGGGCCTACACTCGTCCACTTCTCAGCTCAACTTGAGTCGTGTCTATCACCCTACACACCCTACACACCCTAAACACCCCCTACCACCCCCTGAACATGGTCTGCACAACCCCTACGTGCACCCCCTATCCCATACAAAGTGCTCAAGTTGAGCCGAAAAGTGGACGAGTGTAAGCCCCTGCCCATGTCGTGCTTCGTCAGACCCACGCTCACCGTCTTGTTGTCCGCTTGCACCCTGTGGAGTGGTGGTGGAAGGGCAGAGGTTGAATGACGTGTGACCCAAAGCGACGGCGAGTGGTGCTGGAACGGTGGAGGCTGCGTGATGTGTGACCGGGAGCGAGTGGTGTTGCGAGAGGTGGAGGTGAGAGGGCGAGAACGCGGAGGGGCGACTGGAGCTGGGCTGGACGAATGAGCAAAACTTTTAGGGCACTCGTCAATTTTGTTCGTGGAGATTGACTCACGCGAAGGAGTCGGTGCTGGACGCGATGGGCCGCGCCCGCAGGAAGACCTTCACCGCGCTCGGCATGACGGCCTGATACCTCTCTATCGCGGGGTGTCGGACGTCGCGTGCGCGGCGAGTGCTACACCACGCGCTGCAGTGGCAGAAAGTGGTGCCTGTTTCGGGCATTTGCCGGCCGGCACACCGCAGCGCGGCCGGACAAACCCGGACGAGTGTCACGGATTCTTTTTTGAGGCCAAGAAAGGGGAACTTGAAACTCACCTCCGCCTCACACTCCGCCGCGTTGCTTCCGTGCGGAGGAGCGGCGACGTGCGAGATGTCGTCCTTCGCCAAGCAGGTGTCACGGGAGCGGGCGCAGGGCCAAGGGGACCACTGGAGCGGCCGGGCCAAGGGGCCCACTCCAGGTGAGCCACGTAGAGAGCCTCATTTTCCATTCACAGACGAAGACTTCC
>Ga0307489_10003060_pt1 | contig 11132 bp, 7 predicted proteins | sample SB12metaG_FD_202247 | JGI IMG/M metagenome (GOLD analysis project Ga0307489, IMG submission 202247) | Sea-ice brine microbial communities from Beaufort Sea near Barrow, Alaska, United States - SB 1.2 | ecosystem: Environmental > Aquatic > Marine > Coastal | place: USA: Alaska | collected 2017-05-06
CGAAACAGCGTTCGAGGAATGGCATTAATCGATCCAGATCGGGTTCGAACAATTCGCGATCAAAACCCCAATCCATACCATTCAGTGCCCAGGGCTTAGAGCCCCACATTTCATACGGGCCAACCAGAAAGCCGTTGCCTTCCTGACGAATATAAGCTGAGCTGTAAGAGTCACGACAAACCGGAAGTTCCCAACCAAGTGCTTCGATCGCAGGATGGCTTTCAGTCACCAGATATTGGTGCTCAAGGTTAGTCAAAGGCACGTTAACACCCACCATGTCACCCACTTCACGGGCAAAGCAACCACCGGCATTAACGACATGCTCAGCAATGATAGTGCCCTTGTTAGTGATCACTTCCCATTCACCTGATGACAATTGATTAATGTCAGTCACCTGAGTGAAGCGATTGATTTCAGCGCCATTCTCACGTGCTAATTTAGCTAAAGGCATGACGACAGATGTTGGGTCGACATGGCCATCATTGGGCGTGTTAACAATGACACGCGCTTTATCAAAGTTCATAAAGGGGTTGAGCTTTTGCGCTTCAGCCTTTGTAATAAAGTTGAACTCGAAACCCACATTTTTAGAGCGGCTTTCTAGGTTTCGGAACCATTCTTCTTCTGTCTTGGTGAATCCGACACGGATACTGCCCGTTTGGTGGAAGGTCGAATCAAGTCCAGTTTCCTGTGGTAATATCTCGTTATATAACTTGATGGTGTAGTCATGAATTTGCGACACCGTCATGTTGCCGATAAAGTTAGAGCAAAGGCCAGCGGCATGCCAAGTAGAGCCACTGGTGAGTTCGCCTTTTTCTACCAGTGCGATGTCGGTCCAGCCCTCTTTAGTCAGATGGTAGAGCAGGTTTACACCCAGTGAACCGCCGCCGATGATGACTACTCTTGCATGACTTTTCATATTGATGCCTGGTTAAACTTTATATTTTCAAAATTGTACTGAGCTATGTCTTAGTCGTCTGCTTATCCCTGAAATGAATATCATAGCAGAGTAAGAACACCCGATAACTAGTCGTCTAAACTGTCGCGACCAAATGCCTCTCTGGGCAATAATATGGGATATTGATCACGTACTTGGCGGTCAACTTCATCACTAATATGCCTTGGGTGGTAATTGCTCAGAATTTCATTCTTCTTAGCGATGGCCTTATCGAGCAATACCGGTTTACCCTGTTCTTCCCACAGATTCGGACTTAAACGATCACCATATTCAGGATAAATATACTCGGTCTGCATGACCTCCAGTGTTTGTTCTGCACCTAGGTAATGCCCTTTTTGACCTAAACAAACATCTTTTAATACCTCGAAGCTCAGGGTTGAATCGTTTACTTCGATGCCACGCGTAATACGCAATGCCGAACCAAGCACGTCATTATCAATTAACAATGATTCGGGGCAGGTGCTGAGCAGGCTGGCGTACATGCCGGCAGCTTCATAAACGATATTGGCACCGGACAATGCAGCACAGGTTGTGGTGTAGGCACGCTCGGAACCCCCCTGAAAATCTGGGAACTTAGCATCTGACATACCGCAGGCAGTGCCGGTTGGTAAATCGAAGTGGTTACCCATTTGCGCGCAGGCAGATGACAATATAGCTTGCTCAGGAGACCCGCCACTCATCGCGCCCGTACGTAAGTCGGATACAAATGGCCAAGTACCCAGAATAGCCGGTGCACCCGGTTTAATCGCATTCACATAAACCAAACCACCAAGACATTCAGCCCAGGCCTGAGAAACTGCGCCAGCAAGACAGGCAGGAGAAGTCGCACCCGATTGCCCAGCCGATAACAGTAATACTGGCATGCCACCCTCAACCGCTGTTTTGACGCAACCCAATGCTTCTTCAGTAAATTTCATCGGTGGTACAACGTGACAACAAGAAATACTCACGAAGGGCCGTGCTCGCCATTTGTCTTCGCCACCAGCGATGATATGCAACATTTTTAACGTGTCTTCAAGATGCTCTACTTCGGTCCAACTGGCACCAACGTGTTTGGTCGTGCCACTCACAGCGTTGTAAGTGGTATTAATGTCCATTGCTCGATTATTGAGAATGTCGCGCAACACACAGGTTCGTTGAAACAGGTGAATGTTGTCACACTTATCGACGATACGCGCCATGTCATACAAGTCCTGTGCGGTCGATTCGCGATATTCGTTTTTAACCGTGTCAGCGACTAATACCGCCGCACCAGCAGTCGAGAAATGTACCTTCTGACCCGTTAAATGTACGTCATGTTTTGGGTCTTGACCATACAAGGTTAGATCACGACAGCACTTATCCATCGCGTCTTCGACAACCGCCTTCGGGAAACGCAAGCGACCATCTTCTTCACTATAAGTAGCCCCAATCGCAACGCAGGTTTCGATACAGTGGGGTGTTGCATCGGCAAAGCCAACTTCTGCTAATATTTTAAATATGGTGTCATTAATAGCCGCAATGTCGATGTCTGTTAAGGGGCGATATTGACCGCCTTCAAGTCCGCCATGGACGGGTTTTAAATCATCTGCGAGCGCCGCTTTGCGCATGGCAATTTTAGCTTCTCGGCTGTTTGTTCGTCTTCCCATAATACTGCACTCTGTGATAATTGTTATATGAATAGAACTACGGTAATTTCAGCTATTCTGTAACTAGCCCAAAGGAGTTACAAGTGATTAATTTTTATAGCTTGCATTAGATTTAATAATGGATAAAGTCAACTTTATGGCACGTAAACTTCCCCCACTTAATAGTCTCAAATCATTCGAAGCGGCAGGCCGGCTGTTAAGTTTTACTCTGGCTTCGCAAGAGCTAAATGTGACTCAGGCGGCGATAAGCCATCAAATCAAGGTCATAGAAGACTTTTTAGGCGTGTCGCTTTTTTACCGTCAACCCAGAAAACTCGTCTTAACCGATCAGGGAAAGGCGTTACTACCAGAGGTTATCGACGCATTTGACACACTAGCAACAGCGATTGGAACCGTCAGTAAAGACCCCGACAACAGCTTGCTCAGCGTACGCCTCGCCCCTTCATTTGCGGCGAAGTGGCTGTCGCCTAAATTAAAGTATTTTTGGCTGCAAAACCCAGAAATTGACTTATGCCTGTTCCACGCTCATACCGCCGTTGACTTCGAACGAGAAAATATTGATATTGCCGTGACCTATGGCAAAGGTGATTGGCCCGGTGTCGTATCTGAAAAAGTTCTCAGCCTAGATTTTTCACCCGTTTGCGCACCGTCATTCTTAAAAAACGACAAGCCATTAAGTGATAAGAATAACCTCAAGTATTACACCCTGTTGCACGATGCTAATTATGAATGTTGGGGCGAATGGCTAAAGCTGGCTGGCGTGCAGGATACACCGTCAAACAAGGGCACCATTATCGATGACACCAATGTCCTCATTCAGGCAGCGGTGGACGGGCAGGGTGTGGCTTTAGGGTCTACCACTTTTGTACAGGACCACCTGGAGGCAGGACGACTAATCAAGCCGTTCGACATTACCCTGGTGAATGACTTTGCCTACTATGTTGTTTATCCAAAATCGCATTTGAACAACCCAGCCGTGTGTGCATTTCGCAATTGGTTGCTTGAACTGCTGGATGATAATGAGCTTGTTGGTTAACCTCTATAAATAAAGCAGGTATTATCTTCGCCAGTTTATTTTGAGCTCTAATCAGGAATTACTATGGAATTTTCAGCAGACCATCTGCGCCAACGCAATCGCAAGCTTCGAGCACAACTCAGTAAAGACGAGTTAGAGGCCGCAGCATTGCAGTTGTTCGATCGAATTAGCGTGTTACCCGAATTCATCAATGCCAGTCAAATAGCGACTTATTCAGCAGTCAATGGCGAGATCAGTCTGAATCCCATAATCGATCTAGCACTCGAAATGGGCAAGCAAATTTACCTACCAAATTTAGACCTAAAATCACTGCGTTTCTCGCCCTATTTCCACGGTCAAAAAATGCGTATCAACCGATTTAGGCTACCCGAACCCGACGTCACAGATGATGAAATGCTAGCACCAGAAGCGTTGGATCTCGTACTAGCGCCACTGGTGGTATTCGATCCACAACGCAATCGGATTGGAATGGGTGGGGGATACTATGATCGTAGCTTCGAGTTCCGTAAACAGGCAGAGCGAGATGCACCTATATTAATCGGTGTCGCGCATGAACTTCAAAAAGTGGACCAACTAATTGCGGAAGACTGGGACGTTCGACTTGATATGGTGGTTACTGATGGTGGAATTTATAAGTAATGGGTGAATAGTTTGGAGGTTAGTCAAAAAACACCTGGATCATAAAAAAATATAGCCGAATATTTCAATCCCATAAACAGAAGAGAGTATTAGCTCAAGCTTCTACCGTTTAAAATCGATTGGGCGTAGTATCAGGGTATCACCAAAACATAAGGAGAGCTTCGATGAGTAATAACGTACAGGCCCAAGCCATTGTTATGAGCTTACAGCCTTATTTTGAGCGAGCTGAGTCCGAGAGCCTCTGGTTTTATCACGACTCTAATGAATCAGGTGAAGTTTGGGCATCCCCCGAATATCTGCGTTTGATGCAGAGTAAGGGGCACTTGCTGTTGTCATCCGACCATTGGGAGCTGCGCAATCCAATGGGTTATCTGAAGTCATTGCATCGCCAGGCTGAGGAATTGATCGAGGAATATAACGAAATGGCCGAACGGTTACAGGTGCCTAATGTATTGCTGCTCGAGAAGCAGGATATGCAACCGCCTTTGGTTGAGACGGTTGTTGGCTAGTGATTGCGCGAAAGTAACAGTTTGATGATGGTGGTCGCTTGTTTGTTGGGCGACGTCACTAATGAACGACCACGATTATTTTTGAGTGAGCGCGTTAAATGCGTTTAGTGATGGCCTCATGTTCAATACGCATATTTTAAATAGTTAAAAACCGAAACTTACATTAGCAGTAATCCTATCACTAAATAATATAATTGAAGTCCTCTTCCTACAACACACCGGAAAGATTTGTCCCCCGGTACGCAGAGGCTAGTTATTTTTGGTGAGGAGGGTGTTTAACTGAACTTTGACCCGAGGTAACTTGTAATATTGAAATGTGATATGGAAATACCTGACCCTCAGGATTGACTATCAACCCGTTAGATACTTTTATAAGTTTAAACAGCAACTTAATAGAAGACTAAAGAGGTAATTGCAAAACTCAATAAACGAGTGGGATTCTTAGCTAAATCACACTAAAAAAACAGGTCTGGCGCTTATTTGTTAAAATAAACTCTAAGCAAACAACAGAAAAACCATCCCGCACAGGCAGATCTTAATGAACCAGACGTATACCGCATTATCCAGCATTGGGCATTACTTTCAAACCACTCTTTTTCTGGAATTACAAGAAGCGGTCGTCGAGTTAACTGTGAAACAAAAACAATTCATTGAAGTGCTAGAGCTGGCTCAAATTGAAACACACCTGCCTTATATCGGTCGGGTTCCGGGGCGCCCGACGGCAAACCGAAGTGCCATTGCTCGTGCTTTTGTTGCTAAGGCGGTCTATAACCTCCCGACGACGCAAAGTCTGATAGATTATCTGGACGCCGACATTAAACTGCGCAGGCTTTGTGGATGGGAAAGGAAGCGCGATGTTCCTAGTGCTTCGACCTTTTCAAGAGCGTTTGCTGAATTTGCGCAAAGTCAGTTGGCACAACGGGTTCATGCGGCCGTGATCGACAGACAGTTAGGTGATCAACTGGTAGGGTATGTCTCACGGGATTCCACCGCAATCGTCGCCCGTGAAAAGCCACAAAAGCCGATCGCCGAAACTAGTTCTGAACCGAAAAACGAGGGCAACCTAAAAAAGGTGAGGTTCGAATTAAAGAATCCTAAAAGTTGCGCCCTCTTACGTAAGAGTGTAGCAAGGGAATATGTTATTTTTTGAGGGATTTGAATGATTACAGCTGATGATGCCTGTGGCATATTGACCTCGCGTATTTCGGGCCAAATGCATGTTTCAAGACCTTTAATTATTTTTTTCTGACCCTTAATTATTCTCTGACCCGGGTTTTCTTCTCGACGGTTACCATTCACACCAATAACATTTACCGCTAACTGCATGTCTCTGGACGTGGCGAACTCGAAAATGTCGCCGGGAATAGCCGCTTCTAAGAAAAACACCGCGACAGGGGTATAGCCCTATATAGGTCACTCGACCTATATAATAAAGCACAAATTTGTTTTATGCTGGATTCTATAAATCAAATTATTTCGCAGTCGATCAACAGTAAGTTTGAGACGTATAGTGTAATTACTCAAGTTGGATCAGGAAATCACCATCAAATCAGAATTCGAATCTGCTCTACTCATTCTGAGCGCGCTATTACGTACTGTCCCTTCGGCCCAATATCAATACGCCGCGATTAGAGCAATAACGAATTACCTACGCTTCGATTCCAGCCTCTGGGTAGAGGTGTGGCCTGCGGGCCGTCATATGTTTCAACACTCACGCATGCTTTATAACCAGTCAGAGGAAATCATAAACAGTTATTGCAGCCTCCCCGCAGAAAAGGATTTTCTCGCATCAGCGGCCCTTCAATCTGCTGGCTATACCATCGATATCGACTCTATAATGCCCAGAGAAAAAATAAAACAGCAGCCTATCTTCACCGACCACATGCACCCTTACTCAATTTCGCATTGCCTATGCACTGCCATTCCGAGTGACCAGGCATCGGTATTTAGTTTTATCTATTTTTTCCGCAGCGAAGATGGCGACTACTTCAACGAGCAAGAGCGTCAGTTCAGCGAGAGCATCACCCCCTTTCTGGCTGATGGCTATAACAACACTCAGTACGTATCTTTTCCCCAGCAACTAAACGCAGCAGATCCAATCCCGGGCGCTATGGCGATAGTCGACGAGTATGGCGTGGTGTATCAACAGACGCCGAGCTGGAGTGGTGCCATACAAAAACTCAATCTGCGCAACGATGGGTCTACTATCCCCTTGGAATGGAACAAATATCTGTTAGGAAACGATGTCTTTTCGTTAGGCCCAGTAAACCTGAAAGTGAAAGAGTTGGATAACCAGCAATTTTTTCTGCAGCTATTAGAAAAAAATGCCAACTCCGTGTTGACAAAAACCGAGCTAATGGTGGCGCGACATTATGCCCAGGGGAAATCACGCGCAGAAATTGCCAAGGCACATAATCGATCTTGTAACACGATTAAGGTGCACATTAATAACGTGTATAAAAAACTGAGTGTGAGTAGCAAGGCAGAGCTTGCCCGGTTGATTGGTGATGGGTTGTATTGATTGAGCGAGACGGATGTCACAGAGATGGAATGAATTGGTTGGGTTTGGGTGAAAATAGGTTGTTAGGGTTATATGCAGAGTCGGGGTAGCTGTATACAATTTTTGTTGGAATGGAGAGGAAAGCAGGTTAATGAAGATTGATGAGAAATCATAAACCAAAGAATTAAACCCCTAAAATCTTCTCATCTAGAAGCGATGATCGATGAATTTTTTAATAATAAAATCTGAGTAATGGAATAAATTATCTATGTACCGATTCAAAAACAAAATTTGGCTCACAGCCGCACTGTTGTTGACGCTGACCGCCTGCGGTGGCGGTGGCGGTGGCGGTGGGGGTGATACTGTAGTTACCACTTCCGCAACCACATCTGTTGATGTGTTTGATGGCGCGGCCATTGGTTGCAGCGTTAGCTCGGATGGCACGACTGCCACTGAAGTGGGTGATGGTGCCTACACTTTCGCTACGGTGTTAGACGCAGGTACCATAGTGACTGCAACGGGTTGTACTGATACCGATACGCAATCGTTGCTACCGACACTGTCAGGCATTGTGCAATCGGGTGCCGTGGTTATTTCACCCATCACCACATTGATTGTTGAAGCTGCAATTGCCACTGACGTCGCGGCAAAGGGTGCCAATCTGCCGACGAGTGCCAGAAGTATTTCACCCACCGCACTGGAAACAGCGATAGCCCAGATCGTGACAAACCTTGGATTAGGTGACTACAAACCGACAGACCCAGCGACCGCTAACTATGTCGCAGCCGCGAAGGCTGACGCAACCGGTACCACGCCAGCGGCTGTCGCCATGCGGGTGAGTCTGGCGATATCGACCCTGCTCAAAAGCATCGAAGTATCGGCAGGCCCTGCTAACGCGAGTGCCGCGGTAACGGCGGTTTCTCAAGCGATAGCCAACTCACTGTCAGCAATCGATTTATCTCAATCAGCCGGCGTTGAGGCGGTGATGACCGAAGCAAAAACCTTAGCGCCACCAACCGTCGCAACCGCGATTCAAGCCGCATCCGAAGCGATAGTGACGCTAGTGACTCTGATTATTAACACAACCAGTGACATTACGGCTGCCATCGAAGTAACCACCATAATTGCGGATTTTTTAAATACCGCCGATGACACCACGATTACCGATCCAACCACCATTGCAGACCTTGTCGCTGCAGCGACCATTACCGTAAACACCGTCAATAACGCCCCGGTCGCAATGGATGCGAGTGTCAGTTTACTGCCCGGTGGTATCATCTCCGGCATGCTGGCGATCAATGATGTCGATGGCGATAATCAGTCCATCAGCATCGTCACCGGCGCCAGCAACGGCACCTTGACCCTCGATAATACAATTACTGGCGCTTATACCTATGTTCATGGTGGCACAGCTAACGCCGACAGTTTTACCTTCTGGAGTAATGATGGTCTGCTCGATTCCAATATTGCGACCGTCACCGTAACAACCGTTGTTCCTGACGCACCTGCTAGCGGACTGCTGGCCACTGCCGGCGACCAGCGCGTTACCCTTTACTGGGATGCGGTGCCCGGTGCGGACTCTTATAATGTCTACTGGGCAAATACACCCAGCACTGGAATAGGCGGTACTAAAATAACCGGTGTTACGCCAACTTTTAATGCTGATGTCGCAACAAGTGGTTTTAATATTGGTGGCGCAACAAATGGACAGAATTATTACTTTGTGGTGACCGCGGTTAACGCCGTGGGTGAAAGCGCTGCTTCCAATGAAATAAACGCCACGCCGGTTTATCTCATTGGCGGTCCGACGAGACCCGAAAATCCCATTGCTAACGATCTAGGGTTCTGGGACACCGTCGGTGATTCGGTGCCTTATGTGCGTACCGATCAACTCGGGTTCACGTCCACGGTTTCCAAGGGGTACAACCACTTTGAAAAATGTTTTGGGGAGAATCTTTTCCATGTACAACATGTTGTGCGGCTGCCGAACAAGGACAATCGCGGCTATTTTATGGTTTCTCAGTCGGGGCGGGATAATGGTTTTATCACGGTGCTGCAGACTAATCCTGATCAGTTGGACTCTCAGACAGATCTAGTCAGGCCGCCTGCCAGTCCGCGGGGTGAAGTGGGAAAATACATCTGGGCAACGAGCTACCCCAGCAATGGGAATAATCCGATCGGGAGCTGGAACCATCCAGGCAAGATGGAGGTCATCGGCGGACTGCTCGTCGTTACGGCGCAGAACTGGTCAGAAGCTGCTCCTTGCGATTACGGCATGGGTAGTTCACCTGATGCACTTCTTTTCTATGACGTCAGCGATCCTGAATTCCCAGAGTACATCGGGATGATCGATGAAGATGATCTGGGGGTCAACGAGATCTCGAGCGTGACGATTGTTAAATTGTCATCTGGACAATACATCCTAAATGCCGGTGGCGATGGGCGTTTCTCAACTTGGATAGCAGATGAAGTTAAGCCGACCATCGAAACGTGGTCGAGGCTTGAAATGGCCGTCAACTTGGGTGGCCAGTATGGCATGGGCTTTAAAAGTTATCAAAATACGACCGTGGTGTCGGATAATTCGCCTCCGGCAGGCACAGAGCGGTACATGTTTTACAATGCTAGCGATCAAGTCATCTCGTTTACCGAATGGGTGTACATCAGCGAGCTGGGTCGAATGGAGAGCACAGGGTCGTCGAGTTACCACCTCACTCTTCCTGGGAGCATGGATGACGGCTGGGCCTCAACCTCTCTCTATGTAACGAAAGAGGGGGAGCCGATCATTTATGCCATGGAGTTCGCGTACGGGCAGCACGGTGTGCTCTATCAAATTCACTCGGTTCCAGTCGAAGTTGAAAATCTAGTTGCCGTGGGAACCGACGGAATTCTCTACACGAGCACTATTCCTGCAACCAGTTTCACCCCATTGCCCAACAGCACCACCTACAACAAAGACGTAACAATTCTACCTGATGGCCGAGTCGTAGCGCTTCGCACTGACGGGCACCTCTATGTTGCCTCGGGATTGGGCGAGGTCTTCTCTCTTGTTCCCAATACTGGCAACTCGTTGGGCGTAACAAGTTTACCGGATGGCAGGATCGTCGTAGCTAACACTAACGGGTACGTCTATGTTGCCCCGGAGTTGGGCGGGGCCTTCGTTGGTGTTGCCCATGCACGCGACGTCAAAAACGTCACAAGTCTACCCGATGGCAGGATCGTCTTGGTTGGCAACAATGGATATCTCTATGTCGCACCTAGCCTGGGCGAAACGTTTACTGGCGTTGCCAACAACAGCAATGTAAAGGGCGTAGCAGGTCTGCGGGATGGCGCAATCCTTACGATTTTAGATGACGGGTTTTTCTATTTAGCTCCTAGCTTGGGCGAGCAGCCCGCCCTCATTAACGGCATCGGCTACGCAGATGCTGTAACCGCATATCACTAATTGTGAACGGTCACACAGGGAGGCAAGGCTTGAATCTTGAATTATTTAAGAATCAGGGCTAGAGTCGAAAAATAAGTAAAAATAAGGGGACGCTACGCTTTAATGGTAAAAGTAGCGTCCCCTTATCTCGAATATCGAAGTTTGAAGTTCTATGCTCCTCAGCCGCAACACAAAAACAACATCTTTATAGAAACATCTTTATAGACACCCACAGAAATCAACATCTTTATAGACATCTTTATAGACACCCACAGAAATAAATTGACATTAAATTCTCACCTGTTAGGTTAATTTATTCTACTTTCACAAAAGGACATTGTGATGCCAAGATCAAGGAAAACTCAAGTTTCTCTCGAAGCCACCCCTTATTACCATTGCAGCTCACGCTGTGTTCGTCGTGCTTTTTTGTGCGGTAAAGATGCA
>Ga0307489_10003061_pt1 | contig 11132 bp, 16 predicted proteins | sample SB12metaG_FD_202247 | JGI IMG/M metagenome (GOLD analysis project Ga0307489, IMG submission 202247) | Sea-ice brine microbial communities from Beaufort Sea near Barrow, Alaska, United States - SB 1.2 | ecosystem: Environmental > Aquatic > Marine > Coastal | place: USA: Alaska | collected...
AGAGCTTCACCCCGTGTGCGGCGTCCTTCTCCACACCCTCGCCCTTCAAGTAGCAGCGAGCGACTCTGTATTGCGCCTGATCAAAGCCCAGCTCGACGGCCTCGCTCAGGAGTGAGAATCCGCGCGCCGCGTCCCTCAAGACTCCAGCGCGCACCTCTCCTTCCACAAGGAAATGGCCGAGCCTGGCCTTGGCGGCGGCGCACCCCAGGTCTGCAGCCTTCTGATACCAAACAACAGCCTGCGGCCAGGGGCTTTCACTCGCTAACTTCAGAGCTCAACTTGAGAGCCTTCGGGACACATCGCTCACGCTAGAGCTCAACTTGAGCACCTTGGGACACATCCACGGGTTAATTTGGGTGATGTGGGGGACAAAGTAAGCTTAAGTTGACCGGTAATGGGCAGAGTAAGCTCAAGTTGAGCGGAAATGGGAACGAGTGTAAGCCCCTGCCTGCGGCCAGTCCTCCGTCACGCCCCGACCCGTGTAGTAGCACTCACCAAGTCTGTCCGTGCCGGTTGCGTTCTCGTGTTCTGCAGCCTGACGGAAGCACCACCACGCGAGCTTCAAGTAGCTGTGGTTCGGGAGGACGATCGGCAGCGTCTGGGCGCCGATCTCCTCGCCCAAGCCCACGTAGAAGCGCCCCGGGTGACTCTGGAGACTGACCACCTCGCCCTCTACATCCCCGTCCAACTCGTTGCCCAGAAAAACGCAACCCAGCAACTGCTCACACACGGCGGGTGCGAGGTAAACCCCCGTATCCCGACTCAGCTTGGCGCGGAGTTCCATGCACGCGTGGCGCCTCGCTTCTGGGTCCATGGGGCGGAGGGCGGCGGTGTCGGTGTGGGTGGCGGCGTGGTGTGTGGCGCGAGCGCCCGAGGAAACTGACTCCTTTTGATGGGACCTCGCTGAACTCACAACTCCTGCTCTTGCGAACCACTGCTTTCATCGGACCAGTCAAACGAACTGATTGACGGAGTTGTCAAGGGTGCCTGCTGCGAAATACCGTGTCCAGCCAGCTTCTGAGGTGCACCGCCCGCCCCGCGACGACGCAGACGTCCGCGGCGGGCGGCACGGCACACCGCAGTCGCTGATGGCGGCACCGCTCTCACACCTCCGGGTTGTACTCCGAGCAGGACGGCCGAGGAGTTCTTCCAACTCATTTTCTTCCCGAAAACCTCACGAGCACGTCACGTCACCTCACGTCACTTCTGTGGCCGCTGCCGCGCCACGTCGCGCGCCCCCGGCGCGAAGCCGCGTGAGTGTCGCCCTCCGCGCCGCGACGCTGCTACCACCGCGTCCGAGAGGAGTGTCGTCAACCCGGCGCCGCTGCTCGACCAGCTCGAGCTCACGAGTTCCGATACAGCAACTGCAGGCGGCAGGGGTTCGAGTACACTTTCCTAGGCACTCGGCGGCACCCCGCGCGCATGATAGCGCCACGTCCGGTGAGGAGCTCGGCTCGGCGGCGGCGTCGTGGCTCGCGCCCTTCGGCGGCCCAGGTGAACCCTCTGGGGGTGCCACCGAGGCAGCGCCTTACACTGGACCCCTGCTGACCTTTCCCACTCAAGAAAGCCCGTCCGGTTGTGGTTTTTGCCCTGAGAGCCCTCAAGTATCCCAATCAGCCTTTCCCAGCCAGCCAGCACGCAATACCTCAGAGTTGCGCAAGTTGAGCTGGCACGGGAACGTGTGGAAGGCCCTGTCATGGGGTTGCCACGGCGACGGATGCGTCGGCGTCGGAGCCGGCGCTGCTGCGCCCGGCTGATGATGCCAAGCGGGCCGCGCCGGCGACGCCACGCACCTTAATACGAACACAACTGCAAGCACGTGAGAGCGGAGCGAACGAGCCAAACCCAGTTCAGCTCGGTCTTGCATTAGCAAGAGGTTACTTCGTGTTTTTCGGCGGGGTGCTCGCCGCGGCCCAGGCCGGCGCCGCCGTGCTGTCCGCCATGCAGCTGGACCCCACCCTCGGCGTCATCGCCGCTGTCCAGGCGGTGTGGAGCGTCACGCTCGCCTCGCGGCCCCCCGCTGTCCAGGCGATATGGAGCGTCACGCTCGCCTCGCTGGTCCCCGCTGTCCAGGCGATATGGAGCGTCACGCTCGCCTCGCTGGTCCCCGCTGTCCAGGCGATATGGAGCGTGACGCTCGCCTCGCTGGTCCCCGCTGTCCAGGCGATATGGAGCGTGACGCTCGCCTCGCTGGTCCCCGCTGTGCAGGCGATATGGAGCGTCACGCTCGCCTCGCTGTCCCCCGCTGTCCAGGCCGTGTGCAGCGCCACGCTCGCTTCGCTGTCCGCATGGGCGTCAGCCGCCGCGGGGTACGTCGGCGGCGCGTGGCGCGCGGTGCTCTCCATCGGACCGGGGGTGCAGCCAGCCCTGGAGTCCCTGGCCCTGGAGGTGGCCCTGGCCCTTAGCCTGGCAGTCACGGCCTGGCTGGTTGTCAGCCGCCGCCACAGCCTCCGCCGCCGCCAGGTGGATGTGGATACCGTGCCCCCCCTCACACCCGGAGCACACATCGCTGCCGCCGCCCCCAACAACCGTGAGGACGAGGAGGACATCAAGACCCGGGCTGCGGCGAAGGAGGGCATCACCACCCTGGCTGCGGCGGTGGAGGAGGACAACACAACCCTGTTTGCGTCGGCGGAGGAACACTTCCTGCAGCTTCCCATCGTGCTCAACACTCCTGCGCTGTTCTGGGCGACCGCAGAGGGTGACGTGGATGAGGTGGGGCGGCTCATCGCGGCGGGGGGGGACGTCAACGAGGTCATGGACGACGGCGGCGGCAGATGCGGCACGCCGCTGTTCATTGCAGCGCGTGATGGAAACGTGGCAGGGGCTTTATATACTCGTCCAATTCAGCTCAACCTGAGCCGTTTCTGACACAAAATTCACCCTACACCTCCCACCATACCCCCTGATATCCGCTGAACACCCCCTAAACAACCCCTAAATGCACCCCCCATCCCACAGAAAGCACTTCAAGTTGAGCTGCAAAGTGGACGAGTGTAAGCCCCTGGAACGTGGATGTGGTGGGACTGCTGCTCGCGGCGGGTGCCGAGGTCAACGGCGCCTTGGTGAGGCGGTACACAGGTTGAACCGATGAAAACCAAGTTGAAAGCGCTGGAACTAAGCGCTTGAAAGTAAAATACGGCAATCTGCTTTCAAGTTTTGCTTTCAACTTCAACTTGCGCCTCTACGCCTTGGATTATTATGGCTACACGCCGCTCCACCTCGCAGTCGAAGAGGGGCACGTGCTTGTGGTGGAGCAGCTGATTGCTGCCGAGGCGGATGTGAACGCACAGCTGGACGCGGCTTCGCGCGATACGCCGTTGCACCTCGCAGCGCTGCTGCCGTCCGCCCTGTCCGCGGACATGGCGAGTCGGCTGGTCGCTGCCGGGGCGGACGTCAACGCGGCGTGCGAGGATGGCGCCACGCCGCTGCACAGGGCAGCCATGATGTGGGGCAGGGGCTTACTACACTCGTCCACTTTTTCGCCTCAACGTAAGCACTTTCTGTGGGACAGGGGGTGCAATGAGAGGTTGTTCAGGGGGTATTTAGATGGTGTTTGGGGGGTATTTAGGGGCATTGGGGGGTGTTTAGGGTGTATTTTGTGTCAGATGCGGCTCAGGTTGAGCTGAAAAATGGACGAGTGTAATCCCCTGATGTGGGGGCACGTGCGAGTGGCTGAGCTGCTGATCGCGGCGGGGGCGGACATCAACACGCTCCGCGCGGATGGTGACACGCCGCTGGACACCGCTCTTAGATTCCGCAACCAGGATATTGCGCGAACGCTCCGTGAGGCTGGAGCCCTCGAAGGCCGCCAATGTCGTCTGGCCGAGCACGCGCGACGGTGAAACGCATCTCGATGCGAGAGGTAGTTGCGAAGGGGGAGACGTGTTTGTGGGTGTGGGTCTTGGTGGGGAGGGTATGGGGGCTGAGTTGGGGGTGGGGGAGTGACGGGGACCTATGTGCTGCAGTGGGCGCGGGGGCAGCAGTGTCTGTGGGATGACAGGACGTGCGAGCGGGGCTGCTGAGTACGGGCACCTGGAGGTGCAACAGTGGGCGCGGCAGCACGACTGCCCTTGGGACTTTCAGACGCGTCGACGCGCCGAAGAGAGCGGGCACCAAGAGGTGTTCCGGTGGTTGGATGAACACGGTGCTCCCTCAGGATATCGGTGCTCCACGAGCCGCCCTGACGCCGCTCTCTGCGCTTCTGACGCACTGAGCGCAGCGCCGCGCTTGTTAGGAAGATGTATACCTCCGTTGATGAGATTGACACTTGCACACACCGTCGGGTCGCAAAGCATTTACGATGAGAACTATTCACTTTCACGCACTCAGGCACGCACGCACTTCCCGTGTTTCTCCCCACCGCGCCGAGACACGTGGCGTCGCGGCACCTGGTGCCCGCGGCCGCCCCACACGCTGAGCCCCATCATTGAAGCCCCCCTGGGTTGGAGCCGCATCACCCTCACGTGGCCACGCCATCGCCATCGCCACCGCCACGTCGTGTCAACGTCCAGTGCAGCACTTCGTCCAGCCGTTTCGTCCAACCGTTTTGCCAGTGCCGGTACCTGAGGGATATGATGAGCGGATCCTGAGCGACGCCCCCCAACCGGATCCGCACATACCCTGCCATCAGCTGTAACTCGTACTCACTGCTCCGTACTCACTCACTCCGTCAGTCCTACTGACTCCGTCACACGCCGCATCACTACACGGACATCAGCCGCACACCAACCAGAAGGTGGCCTCCGGCGCCGCTCGACCCTCAACCGACCAAGAACTCGTGTTGTTCTGCCCACCACAAATCCACCGAGCACCCTAAAAAGGCTTTATTGAGGAGGAGGGCCCACTGCAACTTCCCTTGCGCTCGCTCCCCTGGGCACGCCAGGGGGGTTCGAGCCGAGCCCGCGGGGACCACCCCAGCGCCCGTTGTCACGGGGAGCTCAGCGCTGCGGCGCTGAAACTTCGGAGCCATGGAGGGTGGAGAGAGTACCAGCCTGCAGCTGGCCGATGCGTCCGAGGCGTCGCCTGTGTTGGGCGTGGAGACGCCTGAGGCTGGCGCGAGGATGGTGCGTGCGCCGCAACGACCCGCGCGTTCGTGGCTCCTCGGTAGTGACGCGTTATTATGTGCAGACACCCGTGGCTGCCACGGGCTCGCTGCCAGGCTGGGTGGTACGCTCGACAGCTCAAGCCAGGGGTGTTGGGAAATGCAATCAGAAATGCGAGAAAAGGCGCGTTTCGAGTCCGCACACGCTGCGTGCGCGCGCGGCCCTCTCAAATGAGACACTAACCGACGCGACCCCCCCCCCCTCCCCCCGCCTGTGTTCTCCCTCCCCACCAGCCGCTGGCGAAGAGCGCCTACGCGGCGGCCGCCCCGTTCCCGCACGCCGCGTTCAAGTACAAGCGAAAGACCGTGGCGGAGTCCCTCAAGGTGCTGAGCGGCATCGAGGAGTCCCTGGACGCGCGCGAGGAGGAGCAGCGGGAGTCGGCGCGCAAGGCGGAGGTGGCGCTGGCGCTGCCGAACCAGTCGCGTGACTGGGAGGTGCTTCTGCGAAACGACAACCGGGCAGGGGCTTACACTCGTCCACTTCTCAGCTCAACTTGAGCGCTTTGTATGGGATGGGGGGTGCGCGTAGAGGTTGTGTAGCCCTTGTGAGGGGGGGTGGGGTGTTAGGGGGTGTTTAGGGTGTGTAGGGTGGTTTTGTTCGTCAGACACGGCTCAAGTTGAGCTGAAAAGTGAGCGAGTGTAAGCCCCTGCAACTGGGCCCACCCGCGGGCGGTGCGCCCGCTCATGAGCGACCTCGGCTCGCTGCTGAGCGAACACAAGGAATATGAGGCTGACAGCACGACGCTGGGGGCGCGGCACAAGGCCCGCCTACAGGAGCGGCGCGGGCCGTACAACGACAGCCTCAAGATGGCTCCACCGACGAGCGAAAACATGCGCGCAAGCCTGCCGCCGGACATGCGAGATGTCAGCGACGCCACGCTCAGGGTGCTGCACCGAGTACGGCCTGGCGGATATTGTTCGCCGCGTCATCGAAATCAGTTTGTGAACCCTCGCCTCGTGAATTAGATGGGCACCCGCCTTGACGTGGCGAGCAATATCTGCCAGGCCTTTGCACCGGATGCGCATGCGGCATGTGATCCTGAGCTGGAACACGTGGAAGAGCAACGCACAGACGATTGCGGGCCAGCGGCGGCTTCTGAAGAGCATCCTGAGCCGGCTGAACAACCGCCAGCTCCTCCACCTGTTCGACCGCTGGCGCACGCGGTGGACCGCGGCCAAGGTAGGGGGCAGTCACCAACACCCCCTATACACCCCCCATACACCCCTATACACCCCCTATACAGCCCCTATACAGCCCCTATACACCCCCTATACAGCCCGTATACACCCCCTATACACCCCGTGTACACCCCCTATACACCCCCTATACACCCCCTATACATCCCCTCTACACCTCCCATACACCACAGCCGAGCCACGTCATCCACCGCTTTCGTGCTGTGCACCCTTGTCTCTTGAGAGCTAGATGACAACCCATGACGTGGCGAGCATGAATCACGCGACCCGGGGCCATGGCCGCGCGCGAGGCCGCTTTCAAGACGCGGCTCAAGCTGCGCGCGGTGCTGTGGCAGGTGGGGGGGCACGGAGCGTGCTCGCCAACTCGTCAATCGCGTTGTAACCCCCGCGTATCGTGAGTGAGGCGCCCACCCGTGACGTGGCGCGCATCACCCCGCTGACCCTGCACGCGGCCAAGGTCTTACACTCGTTCACTTAGAGCTCAACTTGAGTAACTCCAGGACACATTCATGAGTTGAGTTGGGTCATACGGTGGACAGAAGAGCTCAAGTTGAGCTGAAATGGGAACGAGTGTAAGCCCCTGCACGCGGCCCGGGCTCATCTACGCGGCGGCCAACGGAAACATGCGGCTGCTCACCATGATCATGAACGCGCCCATGGGGGTAGGGCTGCCTCAGTAGGTTATGGGCGCCCGCCAGGTTCAGGCTTTAGCGCTAAACCCTAAACCCTGAACCCTAAACACCCTGGACCCTAAGTCCTAAACCTGAATGCATTCACCACCTTGATTACCCTCGTTTGTTGCGTTTGTACGTGGCACCCAATGATGCGGCGAGCATTATTCACGGGGCCCTCCCTGGGGGTGACGCAGCCAATGCTCAAGTCGTGGCGGCACCCCAAGACCAACCGGACGCTGCTGCACTACGCGTGCGAAAAGGTGGGAAGGCATATCGGTAGTACCAGTACAGCCTGCATCTAGACTAGGAGCTACGCTGCTTTCTGCAGCTCACTCTTCAGTATGCATGCCCAAGCCCCAGCTCTGTACGAGAAAATGGAAACCCCAAAGCCCAAATTTAAAGCCAAATCGACAAACTCGCCGGAGCTGTTTTGCGGGTCTGTGTCTCAAGAAATTAAATCAACGACCGGCCGGCGTCCAATCTTCAACCTCGCCGGCTTGGATGTTGTTGCGTGCTTAAGACTTACCGTATCCAGAACGCCGGTTTCTCATCATGTAACATGGCCGTGGGCCGCGTCGACGACAGAATCATGCTCGCAGCGTCATTCACAGCGTTGTAGACCCTCGTGTATTGACTGCCTGTCATCCATGGAGACCGTTACTGACTCCATTGGCCCTGCTCGGAGGGGCGGTCAAAGATGGTGTCGTATCTGCTGACTGTGGGCGTGGACATCCAGGTGCTCGATAGCACCGGTAGGGTTGGCCGGACATTACTCACTTTCGCCACTTCATAGGGTGCCATTCAACTGTAGAGACGAGGGTTCAAAGTGCGTTGGATGACGTGGCGAGCACTGTCCGCCAGGCCCTAAGCGTCGGGCACACGTGCCTGCACATGGCAGGCAACAATAGGCAAAACGCCGTAGGGCCTGGCGGATTACGCCTGTCCCCTCATCTTCCACATGTGTCTTCGATTAACAGGCCGATTTCGGTATATCGCTTCCCGCGCTGAGCGCTGACACTTTGCCCGCAACTCTGTATGGGCATTCAACCTGGCGCCCGATTGCCCGCGCGGAGCGCCGACGCATTGCCCGCAACTCTGTATGGGCATTTCACCCAGGCGATATACCGAAATCGGCCTATTGGCATCATTTGACGCGGCGAGCACTTCCTGCCAGGCCCTAGGACGCGGTGGTGGAGATGTTGGTGGAGAACGGGTTGGACCCGCGCGTGTTGGAAGATGGCCAGGGCGGCAACATCATGTCGCTCTACACGCACGCCAACACCATGAGCGACGAGCGCCGGGTGCCCGTCACCAACTTCAAGCTCAAGGAGAAGGGGGGGGCGGGGGGGGCAACACCGGAAACCCTGGCAAAGGCGGAGAAGTGAATTGGGGCTCGGGGTGTCGGTTTGGACGGTGCCGACGCGACAGTAGTTTATGCATAGATAACCTTGCTGAATCAAGCTAGCTAGCAGCAAAGCCTAGCCGTCATGTTTAAGGGTCACGACGTTTACATCATGTCGTCATCGAGCCCCAGCTGCGCAGGAACAACAATTCTCACCAAAAGCAAAATTGCCGACCGTAAACGCCACCACATCATCCACCACATGGTGTACCAGTGCTCACCCTGTCATCCACCACATAGTGTTCCGGTGCTCGCCATGCATTATGGAGTTCATATTGCTTTCGTCATCTGGCATGGCACGATGTCTGCTGCCGCCGCCGCCGCCGCTGCCAGCTTCTTCACCAGCTTCACAGTTTCCACCCGCAACCGCCGCCGCCGTCTCCCTGCCGCTATCCGCGCCGCCGCCGCGCCGCCGCTGCCCCCCTCGAGTATCCATGACGACTCAGGATGTCAGAGCCGGCACGCGACGGGCGAGAAGAGTGTGGCGCCTTGTCACGGGGTATCGCCCGCCTGGGCTGAGGTTGGGTGGGGCGCTGTCCGGACAAGGTCGGTCGGCGATTGACATTTTTGAGGCTGTACTGCGCCGCGCGCTGCGTTCTTTGTCGGCATTTCACGTGAGGCGACAAGCTGGCGCCGGGGCACGCGTCGACCAATACACGCCGCTTGCACGCGCGACTGCCCCCCCGCCACTCGCCATTTGCGCGGAGAGCGAGCGCGAGAGACGAGCGGGAGAGGCGGCGACTGAGGCGGGGAGGTCAGGCCGGGCCATCCCGTGAGCCAGCAGCAACCGCAACCGCACCGTTCACCGGGTGCCCGGCGTGCGCGGGGAACGCCCACGCCCACCAACAACCTGGCGGTGCGGTGCGGACATACCGGGCGGGAGGACCTGCTGGGCGCACCCCGACAAGGCGCCGACGGACCTCACGCCGGCGTCTCACGTGAAAGTGCCGTGGAAGTGCGTACAAGCGAGAGCCAAGAGCCAAAGACCAAAAAGCACAAACCACGATATAAATCCTCCTCCGACTCCGACCACCATCGCATGAGCGCCGCCGTCGCCGCCTCGCGGCCGGACAAGAAAGCGCAGAAGGAGGTGCAGAAGCGGCAGCAGAAGGAATACCAGAGGGCGCTGGGCGCCGCCAAGAAGGATGAACCTGAGGCAGGGACCGGGCCGTGTTGGTAGACCGCAACAAACCATAAATAATGCAACGCTCGGGTGCCCATAATGCCTCATCAGGTGGCCATCGCTCAGGTGGCCATTGCTCAGGGTACCCATATCGACTCAGGTGCCCATACGGGCGTCGCCCAGCCTTGCGGATAAGGACACATGAATGGGCCTTCCATCACTTATCTCGGGTCATCCCTGACGTGATGCCCCCATTTGACGTACCCCTCGAATGTGCTGATGTCAAGCTGCAAACGGAACGATTGGACAGCACTGGTATGGGATAAAAGTGAGCGTGACGATGGAGGATGCGAAGCGCTTCCCCTATACCCTGCGGCGTGTTCCCCGACAATGTGTTTGCTCACAGTGTACCGATGTACCTGTGCACACTCGCCGCGTCCTCCTCCCTGGGCCCCTACACCGCGGCGTGCTTCCGCGTGGCACAAAGCCTGCAGCGCGGCACCGGCCTCCCCACCGGCCTGCCCCAGGACGAGGCGCGCGCCGATGCCGCCAGGTGGTTGAAACGCGCCGCCGTGCTCGGGCACGCCGACGCGCAGTTCGAGTGCGCGGCCGAATATGGACTCGAAGGTAACTCGAAGCAGCGTGACCTGTCCGTCATGTGGTGTCGCAAGGCTGCCGCAAAGGGACAGGTAAGCGCGCTCATGCTGCTGGCGGGCCACTTGGCTTCAGGGAAAGGAGTCAAAGGAAAGGGCGGAGGTGTCGTGGAGAAGCCACTGGCTGAGGCAGCGGAGTGCCTCCGTAAAGCGGCGGATGCGGGGCACACGGAGGCTGCGTTCAACCTCGCCATGATGTTCCGCGAGGGGCAGGGGGGCTTCCACCAGTTTTCAGCCAGAACCAAGAGCCGTTGGTCCCCGAATCCGCTTGAGGTATCGCGCTGAACACAACAACGTCTTTCAACTTGAGCTGAAACTCAGTACTCGTGTAAGGCCCTGGCCGCTTAATACCTCAAAGTCGCTCGCTCAAGTTTTTTTCTCAGTGTCGGCGTGACCGGTCACGCTCATCTACTCGAAATCGAGGGTTTATTTACTCAAGGATCACGACCCGGTTGGACTTCCGGCGAATCGGTCAGTGGGAATTTCGGAAAGGACAGTTCTGATGGGTATGGGTCGAACGGGATTCGATACCAGACCTTCGATACCAGACCCGACACTGTATTTAAGCTGAAGAAAAGTACACATGTAAGGCCCTGGTGATGGGCGGGGCGTGGGGCGGAATCACGCCGAAGCGTTCAGGCTATTCGAGGTGGGGTGCTGCACCTTGACACCGGCTGAAACCCATGTTAGAAGCGCCTAGTGTCAGTCTTGAAACTAAGATGTGACAAACTGGCATTGAGTTTTGCTTAGAATTACAAGTTGCACGGTCCCATTGAGGCAGAATCTTACAAAAAGCATTTTGTTCCAGCTCAACTCGAGCATATTGTAGGTGTCAAGTGGGATCACTCAAGCGGCATCAGGACCAAACGGCGCATAGTACCTTAAGCACCAGCTGAAAGAAATATGTGCTATCTTTGACATAATCAAGTGGGATGCTCACCTCGAGTGCTTTCAGGGACAAGCGGATTGCAGTGCCGGT
>Ga0307489_10003062_pt1 | contig 11131 bp, 17 predicted proteins | sample SB12metaG_FD_202247 | JGI IMG/M metagenome (GOLD analysis project Ga0307489, IMG submission 202247) | Sea-ice brine microbial communities from Beaufort Sea near Barrow, Alaska, United States - SB 1.2 | ecosystem: Environmental > Aquatic > Marine > Coastal | place: USA: Alaska | collected...
ACAAACTCGCCTTGAAAGACCAGGATCTGAGCGCTTGAAGCTAAAATGTGATGATATGCTTTCAAAATTTGCTTTCAAATTCAACTTGCGCCACTACATCTCGGTGGCGTTCTATACCTTCACGCACGCGCATAAGCAGCTGAACACCGCGACGTGCACGACGGCAGGGGCTTACACTCGTCCACTTTCAGCTCAACGTGAGCGCTTTCGTCCCATGTATTGGGGTGCTTTGCTGGTTTCAGGAGCAAAAGCGGCTCAGGCTGAGCAAAGATGTAGACGAGTGTAAGCCTCTGCACTACGGACGCCGCGCTGGTCTGCGGGGGTTTCGCGGACTCGGTGGTGCGGGTGTGGAACATGGACAAGGTAGGGCAGTGCAGGTTGAACCCAGCTGAAGCCCGTGTTGAGAGGGACTGGTTTCAGCTCTTGAGACTTAAATGTGATGAATCGCTTTCAAGGTTTGGTTACAATTTCAACTTGCGCCGCTACAACAAGGCTGTGCCCGGCGGGACAGATAAGTATGAGACGGATCCGGACTCGAGGAAGCGGGCGGCGGCGGCGGAGGCGGGGTTGGCGGGCGAGGAAGCGGTCGGCGCGGCGGCGGCGGCGGCGGCGGCGGTGACGGCGGCGGCGGTGTCCGCGGCGGAGGCGGCGGAGGCAGGGATTTACACTCGTCCACGTTTTAGCTCAACTTGAGCGCTTTCGATGGGATAGGGGGTGCGCGTAGGGGTTGTGTAGCCCGTGTTAAGGGGGTGGTATGGGGTGTTTAGCGTGTGTAGGGTGTCTTTGTGTGTCAGGCACGGCTGAAGTTGAGCTGAAAAGTGAACGAGTGTAAGCCCCTGGGCGGAGGTGGACCGCAAGAAGCTTGACCGCAACGCCAAGGTGGCCGCGCCCGTGCCGTGCATCGAGTTCGTGGGACACTCCTCCGCGGTGCACGGCGTCAGCTTCAGCCCCGGTAGGGTTTAGGGTTTAGTCTTGTCGCGTCATTCACCTCGTTTCTAGCCCTCATTGCGTGAGTTCAACGACACCCTGTGACGTGGCGCACATAAAATGCTGGGGGCATGTCATTCATCTCATCTTGAACCCCTGTGTCTAAAATTTAAGCTGCACCTTATGACGTGGCGAGCATAATCCGGCTGTGACTCTAAGCCTCGGTAACGAGTTTCTGCTGTCATGTTCCCGCGACGCCTCCATCCGGCTGTGGTCGATGGAGCTGGAGATGTGCCTGTGCGCGTACAAGTCGCACAACTACCCGGTGTGGGACGTGCAGTGGTGCGGCACCGGTCACTACTTCGCCTCGGCCAGCCACGACCAGACCGCCAGGGTCTGGGCCATGGTAGGACATGCCTGCGGTTAGACCGGTACACTATGAGCAAACAGTCAGGAGTGTAACGCCCTGCGGGTACACTATGAGCTAACAGTCAGGAGTGTAACGCCCTGCGGGTACACTATGAGCAAACAGTCAGGAGTGTAACGCCGTGCGGGTACGCTATGAGCCAACAGTCAGCAGTGCAACGCCCTGATGCTCGCCACGACACCCACCCCATTTGAAGCCTCGGTTCTTCACCTAAATGGCATACTGTGACGTGGCTCGGAGCATCTGGGCGGCCCTGCGCGAAGGACACGCCGCAGCCGCGGCGCATCATGGTGGGCCACCTGGCGGACGTGGACTGCGTGGCGTGGCACCCCAACACCAACTACATCGCCACGGGGTCCGCGGACCGCACAGTAGGGCGGTGCAGGTTGACCCTATCAAACCCAAGTTGAAACCGCCTGGAACTAAGCGCTTGAAACTGGAATGTGATGGACCGCTTTCAAACTTTGCTTTCAAATTCAAGTTGCTACCGCAGGTGCGCCTGTGGGACGTGCAGACCGGCGACTGCGTGCGCATCTTCACGGGCCACCGCGGCGGCGTGCGGTCGCTGGCCATGTGCCCGGACGGCAAGTCCATGGCGTCGGGCAGGGGCTTACACTCGTCCACTTTTTCACCTCAACTTCAGCCGTTTCTGACACAAAATGCACCCTAGACACCCACCAATACCCCTTGCACCCCCTACACACCCCCTAAACAACCCCTAAACGCACCCTCTATCCCAGTCAAAGGCTTAAGTCGAGCTGATAAGTGAACGAGTGTAAGCCCCTGGCGTCGGGCTCCGACGACGGCGGCGTGCTGGTGTGGGACCTGGCCACGGCCAAGTGCGTGCACGCGTTCGGCGGGCACCGGGGTAGGGCGGTGCAGGTTGACCCTATCAAACCCACGTTGAAACGCCTGATCAAAGTGCTTGAAGCTACAATATGATGAACAGCTTTCAAACTTTGCTTTCAAATTCAACTTGCGCCGCTACACCGAGGGGCGGTCTACTCGCTGGACTACAGCGGCGGCGCGGGCACCATGCTGGCCAGTGGCGGCGCGGATGAGACCGTGCGGTTGTGGGATGTGTCGAGCGGCGGGCGGCTGGGCGACGGCGGTAGCGGCGACACCGCGGCAGGGGTGTCCGGCGCGAGCGCGGGGGCGGGGGGGGCCAGGGGGGGCAGGAGAGCCGGCGGGCGTGAGGGGCCGGTGCGCACGCTTCGCACCAAGTCCACTCCCGTGTTCAAGGTACAGTTCACGCGCCGCAACCTGCTGCTGGCCATGGGGGCGCGCGCGCCCACCCAGCAGCCGCAGTAGAAATCCAAGGGCTGATATCACGTTGCCAGCGGTGGATTTGGATAGACGCCCGCACCCATAACAGCTTCGACGTGATAGAGCTAGTCACTGAGGAGAGAAGAGTTGTTCCACAATCATAGCGTGGCGGGGACAATTATCAATATCAATAGTTGATGACACTTGGAAACGAACGCGCAGCGGTGCGTTGCGTGCGGCGTGCGGCTCGTTGCTTCTTTTGGCGTCTTAGGAATAACTTTCTCCGCCAGTGAGAATTTGCCGACCCGCAGACCAAAACCATGCCTTTCAAATTGTTTATAATGTTTCAACCTATCAGGCTTTCAACGGACACTTTGAAGCCGAAAACCTTGGCTGCCAGAATCCGATCGCTTGAAACGGCGCGCTTCGCGCTGATGAAGCTGACGGGCAGGGCAATTCACATGCCGAGCGTGGGTTGCCGCGCATTGTTAGACTCGCGCGCACCGCGCCTAGGTGGTGGAGCCACGCGCCAGCAGCTGGTGAGCTGGCGCGCCTCATCGGCCGGCCGGCGCGCCGTCACCGTGAGTCGTAGACATAGCTCAGGGGAAACACCACGACGCCCAGCAGCGCTGTAGCAAAATGACGCCAGAATTCTATGGCGAAGTCGACGAGGGGTACAGGGACGGCGACGCGCCGGGCAGCGGCGCGCGGGGGTACGACTGGCGCGCAATCGAACCCGTGGTGCGCGCCCCGCCCATACCCCGTCACGTCTTCCCCGACCCCGACCCCTGTCCTGTCTGTCCTGCGCCTCCCGCCCCCGGCCCACCCTCACCCTAGGTGGAGTGAATGGGGGGTTGTAGCGGCGCTTGGGGCAATGCGCGGGGATGCTGGCGGGCAGTGGGACACCCAGATGCGTCGGGACGCACTCGAGGGTGCTTCGAGTTAATGCGGGATCGCCACTGGGGTAATGCCGCGCATGGAAGTGCGCAGGGGGGTAACCATCCAACCGGGAAAATTGCGTAATCTTGCGAAGCGGTTCCCCCGTTACTCAGTGCACAGACAGGACTTGAAATTTCGAGCGAACGGTGGGGCCGTGCGCGCCCCGTCAACACGCCGTTTGGTTGGTGTCGGGGGTGCGGTGCTTGATGCTGGGACTGAGGTCAAGTTTGTTTTGTCGCAGGTGGTGGAGGACATTCTGAACGCAGCGGAAGAAATTGCGGTGGCGGAGGGCGGGCCCGCGGGGGAGGTGACGCTGCTGCGGCTGCTCAAGGTTTGTGCAACGCATGTCCCCCCCATCAAAAGAGCACTCCCGCGCGCGGCATCCCCCCCTGTGGCAAACGCGCAGGAACCTCGTGCAGCACACTCGCACGCATACGGACGTCATATCACCAGCCCGCGTTCCCGCGCACTCGCCCCAAGCGCCGCTACATCCCCCCGCCGTATAATCGTTTGCCCATCCAATTATGGATAAAACTCAAGAAAGATCATCCAAATTATCAGAAGGCACCCCCACAATTGCACCCCCATTCTGGCTGACGCCCCCGCGGCCGTCCCCTGAACCCTAAACACCTTCAGGCGTACGAGACGGTGCTGACGCGGCACGGCATTGTGCCGGAGGATGACACCAACTACTACCGCTTCCTGTTGAAACTGAGCCTGGACCCTGACCCCGACTGGTGGGTCAAGTACGAGCGCGAGCGGGGGCGCCTCAAAGCCAAAGGCGGCGGCGGGGGCGGCGGCGGTGGCGGTGGCGGTAACAATGGCATGAGCGGGGGCGGGGGCGGGGGCGGGGGCGGGTCGCGGTCGCGCAGGGGGTCGGCGGGGGGCTTCGGCGACAGCGTCAGCGGCGGTGGCAAGAGGCCCTCACATGCAGGGCAAGAAACTAGTCCCCCGCTCAGCTCAACTTGAGCCGTTTGGTCGTTTTGTCCCAAATTAACACCTCTGAGACACTCGATGACTCTGAGCTTGAGCTAATGTGGGAACAAACAGGAACCCATACCTGCTGGGCCTGAACCAGGTCCCCTTCAGGTCCCCTGTTCAGCTCAACTTGAGCCGTTCTGTCATTAACACACCTCTAAGATCCCCGAAGACTCTCAAGTTGAGCTGACGTGGGAACGAGTGCGAGACCCTGCACACGGGAGCGGAGCCACCCCTCGCGCCCCGGCAGCGCCGCGCGAAGCGGCAATCGCAACGACGGGTACGGGTCCGGTGGAGAATACGCGCAGGACTACTACGACGTGCGGCGGCGCGTGTTGCAGGAGACCCAGCAGGCATGAGCTTACACTCGTTCACGTTAAATCTCAACTTGAGCAACTCCAGGACACGTTCATGAGCTAAGTTGGGTTATACGTTGGACAGAAGCGCTCAAGTTGAGCGGAATTGGGAACGAGTGTAAGCCCCTGCCAGCAGGACAACATCCGGCGGCAGCAGCACAGCGGAGGCGGAGGCGGCGGCGCCGGGTACCACCAGGCGGCGGGGGGTGGGGGGGACCCCGCGGAGGGTGGGTACGCTGACTTCAAGCTCCAGGCGGCGGCGTTCCGCGTGTGGGTGCGGCACGCCTCGGCGCTGCGGGCGCTGCGGGTGGCGCGGGAGGCCGCCGTGGAGAACTGGATGATCTCCGTCTCCTTCTGGGAGTGCCAGGCAGGGGGGGTCACTGACAACAATCACTCGACCGACGTTGAATATCCTCCTCCTCCTCCTCCACGCGTCTATATGAGCATTCTTCATGAGGGTATAAAGTCATGAGTCGTGCTCGATCTCAGTACGAGTGCTTGGTTTTCTAACGACCCTGATGACAGACCTTGAAGCGGTACCTGTCGCGGTGGCGCGGGCGGCAGAACGTGTTCAAGCTGCACGCGCTGCGCTTCTGGTACGGGAGCACGCTGCAGTGGCGCTTCATCTTCTGGCGCAAACTCTGTCACCGTCTGCGCCGCATGGAAGTTGCCGCGTCTGCCTCCAGCCGCCAGAGCTACGTCCGACGGTGGGGCGGTGTAGGTCGACCCTATCAAATCCACGTTGAAAGCGCTTTACATTAAGCGCTTGAAAGTAAATTATGAAGAGCTGCTTTCAAAAAATGCTTTCAAATTTAATTTGCGCCGCTACACGACGGTGCTTCTACTGGTGGCGCTCGTGCTCGCAACTGACAAAAGCAGAGCTCATCAAGTTCACGCGAGCCATGGTAGGGCGGTGCAGGTTAACCCTGTGAAACCCATGTTGAAACCGCCTGGAACCAAGCGCTTGAATCTAAAATGTGATATACCACTTTCAACTTTCGCTTTCAAATTCTACTTGCGCCACTACACCAAGGGGTTCTGGAGCGGCAAGAGTCAGTCTGAGTATTTCCTGCGGTGGCGGAGCATCAGCGCTGAGTCCAAAGCGTTCGGCGCAGGCTGCTTGTTGCTGGCCAGCAAAAGCAGGCGCGCCAAGATTATTCGCTGCTGGTCCGCCGAGGCGGCTCGGGCCGCGGTAAAGCGGTGCAGGTTGACCCTACGAACCCCACGTTGAAAGCGCCTTGAATTAAGCGCTTGAAACAAAATTATGATAAACCGCTCTTAATTTTGCTTCAATTTTGCTTTCAATTTCAACTTGCGCCGCTACACCGCGGCGACGGCGCGGTGCGGCGGCTCCGTGGAGCAGCAGGTACAGTATCGGGTTCAGCTGATGTGCTACGTCAAGTGGCGCGCGGCGTTCCACGAGCGCGAGCGCCGGCACGACATCCTGACGCGCGCCGCAGCCAGGATGCGCCAACGCTGCCTCTTCGGCGCCTTCACCGGGTGGCGCCAGAACGCGGTGACTCTCGCCGACAATCGCGAGAAGATCGAGCGGCAGGGGCTTACACTCGTCCACTTCTCAGCTCAACCTGAGCCGTTTCTGACACGAAATGCACCCCAAACACCCCGTAATAACCCCTAAGACCCCCTGAACACCTCATAAACACCCCCTACATGCACCCCCTATCCCAAAGAACGCATTTATGTTGAGCTGAGAAGTGGACGAGTGTAAGCCCCTGTCGAGCGGTGCCTGAACCGCATGGCGATGCGCGCGGCGTCGGGGGCGTTCGGAAAGTGGTCGGAGTGGGCGGCGTCGCAGGGCGACCTACGCGCCAAGGTAGGGTGGTGCAGGTTGAACCTATGAAACCCAAGTTGAGACCGCCTTCAAGTAAGCGCTTGAATGAAACTAGAATGTGATGTACTGCTTTCAAATTTTGCTTTCAATTTCGACTTGCGCCACTACACCAAGGGCCAGGCGGTGATGGCGCGCATCGCAAACGGCAAGCTCATCGCAGCGCTCAACACCTGGCAGGGCTTGCTTCAACGTGTATAATGTCGTGATAGGCACGGGAACACTATTACTCACATGGCATCATATGACGCAGCCAGCACCGTTCAACTATGAGTTACATGACACCTGCACGTCAGTAACGATTTCCCCCTTGAGTTATTAGACCTCGAATTTGCGAGGGTACGCAATCCGACTTTTATATCTCGTTCCATGTGCCCCCTCAATCACTTCTTTTCGATCGATACTGACGTATGCACGACAGCTTATGACGCGGCAAGTGTTGTTAAGCTGGCCTTAATACCGGGATCGAGGTGGCGGACGCGGCGCGGATGGAAGGGGCGAAGATCCGGCAGGCCATGGCGCGGCTGATGCACGGCACGGCGGTGCGCTGCCTGCAGGCAGGGGCTTACACTCGTCCCCTTTCTCAGCTCAACCTGAGCCGTTCCTGACACAGAACACCCCCTCACACCCACTGACACCACGTAAACACCCCCTGAATACCCCCCAAGCGGACCCCCTATACCATAATAAGCGCTTACGTTGAGCTGAAAAGTGGATGAGTGTAAGCCCCTGCCTGCAGGCCTGGCAGGCCGTCGTGGTGGAGCACCAACGCCTCGAGGCTCTGTGCCAGTCGGTGGCTTACCGCATAATGTCCATGGCGGCGTTGTCCGCGTTATCCAAGTGGCAGGAATACGCGGCGGAGGCGGTGCACCACCGGGAGATCGTGTCGCGGTGTCTGCACCGCCTGCTCAAGCGGTCGCAGGTGGCGGCGTTCCACGCGTGGGGCCACTTCACGGAGAGCCGGGTCCGTCAGAAGGAGGCGTACGACCGTGTGCTGGCGATCCCGCAGCGGCGCTTCACTCGCTTCGGGTGGACGGTCTGGCGCGAGGCGTTCGCGGGGCGCCAGAAGCTGCGTAAGGCGGCGGCCACGCTCATGAAGAGCGGCGCCGTGCGCGCGCTGCGGGTACGGCCTGCCAGATGTTTCCTAAACACTAAACCCTAAACCCTAAACCCTATAACACCCTCCTAAACCCTATACCCTAAACCCTAAAACTTGCCACGCCATAGGATCCCTTTCACCGGTGAAACGAGGGTTCAATATGCGTGTCGATGACGTGGCGATAAAATTCTGTATGGCCCTAGCTTTGGACCTGGCGGGTGCGCACGGACGCGGCGATCGATGAGCGCGAGTCGGCGGGGCGCGCGCTCGGCTTCCTCCGCAGCCGCGCCGTCGCCGCCTCCTTCAAGTAGGGCTTGGTGACCCTAAACCCTAAACTTTAAACCCTAGACCCTAGACCCTAAATTCTGAACCCACCTTATCCACCACGCATTACACCGTTGCTCGCCGCGTCATCATTCATCACATTATAGACCCTCGTTTCCTCGGTTGCGTGACATCCTATGACGTGGCGAGGGTTGTTTACTTGGCCCTGCTTTGAGCCGGTGGGCGGAGGCGGCGGCGGAATTGGCGGAGCTGCGCACGAAGATGCACCGCGTGATGGCCCGCCTGGCGATGCGCGCCGCGGCGGGGGCCTTCGCGCGCTGGAAGGAGATGGCCGCGGAGGCAGGGGCTTACACTCGTCCACTTTTCAGCTCAACTTGAGCCGTTTCTGACACAAAATACACCCCAAGCACCCCCCGATAACCCCTAACGCCCCCTACACGCCCCTAATCAACCCCTGAATGCACCCCCTATGCCAGAGACAGCGCTTGAGTTGAGCCGAAAAGTGGACGAGTGTAAGGCCCTGAGCGGAGGCGCAGCATCACCGCGCGCTGCTTCACCGCTGCGCGCTCCGCTTTAAGAACCGCGCGCTGGTGTCCGCCTTTGACGGCTTCAAATGCAACGCTGCGAAGAACAAGGTAGGGCGGTGCAGGTTGACCCCATCAAACCCACGGTGAAAGCGCATCTAAGCGCTTGAAACTGAAATATTATGTACCGCCTTCAAACTTTGCTTTCAATTACAACTTGCGCCGCTACAACAAGGAGGAGAACGGGGCGTTGCAGCGCGCGGTGGGGTTCTTTATCAACCGTGCCCTGGCTGCCGCGCTGCAGACCTGGGTAGGGCGGTGCAGGTTGTCCCTATCAAACCTACGTTGAAAGCGCCTGGAACCCAGTGCTTTAAACTAAAATATGATGGAGTGCTTTCAAACTTTGCTTCCAATTTCAGCGTGCGCCGCTACACCTGGGTCGGTAACACACAGGAGTCCGTCCACATGCGGGGGGTGCTCAACGGCGCCGTGCGGCATCTCAAGGCCGCGATGGCGGGTAAGTCGTTCCGGCGCTGGAAGGAGGCGGCCGCGGAGCTCCGGGGGATGCGCAAGGCGCTGGCGAGCGCGGCCAACTTCCTGTTCAAGGTAAGGCGGTGCAGGTGGACCCTATCAAACCCACGTTGAAAGCGCCTGGAATTAAGCTCTTAAAACTGAAATATGATAACCCGCTTTCAAATTTTGCTTTCGAATTCAACTTGCGCCGCTACATCAAGCGCGCGCTCATCACCAGCTGGCGCAACTGGCGGGATACCATCGAGGAAAGCCAGCGGCAATCGGACGTCGCGATGAAGATCCTCGGACGCTTGCGCTTGCGGGCATGTGCTTACACTCGTTCACGTTAGAGCTCAACTTGAGCAACTCCAGGACACATTCATGAGTTAATTTGAGTTACACGGTGGACAGACAAGCTCAAGTTGAGCTGAATGGGAACGAGTGTAAGTCCCTGCTTGCGGGCTTGCGCCGGGGCCATCGAGCGGTGGCACGACGCCGTCGACATCCACAAGCAGGAGCGTACGCTGCTCAACGGCAGGGGCTTACACTCGTCCACTTCCAGCTCAACCTGAGCCGCTTCTTACACAAAGTACACCCTGTATACCCCCTGGTACTCCCTGACACCCCCTAAGCACCCCCTAAACAACCCCTACATGGACCCCCTAGCCCACACAGAGTGCTTACGTTGAGCCGAAAAGTGGAAGAGTGTACGCCCCTGCTCAACGGCGCGATGAAGCTGTTCGTGGGCGGCACGCTGCGGCGCGGGTTCGACCGGTGGCGCGAGTACATGGCGTTCGTGGAGGAGGGGCGGATGGCGCTGATACACGCGCTGGTGTTCTTCACGCACCGCGCGCTGGCCGCGGCGTGGGCCCGCTGGGCGGAGATGATCAATGAGAAGCACGAGCTGGAGGCAGGGGCTTACACTCGTTCACTTCTCAGCTCAACCTCAGCCGTTTCTAACACAAAATACGCCCTACACACGCCCTAAAGCCCCCTGACGCCCCCTAAACACCCCCTAAATGACCCCTAAACGCACCTCCTATCCCACACAAGGCGCCTAAGTTGAGCCGTAAAGTGGACGAGTGTAAGCCCCTGGCTGGAGGCCAAACTTCAGAACGCGGTCAAAATCTTCACTCAAGGTGCGTTGGTGCTGGCGTTCGCCAACTGGGCCGAGAAGGCAGGGCCCGGCAGACATTGCTTGCCACGTCATAGGGTGCCATCTAACTCAAGAAACGAGGGTCAAAAACGCATGTTGACGACTTGATGGGCTATTCTCTGCCAGGCCCTACTGGAAGGTGGCGGAGGCGAATTCGGCGCGGGACAAGATGCAGAAGTGTGCAGCTTTCATCTTTAACCGGTCAATGGGCATGGCGCTGGGGCGCTGGCGCGAGAACGCAAGCAGCCTGGCAGGGGCTTACACTCGTTCACGTTAGAGCTCAACTTAAGCAACTCCAGGACACATTCATGAGTTAACTTGGGTTACACGGTGAAACAAGGAGCTCAATTGAGCTGAAATGGGAACGAGTGTAAGCCCCTGCAGCCTGGCGGAGGACCGCCGCGCGTTGAAGCTCAGTCTGCAGTTCTTCCTCAACCGCTCCCTGGTCGGCGCCTTCCAAACCTGGGCGGACAACGCCAAATATTCCGCGGATATTAAGACGAAGCTTGTGGCGGCCGTCGCGCGATTCGCGCAGCAGGCCATCTACGCCGCCTGGACGCGGTGGGTCGAGGCCATCGCTGAAGCCGACGAGACGCGCCAGATGCTTTCAAAGGCGATGTTCTGGTTTCAAAACCGGGCCGCCGCCGCCGCGTTCCAGGTGTGGGTGGAGCGCGTGGCTGAGGCAAAGACGGACGAGGTAGGCCGGTGCAGGTTGACCCTATCAAACCCGCTTCGAAAGCGCCTGGTACTAAGCGCTTGAAACCAAAGTACGATGATCCGCTATCGAACTTTGCTTTCAAATTTAATTTGCG
>Ga0307489_10003064_pt1 | contig 11130 bp, 22 predicted proteins | sample SB12metaG_FD_202247 | JGI IMG/M metagenome (GOLD analysis project Ga0307489, IMG submission 202247) | Sea-ice brine microbial communities from Beaufort Sea near Barrow, Alaska, United States - SB 1.2 | ecosystem: Environmental > Aquatic > Marine > Coastal | place: USA: Alaska | collected...
TTGGCGGCCGCGGCTGTGGCGGCGTCATCGGACTTGGCGGCCGCCATGGGTACCCCGGTGTGAAAAGTGCAAGGTTTTGCGCGCGTGCTCTCGTGCCGACCGGCGGCGTGCGCGTCGGGGCGGGGGCATCTGGCAGGTCTAGGTGTAGGTCGATTTGCCCTTCGATACCAGCCCAACACCGAACGGTCCAGTCAAAATGGAGATCAGGAACCGAGCAGTGGGATGTACGGTGACGCACAACAGCACTGCGCGACGCATCTGCGCGTCCGCCGCCCTCGGTCAGATCTCGCGCCTGACAAAGCCTAGCCGCCGCCCCGCCCCGTCCGCGGCGCATCGCCTGTGACCATGGGTCAGAATCAGGTGCGCTCGCCTCCATTTACGCGCATTGGATTCACCACTCGTGTGGTGCCTTGTCTTGTCGACGGTTTTCTAGGGTTGCACCCTCTCCACCACTCACGCACTCGCGACCATCACCTCAAGTCTTCAACCACAACACTTGACGCCCTTCTCTAATTCGTCACACGCTATCCTATGAAGCCCGCCGCGTCGTCCGTATGCACCGTTTCCGTCGGTTGTGGGGATCTGAGCGCTGTCAAGATCCGAGAGAGGTTGTTTCGTCACCCGAGTCGGGGTTCGATCTACGAAGTGTGCCGACGGTTCGCCAAGCTTTAGGGGGCGAGTGGTTGTGATGTGTTTCACGGCTTAACTGGGGGAGCGCGGGTGGTTGATCGACGCAATGCAGCATGCTCACAGTCCCTCCCGCCGCTCGCTCTTTCCTGCTCCGCAGAGCGGCTTCGCGGGCCCCGGCGGGGGCGGGCCCGGGGATGGCAAGAAGAAAAAGGAGGCGAAGAAGAAATGGGTGCCGCCCGCGCCCCCGACGCGCGTGGGGAAGAAGGAAGGGGCTTACACTCGCCCACTTTCCAGCTCAACTTGAGAAGCAGACATCCTACACACCCTAAACACCCCCTAACACCCCCGTCGCACGAGCTACACAACCCCTACGCGCATCCCCAATCACACCCCCGATCCCATAAAAAGCGCTCAAGTTGAGCTGAGAGGTGAACGAGTGTGAGCCCCTGGCAGAAGGTGAAGAAGAAGGGGCTGACGGGCAGGGGCTTACACTCATCCACTTTTCAGCTCAACCTAAGCCGTCCTGGTCATACCTCCCTGTGTCCCCCTGTCCAACAGACTGGGGGAAATTATGAACCCGACGCATCCCACAAATTGTGCTTACGTTGAGCCGAAAAGTGGACGAGTGTAAGCCCCTGCTGAGGGGGTCCGACCGCCTGCCTGTCGTGGCGCCGCAGTCCAAGTGCATGCTGAGGAAACTCAAGCTGGAGCGTGTCAAGGCAGGGCCAGTTCCCGCGTCAGCTCAACCCACGCCTCTTTCAGATCTTGCAGTTACGCTGAGTAGCACACGATTTCCCACGTGTGAGCAACTTTCGCGTCTACGAGATCGAACTGAGAGGTGCCCGCGGCAACGGGTCCTTGATTTGCACCGCTAGCAGCTCGTCATCATCCACCGATGCCGTGGCGGGAGGCCAGTAGTATGCCAGCTGTGCGTGCGCGTGTCGCCCGTGCGTATTAAGTTGGGACGAAACCACCGGGGCGACGACGGCTTTGAGCGAGGACACGGCGTTGCGTTGAGCTGGAGAGGTCCACGTGGAACGGTCGTATAACGGTTGTAGAACGGTTGTGGAACGGTTGTGGAATGGTCGTGTGCGGCCCTGCTTGGCGGACTGGCTGCTGATGGAGGAGGAGTTCGTGGCAAACCAGGAGCGCATCAAGCCGCACACGGAGCGCGCGGAGGAGGACCGCTCCAAGGCAGGGGCTTACACTCGTCCACTTCTCAGCTCACCCTACGCCGTTCTGGTCACACTTCCGCGTGTCCCCCTGTCTAACAGATTGGGGGAAAATCATGCACCCAACGTATCCAACAAAATTTGCTTACCAGGGGGTGCATTTAGGGGTTGTTTAGGGGGTTTTCAGGGGAATTGGAGAATGTGTATTGTGTTGTTTGTTTCAGAAACGGCTCAAGTTGAGCCGAAAGGTGGACGAGTGTAGGCCCCTGGTACAAGGTAGACGACTTGCGAGGCAGCCCCATGAGCGTGGGCAGCCTGGAGGAGATCATCGACGACAACCACGCCATCGTCTCCTCCTCCGTGGCAGGGCCTGCCATACATTGCTATTGCTCGCCAGGTCAGAAGAGAGGAGAGCTCACACTGCGTTTAACGACGTGGCGAGCAGCATCTGAGTGCGTGTGGGTGTGTCTGTGGCTGTGCGGTTACACTGCTGTGCGGTTACACTAATGGCCTAAACCCTAAACCCTACTCTAAAAGCTAAACCCTACTTGTCGGGGCCAGAGTACTACGTGAACATCATGAGCTTTGTGGACAAGAGCCAGCTGGAGCCCGGGTGCGCGGTGCTGCTGCACAACAAGGGTCTGTCCATCGTGGGCGTGCTGGCGGACGACGTCGACCCCATGGTAGGGCGGTGCAGGTTGAAACCTGTGTTGGCAAGCACGGAACAAGACGTCCTTCGCCTTGGGTCTCTGACTCAATGCCCGTGTGTACAACTCAGTAACCTTAGCACGTGTCACTCTATGGAAGGCGCCTGGTCTCAGCGCTTGAAAGCAAAATGTGATGAAGCGCTTTCAAGTGTTGCTTTCAACTTCAGCTTGCGCCGCTACACCATGGTGAGCGTGATGAAGGTGGATAAGGCGCCGTTGGAGAGCTATGCCGACGTGGGCGGGCTGGAGGATCAGATCCAGGAGATCAAGGAGGCGGTGGAGCTGCCGCTCACGCACCCGGAGCTGTACGAGGACATTGGCAGGGGCTCCTCTCGTCCACTTTTCAGCTCAACGTACGCACTTTTTGTGGGATACGTTGGGTACCTGCAGTAGATGAGGGTCATAACTCGTCACAAACTGGACACAAAACGGCTCAATGTCCAAAATGGCTTCAACGGCTAGGTTGAGCTGCGAAGTGGGCGTGTGTAAGCCCCTGGACACCGGCATCAAGCCCCCCAAGGGTGTCATCCTGTACGGTGAGCCCGGCACCGGCAAGACGCTGCTGGCCAAGGCGGTGGCCAACTCCACGTCCGCCTCCTTCCTCCGCGTCGTGGGCATGGGCTTACACTCCTCCACTTTTCAGCTCAACCTGAACCTTCTTAGTCACTGAAGCCATATCAAGCGCCCACTGCTCAGCTCAACCTGAGACGTTTTATGTCTATGGAAGCTACCACCACATCCGACAAAAAGGGTTTAGGTTCTCACGTCACGCCGGAAAGTGGACTGGTGTAGCCCACAAATAGTGCTTACGTTGAGCTGAGGAGTGAACGAGTGTCAGCCCCTGGTGGTGGGCAGCGAGCTCATCCAGAAGTACCTGGGTGACGGGCCCAAGCTGGTGCGCGAGCTGTTCCGCGTGGTAGGGCGGTGCAGGTTGACCCTATCAAATCCTTCTTGAACCCTTGAACGCACCTGGATCTATGCTCTTGAAACTGGGATATGATGGACCGGTTTCAAACTTTGCTTCCAATTTCAACTTGCGCCGCTACAGCGTGGCGGACGACATGGCGCCGTCCATCATCTTCATCGACGAGATCGACGCCATCGGCACGAAGCGGTACGAGTCGTCGAGCGGCGGCGAGAAGGAGATCCAGCGCACCATGATCGAGCTCCTCACGCAGATGGACGGCTTCGAGGCGCGGAGCGGCGTGAAGGTGATCATGGCCACGAACCGCATCGAGACTCTGGACCCCGCGCTGCTGCGCCCGGGGCGCATCGACCGCAAGATCGAGTTCCCCTTACCCGACATCAAAACCAAGGTAGGCCGGTGCAGGTTGACAGTTTCAGACCCGGTGTTCAAAGCGCCTGCGGTTTCAGCGCATGAACGTATAATATCATAAACTGCTTTCAACTGTTGCTTTCAAATTCAAACTGCGCCGCTACACCAAGCGCCACATCTTCGGCATCCACACCGGGCGCATGAAGCTCAGCGAGGAGGTCAAGCTGGAGGAGTTCGTCATGGCCAAGGACGAGCTGTCCGGCGCGGACATCAAGGCGCTGTGCACGGAGGCAGGGGCTTACACTCGTTTTCATTTTAGCACAACCTGAGCCGATTCTGACACAAAATACATCCTAGACACCCCTTGATACCCCCCATATCCCCCCTAAATGCACCCCCTATCCCACAGAATGTGCTTACGTTGAGCCGAAGAGTGAACGAGTATAAGCCCCTGCACGGAGGCGGGGCTGCTGGCGCTGCGCGAGCGCCGCATGCAGGTGACGCACGAGGACTTCCAAAAGGCCAAGGAGAAGGTGCTGTATAAGAAGAAGGAGGGGGTGCCGGAGGGCATGTTCATGTAAACGTGTGTACCGGTGCACTAGAGGGACGTGGCGGAATAGACTGACATGACTGGCTGGCTGTCGGTGACGTGGCGGGATGGACTGACGTGATTGGCTGACTGTCACTGACGGGGCGGGATGGACTGACGTGATTGGCTGACTTCACTGATGTTCTGGGGTGTGTGGCGTGTGCTGATGGGCGGACTGGTGAGTGCGTGTGGGTGTGGGTGTGGGTGTTGGTACACTATGGGCAAACAGTCAGGACAGCGGCGGCGGAGCAGGTGGTTGCACTGGCGGGTGCGTGTAGTTCAAAAGATAGTTTACTTCGAGCATAGTTTGGAAATTGAAAGAAAAACCGAACCTCGGTGAAAAGAGAAAATCGCGACAAACAATCGCGCTGGTTAGCTGGCCCCCGCCATCGAGGCCCTCCATTTGAAAGCACGATATGTGCCTCACTGTGATGACCGAATGTGTTAGTATGCCTGGCTATTGTCTATCGTCTAACTTAGTGTTCCGGGAGTACCCAGGAGATCAAATAAACAGCGTTTGTTCTCCAGCCAGTCGCTCCATCTCCCTGAAATCCTTAATCCCGCTAACGGCGGTATCCTCCACGGCCTGCACCGCCGCCGCCGCCAATCAGGGGCTTACACTCGTCCGTCCATTTTTCAGCTCAACCTAAGCCGTTTTGGTCACACCTCCGTGTGTCCCCCTGTCTAATAGACTGGGGAAAATCATGCACCCAACGTATGCCACAAAATGTGCTTACGTTGAGCTGAGAAGTGGACGAGTGTAAGCCCCTGCCGCCAGCGTGTCCACCGTGACCGGCTTGTCGATGAACGGCAGCCCTATCGCGTTGCCAACGATGAACGCGGCGACGGCGGGCAGCGCTTGCGGTCGCTCCAACGTGTACACCAGGCAGTGGGGTCTCAGACGGACAGTGCTCGTCACGTCATGTAATGGCATTGACACCCAGTCTCCGCATACTCCGCATTTGAAAATCATTCGCTGAAGGCCCTCACATGATTGGTCGTGAGGATACCGCGGAGACTAGGTTTAAGTCGAGGAACGAGGAGGATGACGTGGTGAGCACCGATGCACTTTATGGTGGATGACGCGACGAGCACCTGTGCACTTTGAGTGGGTGACTTGGCATGAATCTGCAGCCACACCAGGCTGGGGCGCAGCACGGTGGCCCGCAGCTGCCCCGCGCCGTTCATCGCCAACAGTTTGTCCTCCACCCAGGGGCTTACACTCGTTCACTTTTCAGCTCAATGTAATTGCTTTCTGTGGCAAGGGGGTGCGTGTAGGGATTGTTTAAGGGGTGCTAGTGGGTCTTAGGGGGTTATGAGGCGGTGTTTAGGCTGATTTTTCTAATCTGAACGGTTCAAGTTGAGCTGAGAAGTGGACGAGTGTAAGCCCCTGCCTCAACCGCCCGCTTGGCCACCAGGTACTCCTCCAGAAAGTCAACGGGTGCCTTGAAATCCCACTTGGCCTCGGCGGCGGAGACAAACACGAAGGGGGCCGGTCCCGCCGTCCCGCAGGGGCAATAGGCGAATTTGGGGAATTTTCGGGTGAATTTGCAGGGATTTGGGCGGTCTATGCGGAAATTCGGGGGCTTTGCAGCGGAAATGCGGAAACAATTTGGGGGTGTGCCCAAATTCGCTTGCCCCTACCGCCCCACCGCCGCTGCCGTTCACCAGGAACTCCGCGGCGGCCTCCGCGGCGTTGAAGGCGGTGACACGTGTCACATCGTCGTAGGTTGACCCCGGCGTGTAGCGACGCAAGTTGAAATCGAAAGCAAAGTTTGAAAGCGGTTCATCACATTCATATTTTAAGCACTGATACCAGGAGCGCTTGCAACTCATGGTTTGATACTGTCAACCTGCACCGCCTCACCGGGGTGGGCTTGGACCCGGACCCACTGGCGATCTCGTTGAGATCGGAAGCCAGCAGCATCCCAACCGCGTGCACGCACCCCACGAACCCACCTTGGTACTGGGCCTGGCGTTTAATTTGCTCGCCACGTCATACAGTGCCATGAACACACGGGATGAGTTGGATGACGCGGCGGGAAACATCTGCTCGCGCCTACCTTGGGACAGGATGTCGCGCGCGGTGTCCGGCTTGGTGGCATCGCCCACGCACCACGTCACCTTGGCCAACAGGCTGCCCGCCGCCAGGGCCTGCCGGCTTTTGCTCGCCACGTCATAGGATGCCGTTTCACTTAAGAAACGAAGGTTCAACATGCGTGTCGATGACGTGGCGGCACTGTGCTTCCCTCTTGCCGGTTGACTCACGAAACGAGGGTTTACACCCGTGTCGATGACGAAGGGGGCAATATGACTGTATGAGTAGGCCCTACCCGGCGGTACATCTGCAGGCGTCCCGCGCCGCGAGACGCTCACCACCTCAAACCCCGCCTCCACCCCACGCTCACATATATTGGACCCCACAAACCCCGTGCCTCCCAGCACCAGCAGCTTTCCCTTCGTGTACGGCCTGACAGATGTTCCCAGCCACGTCACTAGCATGCATTTAAACCAGTCGCTTCTTGAGTTCAATCTTAGACGGGAGAACGGTGACAAAACTGATGACCAGCGTTTTGGTGTAGTGTTGTGCGGGACGCGTCTCACGTCCGGCGGTCCCCGGTAGCAGCAACGCCACGAGCACGACGAGTACGACCGCGGGGGCGCGCGCCGCCGCGGCGGGGCGCGCCTTCTCCCTCCGGTGCGCCCGCCGGCAGCGTCGATGCCGTCTAAGATTGACGTGGCGAACAATATCTGCCATGCCCTACCTTCTTGTACAAAGGCGTGTCGGCGGCCGCGGCGGCGGCGGCGACGACGACCGACCGGCGTGATACCTTGCTACCCCGAGGGCGGCGGAGTGAATGCTGCGGTGGAGCTGAGTAGCCGCGGCCGCTGCACCGGTGGAGCGGAACGGCTGTAGCGATGGAAGTTGCCATTTGCGTTGCGACGGCCGCGGCGGTGGCCATCTTATTGGCCTGTGGTGGCTGGAGAGCACAGCGCGGAGGAGCGGGAGGAGGGACGGGAGAGAGCTTGGGAGTAGAGAGGCGGGGGCAGGTGGTGAGGTTGGTCGTCGTTCGGTGTTGTGAGGGATGCCCCGAGGCGATGAGGCAGCGGCGCCCGCCCCCCTGTCCAGTCAGCTCGACTATGACAGTCCGGCCGTCCGCATGGTCTGGCGGATAAGCGCGATCGAGGCGACAAACGACGGCAGCCCAGCGCCGCATGACACCGCGCTCGCCAGCTAAGGCTGCCTCACACGTACCCCCCTGACCAGCGGGCGATCGATCGCGCGTTGCACATTCCACATATTCCCAAGACGCACAGGGCTTTCACTGATTCGCGCACACAGGGCGGCACTCACTCCAATACAATCCAAGGCGATATCATAGCATCGGAAAAGATGGTTGAGCGCGCCGAGGAGCTGAGGGGTGAGATAGTGGCGCTGCGCGAGAGCCGCACGGTAAGGGCCGGGCAGATGTCACTCTCGCCAGGTCATGGGATGCCGCCGTGTGGCTAAAAAAACGAGGGTCCAGAGTGCGTGTCTATGATGTGGCGGGCATTGCTTGGCTTGTTCGTGGGCACCGATTGTCATAAACCCCCGTTCCGCCAGGTAGTTTACAACGCCGGTTGGCCTGCACAAGCACTCCTGCCCGGAAACGACGACCCACTCCCGGAAGTGAGACAGTACCCAACCACCGTTTGCAGCCTCGCTGTTGCATTCGGCGGGCTGAACTTGCTCGTGTTTTTGCGTGAGCGTGGCTTTCACGATCGTGACGATGCCTGCCGGTGGATAGCCCTACGACACGGAGGTGGAGGGTCGGCTGCGGGAGCTGAAGGGGGGCCGCGGGCGCGGGCGCGGCGGACGCGACGGGGGGCGCGGCGGACGCGACGGGGGGCGCGACGGGGGGCGCGACGGGGGACGCGGCGGCAGGGGTGCCGGGCGCGGCGGATCGTACGACACCAACCTTGAGGACACCGGAGGGAAGAAACCGTGCTTCAGCTTTCAGGCAGGCCTTGGTACATATTTCCTCTTGTCAGCTCCACCTGGTTGCTCGTACGAGTAGTGTAGCGGTGTACATGTACCCGCACACCGCCTCCTGCTCCCTGGCCTACATGGCATTGGTATCTGGCACAGTGAAGCCAGAATCCCTCGCCCGGTCTCAAAGCTGCCCTGGGCGCCTCGGTGTGCCCCGAGGGATGCAAGGAGACAAGACTGCTTGTGCGTGTTGTTGTCTTCGACCGCAAGCTGCTCAATTTAAGCCAAAATGGGGAGTACTGTGAGGCCCTGCTTCCCGAAGGGCGAGTGCAGGTTTGGTGACGATTGCAAATATGCACACGGCAGCGGCGGCGGTGGCGGCGGAGGAATGGGCATGGACGAGGTAGAGCGGTGCAGGTTGACCCTATGAAACCCAAGTTGAAACCGCCCGGAACTGAGCGCTTGAAACTAAAGTGTGATACACTGCTTTCAACTTCTGCTGTCAAATTTAACTTGCGCCGCTACACCGAGGACGCCCCGGCGCCGAAGCGGCGCCTGACCGGGGGCGCGAGCTATATGAGCAGCGGCAACGGCGTGGATGACCGCGACCGCCAATCATACCAGCCCACCACCGACGGCGACGGCGACGTAAACATGGGCGGCGGGGGCGGGCGCGGCGGCGGGGGCAGGGGCGGGGGCTACGCCCCTGCCGAAGCCACGCCCCGGCCCACGGTAGGGCGGTGCAGGTTGACCCTATGAAACCCACATTGAAACGGCCTGGAATTAATCGCTTGATAATGAAATATGATATACTGCTTTCAACTCCTGCTTTTCAATTCAACTTGCGCTGCTACACCACGGCGGAGGTGGACGAGGGCACCAAGAAGCGCGGGCGCCGCATGTTCGCCGGCCTGCTGGGCAGGGGCTTACACTCGTTCACTTCTCAGGTGAACTCAAGCCGTTTTGGTCACACCTCCACTTATCCCCCTGTCTAATAGACTGGGGGAAACTCATGCACCCAACGTATCCCACAAATTGTGCTTACGTTGAGCCGAAAGATGGACCAGTGGTAAGCCCCTATTGCTGGGTCACCTGAAGCAGCACAGCCGGGAGGAGAAGCAGCAGGCCACCCTCACCGCGCAGCGCCGCACCATCATCGAGCAGGCCGAGGTACCGCCTGTCAAATTCACTTCACCACGTCATCGACACGCGTTTCGAATACCCTCGCCTCTCGATAAAATGACTTCCGATGACGTTGCGGGTAATACTCCTACGCAGTTCTGGTGGGGGGGCAAATGGGGATTTGGATCCTCTTGAGTTAATAGACGGTCGCTCATCTAGATTACAGTGTAGATTAACCTCCGAGATTGGGAGGTTGATTTTATATTGGCGATGCTTTCTTAGCTCAGATGGTGACCATACCGCGCTTCGCGCCATCCCCATCTGCCCCCCCACCAGAACTGCGTAGTCGGTTGTCCCTCGAGCGAGGTACGTGCCCAGGAGACGTCCACGAAGCTGTACCAGGCGGTGCGGGGCGACTACAACAAAAAGCGCGCGGAAGAGGAGATGCTCAAAGCTAAGCTGAACCTCAATTGCGCGGAGAAGCAGCTGGAACTGATCGAGTATGAGTATTTGGAGCGCCAGGAGACGTACGGCGAGCACATCCGCACCAGGTAGGGGGTAGTTTGCAGTGTGTATTGGCATTTTGACCCTACGCGTACAGAAATGGATTCCGGATTCAGAGGGTTTCGGACGGATTCCTGGACCCCAAATATGGAAGTCACTAACCCAGGTTGAGAACAAGCACTCGACCGACGTTGAATCGACAAACTGAGTCCGCACCTCCGTATGAGCGTTTACCCTGAAAGCACGTCATGCCCTGATCTCGGTTCGAGTGCTTGTTCTCGATGACCCTCCTACGAGGTCGGATAACAACCCGCGGATCTACTACAAGCCGGTGTCGCTGACGGAGGCAGGGGCTTACACTCTTCCTCTTCTCAGCTCAACCTGAGCCATTTCTGATACTCAAAATATCACCCAAACGCCTAAGCACCCCCTCCAACCCCACCATGAATACCCCCTAAACAAACCCTTGTCCCACAAAACGCGCTTACGTTGAGCCGAATAGTGGACGAATGGAAGCCCCTGGACGGAGGCGACGACGGCGGCGGTTGTGAAGGCAGGGGCTTACACTCGCTCACTTCACAGCTCAACTTGAGGATGTTCGAGAACACATCGCTCACGTCAGAGCTCATCCTCAACACCGTAGGTACAAGTTCCACCGGTCAATTTGTGTTATATGGGGGACCAAGTAAGCTTAACTTGAGCGGATAGGGGTACAGTAAGCTCAAGTTGAGTGGAAATCGGAACGAGTGTAAGCCCCTGGGTGAAGGCCAAGCGGGAGCTGGAGGAGTGGCGCGCACAGCACACGCGGATCCTCACGGCCAAGGTGGAGCAGCTCAAGACGAGGGTGGCGCAGAAGGAGCGGGAGGCGGCGGACGAACTCGCCAAGGTAAGCCGGTCCAGGTTCACCCTACGAAAACCAGTGTTGAAAGCGCCTGGAAGTAATCGCTTGGAACCAAAATGTGATGAACTGCTTTCAAGTTTTGCTTTCAAATTTTATCTCGCGCCGCTACACCAAGGGGGATGGGGAGGGCGGCGGCGGCGGCGGCGGGGACGACGACGACGAGGATATGGAAGCGGGTGGGGAGGTGGACGTCGGTGGGGATGGGGGCGAGGGCGGAGCGGCCGGGGGTGAGGATGGATTGGGGGAGGACGGGGGTGAG
>Ga0307489_10003065_pt1 | contig 11121 bp, 9 predicted proteins | sample SB12metaG_FD_202247 | JGI IMG/M metagenome (GOLD analysis project Ga0307489, IMG submission 202247) | Sea-ice brine microbial communities from Beaufort Sea near Barrow, Alaska, United States - SB 1.2 | ecosystem: Environmental > Aquatic > Marine > Coastal | place: USA: Alaska | collected 2017-05-06
TTCGTGCTTGAATCCTCAAGCACTGTTTGTAACGATCTATTCTCGACAATTGCTTTATGTTACGTATTAATGCAATCTCGCGTTGATATTATTTTTGCTTGGCTCCTCGCTCTGCAGATTAGCCAGTGGTTTTTTTCACTTCGGCTCCTTGCACTTATTTCCATGGGTGGCATGCCAAGTCTGTTTTGCCGAAGCTAAAACCTAATCATCATAAATCATTATTTTTAAAGACGTACTTATACAAAACTATATCTTAAGAAGTCATCCGAACAGCATTCATAATTTGTCCATAAAGTCTTTATGCTTACCGGATAATCGATAGGCAAAACTGAGTACTTCTGCAATGACAACATAGAGTGCTTCGGGAATGTGATCACCTAAATCCAATTGGGCCAGTAATAAGGATAATTCTTCATCTTCATGCACAGGAATATTAGCCTTTTTGGCCAAGTCTAATATTTCATCAGCTAACTCACGATGACCTCTAGCAGTGATTACTGGAGCATCTTTTCCATCATATTCAAGGGCGATTGCAAATTTTTGAGCCATAGTTATACCTTTATATCAAGTAGAGACTCGGGAATTGGACTAAACGCATAATCACTTTCTTGTAGTGGTTGTCCCAAATAACAAAAGAAATGTCCAAGATTAAAACCAGATTTTACTAACTGCTGTTTAAAATCAGGCAACGCATCATTAATTTTATTTTTAGTTGTTTCTTCGATAGCCCAAAAACTAGTGGATAAAGTATCGCCCTCTAACAAAATATGACTAGAAATTAAGCCGAGTAATCCAAATTTGAAGCTTAAGCGAATCTCCCATGCTTGATTTTCTGCACTAGCTCCCTTACTTTTTTGGCGAATTTTTAATTGCATAGACTTCACCGTTTGTTGCTCTATATAAGGGATGTTTAAATTAAATGCGATCGGTTGTTGGAGTTCTTGCTGAAATCGAAGGGAAGTTTGTTGAAACAGTTGCTGATTGAGCGATTGTTCGGTCGATCTAATCGCGTCACGAAATTGGGACATTAATGTATCGTTGTTATTAGATGTTTTTTTTTTCAGCTGTTGAATATCTGGTTCTGCTTGTTTATGATTGGTTTTCAAAAGCGTTTGAATTAGCTGGTTTAAATCTTGCTCAGTTTGGGGAAGTTGCCGCAATAACGAAAGAGGACTAGAACTCGACAAGCCTTTCTCAAGTTTAGTGCCCAAAGTATTATGAGTCGCAAGTTCAACCATTTTTCGAATAGCGCGTTGATTTAGAGTAGAAACGGTTGGTAACGAGCGTATCAATAACTCAAGTCCGGATATCAATGCAGATATTGTGTTATTAGGTAAGGTGTTGGCTGATAAAACATTACCTTTATTAACGCTAGTGGCGCTAGGAAATCTATGACTATTGTTTGTAAAAGAAGCGGCGGTGGTTTGTTTGGTATTAATTTTTTGCATTGATTGCATCAGCTGCAACAAGGGTTGCTTTTGATGGTTATCCGAGGATTGAGGATGAGCAGATAATAAATGAGCAAGAGCCGATCTTAGCACCTGTTGATGATCGACTGACTTAATTTCAATTTTTGTTGATGCTAGATGGTGAATTATTTGGAGTAATTGCCCAACCTTAAGTTGAGATTGTAGTGGTACTGAGATTTGTTCAAGCCCTATTTGTAAGAGGGTATTATTGCCTTTATGACTCACTATGGTAGCCATCGTTGGAAGGTTTGCTGGCAGTAGCGCTACTAATTTTAAATGATTATTAGCGGCCAATAGCGTCACTTGATCTTGTGTAGGCGTTACCTTTAATACGAGATTTTGTTTGTCACCATCGAGTCGTACCTGAATAGTATCGCCTGGCTTTAGTTTAAGCGCGTTGCTACTTGTGATGTCACCCAAATGAGTTAAAAGTAATGCCTGTCCATTGGTGACACTCGCGACATGCGCTTTTATCGAGCCCACTTGCTGCAAGCGACTAAGAACATTAGGCAGTGCATCAACAGTCTTGCCCTTTGAGGGTGATGTAGGTGATAGGTTCAAAATTTCCATGAGGCAATTTATATCCACTGTGGGTAAAGTTCTGCCGCACTTAGTTCGAGTAATCGACAAGATTGGCACGCGTTTTGTTTCTGGTGAAAAGAAAAACGTTAAAAAAATGTCACTGTCTACGTCTAATCGGCCACCTCAGTTGGATCTATAGTTTATGTTAGGGGGGAAAGTGATGTGATGGCTTTAAAAGCGACAATAAACCGTCAAAATTAATAAAGCTTAATGTGTGAGCCTCTCTATATCGTTGATTTATATATAAATTAATAGTTGGCACGTAATTCGCTAATGATTCATCACTAATGAGTATTTAGAGTGATTTATAATGGCACAACCTACAACGTTATATAGTGTTGAAAAAAGAAAAGCTCAAGTCGTAGCCCTAGGCCCGCGAAGTTCAGAGAAAGTAATGAGTAACAGGCGGCATATCCGTGTGTTGGAATTGTCCAGTTTGTTATCTCAAAATATTGAACTTGAAAAAATCATCGACATATTCTCAGATGAAATTAGAAAGGAAGTTCCTCATATCGGTTATCACTATGATCATAGTGAAATAGGCACCACTTTTTCACAAGGTGAATCTGCGGAATATAGCGCGAATTATCGATTGAGTGTAGAAAATAAATCGATTGGAGAATTAACCTTCTTTCGTCATCATCGCTTTTCAAGCGAAGAAATTTTTGAGCTAGAAGAATTGTTATGCTCCCTAATCTACCCGTTAAGGCACGCTGCCCTTTACCAAGTGGCCCTCACATCAGCCTATAGAGACCATTTAACCGGACTCAAAAATCGAAGCTCAATGGAAAATTGCCTTCCACGAGAAATTGATCTAGCTAAACGTCATCAACAATCGATGGCAATATTAGTCATGGATTTAGATGGGTTTAAGCAAATTAATGATAATTATGGGCATGATATTGGTGATCAGGTACTGCGCGAAGTCGGCACAGTAATTATGAAAGCAGTTCGAAATACAGACTTAATTTATCGTTATGGTGGTGATGAATTCGTTGGCGGTCTTGTTCAAACAGATTTAGAGGGTGCATTGGATGTTAGCGAACGTATACGTTTAGGTGTAGAAAAACTAACCTTGGTAACTAATTTACCAATTAATAAAATGAACATCAGTATTGGGCTCACCATGGTCTGTTTTACTGACAGTTTTACACAAGCTTTTAAGCGTGCAGATAAGGCGCTTTATTCGGCCAAATTAGCCGGTAAAAATCGCATTAAAGTTCTTTAAAAACCTTGTCCAACTTAGCCTGAATTTGGGGGGCAATGGGTATGTTCATTCAATATTTTGTTTAAGTTAAGTCATTATTCAGTAAAAAATGAGGTATGTCTTTAAAAACGGTTTAATTGATCTAATTATTGTTACTCGACATTTAATACTACATAGTGCCAGCCAGTCATAATTCTTTTTGTCTCGATCATCGTTGCGTTTCTTTTCCCTGTACGTGGTTAATTTTTTAAATCACTAACATTTCTGGTTTTTTGTTGCATTAATACTACCAGAAACCTCAATACCAAATACTAATGTTTCTATTTCTTGGGTGCCTTTCCCATAATGGGCAGTAAGACATCTGACTCGATTAGCCCTAAACCAATATACTACACAATTTAATCTAGCAATAAGATTTTTATTATTCTGTTTTACAATGTTTTAAAAAAATAGCTTGTCTAAATTTTGGTCGTATCTAAGATTACGGTTTAAATTTTAATATATTATTTTGCGAGTATTGAGTCAATTATTGACTCAATTATTGACTCAATCTATTATCGACCGTCGCATCTAAAAAATGCCTCTCATTCAAGTGTTGAAGCCGACAGGCACAGGATGCCTCTATTGGCACGTCAGCACGTGCTTTTGCTAAATTGAGCCGAACTCGCATATACTTGGCCTGTACCAGATCGCCTTCCAATTCAAGACATTCAACTAGGCCATGTAGACTCCAAAGGTTATCGGTATGATGAGAAATGCTGACTAGTGTGCTGGATAGACCAAGGTCATCGAGATAAACTTGCTTTGCTTTTTTAACATGTCCTTGCTCTAGCAGCAGCGCCCCAAGCGCGTGGCGAGCGGGTTGCATCCATCCCCAAGGTTCATCATATTTAAGATTGTCATCAAGGTCTACTGCTTGGCTAAGGTGGTCATAGGCTACTTCGTAGTTTTGTCTGCGATATTCAATTTCACCCAGCATCATTTGCTCTGCGATTTTTAAAATATCAAGACAACTATTGTTAAAAAGATATCGACTCTCAGGTACCCGAGATACCGCCTGATAAAATAAAAGACTTTGTTTAACCGCGGCGGAAACATTTCCAAGAGCGGCATGAGCGATTGTTTTTGCATAGTGCCAGACTGCGGTGGTCATTCGATACAAATCAGGATCACCAGGTAGTGCTTCATTGATGATTTCCTGCCATTTTCCAAAGCGTATGAAAATATGTGCTTTCATACCAAAGTAGGCTTCCATCCAGTCGGCCATAGCCGGACTTTCGATGCGCAGTAATGCTTCTGGTGTGGTTGCAGTCAACTCTTCTGCCGCTTCCATTGCAGAGTTGTATTGACCCAGAAAAAGAGACGCATAGATCTTCAGATGGAAATTATGAATACGTGACAAGGTATGAAAATTCATTGCTCCTTCATTCGCAAGATAAACTCTGTCGGCTTGAATTGCTCTGTCGTTAGAAACGACTGCCTCGTAATAATGACCACAACGTACATCGATATGGGATGGCATATGGCAGAGATGACCAGAACTAGGGACCAGTCGTCTCAATTTATCGCAGGCACGCAAAGCTCTTTCAGGAAAGGGGGACATCTCCATAACGTGAATATACATGTGCAATACGCCAGGATGTGGCTCACTACCGACTGATTCAGTTCGTTTCATGGCTGTTTCGAGTACTTCAATTGCTTCCAGAGTCGATGCGTTTGGAGCCGGTTCACCACTGCGTAAGTTCCACAAGGCCCAGGGTGTTCGGGTCATTAACGCTTCTGCAAACAAGGCACAAACATCGTCATCGTTGGGAAAGGCAGCGTAAACCAATCGCATTTCTGCCGCATAATCATCGTCCCATTGATGATAATCAGCCTGTTTGACTGGCGTCGGGGACTGATAACGTGCCTGTAAAGCTTTCACTAGTAAGGTTTCAACGGGACTTATGTTATTTGTCTTTTCAGCTGCTCTACGAGAACTTTGATAAGTGAGCTGAAGCTTCTGTGCCAGCTCATCTTTTTGCATTCGATGCCATGGTTTGTTGTAGTAAACACCATTAGCGTAGGTTATTCCCCACCAGGCCATAGCACAATTATCATCTTGTTTAATGGCTTCACGAAAACAGTTCCCCGCCATTTCTAGATCGAAGGCATAAATCCAGATTAATCCCTCGTTAAAAGACTCTAATGCGGCCTGGCTATTGTTAGTAACAAAACGGTTGTATGAACCTAAATTGTATTTTTTAGTAGATTCAATTTGATGGTGATTTGGATTTATTGACATATTGGGTTCGGCAACCTTAGATGTTGCTATTAGATTCTTACGTTATTTTAATGACCTAAAAGTTGACTGAGAAATAATTTTGATCGGCCGGTTGAAGGATTGTTGAAAAAAGTTTCAGGTGCAGCCACTTCGACGATTTCACCTTCGTCCATAAATACGATTCGGTCGGCTACTTTACGTGCAAAACCCATCTCATGAGTAACACAGATCATGGTCATGCCTTCCTCTGCTAGCTCGATCATAATATCAAGCACACCCGCAATCATTTCGGGGTCGAGTGCCGAAGTGGGTTCATCAAAAAGCATCATCTTTGGTTTTAGACAGAGTGCTCTTGCAATGGCTACTCGTTGCTGTTGTCCGCCCGATAGTTGCGGTGGGTACTTGTCGGCTTGTTCGGCAATGTGGACGCGCTCTAGAAAGTGCATTGCAGTTTTGGTTGCTTCCGCTTTTGAAAGGCCTTTGTTGCGCATCGGTCCTATAGTTAGATTATCGACTACTGATAGGTGTGGAAACAAGTTAAAACTTTGGAAAACCATACCAACGTCGCGTCGTACTTCTTCAATGTTTTTCATGCCGGGTGTCACTTCACGACCATTCACAATAATAGTCCCGACCTGATGTTCTTCGAGTTGATTAATACAGCGAATCATGGTCGATTTACCGGAACCCGAGGGGCCACAAACGACTACCTTTTCACCCGGTGCAATTTTAAGGTTAATGTCATATAAGGCGCTAAAGTCCCCATACCATTTAGACAACCCAGTAATTTCTACGAGTGGAGTGGCAGTTTTATTTTCAGACATAGGTTGTTCTCGGTTATCGTTGACTACGTTTTGCGCGTCTTTCCAAGTGCGCAAACAACAGGGCGAAACTGTAACAAAGTACAAAATACATAAATCCGACCAGAATCCAGGTTTCAAATACACGTGTGGTTGTGGCGGCCACTTCGGTAGCAACAAACGTTAGTTCTTGAATAGAGATTAACGAAATGATGGCTGAATCTTTAATTAAAGTTATAAATTGGCCCGCTAGCGGAGGAAGAATTTTTCGAACTGCCTGTGGAATAACAATATCCCGTAGCACATTAAATGGTGATAGTCCTATAGCACGAGCCGCTTCCCATTGTCCTTTCTCAGTCGATTGAATACCGGCTCGAACGATTTCAGTAATGTAGGCGCCTTCAAACAGTGCCAGACAAATCATGCCTGCAAGAAAATTAGAGAATAATTGTGGGTCACCGAACATAAAATGAAACATGGCGCTTGAGGCAAATGCCCCTTCACTATCTATATCTTCAATTCCGAGGGCAGGAAAAATTTGACTTGAAACAAAAAAGTAAAAAATGAATATGAATACAACCGGCGGCATATTTCGAATCAACTCCACATAAGTGCGGCTGATTATACGTAGAGTTAAATTTTTACAGGTACGCCAATAACCCATGATAATACCGAAAACAGTCGCAAGGACAGTCGCCCAAAGCGCTAGCCTTAATGTTGTCCACAAACCTTGTAACAATAAATTTGAAGCCCAAGACTGTGTTTCTTCGTCAAACTTAACCAGAAAACCTAGTACTTTCGACCAGTTCCAATGGTAAACCAATACGTCATTAACTCGGTAGGCGGCATAAAAAATAAACAGCAACACAGCACCGTAGAGCAAAATGTCAACAAGCGTCAGGTGTTTTTTTATTTTTAATGGTGGTGGGGTATTTCTATTCATTAGTTTTTTGACAGTTATTCATTCAGAATTAAGGGCTGGTTACAGGTTAAATGCAGCCAACCCTCAAAATACTAATTAACTGTCAAAGCTTCACTTTGGCGCGACCATATCTTTCCATGCAGATTGATCCTGAAACCAATAAGCGTGAGTCTCGTCAAGCCAACCGTTACTGGTATTAATGGTAATCCAGTTGCTGAAAAAGTTGAGTGCGTCATGATCACCTTTTCGTAATGCAAATGCTTCATCACCACGGGTTAAGTTTTTGCTACCAAAAGGCAGAAATACTTTGCCTGGATGTGCTTCAGACCAAAAACGTGGCTTGGGTGCACTTGAAATCATGCCGTGAGCGTTACCGTTAACAACTTCTTGGAATGCTTGAGCATCATCATCAAAACGAAGTACTGTTGCTTTAGGGAAAAGTTTTTGCGCTGCTTTACAAGGGGTTGCACCTCGACGACAAGCAATAGTGACGCTAGACTTATTAAAATCATCCATTGAGTCAAAGCCACTTGCCAACTTGGAGCTGGCTGCCATTTGTTGACCTGAATGAGCGTAGGGCTCAGTGAAGTTTACTGTCAAGTTACGTTGAGGTGTGATTGACATGCCACCAATGATGAGGTCGAATTTCTTTGCGATAAGCGCAGGGATAATGCCACTCCAAGCTGTCGGTACAAATTGGACCTTAACACCCATGTCTTCAGCAAGCTTGGTAGCAACATCAATTTCAAAGCCTATCAATTCACCATCTTTATCTCGCATTGCCCAGGGCACAAAAGTTGCCATACCGACTTTCATCACACCACGTTTCTGGATGTCAGTGAGTAAGTCCGCAGCCGCATTGCCTGACAAAGTCAGCAGTGTGGCCAGAGTTAAAGTTTTAAAAATTTTACTAATAGTCATGAGTTTTGTCCTCCTTAGGATCTATTACTCGAGCTTGCAACATTAAGCTTCTTCTCTAGCTGACCGACGCCAATTGATAGCGAAATAGTCAGGGTAAGATAGATGCCAGCAATAATGAACCATACCTCAAAAGCCATAAAGGTATCAGAGATCAGGTTCAATCCAGTTGTCGTCAGCTCGGAAACAGCAATAACGCTGACGATAGCAGAATGTTTAATTAGGGAAATTAATAGCCCGGTCAAAGGGGGTAGAATTAATGGCAAAGATTGTGGCATTATTATGTGACGATATTTGTTATAGGTCGTTAGCCCTGCAGCATCACCGGCTTCAAACTGCCCGCGATCAACGCCTTGAATGCCACCTCGAATGATTTCAGCTGCGAAGGAGCCTTCAAAAAAAGCAAGGCAAAGAACACCCGCCCAGAAACGATCAATTCCAAAAATGGGTGCCAGCACAAAATAAAATAAAAATAATTGTACTATTAACGGTGTATTACGAATCGCTTCAAGATAAAAAGTAGCAATTTTGCTTCCAGCACGAGAAGTTGACATGCGGGCGAAAGCGGTCATTAAACCAATTATAATAGCCATGATGCCAGCAACGAAAGACAACTTTAGAGTTTCTATTAATCCCCAGTAGAGAGGACCAAAAATAAATTCATCGTCAACAATACGGTAAAAGAAAGGGCTGACGCGATACCATTGCCATTTATATTCCATAGCAAGGGCACCTTGCCAAATCAACCACGCAATTGCTGTGAAGACTAGTAAGGCAATGCCAATTTCACGCGCTGTACGAAGATTAGCCGCTACATTTAATGTTTTGGGCGGACGTTTTCGTGAGTTAACGTTGATTTTACTGGTACTCGTGTCTACAGACACGCTCCCTCCTGATTTTTCATTGTTGAGCTACAATTTTAATTTTTACTTAGTTTTTATTATATGAGGCATTTACGCAATTGCCATTTTATTTTTTTTCAGCGCCAATTAAGGATTAAATCGTGAACCTTTTAAGCACTTGTGCCCATTTTGTGTGCTTTTTTTGCCTTGTTTAATTGCCTATGTTTGATTCATACATTGGTTCTTAAATCCACGCTGTGTTCAAACTTATTAATTTAGTTTGAATTCAATATATGTCTTTGTCAATATAATCATGTGCGTGAGTTTAGGAAATATTATATATTGATGTCTAAGAAATAGCTTAATCAACAATTTGATGCTGTAAAGTAGATGGGCTCAAAATTTAAGCTGATAAACCCAGATTGATCTTGGGTGCACATTAAAACAAACTCCCAGATGAGAGGGATAATGTCAAAACCTGAATTACAGTTTATAGATCAGAAATCAGAGTTTCTAGAGAATGCCTGGTATGTGGTTTCTCAAAGTAGCCAGATTGGTCATCAATTAAAGTCGATCAAACTCCTAGGCGACAATTTGTTGTTTTATCGGAATAGCGAAAACGAAGTCGTTGCCCTTGAGGATGCGTGCCCCCATCGAAAACTGCCTTTATCTATGGGTAAGTTAGTTGGGGATGCCGTACAGTGTGGCTATCACGGATTAACTTTCAATGCCGATGGACACTGTATTAACGCACCCACACAGGACAAAGTACCGAGTAATGCTGTTGTGCGTAGTTATCCAACTTTTGAAAAATATAAATTGATTTGGATCTGGATGGGTGATCCTGCACAGGCTGATCCATCTAAAATTCTTGAGCTAGACAATTATGATGACCCAAACTGGGGTTTAACTGATGGTGGTATGCTTGAATGCCAATGCCATTATTTATATTTGCTCGACAATCTACTCGATCCATCGCATGTTGCCTGGGTTCATAAAAGTTCATTTGCATCAGTGGGTACTGAAGACGTGCCGTTAATTATTGAAGACACCCCATCTGGCGTATTAGTGTCGCGCTGGATTAAAGACATTGAACCACCGCCTTACTATGCTGATATGTTGCCTTTCAACGGTAAGGTAGATCGGTTACAACATTACGAAGCTTCTATGCCATCCATCGCGATCAATATGGGCACCTATGTTCCGGCTGGATTAGGGGGTGATAATGCCAACCTACCGAAAGATGCGTATCGTATGCGGTCCTATCACTTTATTACACCAATTGATGCGCATTCAAGCCGTTATCACTGGTTTCAACACTATAATACTAACATCCATGACGAGGTAGTCCGGCAAAAATTGAATGAAGGCGCGCTAAATGCATTTGAAGAAGATCGTATTGTTCTTGAGGCAGTTGACCTTGGCATGAATCAGAAAAAAAGTCCTAACCTCGATTTGCAGCTTGATATCGGTTCGAAAAAATTTAGAAAGAAACTGAATGCATTAATCAAAACCGAAAGGGCAGATGCTTCATGCTGATGTTTATAGAAACCGCATCAAAGCTATAGTTACTTTATTTTGTTAATACGATTGGCCTAGTTTTAATTAATTGAGAGCTGAAATAATGAAAATAACATTTCGACAAGTAGATGCTTTTAAAACTGTCGTTCAAACGGGAACGGTAACCGAATCGGCGAGGATTCTTGGTGTTTCGCAGCCTGCGGTGAGTCGCTTAATTTCAGATCTTGAAAGTGAAGTTGAGTTTAAATTATTTACACGAACTGGCAGAAACCTGAAAGCAACGCCTGAAGCCTTGTTACTGGTTGAAGAAGTACGTCGTGCATTAATTGGACTCGAACAAATTAAATTGACTGCTGTAGCTATTAAGCAATTTAAACATGCACAGCTCAGACTGATTTCTACACCGGCCTTTTCAACCTTGATTGCCCCACAGTTAATACAGAAGTTTGCCAAGCGCCAACCAAATGCCATGGTGTCGCTTGAAATTCAATCAACTGATGTGGCTGTTGAATGGATGATTTCCCAAAACTTTGATTTTGGAATTGCATCAGCCACAATGGCTAACCATACGACTTTAAGTCACTCTCTATCTAAGAC
>Ga0307489_10003066_pt1 | contig 11121 bp, 12 predicted proteins | sample SB12metaG_FD_202247 | JGI IMG/M metagenome (GOLD analysis project Ga0307489, IMG submission 202247) | Sea-ice brine microbial communities from Beaufort Sea near Barrow, Alaska, United States - SB 1.2 | ecosystem: Environmental > Aquatic > Marine > Coastal | place: USA: Alaska | collected...
CGGCGACTGCCATGAACACCACGATACCTGTCCTTTTTGGTGTACACAGTGGTATTAAACTGGTCGTGTCTAAGAATAGTCATCATTAATAAACAGCATTATGGCACATCAATGGACGCTAATTCGTGGACTACGATGTTGGCTTTTCCGCTAACAGTCACAAACTTAGGTTGATCTCTGACCGTATTGAGCAATTCAAATTCACCTAACGCTTCAGTCCGTTGATTAAAGGTTTCAAAGCCAAGGATGACTTGAACAATACCATCACGAATTAACCGATAATCGTTTTTCATTTGCTGCCAGTTAATAGCACTGCCAGGCAAAGTTAAGCTAGCTAAATCAGCTACAATGGCGACTTGGCTTTTGAGTAGGTTAAAGCAGGCGGTATTTTAACGTGGGAGGTTTGCAGCCCCCCACAGCCTTTTTTGCAGTAACGGACTGCATCCCAAATATTGGTTGATCGATTTTCAGTTCGACCAAGAACAGATAATCTCAAGGTGGTTTTAGCTGTATAAAGGTAAAATTGATTTAATTTAGTCGAAACTTGCGCCCTTAATTCACAGTTGCCGAAAGTCTGTTTTGTGGCAGCCTAATCAGGTGTAGCACGATAAAATTACAGCCTAAGGCAAACAAGACTTTACCTGGCATTGGGCCATAGTTTAAATAGTTTCTATGGTGTCGTAGCCATGCTCTCTTAGCACATCAAAATCATAAGTGTGCTGCAAAGCATCAAGGAAAGTCTCTGAGGGTTTCTCCCAAATTCCCATAGTACGATCGCCCTGCACATTACAATAACCACACACCGGCGCTAGGTTTGCCCAAATGGCTTTGCAACATCAAGAAGTTGGTCATCAGATGAACATCAGCGAACGATTTTTTTATGTTGGCACATGCCCATAGCCCAACAACAAATGTTTTTTTGAGCTACAGGCAATATCTGCAGCTTGATTAATTTGGCTCAGAGTTAATCCATTATGCTGTTCGATATCATTCCAAGAAGTGTCTAACATATCCTGTCTAAAGGCAGCAAAACCATGGCAATATTCTGCGATAAACTTATGATTTGACACTTTTCACCCTGCATCATCTCTTGGAATTAAAGCTTTACACAACGCTTTTAGAAAAGGCACATCATCGTTTATTTTTACCAGTAAATGCACGTCTCGAAATACCGTGCCAGCACCAATAAGATTGAGCCTATCTTCGTTAACCATACTCAGAAAGTAAATTAATGACCCAACACTTTTGCAGGATTAATTCTAGCGGCTTTCATTGCTGGATAAAGCGTGGCTAAAACACTCAACATTATGGCGATTATAGCGGTGAGATACACTTCGTTCCAGTTTAATTCTGAAGGTAAAAAATTAATAAAATATACATCGCCTGATAAAAATTGCACGCCCAATAAATTTTCAATAAAACGTGCAACAGCCGCTAAATTAACCGCCGTGAAAACGCCTAAGATAACGCCTACTACTGTACCAATTAGACCATTAAATGTGCCTTGCAACATAAACACTGAAATAATTAGGCTGTTTTTTGCGCCCATACTTTTAAGCATGGCAATTTCGCTTTGTTTTTCGTTTACCGCCATCACCAGAGTCGACACTATGTTGAAACACGCAACAGCGATAACCAAACTTAAAGCGATATACACCACTGCCCTTACCAACTGAATATCTTGATAGAGATTGCCATCATTGATAGTCCAATCAGACATATATACTTCAGGTGTTAATTCATAGCCAATTTCACGGGTTAATTCCCGCGCAACAAAAGCATCACGATACCTTAATCGTATACCCTGTGCCCCATGCTTGATATTTTGTGCCTGTGCAGCTAAAGACATATGCATATAGCCAATATGATTACTTAGTTCGCCGCCCATATCTAAACTGGCAATGATAGTAAGTCGTAATGTTTTTGGGGCATTTAAACTTAAATCTTCAGATAGTTGAGGCAATAAAATCTGCACTTTATCACCCACAGACAAACCTAGTTTTTGCATAAGGCCTATGCCTAACATAGTCGCACTTTCATCTGTTTGGAATTGCTGCCACTGCTGTGTCGTAACTAAACTTGGTATAACGCCATCCGCGGCATAAAGAGGATCTAAAGCCGTCATCTCCACAGCCTTCATTTTATTGCCTTTTTGCAACATACCCGTAGCGTTAACATATGGTTCAACAAAGATCACTTCAGGGTGCAGCTTTAAAGCCTCTACTTCCACAGACCAATTTTCAATACCGCTTGCATAAACTGATTTAAACTCTGCATGGGGAATAACAGACAACAAATGGTCTTTTAATTCTTTTTCAAAACCATTCATTACCGACAACAATAAAATAAGAACAAAACACCCTAAGCCAATACCAAAGGTCGATGAAGCAGAAATAAAGGAAATAAAGCCATTTTGACGTTTATTTGTACGAAAACGCCACGCCAATAACCAAACCAGATGCACTAAAGGATACTCGCCATAGATTGGGTTGGTGCATCAGTCAGACGGCCGTCGACAAGGTATAAAGAGCGGTCTAATCTATTGGCTAATTGAGTATCGTGCGTCACAACCACAAAACTGGTATGCATTTGCTCCCGTAAATCACTGAGTAACTGATAAATACTTTCACCGGTTTTTTGATCTAGGTTCCCTGTCGGTTCGTCTGCGAGTATCAACTTAGGTTGGGTCACTAAGGCTCTGGCAATTGCCACACGTTGACGCTCGCCACCCGATAATTCAGCAGGTTTATGAGTATACCGATGGGATAACCCGACCTTATCTAACATGGCCATAGCCATTTCATTTGCTTGTTTGATGGCTTTTTTTGCTATTAATAACGGCATAGCTACGTTTTCTAAGGCACTGAACTCGGGTAATAAATGATGAAATTGATAAACAAATCCAAGAGACTGATTGCGAAATTGAGCTTGTTGGTTGCTACTAAATGTGAAGATATCTTGTTGTTGAAACGTGACATGCCCTGATGTAGGTTTATCCAGAGCCCCTAACAAGTGCAACAATGTACTTTTACCGGAACCTGAACTCCCTACAATCGCAACTTGTTCCGCTATATTAATAGAGAAATTAATGCTTTTTAGCACCTTAACGCTATTTTCCCCATCGTTGTATTCTTTTGTTAGATTGGTACATCTGAGTAACTCACTCATAATCAGCACATTTCCCTAGTTTGCATTTGAACTGTTTATTTTCTGGTACTTACGTAAACGTTTCTTTTCTCTTCTTTTAGCCAATATTCGCGCTAATTTTCGCATACTAACCACTTGGTCGCTTTCATCAATGATATCAATACCAAACAAGCTCTCAACTAAATCTTCAACGGTTAGCACTCCCTCTAAACCACCATATTCATCGACGATAAGTAACATGTTTCCTCGTTGTGAATGCAAAGGTGCAAATGCATTGGCTAAGGACATACTGCTTAATATGGTGACCATGTCCTTTTGATAAGTTTTGAGCTCTTTGTCTCTATTGCCGCGGGCAAAAGCCAATAATAAATCTGCCTTTAATACATAGCCGGTAATTTTCTCAGGCTCGCCATTTTCATAGATAGGTATCCTTGAAAAAGACACATCCGCATGGTGTTCTAAAAACTGTTCAACGGTCATGGTCTCAGGTAACGAAAAAACCACCGTTCTGTGGGTCATTGCTTGGCGAACTTTAATTTGTTTTAAACTAAGTAAGTTCTGCATCACTGTCGCCTCGCGAGCAGCAATTTGACCTTCTTCAAAAGACAATGCTGTCATGGCATAGAGTTCATCTCTATTTAAACCAATAAGAGGCGACTCGTCCTGCATTTTGGATGTCATTTTTTGCGCCATTTTTACAAAGGGCCACAAAATTATGATTAAATACTTTAAAAAATAGGCTGTAGCTGGAGCAAGTTTGCGCCAATAGGTTGCTCCCAGGGTCTTAGGTATAATTTCCGAGAATACCAATATCAATAAAGTCAATATAGCCGAGGCAATACCTAGATAAGCATCGCCAAACACTACCGCAGCCTGAGCACCAGCTCCAGCAGCGCCCATAGTATGGGCAATGGTATTTAAGCTTAAAATAGCAGCAAGTGGCCGATTGATATCGCTGACTTGTTTTTTTAACAGCTTCCCAGACGGATGGCCACTTTTTTCTAACACAGAAATATAAGCAGAGGAAATACTCAGGATAACCGCTTCTGCAATAGAGCAAACAAATGAAAAGCCTAACGCGATAAGGATATATAACAACAACAAAAACATAGGGATTAAATCTCAGGGGATGGCATCAAGAGCATCATATAAGTATGGATAAGAGACATAACACAAGCTTATCAAACCATAAGCAGATAACGTAGTGTTAATGGAGAAGAAAAAGAGTTATTAAGCAGAATAAGCTAACAAACAATTTATTGGCGGAGTGGACGAGACTCGAACTCGCGACCCCCGGCGTGACAGGCCGGTATTCTAACCAACTGAACTACCACTCCGCATATAAATTGTATTTTGTTTTGATGTTGGCGGAGTGGACGAGACTCGAACTCGCGACCCCCGGCGTGACAGGCCGGTATTCTAACCAACTGAACTACCACTCCAGCCGTAATCAAAACATTACTTTGTAACCCACGTCTAAACCTGACGGTAAAAAACGCTGTTACTCAGTAATCAGACAAACTTAAAGTTGGCGGAGTGGACGAGACTCGAACTCGCGACCCCCGGCGTGACAGGCCGGTATTCTAACCAACTGAACTACCACTCCACAATCTTTAATGTTATCAAGCGGTTAGATAAGAAATAAAGGATATCCCTTCCCAACCGCGGCGCAGATAATACGGGTTCGCCCCAGACTAGTCAATAGCTTTTTAGCACGAAATTCAGTTAAAAGCCTTGATTGCTGTAGTATTGAACAATTTGTCGATTAAGCGTGCATACATTCATTCTTTAGGAAGGAATAAGGCCATAAACTCAGGGGAGGACTCAGAATTTTATGCTTTTGTTTTTTTGGGTTTAGGTTTAGTTTTGGGTTTGACTTTACCTTTGAAGATTTTTGCAAAGAACCCCACTATTTTTGAAACACCTTTTACCTCAACTAGATCGGCTTCATCATTAAGTTTATTTACATCGGCAGGTTTTTTGAATTGTTTGAAAAGATTAAACTCAGGCTTTTTGTCTAAGGTTATCCACCAAATCACCCCTCCCCCCCCTACCAAAATAAACACATTAATACCCACAATCAGTGCTACCAGTGTCGATGTTGACATCTTCTCATCAGTTAAGGTTATTTCTTGTTCAGGGACTGCGCTTGGTTCATTAGCACTGTCCGTAATAGAGGCATCGACAACCCCTTTTTCGACAGCAACAACAAGCGGCTCTGGCTCTTCTGATAGGAAGGTATATTCAGGCACATCCAAAATGAACTCTCTGCCTTCAGTGGTATTACCATAAGCAGTTAACTTAACGCGGTATACCCCATATTCGTAATTGACAATTAAATACTCACGCACTTCAGATGACATATCTGTAATAGAAAAGTTCTGAATATCGCCATTCGGAAACCGAACTTTCCCATCAATCAATAACGTAGACATATCCACATATTCACGCTGAGCATCCACTCTAAGTTTATGGTAACCATCTCCACCGCCATCAAGCTCAACGTTCACTTTAATTGGATTGGCCAACAACATAAGAGCAGGATCGATCTGCTCACGGCTATACATAGGTGTAGATACAGTAAATGTGGGGACCCATTCACCATCGGCAATGGCAAGATTAAATTGCCCAGTGAAGACTCCATCTAAAGGTCTTTCATCCATGCCTTTACCATTGTCTTCAAAAAATGCGATTATTTCTTTATTGGCGCCAAAATTATTAAAATCAGGATTATTTGTACTAGACAATGAAATAGTCAGTTCAACCACATCTCTAAATGCAGTGTAGTCAATCGGCACACCATTGTTGGTTAAGTAGGCCGTTTGTTTAAGGATTTCACCAGAAAAAATAATATTGGGTAATGGGTCAGCATGTAATGCTAGATCACTAATCACCATAACTCGACTTTCAGGCGAAATCTGACCAACCGCTTGCCATGGTCCTGGCATAGGGTTTTTAATGCTGATCATGTCGTAAGTACTGCTATCAAACCAGAAAATGTTACTACCATCAGCGCTGGATTGAAAAATTTTAGAACCATCAGGCTGCACCAATACTATAGGTGAGGAACCGAAGTCACGAAAAAATATCATAGTAATTTCTTCAACTTCGAAATCGATTCTAAAACGGTTTTGCAGTAACTCGATACCATTTTGGTAATCGGAACCTAATTGAGTGAGGGGTGAATCTCGATCTTGACTAATAGCTTGGTTAATTGAAGATGGTGGGCTGTCCTGCTTACCTTGAGGAATAGCTTGTACCGACAAGCTCGCGTAAGGAAAAAGCCACAAAATAACAGCAGATACGACCCATTTCAACATGTTTACTGAACCCACTGTTTTGTCACTATTTATCACTATTCACGCCATACGCAGGCGCCACCTTTTTCAGCCACTAAGTCTAATCGACTTTCATGCTGTTCTAATTCATCGGCCGTTGCCATAACAACCTTTAACGGTTTTCTTTGAGCAGACAGTCTGCGAATAGTTTCTACTTGAACGCCACCTTCGCCACTAGCCTTACCACTTAAATTGAGGTCAGTTTGTCCGCCTGTCATCATGAGATACACTTCGGCCAAAATCTCTGCATCTAATAACGCGCCGTGTTTCTCTCGATGTGAATTATCTATGCCATAACGCCTGCACAATGCATCAAGATTATTCTTTTGCCCAGGATGAATTTTTCTTGCTAAATCCAAAGTGTCGAGCACAGTACACATTTTAGCAGACTCTTTGACTGCCAAACCTGATAATCTATTAAATTCATGATCCATAAAACCGATGTCAAAGGGTGCATTGTGGATCACTAGTTGCGCACCGCTAATAAAATCAATAAATTCTTTGGCTATGGTGTTAAATACAGGCTTGTCTACCAAATATTCATTGGTGATCCCGTGCACCCCTATTGCTTCTTGTTCAACCAGCCGCTGAGGATTGATGTAAACGTGAAAGGTGTTCCCAGTGAGACGACGGTTGATCATTTCCACACACCCAATCTCAATGATGCGATGTCCTTGTTTAGGATCTAATCCAGTAGTTTCGGTATCTAATACAATTTGGCGCATTTCACACTCTTTATAATTTGTTTTATAGAATTTTATAGCATTAATAATCTTGGTCATTATACTGCGCAAAATTATTAATTCCTGAATTTTATCTGTGTATATACTCATAATTAGGCAAATATGAAACAAGTAGAAATTTTTACCGATGGCTCCTGCCTAGGCAATCCCGGTCCTGGTGGTTATGGTGCCGTGATGATTTTTGAGCAGCATCGTAAAGAACTCAGTCAAGGATTTAAACATACCACCAATAACAGAATGGAATTACTGGCCACTATCGAGGCACTCGCTATTTTAAATGAGACGTGTTCTGTTAATTTAACCACAGACAGCCAGTACGTTAAAAATGGGATTAACCAATGGATTAAAAATTGGCGTAAAAATGGCTGGCGTACCTCAGATAAAAAAGCAGTCAAAAATGTCGATTTATGGAAACGTTTAGACGAACAAGTTGCTGTACATAAAGTGAGTTGGTTCTGGGTAAAGGGTCACTCTGGTCATCCTGAAAATGAAGCTTGTGATCAACTTGCTCGTCAAGCAGCTGAAGGTAAAAACATGCCAGAAGATAGTGGATTTTCTGGCTAACCAATCAGTTCAACTAAACTTCAAAGGTGATAAGTACCTTACGGCTTATCACTCCACACCCCATATTCGTTTTCGTTTCCATCGCAAAAGTGAAACCTATGGCCACCTGGAAATTGAAAGGTGGGCGTTTTAATTGTGCCTCCAGCCGATATTATTGCGGCTTGGCTTTTAACTAAATCATCACTGTATAACACAACTAGCACACTGCCCTTATCTGCAGACACATTATGTTCAGAAACGAATAAACCTCCGTCTATCCCAGCTCCATTAATAGCTGCATAATCGTCACCGTAATCAACAAACGTCCAACCAAACACTTGATTAAAAAAGGCTTTACTGGAAGCCAAGGCTTTAACTGGGATTTCAATATAGTTGATTTTATGGTGTTGGCTCATAGTATTCTCCATTTGTTTAAAGCATCATACTAGCAAGTTGTTAGTGTAATAAAATACTAAAATTCACAATATTTGAGGATAACCAATGCGCATAATTGAAAATATTTGCTTGTTATTAGGTCGGCTGCTAATGGGCACCTATTTTATTCTGCCGGGATTACAGAAGATAATCAACTATCAAACCATGACAGACTCTATGCTTGCTCACAGCGTGCCTGCGACTGCACTTTTATTGCCAGTGACTATTGTTATGCAAATTATCTTAGGTTTGGCGATTATTATTGGCTTTAAAGGCAAGTTAGCGGCCTTTATTTTAGCGGGGTTAACTCTAGTGATAAGTATTTACATGCATGATTTTTGGAGTATGACGGAAAGTTTAGAACGCACCCACGAAACTCAAAACTTCTTTAAAAACATGGGGATCATGGCTGGACTACTGATCGTTTCTAGCGCAGGTACGGGTTGGTTAAGTCTGGACAATCGCAAAGCGATTCATGACTAGTACGTAAAATTAAAAATAGGAATACAAAAAAACTGTGCCCATTTGGAAAGGTTAACCCTTGCTTTGAAATCGTCTACTACTGGCTTGAGCAAATCCGCTGAGATTGGATGAACGAGTGTTCCACCTTCATGAGGTACATGCTTTTTCATCTCTTTTTGAAATATCATTGGAAACTGTGATGGCATGACCATTTAAGTCCATGCTTAGCGCTGTAATGATATCTGCTTTAGTGCCGTAACCGATCGTTGCGCCTAAAGGTTGACCCGCTAACATATGCGAAGCATCAAGCTGAACATTAATCACCCGGTCAAGTAATACTTTCCAGTTCGCTTGTGATTAAAGCGTCACATAAATGCTTTCTTCCTCGAAGTAACCTTTTTCATAGGCCATTGCAAGTAGTGCCATATAGGGTATTTAATCAATCCAATTCTTGTGCTGATATGTTGGTTACGATGAATGAATCGGCTAACCCCCCGATATCACGGCTTCTCAGAGTGCTTTAACAACTAGTTTTAACGAACTTAATAACGTCAGCTTAGTCATTTCTTACTCTGTTTTTTATTAGTGAAAAAAAAACCACAAAGACGCCAGAACACGGAAAATCTTTGCGAGCTGCATTGCCCACTTCACTAATATCAACCCAGTACTTTTTTAACCTGACTGACGATAAAATTGCACTGCTTGGTCTTCGAGTATCAGGCGCATTTGCTGATAGATATCGGGTCTAAATACTTCTCTGGCTAGATCTGCCGGTACTTCAATGTTATTCAACTGCCCTGCATTCTTCATTTGATTAATTAACCATTCAGCACGGATATATTCAGGCACATTGATTGAGCCACTGCTAGATTTGGAGAACTGATTATATGAAGGGATAGCACGAGGAGGCATAGTGATATGGGTTAGACAACTGCCAATTAATGATGGTGCAATCACATCAACAGACGCATCTAAATATTGATCTGAACTCAACAAACGTGATGCTTCAAATCGATTTGCAATACTTTCTAACCAAATACAGGCCTGTTTTAACCCAGCAGTTAAAGCGATAACAGTGTTAGGTTTAGTCTGCTGAAAACTAGCTAATAATCCTAGGACTTTCTCAGGGCTATCTTGCCAAATATCAAATGATGTCAAAGCGGTTAAACCAATCCCTGCTCTGACAGCTTTGGCATTCCAGGGTCCACCCACACAACAACCATCAATTTCACCACTTTGTAAAAATGCCACCATATTTACCGGTGGCACAACCACTATGTCCAAGTCTGCCTCTGATATATTAGCAGAGGCCAACCAATCTCTGAGCTGATAATAATGACAGCTATAGGGAAACACGGTTGCAAACCTTACCTTCGGATGGTTTTGCTCTTTACGCACGCTAATCACTTTCTGTAATAGATAGGCAGCAAGAGGCAACGTCACATGCACGAGGTTATTTTCTTTTAATATCTCTTGGTGTAATTTTTCAGACAACGTAATAGCATTACCATTTAGGCTCAGTACTAAAGGTGTGATCACTTTTACTTTGGCACAACCTAATCCTAATGAACTGGCTAATGGCATGGGCGCTAACATTTGAGCAGCGTCTAATAATCCAGCGTGTAATTTGTCTCTTAACGTTGCCCAAGAATTCTGTTTTTGCAATGTAACATTCAGTCCCCACTGACTAAAAAAACCCATTTCTTTGGCCACAATTAATGGTGCCGAGTCTGTCAGTGGGATAAATCCTAAGGTTAAATCTGTTTGTTCAGGTTCAATCATACTTTTGAAGTAATACCTTAAATAGTGATAAGGGGGTATATTGCAAGTTATCTGTAAGCGCCATAATAATGATCTTTCATAACTGTATTTTAGCAAGCCATGAACTAACTTTAGCAAGCCATGAGCCAACTTGAGCAAACCATGAGCCAACTTGAGCAAACCATGATCTAAATTTAATAACCATATATATCAATAAGTTAACAATAATTTTGCAAATGATTTGTGTTTTAAATATCCAAACAAGTGCAAGCGCACTGAGTTGGTGCTTTTACTATCAGGTGAACCTTGTCACCCTGAGTTGTTTTATCAATTCTACAAGCCGCATTATTTTAATATTGGACAACTGGCGATAGTCAAAATAGGGACAGACCAGCAGTTTGCTATGAATATCTATAGCAAATTCGTGATCTAACCATGTCAATGAGTGGGGTAAGTTGAGTGATTTAGCGTAGGTTTTACCCATAATAATATGAACTATATTACTATTTATATCTTTATCATTAGTAAGTTGTGGCGCTGAAAATAATAAACTTGTATTAGACAAATTTTGCAATAAAACATGCTCCCGAAAATACTGCCAATTATGAGACCCTTGCAACGAAACGATGCTTTCAGCATTCAGGGCAAACAGGAGTTTGGCATACACGTAAAATACTTTACGCCAACCATTA
>Ga0307489_10003067_pt1 | contig 11119 bp, 20 predicted proteins | sample SB12metaG_FD_202247 | JGI IMG/M metagenome (GOLD analysis project Ga0307489, IMG submission 202247) | Sea-ice brine microbial communities from Beaufort Sea near Barrow, Alaska, United States - SB 1.2 | ecosystem: Environmental > Aquatic > Marine > Coastal | place: USA: Alaska | collected...
GTGGTGGCTGCGGGGCAGGCAGGCCGCCGGCAGCAGTCGCCTCAACAAATGTGGCCTCCTCCTCAGTTGCCACCTCCACATTCAACCCCGCCAAGTATCAGTGTTGACGCTCCCCACCGTCGCCGCCGCCTTCCTGGCTGCACCCGACGCCGCGTGAAGGGCCTGCCGCCTCCGGGGCTGCCTACATGGTTGCCCAAAGAGCCACCACCAGCACCGCCCAGGCCGCCTTCAGCATCTCCTCCGCCTCGTCGGCCACACTGTCCACCGCCTTCACCTTCGCCACCAGCTTCGCTTTCGTCTTCTTCTCCTTCTTGCTCACCGCCGGCGCCGCCATCATCGCCGCCGTCGCTGCCGTCACCGCCGCCACAGATGCCTCAAGTGCCGCCTGTGCCACCTCTGCCGCTGCCTTCGCCAACTCCACCTCCGCTACCGCATCCAGGTTGGGCGCCGCCGCCGCCGCCGTCCCCGCCACCTCCAGCACGTTCTTGATCGCGTGCTCGTCGACGTCGGCAATCGGACCAGCGGGCTCCGAGGAGGAGCCCCCCGCCCCCGCCGACTCGCGCCGCTTGACGCAGCTCAGCTTGTGCGGGTCTGTCACGCTCTCCTAGTGCCGCAGCTGGCAGCCGGCGCCGCAGTACCGCCTGTTGTTGCACCGCGAGCAGATAATGTGGTGCACGTCCAGCTTCCCGCATGCCACGCACTTGCTTGCGGAGGCGCTTCAGGATCGCGATGGCTTCCTCACAGCCCTGCGCGGCGCTGAGCTCCAGGTTTCGCTTCCCCAGAGGCAGGTCCTGTCTTCACGCCCTCCCCAAGCGCGTACATAGTTCCAACGATACCCTGAGCCTCTGCTTCACCCTGGTCGGCCGCCTTGCGCCCCCACTCCGCCGCCAGTGCGTCGCTCTGCTCCTCCCCCGTGCCATTGTAGTAGCACGTGGTGCGCTGGCTTTGCGCGGAAGCGTGCCCTAGGATGGCCGCCTCACGGAACAACGCTGCCGCTTTGACGTCGTCCTTCTCGAGGCCCTCCTTACCCAGGAGGTGCCACAAACCGAGCACAGTCAGCGCCTCCAAAGAGCCCCGGTCGGCCGACCCGCGCATCTGCTTCGCGCGCTCACTCGGCGCCATCACTGCCCGTCGGCACTCTCCGAACTTAGCCGCGGAGTACAAGCCGCGCGTACTGGCCCCGCGCAGTGACTTGTGGCGGCGGCGGCGTGGCCCTGTCATTCAGTTATCGTGCGAAAAGTCTTGGTGGGGGGGATTCAGATATTCAGATCAGATGTCGTGACCTGAAAATGAGCACCTGGGCCAGCTTCCTTCTCCCTTGGCGAACCCCCACTCGATTATCCACCCCATGGGTTCGGCCGCCGCCACAGGACTCATGCGGGAGGGGGCGGGAGCCTGGCGGCGGGCGCGGCGGGGAGACTGACGTGCGGGTGTTGGCAGCGGATGTGTCGTTGCACCTTACGGCGCGCTTGTCCAAAACTGGCAACTATATTTGTCATCGTTGCTTCACTAGAGCTCTACCTCTTTCAAAATCCCCAAGTTTTTCACCCACCGTCATATTCATCGAGTCACATTGACAATTCCATCGCCGGCGCCGCACCCGTCTGAATTCCGCCGATGTTTCCGGGGTGACGCCCCCAGCCCCGCCGCCGCCTTCCTGGCCGCACCCAACGCCGCATGGTGGGCATGCCGCCTCCGCTGCCACCTACGAGGCTGCCTGAAGAGTTATCACCGCCTTGGCCGCCGCAAAACCCGCCCTGGCCGCCGCAATGACCGCCTCCGCCGCCGCCGGCGCCGCCGACTCCGCCGCCTGCGCCGCCGATTCCGCCGCCTTCACCTTCGTCACCAACTTTGCGTTTGTCTTCTTCTCCTTCTTGCTCCCCGCCGCCGCCGCCCCCGCCGCCGCCCTCGCCGCCGTCAGGGCCGGCAGGGCTGCCTCCTCCGCCGCGCGCGCCGCCTCCAGAGCTGCCTTCGCCGCCTCCATCTTCACCAACGCCACTGTCACCTCCATCTCCAGCGTCTTCTTCACCACGGACTCGTCGCTGTCGGTGGGCGGAACCGTGGATACCCCCGCCGCCACCTCCCGCCGCCGGCCGCAGTGGGGCTTTTGCCTGTGCCAGTGCCGCAGTTGGCACGTGCCTTCGCTGTAGCGAACGTTGTGGCACCACGCGCAGACCATGTGGTGCACGTCGAGTTTCCCGCAGGCCACGCACTTGCGAAGCTCATTTAGGTAAGCGACGGCTCGCATCCTCCCTTCCCTGGGCGGCACATGATTCCAGGTAGCTCTTCGCCAGAGGCAAGTCCTTCTTCACGCCCTCCGCCCCACGCGAGTACATAGTTCCCACCCAAACTGAGCGCCTGCGTTGCCTTGGTCGGCCGCCTGGCGCATCCACTCAGCCGCCAGCGCGTTGGTCTGCTCCAACCCCTTGTCTTCGAAGTAGAAAACGGCGAGAAGACTTTGCGCGTCCGCGTGCCCGAAGTCGGCCGCCTCGCGGAACAACGCCACCGCCTTCACGTCGTCCTGCTGGAGCCCCCCCTCACCCCCCAGGTGCCACAGGCCGAGCGTCGTCTGGGCCACCGCAGAGCCCCTCTCGGCATCCCTGCGCAGCTGCATTGCGCGCTCACTCGGCGCCATCACGTTTCGTCGTCACAACCTCCGCACCTTGCAGCGGATTACAGGCTGCACGCACGGGCCCCGCGCGGTGCGTTGTGGCGGCGGGAGTGAGGGCTTGACTCTCCGTTCCTGTTGGTGTGTTGCCGGGAATCAGATCTGTTATATTTTCTGGGTTCGGTCTCGGTCTCGACGTCCAAGAAAAAGACAAGGCAATCCACCTAAACTCAGAGTGGGCCACGGTTGCGGTTGCCGTGCTCAGGATTGGTGGAGGGGCAAGGTTGCCGTGTTCAGTGCCGTGCCGCCTCCTCACACACACAACGACAGCGCGCGCCACTGCCACCCTTGCCGCCAGCTCAGACACCACTGCCGTTACCATGCGCGACGAAAACCACGTGCCCGAACACCTCTTGTGTTGCGGCTGCCTAGAAGCGCCCACCGGACGCGTCGAGCAGTGCGCGAACGGGCACCTCCTCTGCGCTGAATACAGGCCACGTCGAGGAAGAGCGAGAACAGGCGGCTCCTGCCTTCCCAAGCTGCGGGCGCAGGTGCGAGGAGAGAGGCACGCGTATGACGATTGAAGCCCGTCCCCGCGCACCTGCGGGTGGGTCACTGTACGGGGGCCAAGGCGGAATCCTAACGCCTCCGCATATACGCTGACGCGTCTCTGTCCTGCGGGTGCAGGTGCTTGGGCACGGGCGCGCGGCCAGCTGCCCCGCGTGCCACTGCCCGCTGCCGCGGAACCTCCCTCGCAGCTTTGTCGCGGAGGAGACCATAGCGCTGCTGCCTACGACGTGCCGGTACTGCACGGAGCGTAAGGCCTAGCGGCTTTCGCTCGCCACGTCATCCATCGCACTGTACCCCCACGGGGGCCAGGGCAGAACCCTCTGGTGCCTCCTCACGGGGAGCTCGCAAGAGCGGAAGCCTGGTGCCTCCTCATACACGCTGACGCGTCTCTCTCTATCTGGTGCCTTCTCATACACACGCGTAACCGTATTACTCCCTCTTTCTCTTTCTCTCTCGCTCTCATTACGCACCCTCGTTTCTTAAGCCAAAAGGCATCCTATGAGGTAGCGAACAATATCCACCCGGCCTTAGCGGAGGGTACCACGCGGGGACAATGGGTAGCGCACCAAAGCATCTGCCCCAGTGTGCCCGTGCGGTGTACGGCCACCGCCGCTCACGACAGTGGGGCGACGGAACTAGACACTGGTTGACCCCTTTATTGGAACAGGGGGAGCATGGCAAAAGCTTGGTGCCTCCGTGTACACCTGAAACGCGTTTGTCTCTCTCGTTCTCTCCATGTTTTGAAGGCGCCTAGCAGCCAAGATTTAACGCTTGATGAAACTGAACCATTTCATAACGTGATGAATTGCTTTCACACGTTGCTTCCGTTCCAATTTGCGGCGCTACACAGCGGCTGCGCGTGGGAGGGGTTGGCGACGGAGCTCGCATCGCACGAGGCGGGATGCGCGCTGCTTCGCGATTACGAGGGCTTCATCGCGTTCCGCATGGTAGGGCAGCGCAGTTGACCCGGGTTGAAAACCGAGTTGACGGACAACCGTGTTGAAAGCGCCTGGTTTCAGCTTTTGCGAGGACAAAATGACACACCGCTTTCAACGTTTGCTTGCATTTCAACTTGCGGCACTACAGTCTGCAATGCGTGGAGGAGGGGACGCTCAGAATGCTCGGCATGAAGCAGGCCGAGGGGATGGCTTGGGCCCGCGGGGAGCGTCTCGCCGCCGAGGCCAAAGCTACAGCTAAAGCTAGAGCTGAAGCCGCCGCTGCTCTCCTTGTCTTGCAAGAGGCAGAAGCACCTTTCATAAACCGCTGGGCCAGAGATGAAGCACCGCGGTGTTGAAGATTATCCCTTCGTCTGGCGCAGCTGAGACGGACGGGATGGCGAAGGTAGAGTTGTGATGATTGCAATTGTGTTTATACTTCTATCTCCAGATGATACGCGGTAACAGAAACCCCGTTCTCAACTTTTGTAAGAAATGTTATTTCCGTCTCGTGCATGCCCGCCCCAGCCGCCACCGCAAGCGTGCACTGATAGTTAAAATTTGCTCTTGAACATGGTACGTCGTAACCGGGACTTACTTTTCGCTTCCCCCACACACACGAGAGCCAATGTGAGAGGCAAATATTGCCGTACTTTCGCAGGTTTCCAAGGGGGGGCAAAGGGCGAGGGCGGTCGGCACTTTCCGAATTTGGAACCTTCAGTGAATAGACGGTCAGATTTGCCATATGAATCCGGACGGGTCGGAATCGACCGTCTGTTAATCGAAAATTGGCGACTGACATTTAACCCACCTTGGTAAAGTGCAAAGCACAGCACCGTGCAGTCGTGCCCATAGTGTACAGGGTGGAGATGGAGAGACTACCGGTCGCCCGCGTAGCCAAAAGTGACATGTGTGAAATTGTGACGCGTCACTGTCGATATGTCGAAACGTTTGTGTCATGAATCCTTAGGGGTGTTGAGCTTGTTATACCATCTACTGGGTTTAAAAGGGTCTTTGACTAGCTACATACTGTGGTACGTGCTAGGCACGTGCGGGAGAGGAGGACATACTTTGCTGGCGTGATACTTTACTCGCGAACGTGCCACACGTCGCCTTGTGCCCACCGGTAGTCCAGTCTTGTTTCTGACACGCTTCTCCACAATACCGGGCGCTCTTGCACTGCGGGCAAACTTTAAAGTCCTTCAGCTGGCCCACTACCTCGCACCCGTCATTGACGCAACGCTGGGCCCCATTACGCGCGGTATTACGTAGCCCGCTGAGGTTGACAGATAGATCATGCCCCCCTTTCCGTAGCCAATAAATAATGCTGGTCAAAACATCTGGGGGGATGTCGTGGCCCTCCACGACCTCAGCCAACGTGGCGATACTGGCAGCCTCCCCCACATGCCCAATGTCGCGGGCGTAGGGAATGTCCTCGTACATGCCACAAGCCATGTTGTAGCATGCGTTAGCATCGCCGCTGTCGGCGGCCTGGCGTCTCCACTTCAATGCTTGCCGCTTGATGCGCGTGACGCCGCGTAAGAGGGTCATTGATAACAAGTACTCAAGCGTGATCGGAGCTTGAATTACCTCCAGCGTGAACGATCGTTAAAATGCGAGGACTCGCTTCGTCGAGTCAACGTCGGTCGAGTGCTTATTCGCAATACCCACCCTGCCGCGGCCGAGAGTGTACATATTGGCAAGATTGGCCGCTGCCATCCCGTGGTCCGCGTCTGCTGCACGCTTGTACCAACCCGCCGCCCCTGGGTAATCCGGCGCCGCCATGCCTTTCCCTTCGTCGAGGAAGACTCCGACTGTGAACATCCCTTCCGGCAACCCAGCCTCGGCTGCCTTGGTGAACCACTCCATCGCTTGCACATACTCATTCCTCACGTTGTGAGCTGAACCCAACATACACATAGCATGCGCATGCCCTTGCCCGGCCGCTTGCTCCAGAAGCGCCACGCCCTCCTCCACGCAGGGTTGACGCCAGGTTTAAGTAACTCAGTCGTCAAGTGACCACATGGGCGCGTCTCTCTGTGCAGCTCAAGGCTTGGGCGGCCCAAGGGCTATGGGTTAAGGGCCCTTGGCCAATGGGTTGGTTGGCGGCGAGCTGCTGGCTTACCATTGCAACAGCAGCAGTAGCGAGCGAATCCATAGAGCCAGCGATCTGCTTGCGGGCACACGGAACACTATCATCGGAATTCTCCAGATCTGTGCTCTTGCTGCCGGTAGCGATGGCGGCGCCGCCAACCAAAAAAGGAAAACCGGGTGGGTCCTGCGTATCCAAGTATGTGGTGGTTGCAGGAGGGTAGCTGCCACCATCCCACAGCACAAGTGCATCTTGGTGAACCCATACAACGACACTCGGGTCTTCGTGCAGCTGAGCGACTAGCACAATAACCAAGCATCCAGTGCGCCAGATTTTGCATCCTACGACAGCACCTAGCAACGTGTGGGCACCATCATCAAACTGGGAAGACCACTTAGGCGCGCCGCCGGGTTTGTCCCACTCGCTTGCCGGAACCAGAACGTAGCTTCGCTCTGTAAATTTTGCAGTTTCAAGTTGCCACTGCTTTCGCCTTCGGGCATTCTCGGTTGCACGACCGGCCTTCAACGTCTGTCTCGTCATCGGTTTAGGAAGACGTGGTGACGGGGCACGACAGTATGCGTACAGTCGAGTGCGAGCGAGGTTGTGACAATGGTGACAGATTCTGACAGATTTTACTCAAGGCCATTCTAAAATCTTCTCCGATATTGGATATCGTTTTCGCTTATGGGCATTTCATCTGCGAGGTTTGATCGCGCGCCGCGCTACGGAAACAAACTTAAGTATGGGATAGAGGTTTGGGGGGGGTGGAATCTCGTACGTGAAATGCCCATACAGTACGCGAACCACCTGTGGAAAGATATTTTATATGATGCTACCGTACCTGGTAACTTTCTGCTACTGAACACGAAATATGACACGTGTTACTGATCGCGGATCGCCAGTACGAATCGGATCTTTATTTCTGCCCTCACCGCAGAAAGTTGCCTTTAGTTTGCCACCCATCAACATGTCGCGGGGGTATACGCCCACCTGGGTACCTGCTATGCTGGAACTTGTGGAACGCATCAACGAAGTACTGGCTAGAAAACTGTACACCTGTTACGCGCCGGTTTGTGAGTTATCTGACTCGTCTAACTGGCCCACATTATTGGGTAACCCTTCTGCTGCCGAATTAGCAACTTTTTTGGATTCGCGTGATACCGGCCTTGGTTGCGCTACTCATATTGCTTGGAAAACACAAGCTGTGGACACAGTTGACGACATAACCCGCAAGTACATGATGGCCGATCAATGTAGCATCGTGCCTCAGCTCATCGCTCGTGTGCTAAGAGCTCGCGGTATTCCGAATGTCAGCGTGGGGACCTTACGTTTCGTTTACGATAAATCCTATAAACTCCCCGCAATGAACTGTGAAGGGGGGTATAGACTTCTCCACCGCGTCACTACACGCGACGTGGCCAGCAAGACCTTCCCCCCGCATATTGTACACCACGTTCTACGAGTGGACGGGTACGCGGTTGACCTACTTGCCGCAACACTGGGCAACACCGGAAAGGATACTATGGCTGTGTGGCCCGAAACAGAAAAGTTCGAGCATCCCGAGCAGACGGGCAAGTATTTTTCTTGGTGTGCCAAAGGCAGTGCGTCCTTCTGCAACCTCTTAGACTATTACACAACAGTCAACATGATCCAATACACGATCCTCGAAGGTAACATCATTGTAAGTGATGAGCTAGGGCAATCGATTATTAAAGAGCTATGCCTATTGCTGAATCTATATGATTGTTGAAGAGCTAAGGGGCTATGCTGCTCGCGAGCAGGTCCGCCGGCTGTACCGTGACTATCACAATGGACTGTAATAGGGAGAACATCGCAGCGGTAGCCGGTGACGCGTGTGCCGAACTGCTTTCGGCTTAAGTTGCGCCTCGATATGTTTTAATATTTGCTGTGGATAATAGAAACTCGCCACCTCTGGTCTTTCCCAGGCTAACTAGCCGCGCTTCTTGCGGTTTTGTTGTCGAGCATTGCACCATCTCCTCTGAATGTCGTTCTCGCCACTTGTGTCTTTGACAACCTTGTAAAGCGACTTGAATCCTAGAGGTATTTCCTTAATAGCTAATATGAAACATCCACCCAAACTACACGCCTCGCCACGCCCGTAACGGCGCGACGCATCAACTGCAATACGCCCCATCCTCTCCTCCCCGACAAGTGTGAGCGTTGCGTCCACCATATGATGTTTGCGCTCGCATAATACCTTGGCCCAGTAGGCAGTACCACGTTCATTGTGAGCCATACTTCAGCGTTTGGGTGCGTACTAGCCACCGTGAAATAGCTGAGTCGTATGACCTGGTGAAATGACCGAGTTGTATGAGCTGGTAGCTTCAGCCGACGTTATCCAGGCCAGATGTGACGGCGTCAGCATCAAGCTCAGCTACTTGTGAATTAATGCACAATGGACAAAACCAGTCTCCTTCTGGAACCATTGTAAGAGGTTGCTCAAGGCAACTGAAATGCCATATACAAGGGTCAATTACCATTGTGAACGACAGTTTATGGTTGTTGTAAACAGACTTTGTAATTTACGAATGTACCCTACCATGCGTTCAGGCAACCGACTCCGTCGCACAGCAGCATGGGATCATGAGCGTCGTCGGGGCTGTTGCACTTGGTGCAACACATCTCCCGAGCGGCGGTGGTGATGGCCTCTACTTCGGTGGGTAGCACACAGGGTGAAGGAGCCTGCAAACGTTCTTCGGACATCTCTAGACTATCTTCCGAGGGATCTAAATAGTCATGAGAATCAACATCAGGGAGCTGGTCTCCCCAAGCAGACCATATAGAGTCAGCACGTTTCCGGGAGAAGAGTTCCAGTTTGTGCACGCTACTGTCCGCGCCGGTCATTACATTAACCATAGATCTAAGTTCGTGCGGTTTCTCAGAGTGCGCTTCCCTCGGTGCGGCGAAGACTTGATTGATACGCTCACGTATGAGCGAAGTTCCATGGCCTTTAGTGGCAACGAGCACAAACTCAGTTCCCGGTTTCGTATAGTAACCTAACCCCATAGATTGTGGAGTCGACCGCTTCGCACTAGTTTTGATCCAAACAAATGCCACAGTCTTGTATGAAAATCCCCAAGATTTACAAATTTGCGCCGCGCGCAGTAACGTCGGACCGCTTCACGAAAGCAGCAGCAACGCGTTTTTCGTTGTAATTTTGTCGATAGGAAGCGAGGAAATTCTTTCATCTGTCATTGTCTCATAGTGATTGTCTGCCACGCCAGTTCCTATTCGTCGTCAATATTGAAATGGTGGATCCGCCATGATGACTGAAAACCGGTGCTCAGGTACACCATTCAGCATCGGATAGATGACGGCGTCGTAATTGTCTGTTGTTTCTGGTAGTATAAGTGTATTTCGGGAGAACACAGATTGAAGCGGTGGGTGCACAAGTGCTTGCTTACGCTTCTGTGGTAGCTTTGACTTTGTTATTACCTTCGGTGTTTTTGGCTTACTTGCAGCTGGTACATCGGTCCCAGAAATCGTGTGAAGATGCAGGCTACTCACATTGTGCTTGTAAAAGCCTGAGCCGTGAGCAAATGTTAGCTGGCATGCTTTACAACTCCAGGTTCGCCTGTTTGGGTTTTGCAAGCAGTCCCTCTGATGAAGGCGAACTGTTCCTTTTTTCAGTGGACCCAGTTGTTTACTGCAATGTCTGCACTGTGTGTACGTATTCATCTTTGTTGTCAGTGCATAATGTTGGCATAGATCGGTTAACAGGGTGCTTGATTAAGAAATAAACTAGACTACAGCATTCGTCCAAATAATGTACTTTTTGTTATTCTATGTTAGATTAAAAGTCAAAACACACTAGTCGTTTAATCGCCCTTGGAACTTGCTCGTATACACCTGGCGGCATTGGGAAGAATGGGCTTGTCGTGCGCCGATATTCATGTACCCCTGAATCTCGCAAGTCTCTCGTTCGTCGTCATGCCTCTACCCAGGCGGTACCGCCCGGTGCAAACAGCACTAGACGAGAAAAAAAGTTCGGGCAAAAGAACGTTGCCCAAATCGGATGTATGGTCCAAAGCCCCCAACTTATGCTCACAGCTGAGAAGGCGTACGGGTTACGCGTGTACGTCCCCGAACCATCACTCGTAGACTTTTCAAAGAAGTCTAGGATTAGAGTGCATACACATACACAGACACCGAGTAATACGGACCAGCCATCTGCAATTTCGTGCTTGTCCACGCATACTGCGAATACGGTTGGCGTAGCCATTAACCATACCCACAAGGTTTTGTTGAAAGCGAGTTCACATGTTGATGGCGGCATAATATATTCGCGTGGAGTCGGAATACCTTTCACCAAGACACGTACTCCCCACAGAAACAACAAGCCCACATTCACAGCCGTTGCGATCGATGCATGAAGCTTGACGAGAAACGCTCCGACCGCCACCGTACACAGTGAAATTCCTGCTGTAGTATCGAATCGCGCATAACGGAGAAGCGCCAGCTGTGAAACCGCGACAAGGGGTAAAGCCAGTAAAGCGTAGTAATGGCCATGCCACGGAGCTGGGTTTCCTAACCACTTTGACAACATATCGGATTGGCAGACCATTCATCGCTGGTATATACGTCAAAATTCCATTTGGTGACAATAGGTCTACATATTCTGGTACCTCAACAACGTCTGCTTCGCGGTTTCTGCGTGCTGGCGGAGCAATGGGTAGACTAAACCTAGCGTACACCAAAAAGGTATTGCTATAGCTTTGACAAAATATATCTCACCTTGCGCAATATTGGTAATGTTCACAGCACGTAACGAAGGAACTTGTGTTACCACTCTTTCTCCCTCTTGATGACGCAGTTTCCAAACATATTCCCGATCTGCCTGTGTTTTGTACTCCAATCCAAGCCTCAGACTCCATGCACAACACACACTGAAGT
>Ga0307489_10003068_pt1 | contig 11118 bp, 12 predicted proteins | sample SB12metaG_FD_202247 | JGI IMG/M metagenome (GOLD analysis project Ga0307489, IMG submission 202247) | Sea-ice brine microbial communities from Beaufort Sea near Barrow, Alaska, United States - SB 1.2 | ecosystem: Environmental > Aquatic > Marine > Coastal | place: USA: Alaska | collected...
ACCCCAGCCCCCCAGGTTCGTCAAATCCTGGTTCGAACGACGCCAATAAAATGGCTGCAGTGAAGCCAAAGTCAAATCCTGGTTCTGTAAGTCCCGCCCCCCCACATCACACGCGCAAATCTCGTGGCGCTTGCTGTTTCACGTACTGCATTAAACGGGAGGCCATGTGCACGTACGGCTGCGCACGAGCAATGCTTAACTTCCTACACACAGCGCTCAGAGGCCTACTCACGCTTGTTGTGGCGCTCTTTGACACAGTGAGCACCATGTTCGGCTACACGCGCCCCGCACCATCATCACCACCGCCGCCGCCACCGCCACCGCCACCGCCACCACCACCGCCACCGCCACAGTCACCGCCGCAGCCGCACAAGCAGCCGCAGAAGCAGCACGCAGCAAAGTGACACGCGCGCGTTTGGTCTTTTACTGAATGCATTACAGTATTGCTCCGACCGACGCAGCTTCCGCGGACGCTACCGTGGCGGCCTCGTCGGTAGCGAAAAGGTCCGACTGCTCGGGGACATACATGGCCGACTTGGCGCCGGCGAACGTCTTGGCAAGCGCCGTGGCCTGCCAAATGAGCTTTGTGTAGAACAGCCGCGTGACCCTGCTCGTGTGGCCGAGGTCGAGAAGGGCGCAATCCAAATTGCCGTACACCGTGGCGCTGACGGCTTCGGCACTTGCGCGCAGCTCCAGGTACATGCGATACTCCTCCTCGTCGTTGGTGAATGTCCCGTCGGTCACCACCAGGACGTCCCTGACAGCCGTCTCCAGGAGGTGACACGTCCCGCAGGCATTCTCGCTCAACACGATATCCTTCATGGTGTCACCGAGCTGGTTCGCTAGCCGCAACACGTCGATCGGCAGCGTCATCCTCTTGACTTCAGTGTCCTTTTTGTGATGCCACCAACTCGGCATCATGCGTGCCTTCTTCGCCACGCGCCCTGCCACCTCCTCACGACTCGCGGCGACCGCCGCCGCGGTGGCTGCCCCCGCAACCGCGCAGACTGCAGGAGTAGTGCTTGAAGCGGCAGCGGCGGACGCGCAGCCCGCGGCGGTGGTGGTGGTAGTGGAAGCACTAGCGGCGGGGGCTGTAGTGACAGCAATCATTCTGGTGGAGGCGAGCAGAAGGCCGCGACGTCCAAGCATCAAAAGCACACTCGATCCTACACGTGTCACTTCGAGACGACACGTGTCACCCACTGTACACAAACCAGATTGAATCAAATCACAAACAGGTTATGGAAAAATCCACAGCTCGCAAATCCCTTTGGCTCAGATCCTCAGGGAGGTCCTTGGAATCCAGGAATCGCGTATCGGCTTCCGATCCCGATAAGGAACTAATTGGTCACGTTACTCACATTACACGTGTCACTCTCATTTCTCTCTGTTCCCCCACTTTACTACGTACCTGTCAACTGACTCCCTTAACCACCCTTCTAGAGCTCTCTAGAGCTCTCTCTCTCTCTCTCTCTCTCTCTTCTTCTCTCTTAAAAAAATTAATATTAATTTATATATATATATATATATGTATATATACAGGTATAGATACGGATACGGAACTGGTTTGGGGAATTGCGAAGACCCCCCCTGGGTTTCTGAGGGAATTGGGTTTGGCGGTCACGTCCGTAAATGCGGTCCGAATTGAATTGAAACAATGGGTTGCGGTGATTCGGTGCCACGTGTCATCATTCTGCGTCTCTTTTGTGAGTTAGGACAGTCGTCTGTATAATTCAGTCTACCTAAACGACCTTGAATTGCATCATGTCATCATTCTGCGTCTCTTTCGTGATTTAGGACAGTCGTCTGTGTAATTCAGTCCGTCTAAACGACCTTTAATCACATTAACATGGATGGTCTAACCTCATGGTCTAGGATGGCCTAACATGGTGGTCTAGGGTGGCCTAGCCTGATGGTCCGCCACCGCCAGCGGCAGCCAGCGCCACAGCTCACACACCCACCCCCGGGGGCGGCGCAGGGCGCACGGGCGTGCTGGTGTGGGGGTATTTAAAGAGACCTGCGACACGGAGTCCAACAAGAGTGCAGCACTGGCAGAATGGGGCCGCGTGGCACCAGCATTGCACAACACACCGAAGATGCCATGCTGAATGAGGTTCGAATGAAAATGGGCGAGGCTCGTGCTGAACGTGAGGGCGTTGAGCAGCGCCAGGCGATTGAGATGCAGACAGAGGCACATTTTATCAAAGCAAAGGCTCGTGATAAGCGAAAGGAGGCACGTGAGATTGAAGCAGAGCAGCGGCAAAGGCGTGAGGACACGGAGAAACGCCAGGCACGGCAAAAGTTTGCGGCGTTGCAGCGTTCACACACGACGGATTTGGAGGAGCGTGTCGAAACGCTTCGAGATATGGGGCCGTTGGCTACGGGCGGGGCGTTTACAAATCGATACAAACGCGATGTTACACGCAAAAATCGGGCTCGTAACGACGCTAGAAAGAAACATGCCCGGGCCAGCAGCCGGCTAGATGCTTATTCGAACAGCGACGATGAACCGATAGCGGCAGAAGATAGCGTGCCGATAGTTCTCAAGTATTATCTGGAACAGCTACACGCAGCTTCTGTTGCACTTCCCCTGCTTAGATCTATGTGGGAGACGCCAGAACTTTTACTGGCCGCGCTGCACGATATGGCGAAGCAATCGGGCCTGCGGGACGACGAGTCGGACGAGGAGTCGGGCGGTGAGCAACGCACGGAGCATGTCGAAACGCTTCGAGATATGGGGCCGTTGGCTACGGCCGGGGCGTTTACAAATCGATACAAACGCGATGCTACACGCAAAAACCGGGCCCGTAACGACGCTAGAAAGAAACATGCCCGGGCCAGCAGCCGACGAGATGCTTACTCGAACAGCGACGATGAACCGATAGCGGCAGAAGAGAGCGTGCCGATAGAGCCATGGGAATCTGAGCATTCTGAGTCATGGGAATCTGTGCTCTCGAAGCCGTGGCCGTCAGGGCAAGGTGTGTACGCGAATTTGGTATGGCGCCTGTTTGTGGAGCCATTCAAGGCTCGCGATGCATTGCAGGTCCAACAGCTCATAGTAGGGAAACTGGTGAACGACATGAAGCGCCTCAAGAAATCTGTTCTACCGTATGCCAAAGACCAAGGAAAAATACTGATGCAAGTATCAGAGGAAGTGGATCGGGTTCTACGGTTTGTGGAGATGAACACCGAACACACTTCCATGGTTTACACATGGCAGAACGTAACGTGGACATTGAAGAGAGCGACGGAAAACGCCCTGCATATCAACTCTGTTACTGAGTTTGGATACAATGGCAGCACGCTCGACGAAGGTGTACTCGAGGAGCTGTCGTACGAGGCAGAGGATCTGGGCTCTTATCCTGATGACGAGTTATTTACACCCGAAGACGCCGCCGGCATACTCGAGTGGCGTGCTTCCGACTTGAACTATCAGGAGATATTATCAAGTTCTTCGCCAGAGGATGCACTCCAAGCCGAAAAGGCGGTCGGCGAATTGTTCACCTATGGGACCAACTATAATGTGACACTACCGATGTTCAAGTGCAAGGCAAATGTTCGGAAGCTCGACGCAATGACACCAGAAGTGGCACATAGGTGCTATGTCGTATTGCACACGGATGATTTCTCTGCAGAGGCTGACGCGAACATCGCGGAGTTCAAGAAGCTCTTGGCGTCGGAGATTCCTGGTGTGCGTGAAATTGGAGTGAGGGCACTTGGTGAAATTGATAGCGTCAACGTCATCAAGGTGAGTCTGGAGTTCGGAGGTTCGGGGGAAGTTGAGGACCTTTTCACGTATGTGACAGTCCCGCTTGCATATGCGGGGCCGTTGGCTACGGGCGGCGACGATGAACCGGTGAATCTGCTGTCTGTCCAGACAAAAGGTGCTGGAATGATCTGCGTGATAGACCACAGGTTCCTCGTAGGGGAGGTCCTGGATGCAATTTCGGACGCGTAGAGGGCGTCCGTTCCAGCAGGAGCATCATTCCGCGCGCGTTAGGCTGTACGCGCGTGAATACGATACATTTTGAGAGGCACACAGTTTACTGACACATTGTTTCAATTCAATTCGGACCGCATTTACGGACGTGACCGCCAGGCCCGTGAATAACACTGTAGGCCCCTTAAATCCCGAGACCATGTCCCCGATATTAAGTCCCATATATTGAGTCCCCGATATTGGGTCCCCGATATTGAGTCCCCGATATTGGGTCTCCGATATTGAGTCCCGATAATAAGTCCCCGATATTAAGTCCCCGATATTGAGTCCCGTTAACGAGTCCCCGATATTAGGTCCCCGATATTGAATAGATGCCATGTGTCATCTTCTGTGTCTTTGCCACGTGTCATCCTTCTGCAGGTCAGTTTTGGCGCCAAAACACGCCTGCATCCACATACACGTGGCAATTCAAAGACGTTTAGGCGGACCGAATGACCACAGCCCCTCGTTTCAGTTCAATTCGGACCGCATTTACGGACGTGACCGCCAAACCCAATTCCCTCAGAAACCCAGGGGGGGTCTTTGCAATTCCCCAAAAGTTCCGTTTCCGTATCTATACCCGTATATATACATATATATATATATATATAAATTAATATTAATTTTTTTAAGAGAGAAGAAGAGAGAGAGAGAGAGAGAGAGAGCTCTAGAGAGCTCTAGAAGGGTGGTTAAGGGAGTCAGTTGGCAGGTACGTAGTAAAGTGGGGGAACAGAGAGAAATGAGAGTGACACGTGTAATGTGAGTAACGTGACCAATTAGTTCCTTATCGGGATCGGAAGCCGATACGCGATTCCTGGATTCCAAGGACCTCCCTGAGGATCTGAGCCAAAGGGATTTGCGAGCTGTGGATTTTTCCATAACCTGTTTGTGATTTGATTCAATCTGGTTTGTGCACAGTGGGTGACACGTGTACATAACAGTCTCAAAGTGACACGTGTAGTATCGAGTAGGATACTTGGACGTCGCGACCTTCTGTTACAGGTGGATCTCCACACCAAGCCGTGCAATACACACCCTATATTTTTTTGTGTGTCTTGCACGGGAATTCTCGGCATGCCCGATGCACTGGCAAGCAGCAGCATGGTGTTCACAGCCAGCGGCATGGTATTCCCAGCGTCGGCAACGTGTCCTCACTGTGAGTGTCCGCGCAATTTCGACTTTACCCGCGACTGCTACAACCTTCACGTGTGCGTGAATCCCATCTGTGGCAGCAACATAGACGAGATGACGGCCAGCGCGGACCCCGGCTGCCAAGGCCCGCTGAGCCCCGACCTGTGGTCGCATGACAACACGACGTGTTCACTCGGGTGGTACGCGACGAACATTGCGTCGACAGACGACACGGCGCCCGCGTCGGAGACCCGCCGCATCTTCGTTGGCAACAACGCCGCCAACGCCTCCAACGCCACCGCCACCGCCACCACCGCCGCGCCCACCACCGCCACCGCCGCAATCACCGCCAAGGCCGCCAAGGCCGCCAAACTACTACCAGGCAACGCGGGCGCTAAGCTGAACAAGAAGATTGCACGCAAGGCCGGGCCGCACCATGTATCGAAAAAGGAGGTGGCCAGGAACAACGCCAGCGCCAGCGCCACCGCCAAGGCCGCCAAACCACTACCAGGCAACGCGGGCGCCAAGCTGAGCAAAAATATTGCACGCAAGGCCGGGCCGCACCATACATCGAAAAAGGAGGTGGCCAGCGCCAGCGCCACCGCCACCGCCAGCGCCACCACCACCGCCACCGCCACCGCCACCGCCGCGTCCACCACCTCCAACGCCGCCAACGCCAACGCCGACGCCACCAAACTAGTACCAGGCAATGCGGACGCCAAGTCAAGCAAGAATTCTTGCTTGTCTGCACGCAAGACCGGGCCGTACTACACATCGAAAAAGGCGATGGCCAGGAACAAGGCAACCGCGGCCAAGAAGCTTCCGCCGTGGGAAGCACCTCTCCACCGGCGTCAGCCGCTGCCGAGCCTCCCATACCAACGTGAGATGTACTGGCCGGTGGGCCAATTTACCATCCGCCAATACAACTGCGACGTAGGCAAGACTTGCGACCTGGGGTCTCAGGGGATGGTCTCGGGTGCCTTTACCAAGACCATCCAGCCGGGCCAAATGCGGCCACCGACACTCGCGGTGGGCGGCATGCCGCCCTACAGCATGGACGCGTACAACGACGTTCTTAGGCAGATGCTGGGTGCGCACCAGCGCACGGGGGAGTGAGAACAGTGAAAGAGTATTTAAAGCAGTCTCTCTTTTCACTGCTGCTCCTGCTACGCTTGCCGTGCGCGTGTGGGGTATGGCGTACATGGATGGCGGAGAAACGCAGATGCGCGACACCAGTAATGACGAAGAGGATGCAAGCAATGACGAAGAGGATGCTGTCTGTGCGATGAAGCCCCTGAGGGATACACTACACATCCTGGGGAAATTTGCCACCGTAGACCCACTAACCGGCCATCGGTTCAGGACCGAGTACCGTGCAGCCTACAACGCTGGGGAGAAGGCGCAGATGTGTACCCTGGCCGAAACCGCACGCATAGAAACCCAGCACTTCTTCCATGTGTTCCAGAACGTACTTCCACTCCCTGACCTTGCGGCATCTCCCAGGATTATTGCTGGATTGGCAAAGCTCGTCTATGACTTGGATTACTACATAGACGAACCGTTTGTCGCAGCCGACTTCCGGTTGTCGCAGCCGACAGACGAGCTGCGCACACTCGCCGAGTTTGTTCCACAGTCTGCGTTGTTTTCCGCGGCCATGCACGAGGCATACACCGTGGTGGACATACTGGTGAAAGCCAACGTCGATATGCGCGGGTATGGGACACTGCATCGAGCGCCAGCCAAGCCTGTGCGTGGAGTATGCGAGCGCGCGCAGCTCACCGTGTTGAGCGCCTGCGTGGTCTTGGGCTTGGAGGTGATGGCACGCACACTGCTCCAATACGGGTGCGATGTGAACGCCCGGAACCCGGTCGGGGGCGAGACCGCGCTGCACCTTGCGGTTGCGGCGGACGATACTCGCATGACCGCGCTGCTTCTCACATACAACGCATGCGTGGGCAGCAAGACCGCAGCAGGGCAAACAGCGCTGCATGTCGCCGCCGCTGGCCCACAGGGTCAGGTTTGCGCAAGTCTGTTGCTCGGCGCCGGTGCGGATGTCAATGCTGTTGGTGTGAACGGGAAGACCCCGTTGCACGTGGCGTTCAGCCAGGACCACAAAGACCTCTGCGTAATGCTTCTGGAGCACGGTGCTAACGTCTTCACACTAGCACATTACCCCCCCCACGGGTGGTTCACCGCACAGGACTTCCACGAACAGGCGGCGGACAAACAGAGCGTGATGGTTGATGTGGGTGGGACAGAAGGTGATGATTACTCCCCCCAGGACCTCGACACCGACTGCACCTCCGTGAGCCAGGCGAGTGACTCTCTGTCAAAGCTGCTGCATCTCGTGACGACTGGCGTGCAGCACGCGCGGGAATCTTCCCTGGCATCCAAAGCACCGGTCCCGGCAGTGTTCGCACACCGACTATCGGCGGCAGCGCTGGTACCGGTTTCGGCCGGCTATCTATTGCACACGCGCCCGCTGTCGACTACCGCGACCGAGCACGAGGAGATAGGGTGGTTCACTATGGCAGTCATGCGCGAGATCACGACGAACAAAGACAAAGTTGGTCCTGTCTAGCACAGAGAAGCAACAGGTGTCACTTGAGTACACTGTGCTGTGCATGCGGGTACGAGTACGAAAGAAGAGCATCTCTCGCGGGAGACCAGACACGTGTGAATGCGGGATAGAGCTTTACTCTACACAGTACACAGCACAGCACAGCACAGCACGACACATCACAGCAGCGCCGCGCGCTCACGTCGTTGGGGACGGCGGTGTCGTTGGGGACTTCGGTCCAAAGTAGTACCTGTAGACCTCTAAGATCAAGTCGCTCAGCTTCGTCTTCTGAACGTCGCACTGTACGTCTTTTATGACCATACACGCACGCTCGCGCTCCATACCCGCACGCTCAGTTACCATCTGCTCGCGCTCAGCTGCCACACCATGGCGCTCAGATGCGATCTGTAGACGGAGCTCGGCCAGCTGAGCCTGCGCGATGTGCAGCGATTCCGTGAGCATGGCGTTCGTGCTCTGCAGTATCTCATAGCTGTCTGCGCTTTCACTGGTGGTATGCGCCATGACACACGAGCAACTCGATTGGTGGCGGTGGTGCTCGTGATGGCGGTGGTGGTGGTGGTATAGTGTGGGTGAGTGAGTGTGTGTGTTTATTTAGACAGTTTTTGAGGGAATTTGACACGTGTCAAATTCCGTCCAAGTTGCCGAAACAGTAAAAGTTACTCAGTGTGAGTAGACCCTGTCTTAAATAATCTGCCCTGCTAGTTCGCATTCCGTGTTCTTTCCGTTCCATGGCGAGCCCCCGCGACAGACAGGACAGCGCGTCAGCAACTCTTTCTGTGCCACAGCCCGTTTGTCACGGTCCGTGCCGAACGCCACGAGTGATCTGAAAAACGCGGTGTACTTCGCGGGGTGCAGGCTCCTCCACACTACTATGATCTCAAGCTGGCCAGGTGTGCCGGGCATGAACCTGGGGCACCCAAAGTCGAACAGTGTTGGGTAGCGCACGAACGTCAGTGGCTGGCGAAAGCACACGGTACACATGTTGTGGTTTCTACCGCACGTCATCTGCACGCGACTGCCTCCCTCCTCTAGGCAGATCGGACACACGTCGGCACTGCTGTTGGGCTGGGTGAAGTGCAGGTGGCCTAAACACACGTAGCAGGCCGGGCACAAGCCTTTGTGCCGGCCGAACGCCCACTTTGTCCCGTACGAACGGCACACTGAATAGTTGGGGCACTTGTACCACACATCGGGTGGTGCGTCCGCGGCGGTGGTGGTGGTGGTGGTGGTGGTGGGGGGGTGGCTGCGCAGTTGCGGGGTGCTTGCGCTGGCGGTTCCCATGCATGGAAACACCATATGCGTGTATTCTTATACATACGAAGTGCCCACACGCAGGTTTCGTGCTTCACACCTCCCCGCCCTGCCTCCTCTACTGCGCGCCAGCACCAGCGTCGCATGCATAGTTCGACACTCCTCCGTCTATGCACCACTGCTTCAACACGGAGTAGTCGCCGGTTGCTTCTGCGATTAACAGCGTTGTGTTTCCGCGCATGCTGTGGAAATTCATTGGACGCTTCTGCGTGAAACAGCATTTGTGCAGGAAGACAAACGCGGTGTGGTAGGAGTAGACAGTGTGTGTTTGCATGTAGTCGAACACGGCCTGCAGGAACCAAGGCTCCACGTCGATTTCGTACGAGTTACCCATAATGTTATGAAGGACACCACCCCATGCTAGGTTGTTGTCCATGGGGACCTACCTGCGCGACTGGCCGTGTACTTTTTGGTATGCGGCTGGCCGTGTACTTTGGGCCGCGACTACACGCGCAGCGTGTAGTTGGCTGGTCCGTTCCCGTGGCCCCTGGCCGTCTTGTTTTAATATACCCTATTTTCACGAAACCCGTCTCGCCTTCATACGGCTCATCTTATACCAACGCCTATTCGGCGTTGGTATGCATCACCATGCGCTTGAACTCGTCGAGTGTGTTGATCTCGTCCAGCAGCAGCTCGTCTACCACAGACGAGCATTCCGTCTTGCACAGACACATGAGGAAGCGCAAGTTCGCCACGATGCGCGTCGGCCGTGAACACCATGAATTGAAGCAATGGCTTGTGGCGGGCGGGCGGCATGTGGTAAGGTTGTTGTTGTTGTTGTTGTTGTTGTTGTTGTTGTTGTTGCGCTTCTGTCCCGTGCCCCTAGTATGGTTGTGCATGCTTTCGGCCGCCCACGCCGCAGTGATGTACAAGGCGTACATGTTGTCGTCGTAGCGGCTGCGCGGGCGGTAGTTGACGACCTTCGATAGCGTGGGGTGTGTGCCCGTAAGCGTCATCTTGAGCAGCTGCGAGACACACCTAAGGCCGATCTCCTCGCAGCCCCCCTCCGGCATGTTGTAGCCGTACGCCATGCCAGCCCCGTCCAGAATGACAACCGCCATCGCCTCGTCCCTGGGTGCTGCGGGCGCCCCGTGATGACTCTTCTTGGCCGTGGAGGATACGCTACTGTTGGGCAGCGCTACGTAGCGTATCTGCACGACGACATGCGTTCTCGCATCGATAGTGCCGTAGATCACGCCGGTGCTGATGATGGACTCGACGAACGGGTCCGACCACGCTGTTGGTTGCACGCGCGGTACCGACATGTCGATGTAGAGCATGACGACGGCAATGGGGCAACGCGTCTTGGCCGTGTTGTAGCATCCGTGCACAGTCTGCTTGGCCCGCTCCACCACGTTCCAGTTAGTGTGCTTCAGCGCGTTGACGGCGTCCGCGGTCGCGAGTTCTGCCCGTGGATCCGCGTGGTTGTTGACGATCTTGGCATTGGCAGGCGCGTGGCCACGCGTGCGCCTCTCGGTGGTGGTGCTACCCGTGTCCAGGCAGCGTGTGCCTTCGCTGCTGGACAACAGGCAGGAGACATCGAACCAGACGCTTTTGCGGAAGAGCCACCGAGTGTTACGCGATATGTAGGCCAGCTGCTGCGTGTTTTGCGGCACTTCCACCACGGCGGAGTCTACGGACGCGACGGGCTGAGCGCGGCGTAGTTGCATCTTCCCGGCTACATCTGCGCGTACCCGCGGCCGCTACGGCCCGTGTCGTGTACGCAAAAAAATCTACACGTGTCACTCTGAGACTGTTATGTACACGTGTCACCCACTGTGTACAAAACAGATTGATTCAAACCACAGACAGGTTATGGAAAAATCCACAGCTCGCAAATCACTTTGGCTCAGATCCTCAGGGGGGTCCTCAGATTCCAGGAATCGCGTATCGGCTTCCGATCCCGATAAGGAACTAATGGGTCACGTTACTCACATTACACGTGTCACTCTCATTTCTCTCTGTTCCCCCACTTTACTACGTACCTGCCAACTGACTCCCTTAACCACCCTTCTAGAGCTCTCTAGAGCTCTCTCTCTCTCTCTCTCTCTCTCTTCTTCTCTCTTAAAAAAATTAATATTAATTTATATATATATATATATATGTATATATACAG
>Ga0307489_10003070_pt1 | contig 11117 bp, 10 predicted proteins | sample SB12metaG_FD_202247 | JGI IMG/M metagenome (GOLD analysis project Ga0307489, IMG submission 202247) | Sea-ice brine microbial communities from Beaufort Sea near Barrow, Alaska, United States - SB 1.2 | ecosystem: Environmental > Aquatic > Marine > Coastal | place: USA: Alaska | collected...
GCGATGTCTACCCGAAACCCTCAACCCTAAACGCTAGACCCTAAACCCTAAACCCTAAGGCCCTCTGCTCAGGTGCTGCAGGAGCCCACGTCCACCACTGGCAGGGCCTGGCACCAGGGGCTTGCCATCGTTCCCATTTCCGCTCAACTTGAGCGTCCTTTACCCATTTCCGCTCAACTTTAGCTGACTTTGTCCCCCGTACAACCCAACGTAATCCGTGGATGTGTCCCGAAGATGCTCAAGTTGAGCTCTGACGTGAGCGATGTGTCCCGAAGGTCCTCAAGTTGAGCTCTGAAGAGAGCGAGTGTGAGCCCCTGCCTGGCACATGTTGCCAGCCACGTCATCGACACGCATGTTGACGCCTCATTTATTGAGTTTCGTGGCATCCTATGACGTGGCTCGCAAGATATGGGCGGCCTTCAGCGGCGGGCGCGGGACGAACCACCCCGGCCGAGCCGCGCACCAAGCAACGGGCCGGCGGCAGGGCCTTCCACTCCTCCACTGCGCATATTCACGGAGGTGATCTATGGCCGTTTAGGGATTTGTCCCTTTTCTTGAGTCAACTCGTCGGCCGAAGCTTAATAGTTGAGCTTCCAACACGAGTTGACTCATGAAAAGGGACAAATCCCTGAACGGCAATAGATCACCTCCGTGAATATGTGCAGCACTGACCACCTCAACCTGTGCCGTTTTGGTCCAAGAAATGCCGTGAAATTACCCGACGTATCGCACAAAATGTGCTCACGTCAAGCCGGAAAATGGTCGAGTGTAAGCCCCTGGCCGGCGGCAACTTTACGGCGTTTCCCCCCGCGACCCCAACAGGCAGGGGGGGAATAGGCCAATTACGGTATATCGCTGCCCGCGCCGAGCGCTGACGCTTTGCGCTCAACTCTGTACGGGCATTCGACCTGACGCCCGCTTTCCCGTGCGGAGCGCTGACGCTCTGCCAGCAACTCTGTATGCGTATTTCATTCAGGCGATATACCGAAATGGGTCTATTGAGAACAAGCACTCAGCTCGAAGTTGAATCTCCTCCTCCTCCGCCGAATGTTTGAGCATCCACCCTGAAGGTATGCCATCTTCCGACCTCGGATCAAGTGTATGTTCTCAACGACACTCCTATCAGGAAACCCACCGTTCGGATGCCGAAGATCCGGGAGCCGCCGCCAATCACGGTACGGCCAGGCGGATATTGCTCGCCACGTCATCCATCGCACTTCTTATAGGCCGATTTCGGTAATATATCGCTTCCCGCGCCGAGCGCTGACGCTTTGCCCGCAACTCTGTATGGGCATTCAACCTGGCGCCCGCATTCACGCGCGCAGCACTGACACTTTGCCCGCAACTCTGTGTGGGCATTTCACCCAGGCGATATACCGAAATCGGCCCATTCACGTCGTTTGAGTTACACGGCACCCTATGATGTGGCGAGCAATACCCGCCAGACCCAAAGTTGACCTCAAGTTGACCCCAAGTTGACCCCAAGTTGACCCCAAGTTGACCCCAAGCTGACCCCAAGTTGACCCCAAGTTGACCCCAAGTTGACCCCAAGTTGACCCTAGATGACGGCGGCGGGTTGGGATGCGAATGGCGCGGCAGACCTCGTGATGAAGATGAGAAGAAGCAGCGACCCATCCCATTGTATGCCCTCTATAGCCGTACCTAGGGCGGGCCAGTCGCCGGCAGAGGCTTACACTCGTTCACGTTTCAGCTCAACCTAAGCCGCTTTGGTCACCTACTCGTGTCCCCCTGTCTAATAAACTGGGGGACCTACTCGTGTCCCCCTGTCTGATAGACTGGGGGAAAACCATGTACCCAACGTACCCAACAAAATGTGATTACGTTGAGCCGAAAAGTGGACGAGTGTAAGCCCCTGGTCGCCGACCTCCGCGGAAGCCAGGCTGCGGCTGGCCCGCGCGCCCAGCGATGGATGTTTGTTTCTACCCAGCTTATCTGGGTAGGGCGGTGCAGCTTGACCTTATCAAACCCACGTTGAAAGCGCCTGGATCCATGCTCTTGAAACGAAGATATGATGAACCGCCTTCAAAAATTGCTTTCAGATTCAACTTGCGCCGCTTCATATGGGACCAGCTTAACTGGGGAGCGCGTCAGCACCGACGACCTGGAGGCAGGGGCCTACACTCGTCCACTTTTCAGCTCAACTTGAGCGCTTTGTATGGGATAGGGGGTGCGCGTAGGTGCTGTGTAGCCAGTGTTGAGGGGGTGTTTAGGGTGTGTAGGGTGTTTTTGTGTGTCAGACACGGCTCAAGTTGAGCTGAAAAGTGGACGAGTGTAAGCCCCTGCCTGGAGGCGGCGGCGCTGCGGTCGGACGCCGGTCGGCTGGACGCCGAGTTGCAGGCGCGGCTCCACGCGTGTGGTGAGGCGGGGGGGGGCTATTGAGAACAGGCACAGGCACTCGACCGCGGTTGTTGCATGACTTGAAGTTTCTCCTCCTCCTCCGCGTGTCTGTATGAGCGTTCAGCCTGAAGATAAATCATGAGGGCACGTCCGATCTGGGTTCGAGTGCTTGTTCTGTACTTAATCCCTAATCCCAAAACCCTGAACCCTAGGCCCTAGGCCCCAAACCCCAACCCTACACTCCAAACACTAAACACTAAACCCTAAACCCTAAACCCTAAACCCTAAATTTCAATCCCTGGGACCCTCCGGTGAGGAGGACGCGGAGGCGGCGATGTTGGCTGAGATGGAGGCGCTAGTCGCAGAGGTGGCGGGGACAAATGTTTATAGAAATGTTGCCCGCCACATCGTCGACACGCGTTTGAAACCCTCGTTCACCGGGTGCGAGGCGAAGGCCTGGTGCCTACTTAAACACGCAGAAGCATTTCTCTCTCTTCCCCTTGCTTTTAAGAATGACCAACCCCCCTTTGATGTAGCCAGATCGGCGGATCCAGTTTGGCAAACCTAGTTTCGCCACGCACCCTAAATTGACTCAAAAAACGACGGGTTATGACGGACACTTCGGAAGAAGTCGGCGAAGCCAGTTTGGCCGATCCAGTTTGGCGGATTTACCCCCTGACCGAGGCGCAATCCTAAAAGCAAGAGGATCTCTCTCTCTTCCTCACTCTTGAAACACCGTTTCCTGAGTGGAATGGCATCCCCTGACGGTGAATGCCCACATCTGCCGCGGCCCTGCCAGGTGATGGAGGACGACTGCCACCGCATCGCGCGCTTCGTGCAGGGCGCCAAGGTAGGGCTGCTTAAATCCTATACCCTAAACCCTAAATTCTGAACCCTAAACCCTCCTCCTCCTCCTCCCCCTCCTCCTCCTCTCCTCCTCCCCCTAATACTAAACCCTAAACCCTAAACCCTAAACCCTAAACCCTAAACCCTAGACCCTGCAGGCACTGGGGGGGCGCCGCGTCATCCACAGGCATCTGAACCCTCCTGTCTTGATTATGTGGCGTCTTTTGACGTGGCGAGCAGCATGTGCCTAGCCCCAAACTCTTTCGAAGGGGATGTGAGAATTGTAGATGTGAGTGCGCTCGTGTCATTTCATCTTTAGCATCTAGCTAGGTTAGCGCGCGTATACTCTCAATTTCTGAGTGACACGCTTTCATAGATAAACAGCATGTGCCCGGCCCTGCGCGCGGGGGTACTACCTGGCCGAGCTGGTGCAGAAGATGGGATACGTCAACGCGCTCCAGTGGCTGGCGAGGCCCCGTGTCAATCAGACTGTTTGCTCATAGTGTACCTGTGCACGTTCTGCTCCCGGTGTCATTGAGTGTTCGCTAATTGTGTGCATGTAGACGTTAGCCTTTTCCTCAAGTTTCATACCTCCAAAGAGCTGCGTGTGATACCGGGCCTTACCTGTCCCTCCAGTTAGGTCTGAGCAAGGGCCGGTAAAGTGACCCCATAATTTACCAGTTAAGAGGGGTATATTCCGATTTTGGGGGTGTATTACGGGGCTACTGGGGGGGTTGTCTCGCGAAAATAAATCCCTAAGACCTAAACCCTAACCCTAAAGTACTTTTACAGTCTGTTAGCTGGTAAATTCTGGGGTCACTTTACCAGTCCTTGCTCGGACCTACCAGTTGCCCACCTCCAAACAGCTGTGCGTGATGCCCGGCCCCACCCCGAGGGGCGGGAGTATGTCACCGCGGACTTCGAGGTCAAGCTCGCGCGCCTGGGAATCCGCACCTTGGTCGAGTTTCCCATCCACGGTGGGGCGCTGCCGCCTCACCCCTGGCTGACCGCCCTTGCTTTCAGCGATCGACACTAAAATATGATATGACATTTGAAGACAAGCGCGCGGTTTGAAATGTATTTGTCTTGGGTTGATCTGCGGCCGAACATCCGTGCGCCACCCAAAATATGTCCTCCAGACGGGTGGTTTGACGGTCAAAAATCTGGTAGTCAAATCAATGACCCAAGACATATGTTTCAAAAGGCGGGCTTGTCTTTAAACGTCATTGACCGATTTCAAGTTTTGCTTTCGATGACATCTTGCGCCGCTACAGCAAGGCGAGAGCGGGTCGGGCGCGGCGGGTGCGGTGGCGACGGCGGGCGGGGGTCTGTTCTGGGACCGGACGCATGACCTCGGCTTCCGCGGGGCGGCGGCGCAGCCGGTTCCGTGGGGCGGCGGCGGCGGTGCTGGCGCCGGTGCCCGGGTTCGGCGCTTGACGGAGGTTGGCGGGGTGGTTGTGTTGGCCGCGGGGGTGGCGGAGGTTCCACGGCAGGCCTGCCAGATATCGCTCGCCGCGTCATGCCATACCAGTTAGTTCGGTTCGATCGTAGTCGACATTGTAGTACCCAACTTCGGTACATCAGTCTATTTGCCTGTGAAAACAGTCACTGTTTCTGTACCGTAACTTGCGCCAAGGCCGAAACACTCACAGTTGTCTCCGGTCCCGGTGTGTCATTTGCGCGCCCCAATTGTACCGAAACTGGGTACTTATTCGTATGGGCAAACCCCGATTACAATCGAACTGAATCCTTACCTCAGGCCAGGAGGGTGCAACGTGTGTGACGATGACGCGGCGAGCAATACCTGGCAGACCCTATCCGCCGGAGTCCTCGCTTCCAGGAGGAGGAATTCTGTGCACCACGCCAGCCCCACAAGACGATTCAAAATATGTCGTTGAACGCGTACGAGTATCGCACAGAAGCCGTTAATAGGAAATAGTGATTGTTAGACGAAAACCTGGGAGGGTTAAATACCCCTTGACAACGGGCGTATTAATGGAAAAAACTCAAAATAGCCCAAAACAGAGCAAAATTGCCCCAAATTGCCCAAACTTGCGCCTGCGGCGCAATCTCGTAAACACACGTCCGTTGGGCTTACGGTCCGCGCGCCGGGCGCCTGTCTGCCTTCTCCTCCTCTGGGTGAGCCCCATGCCCCGCAGATCCCGCGCCGCACCGCCCTCTCTTCGTGATTTCCCCTTGGTTTGAAGTTTGACCTAACGGCTTCCTTGCTTTTGCCGAGCCGCCGCCGCGGTCGCGTGTGTCTGAGGTGTGGTCTTCTTGACTCTCAGAGATACCTATATGGCGCCCCTATGTGTGGCAGGGAAAGCGACGACCTGAACCTGGACGACGAGTTCGCCCTCGACGACGACGACGTTGACGGGGCCGGCGACTGGCTGTCCGGCCCACCAAGCGGCAGGGCCTCGCACAAATACTCTGACAGAGATAAAGCACGCTTCCTATAACTCGTTGACCCTCAAAACTCCGTTACAGACACATCCTACTTGCTACCTCACATAACTGATGTTGAGCTGCCGAAGATGTAAGAAGGCCCTGCGTGGCGTCGCCGACGTCGCCGACGCCATTCTTCAATCTGTGTGCTTGATGCCGGTAAGCCCTGGCAGCTGTTGCTTGCCACGTCAACATATGCCATCTGACTCGAGCACCTTGGGTTTAAGGTTTAAGGTACAATGGATGATGTTTCGAGCGATATTCGCCCGGCCTTTGCTAGCAGCCGAGCCGCGGGGTGTTCCCCGCCAACTTCACGAGCAAGTTCTACGAGAAGATGGGCGGCAGCGGCGGCGGCGGCGGCGGCGTCGAGGGTAGCGATGTTAACCTGATGGGAAAGGTCCAGCCGACGGCGTCCGACCGCAGCGGGGCTAAATACCGCCGCGAGGTGTAGCTCTAAGAGGTCGCGATGATGCTGTTCCTCATCATGATTGAATGATTGATTTCGTCTGAGTGGTGTTTCGAGAGTGGTACGTAAGGGTCCAGTGTCAAACAGTGGGCGTAGTGTGTAAGTATATTTGCTCATAATGATGAAGGCGCGTTGGGACCGAGTCAGACGGCAGCGGACGTAGAAGTAAGGACATGACGTGTGGTGAATGTGAGTTGCGAGTACCGCGGAGAGCTAGGGACTCAAATATCTTCTGTCAGAACCGAAACAAGACACATTGTAGGACATATGCATCGCGTGAAAACCGTAGTGCACTGTTGAAATCATAATATAGATCACGTTGCGTTGCCGTTGTGAGACGAGCCCGCGTATAGCATCTCACAAACAAGTCGCAGTTGTAACGGTCTCAATGGAGTAGAAGTGCTCGTCATGAAGCCGCGGCTGCTTGGTGTCCCTGTCGAGCTCCGAGCTGTGACCGTGTGCTCATTATCATCCATCCACCACCACCACCGCCGCTTGATACAGTGACGTCTGAATATCGAGATTTCTGATTTGGTCCACTAGCTCTGCAGTCTGACACGGAGTTTTACTTTAGGTTTCCCTGGTGTCTGAGTCTGACAGTACCGAAAGGAAACCTGAAATCGGACTTTCCACAGCTTCGTTTCCTTATTTTCGTCCTCGTCAGCGCGCCTCGTCAGTGTCCTCAGGCTCACAACTTTTGAAAACAACAACGCCGCGCACTTGACACCCGCGCTCCGCAGTCCTCCGCACACATGATCCCCACGTTCACACCCCCGCCAGCCGTCAAGCATCATACGAACCCACATCACCCGACCGAGCATTCGGCGGCGGCGGCGCACGGCCAAGGCGCAGGGCAGGGCCCTGCAGTGAGTGCTCGAAACGTCATGGCTGAAGGAAGGTTGACTTAAGGAACCAGGGTTGGAACGTTTCCAGGATTTTCTGCCAGGCCCTAAGGTGGGAGGCGACCCCACCTCCGCCCCCGCACCCGCCCTCGCACACGCCCCTTGCAAGGCGACGTTCGAGCAACCGGCTGCTGGGGGCGTCTTCGGCAAGCGCGGCGGCGGCGGCGGCGGCGGCGGTGGCGGTGGGCTCGGCGCGTCCCTCGGGTTACCAGCAGGGCCTTACACTCGTTGTTCCCTTTCCTGCTCAACTTACTAGGCTGTTTATCCCTCGAAGGTGCGTTAGTTTAGATGAACATGGAACGATTGTAGGGCCATGGTTACAGGCTGCCGCCCCCCCGCGCGTCGGGCGCCTGTCCGCGTTCCCCTTGGCGGGGTACGCCCAATAGACCCCGCGCCACACCGCCTTCGCTTGAGATCACGTCTTTTTCTCTGCTCTTGCAGAGAGACCTTCACGGGTGGTTGTTGCTTGCTCTCGCACTAAGGTACATGTGAACGGTAGGCTTGGGGACACCCCTATGACCCCCATATGCCACTTCTATGCCAACATAGTGACACCCATATGCCTCCCGTGCCACCCGAATGCGTTGCAGGGTGGGCGACGATCTGAACCTGGACGACGAGTTCGCGCTCGACGACGACAGCGATGGACCCGTTAGCCCCCCTGCGAACCCCCGCGATGGCAGGAGGAATATATAGAACAAGTTCTTGACCGACGTTGAATCGCCATCTCCTCCTCCACCCGTCTGTATGAGCATGCACACTGCAGGTAAGTCATGCCCCGATCTCTGTTCGACTGCATGTGCTCGAAGGCCCTCCTGCCTGGCGACCACGGCGGTCCCGGCGGCAGGCGTCCAAGCTTCGACGACGTCCCGCCCTCGCCGATGGCTGTCTTCGCCCTCGTCGTCCCGAGCGTCCTCGTCACGCCCCCGCCGCCCCGTGCCCTAACCGCATCACCCCAACCGCCCCAACTCCCCCAACTGCCCCAACTGCCCCAACAGCCCCAACCGCCGATTGAAGCCTCCGAGGCAGAGGGGGCATTGAGAACGCCGCTTGAGGCACTCAACCGACATGGAACATCCTCATCTACTACCCGCTACCCGTAGCAATGTTCCCTGCTCCAGCGATCATAGCGAGCCGGTCTACCGGTGTACCTGCCACCCGTAGCTGAGCGTATACGCTTGCCTCATCCTCCATCCATGCCGTCACCTGTCATACGCTGCAAGTGTGATCGAGGCCTTTTCCTCGTTCCCGTGGTCCCTCAACCCCAACTGAACCAACCTCAATGAGCACAGTGTTGTACCAGTGTACCCTGGCGTAAGGGTGGTGTGGATCGCAAGGAATTCACTGTGAGCGAGTAGGGCCTGCCAGATCTTGCCAGATACTGCTCGCCACACCATTGGCACGCAATTTAAATTCACGTCTCTAGAGTTCAGATGCATACTATAAAGTGGCGAACAATATCTGCCAGGCCCTATGAGTGGGATGCGGCCCGGGCAGCACATCCGCGCACGGGTCCGCGCGCTGGGGTGGGGCCTTCTGGCAGATATCGCCCTCCACGTGATCGACATGCCTTGTGAACCGTCGTGTGGTGCATTGGATTGCAAGCCATGACACGGCGAGCTGTTTCTGCCAGGCAATTCACGGGGGAGCGCCGCCGGAAGTGCCGCTGCCATCGACACCCCGGCGGTAGGGCCTGGTAAGTAAATGGCAATGGAAATAAATAAGTAATGAATCGACGCGGAGGCTGAACGCCTCGCGTGACGTACAGCTAGCTGCTGGGATTCAATCCAGGTAGATATTGATCGCCACGTCTTCGACACGCATTTTGGCCACTCGTTTCTTGCGTTGAACTGCATTATGTGACGTGGCGAGCGGTATCTACCATGTCAGGCTCTATCCGTGGGCGATGCAGACCACGCCGCCGTCGCCACCGCTCCAGTCCACATCAGACATGGAGCAGCTCAACGTGGTAATTGCGGTGATGGTGTTCTTCATGTTGTGGTTCGTTTACCTGGTGTTTTATCGGTGGGCGTAGATGTTATCGGGCACAGATTGAATGTTGAGTGATTGAGAACTACATACAGATAGCGAAGCTATGCGAAACCGGAAGACGAGCATTATAGGATACACACAGTGAAAGACGCCGAGTTATGAATTCAGAATAATAGAGCGGTTGAGGCGATTCCGTCACCGTAATGATTTAGGGTGTTTCAACACCTTCTTCAGCCTTAATCAGCACGCGCGCCCGGTGCCGTGGAGCGTGGTACGAACACGCAACGTCTGAATGTAGCGGCGCAAGATGAAACTGAAATCACATGCCTCAAGCAGTTCATAATATTACAGTTTCAAGCACCTAGAGCGTTCCATGTGGTTTAGATATGGGTTGCATCGGTTCATCTTGCACCGCCATAGCTGGATGGCCGCAGCGCCCGGAAGGAGCACCAGCTAGAAAGTCACACTCGCCACATCAAAGGGTGCCGCTTCATTCGAAGAGTGAGGGTCTCAAACGATACTGAGTTATGTGGCGTGCATACTGTCCATTCCCTTACGCTGGTGTAAGGCGGGCCTAACGGGTCAGACGGACATGTACAGGTTGCCGACAGCTCAAGAGCATTTTGACCCAAAAGTCTGGGAGGCTGCAACGCCCCCCACTCCAACGCGCGCGCTCGCCACCCTCCCCGGAGCAACGCACGCACGAGCTGTGGTCATCATCATGGCGAGGATCTCCTCCTCAAGCGCCGAAGACTTGCCCCTCTGGTTGCCGCCCGAGCCGCCCGCGGCGGAGGGCCACGGGGGCGGTAGCGCCAACAACGAGAACCCTATCTCGCCGCTGGTCGACCTGCTCGTGAGGTTCCCCGACTTCTTCAAGCAGAACGTGCTAGTGCACCTCGGACCCCATCGACTGCACCTTCCTCGCGCAGGCGGGGGGCGCGTGCCGGGCGGCGGTGGCTGCCTCCGACCTGCCGCGCGCGGGGACGAGACGGGGGGTGCTGGGGAGGACAGTGTGGGTGGTGACGCACCGGCTCAAGGACTTCATCGTGACCGTCGAGCGGCTGGCATGGGCAAAGGCGAGCGGCTGCCCGTAGGTTGCGCATACGTGTGAGCTCATCGCTCAGGCCGGGCACCTGGAGGTGTTGCAGTGGGCGCGGGAGCATGCCTGTCCGTGGGACTCGGATACGTGTCACGCCGCCGCATTTCACGGGCACGTGGAGGTGTTGCGGTGGGCGTGGACGCACGGCTGCCCAGTAGGGTGGGTTCATGTCGGTTACTGCGCCGCCCAGGGCGGGCACTTGGAGGTGTTGCAGGTGGCCCGAGAGCTCGGCTGCGAGTGGAACGAGAATACGTCTTACTGCGATGCTGCGGTGGGCCGTGGAGCACGGCTGCCCGTGGAACAAGGTGCTGTGTGCGATTGCTTCAGATGGGAACCCCGAGATGCTAGCATGGGTGCAGGCGCAACCATAAGAGGACAATTGCCGCACGGCAAAATTGCACCATATACCGGCGCGACGACATCAGTTGGCATGTTGGAGAGAAGCACAGGTCGGGCACCAGGCAGTACAACGTGGGCTCGGGAGCATGCGTGCCCGCGTCGAATTACTCACTAGCGCACAGGCCAAGCAACGCAGTGCACCACACCACCTGTTTTGGCTACGAATGTTTTCTCAGCATCCCCCGATGTACTGTACCGCTCAGACCTGTTTTGTCTTGAGTCATACACATACCTCATCCAGTAATGAACCCGCACCCGCACACGCAATCGCACCCCCCATCATGTTCTGTGCGGCCCCTCATCATCCGCGTCCGCTCTGAACTCCAATGTCGGCGTCGCACAAATCTGGGATGCGCTTGGGTAAATATGCTGATATGGGTTCGCTCATTACATCGATTATTTGTGCCCTGCATGGGCAACTGATAAGGGTGTGAGGTGCTCTGCGCCGGATCAAACCGGCGCGGTGGTGGTCGTGGCCGCGCGTGTGGGATACGACGACTGCGGTTAGCGGCGACGGCGGCGACGGCTGTACGGGTCTAATGTGGTTTGTAAGTGCGGTCAGAAGCCATCGGCATGGGGGCCTTGGCTTACCAAGTCCGAGGGAAAA
>Ga0307489_10003071_pt1 | contig 11117 bp, 19 predicted proteins | sample SB12metaG_FD_202247 | JGI IMG/M metagenome (GOLD analysis project Ga0307489, IMG submission 202247) | Sea-ice brine microbial communities from Beaufort Sea near Barrow, Alaska, United States - SB 1.2 | ecosystem: Environmental > Aquatic > Marine > Coastal | place: USA: Alaska | collected...
ATAATCTTACCTAACCTTGTAAGCGGTTTGAAGTTGGCGAAGCTTGCAATGGTTTCCTTAAATACGACAATGCTTGCAAACCCGTTTGGCGTGGTTGCTTTGGCGATTGGTTTAGTTGTCGGTGGATTGATTGCGCTTAATTCTGCTGCAACGGATGGAGCAAGTAAGACCGACCAACTGAAAGAAAGTTTGGGAGGTTTGACGCTTGACGAACAAGCCAACCAAATTGCAGGAGCGACGGCAGCGCAGAAGGCATTTGTTGAACAAATCGAAGCGGAGAAAAAAGCGATTGAAGAACTTGCGCCGTACAAGCGAAGCACCAACAGCGCTGCCGGCAGAGACTTAAAGCGATTAACCGCACAACTTGCGGAAGCAAACAAGGAACTGGCGGCAATGCAAGCGCTTGAAACAGGCGTGGCGTTGAAGCTTGAAAGCGTTAAAGAGTCAGCCGACGAAGCAGCAGGCGACGAAACAAGCGGCGTGAAAGGTTTGGAAACAAACTTAAAGGCATTATCGCCAGCTGGTGAAACCTTGGGCATGCTTATTAACCGACTAGAAGAAACTAATGTTGCAGCAACAAAGGCAGCAGACCCAAAAGCGTTAGGCAGTTTAATCAATATGTTGGAAGAAACGCAGGTTGCCGCCTTTAATGCCGGCGAAGGGTTAGCAGGAACGACGGCGGAAACAATGACGCTTTTCGATTCCCTTGTTAGCGTGGCCGACGTTATTGGTGCTGCATTTGGTAGCGCATTTGCTTCAATTGTAACAGGCGCGCAAAGCGCAAAAGCTGCCATCGTTGAAATGTCAAAGACGATAATTATGGCCGCGCTTGCTGCATCACAAGCGACGATAATTCAAGCAATGATTGACAGCGGAAAATTTACAGGGCCAGCAGCGCCGTTTGTTATTCCGGCTTTAATTGCCGGCGGTATTGCAATGGTCGGCACGTTGTTTTCCGCAATACCAGCGTTCGCGGATGGTGGAATTGTAAGCGGGCCGACCATGGGCCTTGTGGGTGAGTATCCAGGAGCAAAGACCAACCCGGAAGTAATTGCGCCGCTTGATAAATTGCGCTCCATGTTAGGAGGGCAAAGCGTAGTTGTTACCGGTAAGATTTCCGGGCGTGACATCTTGTTAACGAGCGAACGAAATGCAATAGACCGAAACCGAGTAAGAGGCTTCTAAAAATGGCAGACCCAATCAGATTATTTGCAGAGTTCAAGGACGACCTTGGAAATGATTACAGGCTGAACATCCACCAAGCCGGTTGGCAGGTAACGCCGTTTGAATTCAACCTAGGCGCGGACGGTTTTACGTTGAGGTATACCGGCGACAATGAAAACCGGATGCAGGCCGTAATCGGCAGCGAAGTGACGTTTACGCTAGTTGAAAACGACGCACAGCACAGCCTTTTTATAACTGCTTTGGCAACATCGCAGGACTCTGAATTTACGTTATCAATTTACAAAGACCCTGACAACACCAATACTTTGTTTTGGACGGGCGTGATTTTATCGGAACAAATTGAACTTGTGGATGAAGCGTATCCTATCATGAACACCTTTACCGCAGTGGATGAATTGGGAAACCTCAAAAACATTCTGTACAATAACAATGGAGTCAAGTACACCGGGCGCGACAACATAGCTGTTCACATTACAAAAGCAATTTTGAAAACGCGTGCGCTTCACATATACGACAGCACGGATTTTATTATTCAGTACTCAAACAACTTTTTCCCCACTACGGATTTTGCAAGCACGAACGCATTGATTGAATCGCGCGTCGACCATTCGGCATTTTACAACGTCGATTCCGATGGTGTAATTCAGTTTTTTGACACGTTTACAGTCCTTGAAAACCTATGCACCACGTTCAATAGTCGTTTATTTTACGCCAATGGAATTTTCAATTTCATTCCAATAGGGGCAGCAATAGACGATTCAGATTTAACACTTTGGAAGATTACAAAAAGCGCAGTTGTAAGCGCAACGTCATACGCAGTAAACGCGCAGAAAGATAATGGGACAGATTTTATAAAACTTGCAGGCGGTTCTTCAACATTTCTGCCGCCTTTGCAAAAGGTCAAACGCACGTGGATAATCAATGCAAATTTGCCGCTGTTTACTGGCATACAATATTTGAACCCAAATACAACACAAGACCAAATTGGCGACACCATAACCGACCAAGAACTAGTATACAGCAGCAGCTCAGAATTGCGGTTGCAATTACAATACCAGCACACGTATCCCGGTGGAAGTAGTGCGTTTATAAACCAAAATATTCCAGCGAGAATTGTTTTGCGTTTTGTAATTAAATGCGGCTCGCTTTATTACAAGAACGCGATAAGCTTTGGCCCGGGTTCACAATGGATTGGCGATTATGAGGAAAATTACACAGCGCAAGTAATGTCTTTTACTGATGGTGCATGGAGTGCAGGCGAAGAATACTATTATTTGCCGGTGACTGTGAACAATTCGTGGATGGATAGAAACACAGGATATATTTATCAGGAGGGCACAACATGGAATACGCAAGTATTAGATGTACTTCCAAATGGAAACCCTTTAGTTCTTGACCTGCCGGCGTTGCCATCGCAGCAGGTTGGCATTGAATTCACAGCGCTGGTCGTTGCATTTAACCATGAAGGTGTAATAATAACAGACGTTATAGATTCAACGGCTTTCGGTAAATTAAACGTGGCAATGTTCGCAATGACAGGCAACGCAACAAACGGCGATGAATTAGTTTACAACGCTAACACGGGCAACAATGGCCGCGAAATATATGAACAAATGGATGTTCAGATTGGAAGCATTCAATACGACACGCAAAGGAATATAACGGATTATTTTACACCCGGTGAGCCAATTAACGAATGGGGCAGCTTGTTATATCCGACGGCAGACCTTCCAATACATTCTTTGGGCTTAAAGGAAATACTGGCAGGTCAAAACGATAGCACACCTGTTAAACGTGGGGGTTATATCAATAATTTCTTAACGCCGTTTGACATTTTACTTTTTGATGGTGACAGGTATTTGCCTTTTGAAACTTCCTTCATTGCAAGAAGCGTTGAAGGTGAATTTGAAGCTTTCGAACTTTTGCAAGACACCGGAAATATTGTAGCTCCCGAACCCGAAATTATAGATACGCACAACCCCCAAGACGAAGGCGAACCCGTTTACGATTTTCGAAACATTGTCGCGGCTGATAGTGGAGCAGTTGCCCCAAACATTTTACAAAGGATGGTGCAGCAACCTGTTACCGCGATTGAAAACAGAAACGCAGCGGTTTACAACGTAACGGATACGGATTATATGATGTTCAACACTTGGGCGGGGGCAAATGGTTCTTCACTTATTTATTTACCTACTGTAACAGGCAACGAAGGCCGCACCATGCAATTTCATAGCGACTCGACTATCAGCGCGAACACATACACACAATTGAGGCCGTTCGCAACAGATACCGGCGTGACCATCGACGGCGCAGCATCTTACGACTTTGACAGGGCTTACGACGGCATTACTATATTGTGCCACGGAGGGCAATGGTATATTATACAGAAAAAAGAGAAGTGATGGATTGGCAAATATGGGCGGCACTTTTGCCGGTAATTGCGGGAATTGTGGGCGTTTGGGTTAACCTCAATAGCACGGTGGCCCGTTTAAAAAGCAGGGTTATGCAGTTAGAAATAACACAGGACGAATTCAAGCAGATTGCAAAAGAGTTACTTATCAGCATCCACAAGATTGAAATCATGTTGGCCAAAATGGAGAAAGAGTAATGGCCTGGCTCATTCTCATAACCGTGGGCGCGAACATCATATACAAGGCGCATCACTATGGCCGCGCGGATGTCGCAGATTTACTTATTGGAATAATGGCTACCTTTATAATCTATGAAGCACTTTAATTACAGCGAATTCGATTGTAAGTGTAGAACGTGCAAAAAGCACCACTTGACCAAGGGTGAAAACGAGATGGACGACGATTTTTTGCAGATGCTCGACCATGCGCGGGAACTGTCCGGGATTCCATTTGTAGTGAACAGCGGACTACGTTGTGAGGCAAACAACAAAAGTGCAGGAGGGAAAAAGAACAGCGCGCATTTGACGGGTTGCGCGGCGGACATCCATTGCACCGACTCCCGGTCACGGTGCTACATCATTGGAGCGCTTTTAGAGGCCGGAATAAATCGCATAGGCGTTTCGCCGACCTTCATCCACGCTGATAACAGTTACGACGCTGAACACAGCGAGGATGTGATATGGCTTTATAACTGATGCAACACCGGCCACGCGTTACACCACAACAATTAAAGGCCCTTGAAAGCCTGCGCCGTAAAGAGCGCCGAATTTTAGTAATAGGTGATTTGCATTGCCCCTTCGAAAAGAAAGGTTATTTTGAATTTTGCTTAGAGACTTACGACCGTTTCAACTGCAATCAAGTGGTCTATATCGGTGACCTCGTCGACTCGCATGCAACCAGCAGGCATGAGACCGACCCGGACGGGATGAGCGCAAAAACGGAATTGGAAAGGGCAATTGAAGACCTGCAAAAATGGAGTGAAGCGTTTCCGGTTGCGACGGTTATTGTTGGCAATCATGATAGGGTGGTAATGCGGCGCGCGTTTAGTTCTTCCATTCCGAGCATGTGGATTAAGTCGTTTAACGAAGTGCTGGGCACGTCATGGGATTGGACAGAGCGCGCAGAGTTTGACGGCGTTCAGTACGTGCATGGTGAAGGCGGCACCGCACGCACGAAGGCAAAGAACGACATGCAAAGCACGGTTCAGGGCCATATACATACGCAGGCTTATGTCGAGCATTTTTGCGGCAACAGGAATCGCATTTGGGCTATGCAAGTGGGGTGCGGACTCGACCGAGACACCTACGCAGCAGCCTACGCAAAGCACTACAAAAAACAGGCGATTGGATGCGGCGTTGTCATAGGCGGTCACACGGCTATCAACTGTTTAATGCCGCTTTAATACCTTGCACCCAAATATTGAACCATGGGTGAACTTATTCAAATGTACTGGGCTGAAATTTTGTTGGGGGTTATGGCCTTTGCAAAAATTATCGTGAATCTCACGCCAACCAATGTCGATAACAAGGTGTTCGGATGGATTGACGTGCTAATCAACGCCATTGTGAGCGACCGCAGAAAAAAGCGCAAGGCATCCAAAGAAGAGGCCAAAAAATAGTATCTTAGACCTTTCATGATAGGCGGCATTCCTTCCGCTTGACTTGTTTGTTTCTTGTTTAAGCGGCTCCCAAACGTGGGGGCCGTTTTTTTTGTGCCCTAAAACGTCAGTAAACACAGGGAAAGAGAAAAAACTTTCATTTTTATCTACGAAAATACTTGCGTAACGAAATAAGTTGCGTATATTTGTGATAACAAAACGAACAAACACACAGCAATCATGGCAAACTTAGACAACAGCAACACATTGAATTGGAATAAAACGCGAATGGTTGACAGTTTTATGGAAAGCGCAAGCACTAGTGAAATGTATTTTCACGTCAGTAAATCCGGAGCGAGTTGGTATGTTCTATATAGATTCACTACAAAAATTTTAGACGGCGCGCAATGTCGATACAACACAAAAAAAGAGGCAAAAGAAGCAGCCGAAGAAATGGCGTTAAATATTCAGAATTCTTGGCTTTGGAAAAACGCCAAATGCATTTAAACATAAAGCAACCTAACAAAAGCGGCATGGAAACATTTGTAATTGAACTCGGCAACAACACGGAACTGGATGTTGCTTTTGAATACGACCCCGGTGTTGACGGGAGTTATGATGAACCGCCAAGCAATCCAATCATTACAATCATGAGCGTTTTTTTGTGTCAGCACGATGGTGAACGTGAGAACATGATTCAGCTTTACGCAATTGACGACACGCTTTTCCCGGTTGACTACGGAATGATTGAAAACATGATACAGAAACACATAGAGCAATGAGAAAAAACAGATACATCTGCGTGCAGTCGTCGGTTAACCCGAATCCAGCACCCAATTTCAACGCGTTTGCTGACAACCTGCGCGATAACTTAGAGTTTGACAAACTGATACAACAGCTAAAGCATAGCATAACAGAAGCACGCACAAAATGAGCAACAACAACGCACTTAAAGCGCTTTCGACCAAATACGAGATGCGCCCCGACCACTTCCACAAAGACCCACGCGGTTTTGTGATTATGACCCGTCAAGGTGTTGAATACCTACAAGCTAAAATAAAGGCCGTGGTGACCTTCGAACCAGTCTTTGAATGGTGTAGACCCGATGAAGGGCGATACTGCGTTAAAGCATACGCAAAATGCGAAATTGGGCAGGTTGAGACCTTTGGCGAAGTAAGCAAAGCAAATAACCGAAACGCGTACCCGATTGCAATGGCTGAAAAGCGCGCTCTTTCCCGTGCTGTTTTGAAACTTGCTGGCTTCTATGAAGTAGGGGTATACGGCGAAGACGAAATATCGGAATGAACCTAGACGAATTTTTTAACGAAGCGCAGGAAGACCAAGAAGCGCACGACGAAAATTTGCGTGACTTCGCTTTGTTAATGCTGCGCAATTCCTCGATGCGTGACGATGACGACGGACTAGAAGAAGAACTGATATGGGGCGAAATCAGCCCGCAAAGATGGCGCGAAATATTTGAACGCTTGAAATTAAACCAATTGCGCGTGATAGACTTGCCGAATTGGTCACAGACAGAATTTAATAAATCATATAAGAAAAATGGAATTGATAATTGAAGGCGTTATTAAGCGGGTTAACGCTCCGCAGGAATTTCCAAGCGGTTTCCGCAAGTGTGAAATCCACATAGAAACAACCGGCGACCAGTACCCGGAAACGTTAGCAGTTGAATTTCTCAAAGACGATGTGGATGAAGCGATACAGCTTGCGCCCGGTCAGAAAGTGAAAATGCGATGCAACGTAAAGGGCCGCGAATGGAGACGCGAAGACACCGACCCGTTCAAAGTGTTTATGTCGCTTTCAATGTGGAAGTACGAGGTAATTAACGAAAGCATAAAGGAAAAGGTAATGGCAAAGGCCGCAGCCAACCCAGCAGCGAAGGACGATGGAATGCCATTCTAAAAACATACTGCAATGAACCTGAAAGAATTTATACAGACGCATTGGGCGAACTATGACCAATGCGCTTTTGACTTAGGCGTTTCGCACCGGACCATCGTTAACTACGTCCACACGAATCCGACAGGCATCTTGAAGCACACGGCGGCAGTTGTTCAAAAGGATAACGTAGAGCCGCTGACGTTATTCGATGCGGTTGCAATTAGCATTGAGCAGATGAATGAAAATTTACATGAGCAAAAATTAAAATGATTCAATTTCATAACGGCTTTGAATACGATTTGAAAGTAGGTCAAGACGGTGAAAGTGAATTCAGCAACTTGTTACGCAAAGACCGACCGACTTACACCGTGGAATGTAAGCGCGATATGAAAGTGCATAAAAGTGGTAATTTGTTCATTGAAGTAGAAAGCCGAGGCAAAGCAAGCGGCATAGAACACACGAAAGCGGATTATTGGGCTTTCATGACGCACGATAAAAAAGTGAATATTGTGGTCGACCGTGAGACGCTGCAAAAGGTTTTGGAGGCGCACGAAGGCGACAAAGTCAAAGGCGGCGATGATATGACTAGCAAAGGTTATTTAATATCAGCGCGGCAGCTTGTGCGCTCAATACTTCACTTCGTTGAAGCGTAAAGGCATATACGTGCCGCTGGAGATTTGGAATCTTAGCGAGTTGCACCCAAACGAACGGGTGTTGCTTGCTGAGGTTGCCAGCTTCGAAGACAAAGGCCGGCCATGCTTTGCGAGCAATGACCATTTCGCCGAGTTGCTAAACGTATCAAACGACACGGCACGCGGTTACATTTCCAAACTTGTAAACGCCGGTTTTTTGGTCAGAGAAGGCGACAGATACAACCGGCGACTGCGTAGAATAGCGCAAACGAGCGCGCAGATTAGCGCAGACGAACGCGTGAATCCACGCAAACGAGCGCGTAAATCCACGCAAACGAGCGCGCTAAATTCCCCTAATACTAATACAGTACTAATTCATAATACTGATACACTTACTAAAGGGGCGAAAACGCCCGTTCTTGTTTTGCCTTTCGACACCGAGAAATTTGCAGCCGCTTGGAAGGAATGGATTGACTACAAAAAGGCCGCGCACAAATTCAGTTACAAAACGCCCCAAAGCGAACAACGGGCACTAATCACACTAGCAAATGCTTACGAAGAAGAAACAAACGCAATTGAGCGAATTCACCAAGGAATTACAAACGGCTGGAAAGGCTTGGTATTTGACTCATCCAAGGATAGGAGAACTCACGCACCAAGAGCGAGAAACATTGAAACAAGCGAAAACCGCGACAAGCTTAGAGAACTTGCGGAAACAGGACGTATCGACGTTGACCGTGCAAGGATGTTTTGAAGGCACGAACGTACAAACCGCTATGCGCATCCATCCGGAAGCAACACGGGCGGCCATGATTGCAATGCTGGTCAATTGTTGCAAGTTTATTGACGCAAATAAGACAATGAGCCGAGCAGAAGAGTTCGAGATGACCTTAAATGAACTTTTAAAGGGCTATCCTTGCTTTACGATTGAAGATTGGAGGCTATGTACCTACAACATGGCGAAAGAGGCTTACGGGCCTTATTACGAGCGTTTGAAGTTGGCGCAATTTGTTGAGTGCTTTCGCAAGTACGAACAGCAGCGTGCGCCCATAGTGGACACTATACGAGAAAACGAACGCAAAGACGCGGAACGCGCACAGGCTGAAGCCATGCGATACATTCAACCCGAATACGCAACATCCAAAGAACCTACAGTGCGCGACCGAGTTGACGCGGTTAATTGGTTCAAAGGCGAAAACCGCCTAACCTACACCGAGCGACAGGAGATGGACGAACGACAAAAGCAAAGCAAATGAAGACAGTTAACAGCGTTTCAGGAGGCCAAACAAGCGCCTACCTTATGAAACATTATCCAGCGGACTACAACATTTTCGCGCTGGTTAAAATACAAGACCCAGCAGCAGCACCGAAAGACCCATGGATAAAGAAATATGCAGAGTCAAAAATGAACTGCGAGTTCATTGCAACTTTAGAGGATGATGATATTTTTTACACGCTTTCAGACATGGAGCAGTTCACCGGCCAAGAAATAACATGGGTGGAGAATCCAACCTTTGATGAAGTAATGAAAAAAAACGGGCTTTTACCTTCTCCTTTACGCCGATTTTGCACGGCTGAAATGAAGGTGAAACCAATTGCCAAATGGGTTGTTGACAACATCGGCGAACCGGTAGAAATGCGTTTGGGATTTAGAGGTGGCGAAATGCGCCGCATGGAAAAAGCAATGGCCGCACATGATGAATGTGGTTTTAGAACGGAAAAGCTACCGGTGGGAAAACACAAGAACGGCAACACAAGATGGCAGACGTTTACATACGCGAAAAACACATTTCCCTTAATTGAAGCGAACGTTTATAAAGACACGATACAAGAATACTGGAAGGATAAGCCGGTGAGATTTGCAGAGCGCAACAATTGCGTCGGGTGCTTTCACAGGAATCCGATTTTGTTGAATCTTATGAGTAAGAAATTTCCAGAGAAATACGCATGGATGGAACGACATGAAGAAGAAGGACGCAAAAAAGTAGCTAAGAATGGAAAAGTTTTAAACTGGAACACTTATCGCCGTGATGGAACTTATGAGGATTTTAGAAACCACAAAACACAATTAACGATGGACGATTTAGACGGGTTTACGGATTGTGATTCAGGATATTGCGGCTTATGAACAACCTTGAAAGATTTTGGCTTGACCTTATCGACACCCGAAAGCATACCATCCGGGAAGTATATGGAGCAGAAGCCGCAGAGCGATACCACCCGCACAGCATCGAAAAGGAGTATTTCCTACAGCATGGCGGACAGTTTACAGCGCATCCATATGTGACCAAACACACCAAAGATTTCTTTGATATGTGTGACATCAAATACGAGGTGCAGAAAGCCAACCATGAGCGTGTACTACAACAACGCTGGGCTAACGTGCAGGAGATGCCAGAGTACAAACGAAGCGTGCGCGAACGCAAGGAACTTACAGAACAGATAGAGCGCGCTATCTTAGCAGGCAATGGCAAAGAAGAAACCACTAACGGCGTACACGCACGCCCAAATGAAAAAGAAGGTTGATGATGTATTTAGCAAATATATCCGGTACAAAGCAGCCGACGCAGATGGTTACGCGGATTGCTTCACCTGCGGCCAGTCGCTGCACGTCACCCAACTCCAATGTGGCCATTTCGCATCGAGAAGGTTTACGGCCACTAGGTACGAGCCTAACAATGTCGCACAGCAATGCGTTGCCTGCAATATTTTCAGAAGTGGAGAACAATGGATTTTTGGCCGCAATATTGACCTGCAAAAGCCCGGCAGAGCTGCGGACATTATGCAACAAGCGCAGCAAGGTAGAAGCTACAAGATTGGCGAACTACGAGACCTATACAACCATTATCGGCAGGAGTCCGAAAGGCACGCACAAGGAAAGAAAGTCACCGCTGACAGCAAAGCAACGTGAGCAGTACGATGCGCTAAGGGCTGAACGTTACGAACTGATGACAGAGTTAGGCGCCAAGACGATGACCATGAAGACCGGACGTTATCAGCGATTCAGATACATCAACATCCAATTGCATCAACTCACTAAGCATCACGGCTATTCGTATCGTTAGTCATGGCATACATTCCAAAGGGTTCAAGGCGCTCACCATGGCTACGGCCCAAGGTTGACCACGAACGAAAGGACGGACAGGATAAGCGCTACTGGTCGCACAAGTGGAAGAAGGCGCGGCGTGCATTCCTTAGCATGCATCCAACATGCAACGAGTGCGGACACTTCGCCAACACAGTCGACCACGTCGAGCCGGTGAGGCTAGGCACGCACGATTTCTATGACGCAACTAACTGGCAGGCACTATGCACGCATTGCCACGCGGTTAAGAGTGGGCGTGAACGCTGGGGGTAGGGGTTGCGGAAAATAAAGTGCAAAGGCTTCACCAT
>Ga0307489_10003072_pt1 | contig 11113 bp, 16 predicted proteins | sample SB12metaG_FD_202247 | JGI IMG/M metagenome (GOLD analysis project Ga0307489, IMG submission 202247) | Sea-ice brine microbial communities from Beaufort Sea near Barrow, Alaska, United States - SB 1.2 | ecosystem: Environmental > Aquatic > Marine > Coastal | place: USA: Alaska | collected...
GCTTAAGTTGAGCCGAAAAGTGGGCGAGTGTAAGCCCCTGCTCGCCGGCGCACTCACCCAAGACATCTTCCACCTTGGACATGAGCCTGGCTGGTTCTTCGATAAGTGGTACGCCACTGGCTCCACAGACGGCAGGGTCGTACAGGGATAAGTTAGGTCCGAGCACCCCACGGGGCCCGGTAAAGTGACCACAGAATTTACATGTTAACAGACTGTAAAAGTACTTTAGGGTTTAGGGTCCAGGTCTTAGGGTTGTAATTTCACGAGACGACCCCCCGAAAAACCCCCGTAATACCCCCCCTAAATACGAAGTATACCCCTTTTAACTGGTAAATTCTGGGGTCACTTTACCGGCCTTTGCTCGGACCTATAAGTGCTTCCACATGTTATTCTTAACGTTATGTAGTGCCATACGTTGAAGACCTGCTCCCCACGTTATATCCATGATGGTACGTAGTGCTGCGCGTGGGATATTTACTGCCATATTGTCCGTGACGTTAATCATTGTCGTATATGGGATAAATGCTTGCAGACGTGTAGGATCGACCCTGCACAGCGGCAGCGGGGGCGGCGGCGGCGGCGGCGGGGGCGGCGGCAGCGGCGGCGGCGGTGGCGGCGGGGGCGGGAAGGAGGCTGTGGCAGGGGCTTAAACTTGTTCACTTTTCAGCTCAACTTAAGCGCTTTCTATGGGATAGGGGTTGCATGTAGGGGTTGTTCAGGGGGTGTGCAGGAGGTGTCAGGGGGTACTAGGGGGTGTTCACGGTGTATTGTGTGTCAGAAACGGCTCAAGTTGAGCTGAAAAGTGGACGAGTGTAAGCCCCTAGGCTGTGGCGCTCCGCAGCGGCTTCGAGTTTGCGCTGCCGCTGGCGGGGTTCGACAGCGGCGAGGACCGGCGGGGCCAGCAGGATGCCAAGTACCGCGCGTGGGCGCACCAGTTCTCGGCCATGCTGGGTGAGGGCGAGAGGCGGCATGGCCTGCGGCAGGGGCTTACACTCGTCCACTTTTCAGCTCAACGTAAGCGCTTTCTGTGGGTAGGGGGTGCGTATAGGGGTTGTTTAGGGGATGCGCAAGAGGTGTCAGGGGATATCAGGGGGTGTTAAGGGGGTATTTGTATCGGAAACGGCTTAGGCTGAGCTGAAAAGTGGACGAGTGTAAGCCCCTGGCCTGAGGGTGTTACATGCGGGCGGGGGTATCAGTGAAGACGAAGCCACGGTGCTGGTCCTGGGTGAGGCCTCGGTTTAGGAAACCCTGAACCCTGAACCCTAAACCCTGGGACGAAGCCACGGTGCTGGTCCTGGGTGAGGCCTCGGTTCAGGGAACCCTGAACCCTGAACCCTAAACATCAAACCCTAAACCCTGGGACGAAGCCACGGTGCTGGTCCTGGGTGAGGCCTCGGTTCAGGGAACCCTGAACCCTAAACATCAAACCCTAAACCCTGGGACGAAGCCACGGTGCTGGTCCTGGGTGAGGCCTCGGTTCAGGGAACCCTGAACCCTAAACATCAAACCCTAAACCCTGGGACGAAGCCACGGTGCTAGTCCTGGGTGATGCCTCGGCCTGGGTCTTGAACTGTGCCGGCAGCCAGCCCGCTTTTGCCTCGCTGATCTTGAATGCACAATCACATTCACACGCAGAACACTGTTTAATAACACATACCAGGCAGTGGCTTTGTAAAATGGTGGACTCGACCATGTTGACGTGGACGGGATGATACCGGGGCCCGGTGGCGGGGAGTACACTGGTACACTACTGTAAGAGCAAGCAGTCTGCCTGTTTTTTTATGCAGCGGGCCTTATATTCGGGCGATCTGAAGTTTGCGGGCACCGCGTTTGTGCTGGTGTTCGTGTGCATGCTGGGTTACACCCGCAGTCTGTGGACCACGGTGAACGGGCTGCTGGGGATTGTGCTCTCGTTTCCCACGGCGTTCCTGTTCTTCCGGCTGGTGTCGGCAGGGGCTTACACTGGTCCACTTATCAGCTCAACTTGAGCCGTGTCTGACACAAGAAAACACCCTACACACCCTAATCGACCCCTAATACCCCCTTAACGCGGGCTACACAACCCCTACGCGCACCCCCTATCCCATAAAAAGCGCTCAAGTTGAGCTGAAAAGTGTACGGGTGTAAGCCCCTGGGTGTCGGCATCGCCGTTCGTGTCGTTCCTCAACATGCTGGTCCCGTTTGTGCTGCTGGGGATCGGGCAGGGGTTCGCTGAGAACTATTTTTGTCGCCCCTAAACTAGCCTACTAAGCACTAGCCCCAAAACTAGCTTCAGCTAGCCTTGTTTAAACCCCTTATCTTACTAAGCCACTGTAGTCCCCAATACTATCCCACTAACCCACTAACCACCAGCCTCTAAACTAGCTTAAACTATCCTTGTATAACGCCCCCCATCGCAAGCACTAGCTTAGTTCGTCATGCATACTAAGAACAAGTACTCGACCGACGTTGAATCTCCTCATCCTTCACCACGCGTCTGTATGGACATTCGCCCTGAATGTACCCTGAGGTAGTTCATGCTCCGATCTCGATCGAGTGCTTGTTGTGAATGACCCTGCTGTCGGGTGCGATGACGCGATGGTGGTGTGCGACGCCTTTACGGCGGCGCAGGTCGACGCTGCGGCGGCGGCGGAGGCGGCGGCGGCGGCGGCGGCGGAGGCGGCGGCGGCGGCGGCGGCGGCGGAGGCGGCGGAGGCAGAAGCGGAGGCGGAGGCACTACCCTCATACAGCCACGTGTCCACGAATGTGTACAGACGACTTCCTCCCGAGGACATCTTCACCGCGCGCTACGCCTCAGCGGCAAGGGCTCACACTCGTCCACTTGTCAGCTCAACCTCGGCCGTTTTGGTCACACCTCCCGGTGTCCCCCTGTCTAATAGACTGGGGGGAAATCATGCAGCCAAAGTATCCCACAAAATTTGCTTACATTGAGGCGAAAAGTGGACGAGTGTAAGCCCCTGCTCAGCGGCGAAGGCCATGCTCGCGACTTCTCTCACAACAGCAATCGCATTCGGGAGCAACCTTGCGAGTTTCATACCCCCCGTACGCGCCCTGGTAGGGCGGTGCAGGTTGATCCTATCAAACCCACGCTGGAAGCGCCTGGAATTAAGCTCAAAACACTGAATCGTGGCAAACCGCTTTCAAAATTTGCTTTGAAATGTAACTTGCGCCACTACACCCTGGGATTGTACGCCGCCCTGACGGTGACGGCCAACTATGTGCTGGTGCTGACGATGCTGCCCGCCGCTCTCTTGCTCCACGCCAAGGTAGGGCGGTGCAGGTTGACCCTATCAAGCCCACTTTGAAAGCGCCTGGAACTAAGCGTTTGAAACTGAAATATGATAAAATGCTTTCAAATATTGCTTTCAAATTCAACTTGCGCCGGTACACCAAGGGTGCCCGGGCGGTGCGTGTCGAAGCCGCGGAGGCGTGCTCTGAGTGCGTGCAGTGGCTACGAGGAGGAGGAGGAGGACGCGGCGGCGGCATCAGCGGCGGCCGCGGCAGCGGTATGGGTACGGGTATGGGTGTGGGTTATGCGTACTCGCAGCTTGGGGCGGGGGCGGGGGCGGGGGCGAAGAATGCGAGTCCGGAGGACGAGGAGGCTGGGGAGGTGGAGCTCCAGGAGGTGAGCCTGTCTGACGGCGAATGCGAGGGTGCTAATGGTGATGGAATAAACTTGGGACAGGGACGAGGCGGTGGTGCTGCTGTTGGATCTATCAAGGGGCACATGTTGAGCACGCCGGCAGGGATGAATGATGCAGGAGGTTGGACCCTGGGAGGACGAGGCGGCGGGGGCGACGGAGGCCGGTGGGCCGAGGCCGCCGTCGAGGAGTCAGACGGGCGCGGCGCCGGCGCCGGCGCCGCACACTCCTGCTGGCCGAACTTCCGCGTGTTCTGCGGCGCCGCCGGTAGGGCCTATCACATATTTATCGCCCATCACGTCACATGATTCCATTTAGCTCATCAAAACGAGCCTTCAAAATGCGGGTCGATGACGTCGCGAGCAATGTACAATATGTAGTCGTGGATGCTTCAATTGGGCTCCCTCTGGGGTCTAAATGGGGGGTTTACTGTAGGGTTTCGATCGTTAGACTTGAAATGTAAGACGGAGAATACGCACAATATGTGGCAGGCCCTGGCCAGCGAAGCGTACATGCGCAGCGCCAGCGCGAGGTGGACGGCCGCCCTCGGCGACTTTGTGGTGCACCACCGCGTGGCCATCATCGCGCTCAGCGCCGCGGCCACCGCGCTCGCCGCCGTGGTGGGGTGCTGCAAGGGTTTAGGGTTTATGAATTATAGGTTTAGAGTTTAGGGTTACAGGTTTAGGATTCAGGGTTTAGTATAAACCCTAAACCTGTGGTGGGGTGCTGCAACTTCATACCCGTGTTGAAAGTGCCTGGTTGCAGTGTTTGAAATTAAATCAGGGCCAACTGCCTTCAAGTTTTGCTGACACTTTGAACGTGCGCCCCTGCACCGCGGTGATTGCGACGAGCCTGAAGCTGGCGCGCGTGCCCCCGCCGCTGCTGCGCCCCACCACCAACCTGCAGCGCATCCAGCACCTGTTGTACGACGTCTTCTACACTGTAGGGCGGTGCAGTTTGACCCCATGAAACTCACGTTGAAACCGCCTGGAACTATTTGCTTGAAACTACATCGTGATATGCCGCTTTCAACTTCTGCTATCAAGTTCAACTTGCGCCGCTACACCACGGAGAACTGGTCCAACGTCAGGCTGGCCTTCGGTGTCGCCGGCAGGGGCTTACACTCGTCCGCTTTTCCGGCTCAACGTAAGCACATTCTGTGGGGTAGGGGGCGGATATAGGGTTTGCGTAGGCGATGTTTAGGGGGTATTAGGGGGCAATACGGGGTATGAGGGCGTGTTTAGGGTGTATTTTGTGTCAGAGTCTGCTCAAGTTGAGCTGAAAAGTTGACGAGTGTAAGCCCCTGGTCGCCGGCGTGGACCGCTCCTCCGCGGACCCCAACGACCCAACCTCCTTCGGCGAGCCTATCTGGGACCCCGCGTTCGACTTCCAACACGCGGGCGTGCAGCGTGCCGTCCTGGCGGCTTGTGAGGTAGGGCGGTGCAGGTTGACCCTATCAAACCCCATGTTGAAAACGATTATGGTGTCAGCGCTTGAAGCCGCAATATGATGAAACACTTTGAAACTTTGCTTTCACATTCAAGTTGCGCCTCTACAGCGAGGCGGTGCTGGCGGGACACGGGCTGGCGTTGACGCCGTCGGCGGGGCGCCGCGAGTGCGTCATGCAGGCCTTTGTGCGGGTACGGCCTCACTGATGTTGCCCGCCACGTTGCGTCTTCCCCACATTCAAGTCAAGACCCACGTTTAAGACCCTCGTTTCTTGACCTGAACGGCATCACATGACGTGGCGAGCATGAACCTAGCCCTAGACCCTAAACCCTTAAGGCTAAACCCTAAAACACCAAGCCCTAAACCCTAAACCTGGCCGGCCGTATCCGCGGGACAGCGGCGGGGTGGATGCGGTGTGGTGGGGGAGCGAGCTGCCCGCAGCGATCGCGGACTGGGCGCGGGCAGGGGCTTACACTCGTTCACTTTTCAGCTCAACTTGAGCCGTTTCTGACACACAACAACACCCTACACACCCCCAAACACTCCGTAAACCCCCATATCACGGGCTATCAACCCCTACGCGCGCCCCCTATCCCATACAAATGCTCAAGTTCAGCAGAGAAGTGAACGAGAGTAAGCCCCTGGGCGCGGGGCAACGGCCGCAACTGGCGGGTGCGGCCGCCCAGATCTTGCCCGCCACGTCATCCACATGCACTTTGATTACTCGTTTCTTTAGCTGAATGGCGTCCTATCATATGACGTGACGTGGCGCGCAATGTCTGCCAGGCCCTCCTGGCGGGATAACCTTGGCTGGGCCGGTGAGGAGGGTTCGTCGAGGTGACACGCCCATCTAGTTGAGCCTGACGCCCTATCAAAGCAAATCATACGAGTACCGGACATGACCCGTTACCAATAATTAAATCTGGGTAACGTTTCTTTATGAGCTAAATAAACCTCGGTAACGGTGTTCTTTCTGCGAAAACCAAAAAAACCATAAAACCCAAATAGCCCAAAGTTTTGCCTATGGCGCACCTGGTAGCATGTACATTCGCGGAGAATAGACCCTCGGCAACCAGTATTTTCGGTTTTAAAACCCTCGGTAACAGAGTATTTGCGGACATCAATAATATTTTTTGGTAACGGGTTATGTCCGATGCTCGTACTTTCTATCAACGCGAGATTAACACCATTTCAACCCTAATCCAAACAGGGTGGCGTACGTGACGGCGGACTATTACGTGGACCTGAACCCGGTGGGGCGGTGCAGGTTGCCAGTATCAAAGCCTGAGTTGAAAGCGCGCCTGGTGTCAGCGCTTGAAATGAAAACGTCATGAATTGCTTTCAAACTTTGCTTTCCATTTCAACTTGCGCCCTCACAACCCGGCGGCGTCCACCACTTCGGAGATCCGAGCGGTTCACGCGGCGTGGGAGGCGGCGGTGGCGGACGCCAGGCTCGCCATGGACGCAGGTGCTTACCGCCTGTTCCTTTCCACCTGACTGTTTGCTCATAGTGTACCAGTGGGTTTAGGGGTTAGGGTTTGCCCTACACTAAACCCTGAACCTTAAACCATAAACCTTAAACCCTCAACGCCCAACCCATTGACCTCGCTGCATCCATATGCACGGCCCTGGATGGAGGCTGCGATGTCAGGTGGCGGTGCAGGTGGCGATGGCGGGAGGTCTGTTAACGCTACCTCCGCCCGGGCCACGTCGGGGGGGAGGACGCCGAAGGTGATGCAGGCGAGCGATGTTTGGAACCGCATGGGGGTGGAGGCCAGCGTGCGCTACACGGCCAAGGTCTGCCCGTCCACACAGTACACCCGCACACACTCGCCGCATCCACTTCCCTTGCTTAACCCTAAACTCTAAACTCTAAACCCTAAACCCTAAAACAGAAACCCTAATCCTTAAACCGTAAACCCTACACACGCCGTCACCTGACTGCTTGCTCCTCCATCCAAACGTGACCTGACGCAACAATGCTACAACTTGAACCAACACAGGTATCGCCGGGTGTGTCGTTCGCCGCCGCCGCGGTGATCACGTACGGCGCCACCCGCAGCTGGCGCGTCACCCTGGCAGGAGCTTACACTCGTCCACTTTTCGGCTCAACTTGAGCGCTTTGTATGGAATAGGGGATGCGCGTAGGGGTTGTGTAGCCCGTGCTAAGGGGGTGTTAAGGGGTGTTTTGGGTGTGTACTCGTAGGGTGTTTTTGTGGGTCAGACACGGCTCAAGTTGAGCTCAGAAGCGGACGCGTGTAAGCCCCTGCACCCTGGCCGCCCTGGCCACCATCGGCGCCGCGGTGCTGCTGATGCTGGCCGCGCTGGTCGCCGTCGGGTGGGAGTTCGGAGCAGGGGCTGACACTCGTCCACTTTTCGCGGCTCAACGTAAGCGCTTTGTGTGGGATAGGGGTGCATTTATGGGTTGTTTAGGGGGTGTTTAAGAGTTGTCAGGGGGTATGAAGGAGTATCAGGGGGTGCTTAGGTGTATTTTGTGTCAGAAACGGCTCAGGTTGAGCTGAGAAGTTGACGAGTGTGAGCCCCTGGATCGGGGTGGTGGAGGAGCTGTGCGTCACGCTGCTCATTGGCGGCTCCATCGACTACTGCATCCACCTCGCCGTGGCATACTCCGAAGCTGGTGAAACCAGCCCGGGGCCGGGGCCGGGGGCGGGGCCGGGCAGGGGCGGTGCCGGGACCTCGGCCGGGGGTGGGGATGGGGCCGGGGGTGGGGTTGGGAGCCGGGCCGGGGATGGGGGTGGGAATGGGAGCCGGGCCGGGGATTGGGGTGGGGTTGGGGGTGAGGGTGACAGCCGGGCCGGTGATGGGGGTTGGGGTGGGAGCCAGGCCGGGGATGGGGGTGGCGGTGGGAGCGGGAGCGGGAACATGGCCCTGGGCGGCATGCGGCGCGGCGACAAGATGCGCGCGGCGCTGCGCGGCATGGCCCCGACGCTGACGGGCGCGGCGGCCACCACGGCGCTGTCATCCGCCATGCTGCTCGCGTGCCAGGCAGGGGCTTACACTCGTCCACGTTTCGGCTCAACTTAAGCACATTTTGTAGGATACGTTGGGTGCAAGATTTTCTCCCAGTCCATCAGACAGGGGGACACGGGGAGGTCTGACCAACACGGCTTAGGTTGAGCTGAAACGTGGACTAGTGTAAGCCCCTGGTGCCAGGTGGAGGTGCTGGTCAAGATCGGAGCCACCATCGTGGCCAACACGCTGGTTGGCAAGGCCTTCGCATAATCGTTCCCTTTCAGCTCATCTTCAGCACTTCTGACCGTCTGAGGGACGACACAGCGACTGAAGTTGGGCTGACAAAGGCAACGAGGGTATGACCCTACTGGTGGGCTACGCGCTGTCGCTGTTACTCTTCGGCGCACTCATGGCCGCTTTTGGCGACGAGGACTGAGACAAACAGCAGGCTTGAACTATCGCTTATTGCGTTGATCGACACCCCGTGACGCGGCGATGTCTTAGTCATAGTCATAGTCACATATCAACGGGCGTAGAGTGCTGAGGAGAGTTTACAGACTACTATGTAATATTTAATGTTAGACAAGTTGTCCCTACATGTTAACGCACGCCGCGGCGGCTCTAGCTATTTTTTATTTGGATGTGTATGGTTTGCGGCACCGATGCCACCTATTTCTTCCCTTTCTTGGATTTTTTGGATTTCTTCTTCTTGCTGGAGGAGGAGGATGACGATGAGGAGGAGGAGGAGGAGGAGCTGCTGCTGCTGGATTCCTCCTTCTTCCGTTTCTTGCTCTCCTTCGAGGGCCAGATGGATGATGCTCGCGACGTCAGCGTCATCGGACGGCATGATAGATTTACTAACGTCCATCGAGACCTAGGGTGCTCACGTGGTGAGCATTCAACAACCCCATCCGCCACTAAATCAATCCGTCCAACAAAACTGGTGTGGTCCACTAAATCAATCCGTCCAACGAAACTGGTGTGGTGTTAAGATTCAGATATGTATCAATTCAACTCAATATGACGAGGTGTCTAGAGTGTGGTGGACGACGGAAAGAGCATTTATTACCACCCTACCTTTTTCTTATCCCCCTTTTTCTTGTCGCTCTCCTTCTTTCGCTTCTTCCCCGCCCCGCTCTTCTCCGGCTTCCCGGCGTCGGCCACGGCCTTGGCGTCCGCCAGCGCCAGCAGCTTTCGCCCCTTCGGCAGCTCCCACTTCGCCTGCTCCAGCGCCCCTTCCATCAAGGCCTCGCAGACATTCCTCGCCGCGTCATAGGATGTCATTTAAGGGTTTAGGGTTCACAGGCGCAGTTGGAGGATGTCGTTTAATAGGCCGATTTCGGTATATCGCTTCCCGCGCCGAGCGCTGACGCTTTGCCCGCAACTGTGTATGGGCATTCAACCTGGCGCCCGCTTTCCCGCGCGGAGCGCTGACGCTTTTGCCCGCAACTCTGTATGGTCATTTCACCCAGGCGATATACCGTAATCGGCCTATTGTCCCTGCCTTTGATGGCCCGCAAGTCGCGCTTGGGGAACTCCATCTGCAGCTGCACGATGCGCTCGTCGCAGTCCTCGGCGGAGGGCAGCGCCAGGGCGCCGCTGGAGGTGGCCGGTGTCACGTACACGTCCCAGCGGAAGCCCACCGCGTCCGCTTCCCCCTCCGCCACGCGCTCCTTCATCACCTGCACGTCAGTGGTGAGGGGATGGAGGGGAGGTGGGTGAGGGGGGTGTGTGTGGGTGGGTGAGGGGGGTGTGTGTGGGTGGGTGAGGGGGGTGTGTGTGGGTGGGTCAGGGGGGGGTTGTGGGTGGGTCAGGGGGGGGTTGCGTGTATGTGTGTGGTTGTGTGGGTGTGTGATGTGTGGTGCGTGCGGGGGGCGCGGCCGCAGGTGAGAGGGGCGCTCAGAAAGAGGGGGTGAGGGAAGGGGCCGCTCAGCGAGAGGGAGTACTCGTAGCGGGGGGAGGTGAAGGGGGATGTGTAGGGGGCGGTAAGGGGGGTGATGAGTGTGGGGGATGTGTGTGGATCTGTGCGGTGTGTGGTGTGTGGTGTGTCAGGGGCGAGGCCGCCGACAGGGGGGGGGCGCTCAGCAAGACGCCGCAAAGTGTAGAGTGCGAAGTACAGCGCCGGACCAGGGGCTTACACTCGTTCACTTCTCAGCTCAACTTGAGCCGTGTCCGACACACAAAACCACCCTACACACCCTAAACACCCCCTAACACCCCCTTCACATGGGCTGCACAACCCCTCCGCGCACCCCCTACCCCATAGAAAGCGCTCAAGTTGAGCTAAGAAGTGAGCGAGTGTAAGCCCCTGTGCCGGACCTGCTCATACTTGTCCTCCATCTCCGCCTCGATCTCCTGGATCAGCTCCAGGTTTTCCTTCTTCGGGAACCGAAGCTTCTTCTGCAACCCGCCGTTCTCCGCCGTGGCTCAGGGCCGCATAGATATTGCTCGCCACGTCATCCACCGCACTTTGATCCCTCGTGTCTTGAGTTATGTGGCAACCTATGCCGTGGCGAGTGGCGAGCAACGTCTGCTCTCCAGGCCACAATGCAGGCGTTCTCTGACAGCGACGCAAGGTGCTCGCAGAGAAGCTGGGTTCTGTGATTGGTGGAGCGTGGATGCCACCAGCGTCTTTGAGCTTGAGGTGACGTTCGGAACGGTGTTCCTCACGTTGGTTCGGGCACGGAGAAGGCTGAGTCGGCCCCTCTGCGGGTTTGCTGTGCTCCGACCCTCGGCGAGCACTCACCAGAGCAGAGGTTGAGAAAATGAGAAAAAACCCGTCTTGCTCTGCGTAAATTCTGACTACGATCAAAAGAGGGGTGCCTCGTGAATGAAGGCGAGTGGGAGTGCACCAGCGCACGGGTCCGTGGCATTAGGGCTCGGGCCGCCTCGTGAGACGGCGCTGTTGCTCCGACCCTCGGCTGACACTCAGCGTCGCAGTGCAGAGAACCCACGGCGTGGCTCCCCTGGGCTGCGAGTGGACTCGACTCGTCTGTAGCCAATTCGGGGCGGGAGTAAGGCGCGGGCCTGGAGGGTGTATCGGCTCGGGC
>Ga0307489_10003074_pt1 | contig 11109 bp, 15 predicted proteins | sample SB12metaG_FD_202247 | JGI IMG/M metagenome (GOLD analysis project Ga0307489, IMG submission 202247) | Sea-ice brine microbial communities from Beaufort Sea near Barrow, Alaska, United States - SB 1.2 | ecosystem: Environmental > Aquatic > Marine > Coastal | place: USA: Alaska | collected...
GGCGGCGGCGGTGGCGGCGGCGGCGGCGGTGGCGGCGGCGGCGGTGGTGGCGGCGGCGGCGGCGGCGGTGGGAGGCCGAGGCGACGCGATTCGAGGGAACGCGGCGGCGGCAGAGGTCGAAGCCACAGCCGGAGCCGCAGCCGCAGCGGTGGGCGCGGCGACGCTAGGAGCAACCTGCGAGGGAAGTCAGGGAGGAGTCGGAGTCGCAGCAGCAGCAGTCGCCGCTGCCGCCGGGGCGCCCGCCGCCGCAGCCGCAGCCGCAGCCGCAGCCGCGGCCGCGGTGGCAACTCGCCAGCGAAGCAGCTCACGGACGCGGCCACCGTTGAGGCAACTGACGGAAGGGAGGCGCGTGGCGGCGACGCTCAAGTCGGTGAGCAGCGGCGGCGGCAGCGCTCCAAGTCCCGCTCGCGCTCGGGGTCTGCGCCCCGCCGCCGCCGCACCTCGTCTCGCTCGCGATCGCCGGGAGGTTCCCGAAGGCCCCGGCGGTCCGCGCGGTCCCCGTCCCCGCCGCCCGGCGACAAGGACGGCCGCGCCCCAAGGCGGGACTGCCGTGACAGCCGTAATCCTGGGCGTGCCCCGTCCCCGCCGCCGCCCGGCCAGGCGGAAGACCGCCGTGATAGCCAGCCGCCGCCGCCGGATAAGGTCGCGGGCGTAGGTCACGGCCGAGCTCGCTAGCGTAGTCATAGCCGCAACGGAAGTCGCAGCGGCGGCGGCGGCGGCGGCGGCGGCGGCGGCGGCGGGGGGGGCAGCGGGGGGGGTAGAAGGCCCAGCAGTTAGCCGCCGGTAGCTTTGTGAAATGAAGAAGTGTCTACAACGGGGAGACTATATTGAAACTTCCATACCTTTGAAGGTACATTGAGTACAGTGTATGTATGCGGACTGGTTCTTGTACTTGATTAATTCATTTGGCGTGGTGTGAACGGCGGCGGTGACGGGTCGCGGTTTAAGGTGGCGGTCATCAGTTTGGGTGAGTCACTTTTTGGTCTGGTGTTCGCCGCTTGATGCCATATGCGCACGACTGGGAGACGGCAGTGCCAAGGGGACGGCGGCGGGCGCCTGCCAAAGCGCTCATAGTGTTACGTTCTCTCGAGTTTGGCGGCACGGCGCAGCGGGCGGGCTATAGCCGTACGCCGCCGCGGCTGGGCGGACAGCCGGACACGGGTATGGTCGGTTGATAGTCCCGGCCGGACAGAAAATGCCAGGTTGGACGGGCTGGCGAGGAGCATTCCTAGGACGGCTCCGGCGCCGCTACACACGCTCGCACGCCGGCAGCACCGGCGACACAGATCGCGCCTGGCAGCTGAACAGGTGAGATGAGAGACGCGGAAGATGCCACCACACCCGAGCGCCGCCACTGCCATGTTCTGGGAAATGCCAGCGTGGAAGCTTTGAAGACGGCTGTGCGGGGCGGGGTGCTGCGGAAGGGTTCGGAATGCTGGGGCGGAGGTGCCCGACGCTGACGTTCAGGATGCGGTCGTTCAGTGAATCGATCCAAGCCTGGCTGGCCTTGCAACCAGGAGAACTTCAAAAAAGTGACCATCGCGCGTACTGGTACCCAAATGCGAGGTGGCGTTGCTTAGTTGGTTCAGCTCGAGCGACCAGTGGGCGGGGAGTGCCTGGAGAGTCCAAGAGTAAAAGAGCGCGATGCGTCCGGACTGACTCGGTCGGTGATCGGTCCAGCTGGGTGTTGGGCTTGGGCGCAGGGTTGGCTCGCCGCCGCCGCCGGGTCCGCCATATGGATGCGCCCACGCGCCGTCCGCCGGCCGCGATCAGCCCGACCCGACGCCCCGGCGCCCGTGCCCGCGCCCACGCGTGTACCGAAAGGCAGCCAGCCAAACCAATCAGCCCTGACCCCACACAACCTTGCTTGACATCCGGCTGGCATGGCACAAGTACAAGCATTCGCAGGTCGCCAACGAAAGCGAAAGCGTACACTGACGTCTCCGCCCGAGCTTGCTGCTGCAGGTGGGTTGGTGCCATCATGCGCGGGACGAACGCCAACGACGGCCTGGTGTTCATGGCGGACAACGACGACGACCACAAGCACGCCAAGCCCAAGAAGATGGCATGGCCCATTTTATACACTCACTTGCCAGCTGGGCTTAAACTCGGTGTTGTGGGTTTGGTGTTGAATCAAAGTCGTTTATGCTTCTGAGCCTGCACACTTAAACACTTCGAAGATGCTCAAGCCAAGGTGATACGGGAACTCGTGTGATGCACGCGCCAAGTTGACACTCGGAGTGAAGTGGTGCGCTGAACGGTGCACGGGTTAGTAACAATAGCATTAGATTAGAATGCCCCTCCATACGGCCATAAACCTTGACAGACTGAGGTCTGTCCGCTTGAAATTGCGGAGAGTGTTGGTTAAGCTCACCATGTGAAGCGCCTTGGGGCTCGACGAACGTTATGAAAGATTAAAATCAAAAATAAAGTGGTGCACGGCCCTGGCAGCGGGCGCGCGACGTGATGGCGGACGGCTTCGGGCCCTACGTGCAGCGCAGCATCCACTGCATCTTCATGACCACCAAGCTCAACTACCTGCTGGTGCGGCCCGGCGCACCCGTGGTTGCGGCGACTGCTGACTGTTTGCTCATAGTGTACCAGTGCACCCGCGGATGCGGCGACTGCTGACTGTTTGCTCATAGTGTGCCGGTGCACCCGTAGATGCGGCGATTGCTGACTGTTTGCTCATAGTGTACCGGCTCCGGATGCAGCGGATCCAATCAGGCCTCGGATGCGTCGGACCCAATCAGGCCTCGGATGCGGTGGACCCGACTGCGTGGCTGCTCTGTGCACGGTTGTGCACAGCTGTGTTGCCACCTGTGTTGCCACTTGTGTTGCCACCTGTGTCGCCACCTGTGCTGTGCTGCCACCTGTGTTGCCACCTACCTGTGTTGCCACCTGTGTCGCCACCTGTCTGCCAGCTGGCTGGCCACCTGGCTTCACTGGCACTGCCACCTCCTCCAAAGGCCAATTTCCTCTGTGTGTGCCGCCGCTTGGGTCGGTCACTTCACTGACCGAATCACCTCTGTGTGACGTCGGGCCGTACCCATCGGTGTGTGTTCCGGTTGCGATGTTTGCGCGCGGCGCCGGCTGGGGCGACGGGTGGGTGTTCACGCTGGCGCTGGTCGCCATCTGCCCGCTGGCGGAGCGCCTGGGGTTCGTGACCGAGCAGCTGGCGGCAGGGGCTTACACTCGTCCTCTTCTAAGCCCAACCTGAGCCGTTGCTGACACAAAATACACCCTGGATAACCGCTCGTACCCCCTAACACCTCCTAAACACCTCCTAAACACCCCCTAAACACCTTCTAAACAACCCCTGTATGCATCCCCTATCCCACAGAAGGCGCTTAAGTTCAGCCGAAAAGTGGACGAGTGTAAGCCCCTGCCTGGCGGAGTACACCAACCCCACGGTGGGCGGCCTGCTCAACGCCACCTTCGGGAACCTGACGGCAGGGGCTTACACTCGTTCCCATTTCAGCTCAACTTGAGCTCTTCTGTCCACTGTATAACCCAACTTGACTCATGAATGCGTCGTGGAGTTGCTCAAGTTGAGCTCTAATGTGCACGAGTGTAAGCCCCTGCCTGACGGAGGTGATCGTGTCGCTGTACGCGCTGAAAGCCGGGCTGCTGCGCGTGGTGCAGCTGTCGCTGCTGGGCTCCATCCTGTCCAATATGCTACTCGTGCTGGGTGGGGTGCTGCACCTGCACCTTCAAACCCGTGTTCAAAGCGCCTGGTTTCAGCCCATGAAACTAGCATATGGGGTATGATGAACTGCTTTTAAGTTTTGGTTTGAATTTGAACTTGCGCCCCTGAAGCCGGGGTGCGCGTTCCTGTTCGGAGGGATGACCATGGTAGGGCGGTGCAGGTTGACAGCATCAAAACCAGTATTCAAACCACCTGTGGTTTCACCACTTGAAGGTACAAAATGATGAACCGCTTTTGAAATCTGCTTTCAATTTCAACGTGCGCCACTACACCATGAAGGAGCAGAAGTTCAACGCCGAGGGGGTGATGATGAACTTCGGGCTGCTGCTGCTGGCGGTGATGGGGCAGGGGCTCACACTCGTCCACTTTTCTGCTCAACCAAAGCCGTTTTGGTCACACCTCACGGTGTCCCCCTGTCTAATAGACTGGGGGAAAATCATGCACCCAACGCATCCCACAAAATGTGCTTACGTTGAGCCGGAAAGTGGACGAGTGCAAGCCCCTGTGATTGGGCTGTCGCTGCCGGCGCTGCTGCACTTCACGCACACCGAGCTCCACGGCAGGGGCCTACACTCGTTCCGGTTTCAGCTCAACTTGAGCCCTTCTGTCCACCGTGTAAACCAATTTAAGTCTTGAATGTGTCCTGAGGTTGCTCAAGTTGAGCTCTAATGTGAACCGAGTGTAAGCCCCTGCTCCGCGGCACCGACTCTGAGCTGGCGCTGTCTCGCTTCTCCTCCACCATCCTTCTCATGATCTACATCGCGTTCCTGTACTTCCAGCTCGTCACCCACACGCACCTGTATGAGGAGGAGGAGGACGACGATGACGACGAGGTAAGGCGGTGTAGGTTGACCCTGTCAAATCCACGTTGACAGCGCCTGGACCTAAGCGCTTGAAACTATATAACATGATGAACCGCTTTCAAATTTTGCTTCCAAATTCAACTTGCGCCGCTACAACGAGGATGAGGAGGAGGGAGCTGTGCTTGGCTTCTGGGGGTGCATCTTCTGGCTTAGCGTCGCCACGGTATTCATCTCTCTGCTCTCTGACTATCTCGTGGACACCATCCAAGGTAGGGCGGTGCAGGTTGACCCTATTAAACCCGCGTTGAAAGCGCCTGGTATTCAGCGCTTGAAACTAACGTATGATGATCCGCTTTCAAACATTGCTTTCAAATTCAACTTGCGCCGCTTCACCAAGGCGCCTCCGCGACTTGGGACTTCTCAGTCGCGTTCATCTCCGTCATCCTCCTTCCCATCGTCGGCAACGCCGCGGGCAGGGGCTTACACTCGTTCCGAATTCAGCTCAACTTGAGCTCTTCTGTCCACCGCAAACCCGACTTAGCTCATGAACATGTCCTGGAGTTGCTCAAGTTGAGCTCTAATGTGAACGAGTGTAAGCCCCTGGCCGCGGAGCACGCCTCGGCTGTGATGTTCGCGATGAAGAACAAGATGGACATCTCGCTGGGCGTGGCCGTGGGGTCCGCCACGCAGATCGCGCTGCTGGTCATTCCCCTGGCCGTCATCGTGGGCAGGGGCTTACACTCGTCCACTTGTCAGCTCAACTTGAGCCGTTCTGACATAAAATACACCCTAAATACCCCCCAGTACCCTCTGACACCTCCTAAACACCCCCTGACACAAAATACACCCTAAACACCCCCCAGTATCCCATGACACCTCCTAAACACCCCCTCAACAACCTCTACATGCACTCCTTGTCCCACACAAAGCGCTTACGTTGAGCCGAAAAGTGGAGGAGTGTAAGGCCCTGATGGTGGGGTGGTTCATGGACCAGCCGATGGACCTGAACATGGAGATGTTCGAGACGGCCACGCTGTTCATCACCGTCGTCACCGTGGCGTTCGTGTGCCAGGCAGGGTGGGTGTTGAGGGGGGATGTTGAGGGGGTGTTGAGCTGCAGTATTGAGGGGGGTGTGGAAGGGGTATTGAGGGTATGAAATAGGCCGATTTCGGTATGTCGCTTCCCGCGCCGAGCGCTGACGTGTTGCCCGCAACTCTGTATGGGCATTCAACATGGCGCCCGCTTTCCCGCACGGAGCGATGACGCTTTGCCCGCAACTTTGTATGGGCAATTTCATCCAGGCGATATACCGAAATCGGCCTATTCAGACCCACGTTGAATCCACCTCACGAGTCCGCGGCTCTGTGTGAGCATTCACCCTGAGGGTAAGTCATGCTCCATTCACCCTGAATCAGAGTCATTGAGACCCTGAATCGCCCGGCGCAACATGTCCGCGGGTCTGTGTGAGCGTTCACCCTGAAGGTAAGTCATGCTCCATTCACTGTGAAGGAGAGTCATTGCGACCAACGTTGAATCAGGTCCACAACAAGTCCGCGGGTCTTTCTGAGCATTCACCCTGACGAGTAAGTCATGCTCCAATCAAGACATGTCTGAACTCGGTTCTAGTGCTTGTTCGCAATGACCAAACCCTAAACCCTAAACCTGTGCATGATCGCAATGACCGTGCGTGCAGGACGGGCGGTCGAACTGGCTGAAGGGCCTGACTCTGATCCTGGCCTACCTCCTGCTCAGCGCCAGCTTCTTCTTCCACAAGGCAGGGATCCTCTATTGCTTTTAAGATTGCGCCGAAACCACTTTCGCCAAGCCAGATCGGCGTAGCCAGTTTGGCCGACCTAGTCTCGCCAGGCACCCCAAATTGACTCAAGACATGACGGTTGACGACGGACAGCCTGGCAGAAATCGGCGAAGCCAATTTGGCCCACCCAGTTTGGCGGATCTACCCCCTGACGGGGCTACATTTTAGCTCTGTCAGCTCTTAGAAGCAAGAGAAGGAGTGATCACCTCAACAATTCCCGTCGTTTGTTGAGTCTATCAGTCGAATCCACCCTCTCGCACGTCATCCATCCCTCGTTTGTCGAGTTCAGCGCCGCCCTCTGACCTTTCTCTGGAATCAGTGGCGTCTTGAACTCAGTGTCGGGTACACTAGTGTCCCTGATCTCCTCGAAATCGAGGGTCTTTTAATTCAAGGATCGTGACGCGTTCTGACAGTCGGCGAGCCGGTCGGTGGGATTCTGATTGGTAGAGCGGGATTCGATACCATATATTCGATACCCGACCCGACACTGAGTTTAACCCCTCTTCCCTTGAGTGAAGCATCGCCCTCTGACGTCCCAAGAGGGGTCATTTAGCACAAAAGTCTGTCTCAATCGAGACACTAACACCGTGCGTCGAGCCGCGTCCGATTCGTCGCAAGCATTGTCCGCCCGACCCTTCAACCCGGACCCGGACCTGGCTGGACGGTCCGCCAACACCGCCAGCGTCAGCGTGCCGATGGGCAACTAAGTGTGCAAGTCGAAACGGTCTGCGAAAGTTGCGGTCCGAGGCGAAACGGTCACAACAGGGGAACGACACATTTTATGTTTATACTGACGTTCGTCGAGCCCCGAGGCGCTGACTCCGCTCTGCACAATCCCAACCCCATTCACTGAATCTGGGCAGGCGTTGTGATGCAGGGATGTATCGTACACCGGTACACTATGAGCAAACAGTCAGGTGGCGCCGCATCCACGGGTACACCGGTATACTATGAGCAAACAGTCAGGTGGCGCTGTATCGAGGGGGAGGGGCGGTAGGGGAGGGACATACTGTATGATGCTGACTTAGAAGAGATCATGAATCTAGTAATCCAACACAAAACAAAAACATCAACCGCGGATGCGGCGGCACGCGCAATCACGGCGACCGCTGGTGCCTGGTGCCTCCTTGATCCATATACATGCTGTAGCGTCTCCCCTCTCTAACCCCTCTCTCCCCTCCCCAAGCCTGAAAATCACGCGGCGCGGCGGCCGCTGTCGTCCGTGCCGTCCCGCAGGTCGGTCGGACAGTCGCAGAACAGCTGGCTCTCCAGCACCGCGCCGTCCTTGAGAATGTCGCGATACAGTGTGAGCAGGCGGCCGTCCACCTCCGTCACCCGCGCCTCCGCTGCCTCCACCGCTGATCGCCGAGCTTCTATACCAGCTTCACCCAGGCCCGGCATGTCCACCTGGCAGGAGGGTCAGTGGGAACAAACACTCGTACCGAGATCAGAGCATAACTTGAGTTTAGGGTGAGTGCCCATACGGACGCGTGGAGGGGGAGGAGGAGCGGATTCGATGGCGGTCTAGCGCATGAGGGGTGTGTGAGGGCGGTGTGAGGGGGGTGCGAGGGGGGTGTGTGAGGGGTGCGAGGGGGTGTGTGGGTGGTTTGATGGGGCTGCGACGGGGGTGTAAGGGGGGGTGAAGGGGGGTGAAGGGGGGTGTGAGGGGGGGTGTGAGGGGGGCTTGTTCTCAATGACTGAACAACCCCCATGCCTGCGGGGCGCCGTCGAGCTCGTAGGTCATGCAGAACTGCTCCCCCTGCAGCGGTCGGCCGGTCACGTTGCGGATGGAGAACCCGCGGTCGGCGATCTTGCGCGTTATCTCCGTCAGCAGCCCCACCTTGTTGTACCGGCGCAAGTTGAATTTGAAAGCAAATTTTGAAAGCGGTACATCACATTTGGGTTTCAAGCGCTGAAAGCAGGCGCCTTCATTGGAGCAGCACGTGATAAGATCACAGGGTAATATCACACACGGGGGGCTGCATTGAGTTAGGGACCCAAGGCGAAGGTCGTCTTATTCCGTGCTCGCAAACACAGGGTTCAAGCTGCACCGGTCTACCTTGTCGTCGCATCGGATCCACAGCGTGGCGGTGGCGTAGCGCCTGAGCGCCATCAGCGCGCGGGGTGACGACTCCGACACCATCACCTGGGCGCCGGGGCGGGGTTTAGGGTACAGGGTTTAGGGTTTAGGGTTTAGGGGTGCGTGCGTGGGGGGGCTGGGCTGGTTCCAGTTGATTGGGTATGAGGTTCCAGGTGATTGGGTGTGAGGTTCCAGGTGAATGGCTCAAGTTGATGTAATGGAAGCTTCACGTTAATGCGATGATTAGTTCAAGTCGTTTGGCGCACCTTTGCGGCGGAGGACACGGCGCCATTGGGTTTTCCGTGGTTGGCGCCCGCGCCTGGCAGCTCCACGATGTAGCGGCGCAAGTTGAATTTGAAAGCAAAGCTTGGATGCAGGTTATCACAATTCAGTTTCAGGTGCTTAATTCCGGGCGCTTTCAACGTGGGTTTGATAGGGTCAACCTGCACCGCCCTACCACGACGACGTCGAGGTCGGGGGCCTCCGACGGTAGCGGGTACCCCGCCGCCCGGTTCGCCTCCGCCGGGTATCAGGGGCTGACACTCTTCCACTTTCCAGCTCAACGTAAGCACCTTGTGTGGCATAAGGGCAACTCAGTGGGGGATTCAGGCTGTATATTGGGGTTGCTAGGGGGCATTAGGGGGTAATAGGGGGTAATAGGGGGTATTAGGGGGTGTTCGGTTATATTTCGTGTCAGAAATGGCTCAAGTTGAGCTGAGAAGCGGACGAGTGAAAGCCCCTGCCGGGTATCCCCTCTCCGTCAGATACTTCTGGATCTTGTACCGCGCCGAGCGCGTGCGTGCAATCTCAAAAAAGCGCTGCTGCCGCGCGATGTTTTGTTTGCGCATGGCGCCCTCCACCGCCGCCGCAGCCGCTGCGCAGGGGCTCACACTCGTTCCCATTTCAGCTCAATATGAGCTCTTCCGTCTACCGTGTGACCCTACTTAACTCATGAATGTGTCCTGGAGTTGCTCAACCTGAACTAACGTGAACGAGTTTTAGCCCCTGCCGCCGCGCCCGCGCCCTGCTCGATCTGGAACCCCCAGTTTTCCTCCGTGATGATCTCCACCACCTCGGCGTTGCTCAGCGCGTGATCGAAGTCCACGATCACCCCGTTTACCTCGCAGGACGGTCATCGATAAATTGGAGTACGTCGTATGAGCAAATCATACCCAGAAACCAGTTTTGACTGGTCCGAAATCGCCCAAAATCGGCGGGTGGGGTTGCTTAGATCCCGAAATCCAGTTGGGTCGGCCATAACCCCTGCCTTGGCCTGCACCATGTCTAGCCCCGTGTCCGTGTAAAACGCGTAGTCCACTACCGTGCTGCCATGTGGCAAGTTCATCACCCCCCCCGTGGTGTAGCGGCGCAAGCTGAAATTGAAAGCAGAAGTTAAAAGCAGTACAACACACTGTAGTTTCAAGCGCTTCGTTCCAGACGGTCTCAACTTGGGTTCGATAGGGTCAACCTGCACCGCCCTACCGTGGGCGTGAACACAAACACCCGCCGCCCCAGAAGGTCTCCAGTCACGGTATCCACAAACTGCTCGGCGGTCAACACCCCGAGGAACTCCTGCTGCCACTCGCGGATGTTGCTGAGCCACGCCACTTGTCGCGCGTGCCCCGAGCGGATAAGAATGCTCTCCTTATCCTAGGGCCGGCGGACATTTAGGGTTTAGGGTTTAGGGTTTAGGGTTTAGGGTTTGGGGTTTAGGGTTCAGGGTTACGGGTTCAAGGTTTAGGGTTTAGGATTTGGGGTTTAGCTACGCTCGCTGGATATGCTCGCCGCGTCACAGGACGGCACTATACTCAACAAAAAAGGGTTCAAAAGACCGCGAATGACGTGGCAAGCACTGGGATTCTATGCGTTGGATGACGTGGCGAGCACCGGTACTCTATGTGATGGATGAGGTAGTGAGCACCGGTACACTGTGTGATGGATGAGGTGGTGAGCACCGGTTCTCTCTGTGGTGAATGACGTGGCCAGCACCGGTATCCTATGCGGTGAATGATATGGCGAGTACCGGTACTCTATGTGATAGATGAGGTGGTGAGCACCGGTACACTGTGTGATGAATGATGCGGTTGGCACAATCCGTCAAGCCATACCTTCTGCGTCCGCGTCTCCTCGTCCTCCAGCTCGTAGCAGGGTCATTGATAACAATCGCTCGAACTGAGATCGGACGGTGCCCGCATGGCGTACCGTCAGGGTGAAATCTGACACAGATGCGCAGACTCAATAGGCCGATTTCGGTATATCGCCTACGTGGGATGCCCATACAGAGTTGCGGATAAAGCGTCAGCGCTCCGCGCAGGAGAGCGGGCGCCAGGTTGAATGCCCATACAGAGTTGCGGACAAAGCGTCAACGCTCGGCGCGGGAAGCGATACACCGAAATCGGCCTATTCGTTGGAACACAACGTTGAGTGCGTGTCCCCGACATGAACCCTGCCAGGTTTAGGGTTGAGTGTTGAGTGTTTAGGGTTAAGACGTGACCCCTGCCAGATGGAGCTCGTCGTCTTGGTAGTCGTCATAGGAGGAGGAGGATGCCATGGTGGACGTGGCCGGCCCGATGTGTAGCGGCGCAAATTGGATCTCAAACCAGAAGTTGAAAGCGGTTCATCAGATTCTAGTTTCAAGCATTGGGTTCCAAATGCTTTCACCACGGGTTTGATGGGGTGAATATGCACCGCCCTACCGATG
>Ga0307489_10003075_pt1 | contig 11108 bp, 14 predicted proteins | sample SB12metaG_FD_202247 | JGI IMG/M metagenome (GOLD analysis project Ga0307489, IMG submission 202247) | Sea-ice brine microbial communities from Beaufort Sea near Barrow, Alaska, United States - SB 1.2 | ecosystem: Environmental > Aquatic > Marine > Coastal | place: USA: Alaska | collected...
CGGCATCGATGGCGGCGGCGTCGGTCTCTGCCTTCTCCTTGGCGGCGGCTGCAGCGGCGGCGGCGGCGACGGCGTCTGCTGTTGCCTTCTCCTTCGCGGACTTCGCCGCGGCGGTGGCGGCGGCGGTGGCGGCAGCGGCAGCTTCATCTTCCTTCTCCCTCACTGCCGCCGCCGCCGCCGCTGCCGCCGCCGCTTCATCTTCCCTCTCCCTCACTGCTGCTGCCGCCGCCGCCGCCGCTTCATATTCCTTCTCCCTCATCGCTGCTGCTGCCGCCGCCGCCGCCGCTTCCGTCTGCTGCTGCTGCCGTGCCGCCGCCGCCGCCGATTCAGTAACCACCACACTATCCACCTCCGTTCTCTCGCTCACGCTCACCGTCTGAGTAGCAGTGATGGAGGACGCAGTAAACATGCTTGACGAGAATCTGAACCAGCTCTGAGCAACGGCGACCTCATTCGTCTCAGCCTCTTTCGTCTCCGCCAGACCCGCATCCGTGTCATTGACGACGGTGTTGGCGCCAAAGAGGCCCGTGAAGGCGGTGCCGGTATCATAGAAGGCGGTGCCGGTGTCGGAGAACCCCTTGGTGAAGGCCGAGCTGGTGTCGGAGAACCCCTTGGCGACGGCGTCGGTGCCGTCTGAGAAGCCCCTGGCCACGGCGTCGCCCGTGTCGTTCAGCGCCTCGCACGAGGGTCATTGAGAACATGCACTTGAATCGAGATCGGAAAATCACTCACCTTCAGGGTGAATGCTCATACAGACGTGGCAGAGTAGAGGAGGTAAGGAGGAGGAGGAAGAGGAGGAGATCGACGTCGGTCGAGTTCGAGTACGAGTGCCTGTAAACCCTAAACCCTAAACCCTAAACCTGTCGAGTGCTTGAATTCAATAACCCCCCTGCCCTGACGTTGGCGGCATGTAGGTCTGCGGCGCCCTGCGCGATGGCGTCCGCCCCCTGCGCCACGCCCCCGACCGCGAAGCTCCCAATTTCGGCCACGCCCCCGACCACGGAGCTCCCAAGCCCCGCCACGCCCCCCACCACCGAGCCCACGCCCCCCACCACCGAGCTACCCACGCCCGCCACACCCCCCACCACCGAGCTCCCCACGCTGAGCAGCCCGTCCCCGATGGCTCCGATGTCCTTCGTCAGATTGTCCAGGATCTCCTGCTGGAAATCTGTGATGATCACATTCAGCAAGCCTCGCGCCAGGGTGGCAAAACCGCAAGCAGGGGTATTAATTAGCTCTAGTGTAAATCACGGGGTGGAACATCATGAAAGAAACCCTTTCGCTCAAGCCAGCACACAGCACAGGCAAACAGTCTGAGGAGGTCTGTTCGCGCACCATCATTGCAGGTTTAGGGTCTAGGGTGTAGGGTTTAGGGTTTAGGGTTTATGGTTTAGGGCTTAGGGCCATGAATACCCCTGCCTGACGCGCACTCACGGCCCAGCGCCCCCATCACGCCGCGGAACTTCTGCAGGTGCCACTGCTTGAACTTGAACGACTGGCTGCTCACCGCCAGGACGTGGGGGCGCAACTGAAAATTGAAAGCAAAACTTGAAAGTGGTTGATGATGTTTAAGTTTCAAGCGCTTGAACCAAGCGCTGTCAACACGATTGTCAGCTTGCACCAGATTCAGGTCTTGATCCCTAAACCCAAGACTCAAACCCTGCCAGGATGTGGATATTCCAGTCTGTGAAGTGCAGCGCCTCCAGCTCAAGTATCAGCTTGCGCTTTTTGCGCTTCTCGTCCTCCGTCTCCTCCGGGGGCTTCTGGTTGACGCGGTCCAGCAGCGAGATGAGCGCGTTGAGGCGGGAGGTGACGTCCGCCCCCGCCGCCTGGATGCCCCCCGCGATGTTTCCCGGCAGCGAAATGGCCTGCTCCGCCACGCTCTTGAGCTGCGCGTCAATCTGCGCCTGCGCCGCGCTGAACCCGCTCCCGATGCTGCCCAGGAAAGAGTCGTCGGCCGCCACGGTGTAGTGGCGCAGGTTGAATGTGACAGCAAAATTTGAAAGCGGCTGATCATAATCCAGTTTCAAGCGCTTAGTTCCAGGCACTTTCAACGTGGGTTTGATAGGGTCAACCTGCACCGCCTCACCACGGGCTGGCCATCGGGCCCCACCGCCCCTGCCCCCGCCACCGCCGCCGCATCCGCCTCGTGTCTGGCCGCCTCCGCCAGCGCGAGCGCGGCCTCGGAGGCGTCGCGCTCCGCCTGCGCCGCCGCCGGGCTCTGACGGCGGATATTCTGAAAGTTGCGGATCTTCTTGCCCCCGCGCGGATCCGCCACCTCGGAGTACCGACGCGAGTTGAAATTGAAAGCAAAATTTGAAAGCAGTTTCTCATGTTATAGGTTCAAGCGCTTAATTCCAGGCGCGTTCAACTTGGGTTTGATGGGGTCAATCTGCATCGCCCTACCTCGTCCACGTACACCACCGCGCCCGTCACCGCACTGCAGGGTCCGCCTCTAAATGTGCTGACTGCTTGCTCATAGTATACCAGTACACCACTGCCGCCGCCGCTGCCGCCTCACTGCTTGTTTCCGCCCAGGGCCTGACCTCAGTACCATTTTCAGCCGGCACTTTGGTCCGTTGGTCCCTTAATCCGCTAAAGCCATCCCACTGCCATACGTCAAGATATGGCAAAGTGCGTGAAACCATTTAGACACTTAGCAACAAGTAGTACCAAGTCGTCGAAATGGAGCGTTCTGATTGGTCGAGCGGGACGACTTAGCACTGAGTCTCACTAAGTCTAAGTGGTTTCACGCACTTTGTCATACTCAGGTGCAAGTTGGAGAGTTGTGATGTGACGGCCCTGCCGCCATGAGGCGGATCTCGCCCGCCAGCCAGCCCATGACGAAGTTGCCTCGGCCGCGCACGCCCGCAAGGCTCAGCGGGTTGCACTCCACGCGCACCTCGCGCATGGACACCAGGAACGGCGACGCGAAGTCCGCCGTCGGGGGGTTGCCCAGCGTGAACCCCTCCACGGTGACCGTCTTGGGCCGCACGCGCACCGTGTTGTAGCGGCACAAATTGCACTTGAAAGCAGAAGTTGAAAGCAGCATATTAGACTCTAGTTTCAAGCGCTTAGTTCTAGGCGGTTTCAACTTGGGTTTGATAGGGTCAAGCTGCACCGCCCTACCATGTCCAGCGTGACCGCGCCCGCCAGCCGCTCCCGCAGCTTCTCCAGCACCGCCGCGCAGGGCCACCACACCAGGGGGGGGATAGTTATTAAAAGGTGGTATAGGGGTCTACTGATTGGAGCCACCACACCGGTTCCCGCTGCAACTCAACCTGACTATTGCTCATGGTGTACTGGTGTGCCCGTACACACTCGCCGCATTATCCTCCCTGGCTTTGACAATAGTTCCCGCGTGAGCTTAATCTGGCTGTGTGCTCATGGTGTACCGGTGTACCCGTTCACACTCGCTGCCTCCTCCTCCTCCTCCTCCTCCTTCCTGGCCGGCCCACTGGTTGCTGTGGTAGCTCAACTTGAGCAACTTCGAGGTGTTGGGTCGAGATGGTTGCAAGATTCAGGGACGAAATGACTGAAGCGACAACCGCGACAGCTGTGCATGCTGAGCCCTGGGCCCCGCCTTCTTGGTGACGAACTTGTCGAACTCCTCCAGGAGGGCGAAGCGCGTGAAATACGCGGCGGCGGCGACCAGCGCCAGCAGCGTACAGACCAAGACGTTGATTTTTATCCAGGGGAAGGACGCGAACCGAACGCCAGGGCCTATATCACGCGAGTTCCCTTTGAGCTAAACTGGAGCATCGTCGGCGCTCCATGGCGAGGCATGACGTGGCGGCGCGACCCTCACACACACACGCGCCGCCAGCGCTGCCGCCGCCGGTGGTTTCAGGACACCACAGCGGCTCAAGTGAGTGAGTTGAGCACACACGGGGCTCTCTGAAGCAGGCAGAAAATTCGGGCTCTGATTGGTGGCGCCTGGACGCCACCGACTGTGCTCGAGGGACGTTCGGGACGTGTCGTTCACGTTGGTTGCCGCATAGAGAGGGCTGAGACGCTCCTGGGGTGCGGGGGGTCGCTCCGACCCCCGCGGGCACTCAGCGCGGCAGAGCAGGGAAGAGGACAGGAGTGAAAAGGCCCCGCCAGACGCAGCTTCGGCCCACGAGGTTGACGCCGGTGAGAGCGGTATAGGGCTCGTCAACGAGGTGGATGCCGGCGGCGGCCTGGCTGAGCTGCGCCGCCGCGTCGACCAGGGAGTCCGCCAGCGCAGCGGACTCGTACGACATCGTATGAGGTGGGGTTGAGCACTGTCCCCCGCGCACCACCGGATGGGCTGCGGCCGGCCTGCGCCCAGAAAATAAATAACACCCCCCACACGCGACGCCCATGGGGTGGGAAAGGGGGGGTATTTATGCGTATTTATGACGCCCAGGGGGCGGGGTTAGGGTTATTAGGGTTTAGGGTTAGGGGTGGCAACGCAACCGGATCTGCGCAGGTTTGAAGCAGCTCCCGCTCCCGCTCCCTATTAAAACACTCTTTCACACCTCAGCGCATCGGCGACCGGCAGCGATGGATGCGATACTGAAGCAACAGGAGGAGCTCCTCAAGGTCGGCGAGGAGCTGCTCAAGAAGAGCAGCAAGGACCTCAGGGACGCGGCGGGACCCGATGCGTGGCGCCAGGCCTTTGACATGTGGATGGTGCGTGCGATCTCACCTTCCCACCATCCCCCCGAGGACACCCTAGCGCGCGCGTCCCTAACGACACGCCCATGTCCCCCATCCTCCGCTCATCTCCTTGCGCTCACATTCAGAAGGCATACCGCTAATGCGCTGTATCACTGCCCGGCCGTATGCGTACTTATGCCGCCGTGACCGACCGTGGCTCTTCTCATTCACCGCCACCTCGAGAGGGCACCCGCACCCTGGTCCAAGCGTGTAGCCCACGTCTTCCACCTCCTCCACTGCGCCCCTTGCGCACCCAAGGCACCGCCGATCGCCACGCCGCGCCGCCGCCGCCGCCGCCAGCTTACCGTATCCGCACGCGCAACACCCTGCCGCCCTGCAGGGTTTCTACAAGGCGGTGGACTGGAGCGAGCGGTGGATCCAATGCCTCATAGCAGGGCCTCTAAACACGCAAAAACTTTTTTCAGTCAACTTCGAGCCGTTCGCCCTTGATGAAACCACGTGAGACCACCTGAGTTATCCCACGTCGACCCTGGTTGCCGGGGTTCCATGTGTTCACACTGATCCTCTCGCTGGTGGCCCGCAAGTCTGAGAGCATCCAGATGGGGATCTTCTTCACGTGCATGTGCCTGGCGTTCGGCGCCGAGCGCCTCAACACCTACGCGCGAAACAATTGGAAAATGTTTTCCACCCAGGCAGGAGGGTCCCCGTATTGAGAACAAGCACTTGACGGAGGTCGAATCGACGAGCCGAGCCCGCGCGTCTGGAGGAGCATTCACGATGAAGGTAGTCAATAATTCTGCGCCGATGTCGGTTCGAGTGCGAGTTCTCAATGACCCTTTTGCCAGGATTATTTCGACAAGGATGGGTTGTTCATTTCGGTGGTGCTGTCCGGCCCGCTGCTGTGCATCCTCATCGTGGTGTTGATCAACTTTTTGTTGCAGATGGTGGGGATGATGGTGCTGGCGAAGCGCGCTCAGCTCAAGGATAGGTTCAGGAAGCAGAAAGCCGCGGGGGAGGGGGCGGTGGCGGGGGAGGGTGAGGGTGATGGGGCGGGGGCGGGGGCAGCGGCGGGCGAAGGGGCAGCGGCGAGCGATACCAAAAAAGACAAGTGACACGAGAAAGACAAGTCACAAAGGAGGGTGAGGGGGCGGGCGATACCATGTAGCTTGGGTAAGTTAGCTTGTTCGACTTGGACTGCAAACCTAGAGCTACATAATAGGAAGTAACAACGCTCTAGAAGTTTACTGTCGACCCGCAGCCCTCAGCGCATAAAAAATAATAATACACAAAATAAACGTGGCGGCCAAAGCCCCACGTGCCGTACACTACGCTAGTCGCCGAAACTGAATTGGGGTGCACTCAGCGCATCATGGAGTCGTCCGCGGGGTTGAGGCAGGTGATGCGGCCGTCCACGCACGGCGCCAGGCAGAACTGATTTGTCGCCGGGTGTTTCCCCGCCAGCGGCGAGACCACCGCCGCCCCCCCCGCCGCCGCTGCCGCTGCCGCTTCCGCCGCTGACCCCTCGATCATCTTCGCTATCTTCGACTTACTACTCGATGCGCAGGGTCAGACCAGTACTGCTCGCCACGTCATACTATACTTAGCCATAATTAGTCCGGTGAATGGTCTGGTGAATGAGGATGCAGCACATCACGTAATAAGCTGGCACAAACTCGAGAAACTCAGGAAACGAGGTACAATCGCGGTTTAAACCAGTCTCCGACCCTAGCTAGGGTCTGAAGACCCTCATGTGATTGGTCGAGAGAATGATGGACTGCGATGTGACGGTGTCACCCATGTCTATGTATATCCGTCGGGGCCCTGCCTTCATGAAGCCCATGGCCGAGCGCGCGTTAATGTCGTCGTCGCCGCTACCGCCGCTGCCGCCGCCGCCGCCGCCGATGACGTTGAGCACGTCGAGCGTGAGCAGGTGCATGCGCAGCGTGGTCGGTATGATGGGCGCCTCCTCGCCGCTGCGCAGCACCTTGGCGCCGAGGAACGCGGTGTACCCGTCCTTCCCCAGTGACAGGTACTCCTTCGTGTTCACCTTGCACCAGGGTCATTAGGGTTTAGGGTTAAACGTTTAGGATTTAGGGTTCAGGATTTAGGGCTTAGGGTTTAGAGTTTAGGGTTCAGGGTTTGTGTGTATAATGCTCACCACGTCAGTGGATACGGAAAATGCTGCCCACTTCATGATGCCGCTAAACTAAATAAACGAGGGTTTAGGTCTACAGCACGGTGGATAGCGTGGCGAGCATTATCCTAATGCTCACCACGTCAGTGGATACCGAAAATGCTTACCACGTCATGATGCCGCTCAACTAAATAAACAAGGGTTCAGGTTTACAACAGGGTGGATAGCGTGGCAAGCATTATCCGTTACCCGTCAAGCCGTACCTTGTACAGCTTCTCCTCGTCAAGGGGGGTGCCCTTGGGGATTTCGACCGACACCACGCGCGCGCCGGCGGGTAAAGCGGCGTCGAAGGTGTACGCCATTCCCGAGACTTGCGCGAACCGCCCCTCTAGTTTGGGGTACTGGCTGCACGCGTTCTCCAGCGCGTCCTTGATGTACCGGCGCAGATTGAATTTGAAAGCAGATTTTAAAAGCAGCATATCACAGTTTAGTTTCAAGCGCTTATTCCCAGGCGGTTTCAACATGGGTTTGATAGGGTCAAGCTGCACCGCCCTACCTTGACCTGCGCACCCGTCATCTCCAACACGCAGGTCTCGTCCAGCATGGGCAGGATGTTCACCAGGTCACGGAACAGCAGCTTCCTACCCGGAGGGTCATTAGGGTTTAGGGTTTAGGGTTTAGGGTTTAGGGTTTAGGGTTTAGGGTTTAGGGTTTAGGGTTTAGGGTTTAGGGTTAGGGATGAGGGGTTAGGGTTGGTCATTGAGAACAAGCACTCGAACCGATATCGGAGCGTGGCTTAACTTCGGGGTGAATGCTCATACAGACGAGCAGGTGAGGAGGAAGAGATGCAACGTCGGTCGAGTGGTTGTTCAGAACACCCCCCCTTGCCCCGGCGGGTGCACGGTGTCGGAGCGCAGCGTGCCGCCGTTGAGGATGCAGATGTCGGCGCCCGACGCCGCCCGCACCTACGGCCCGCCATCCAACGGAGCATTCATTCGGTCAACTTACCGTGTTGCGTGGTGTCGTGGATGTGGAGAATCGAAACCGTACTGCCGCGGATCATACCGGGCCTTCTCTTTGATCAGGCGACCGTCTTAAGTGGTGTCGCGCTAGGTGGAGTGAAACCATACTGATGAGGATGATACACGGCGAATGGGCGACAATTGGATGAGATAACAGTCAGACACCGGGCCTCACCCGCAGCAGGTCCCCAGTTTAGGGTTTAGGGTTCAGGGCTTAAAGGGTTTGAGGGTTTAGCAGTCAGATAGCGGCCTCACCCGCAGCAGGTCGCACACCAGGTTCCCCAGGTTGGTCTCCCGCGTCCGCACCATCAGCTTGGGGCGCACGTTCAAACTGAAATAAACACTTGAAAGCGATTTCGTATTTTGGTTCAAAGCGCTGAAACCAGGCGCTGCTGTGTAGCGAACACGGGTATGATGTTTAGGATTTAGGGTTTAGGGTTTAGGATTCGGATTTTTATAGGGTTTAGGGTTTAGGGTCTAGGGCTTAGGGTTGAAAGTTGCAGCCCGCACCATGAGGAAGCGGCCCTCCAGGTCCACCATGGTGTGGCCCACCTCCACATCCATGGAGTCACCCATCCTGGCGTTCACCTCGTTGTAGCGGCGCAACTTGCATTTGAAAGCAAAACTTGAAAGCGGTTCATCACATTTAGGCTTCAAGCGCTGAGAACAAAGACGGTCAACCCGGGGTCAACCTGGGGTCAACCTGCACCACCGCACCTCGTCGCAGACCACCTTCATGGCGGGGTCCTCGTTGTAGCAACGCAAGTTGAATTTGAAAGCAAAAGTTGGAAGCGGTTCATCATATCCTAGTTTCAAGCGCTTAGTTCCCGGCGCTTTCAACGTGGGTTCGATAGGGCCAACCTGCACCGCCCTACCTCGGGGCACGCGCTGTCCACGTCGATGGTCTCGTACCGCACCGTGGGCCGCTCGCCCGCCACACCGCAGAGTAGGGCCTGCCAAAAACTGCTCGCCATGTCATGGGATGCCATTTAGCTTAATAGTTTTTCGGCCCGGGAAGACGCAGGCGAAGGGCGTAGATACTATCATAGGACAAATTCTGAGGACCTCCTAAGACGCGTTGACCTCGACCTCCTTAGACTGGAAATTGATAACAAATTACATTTAATTCAAGGAGGGAGGGATCCAAATCCGTTGGACGAGGCAGCAGGCAATGGCATTAGCTTACAGGCCCTGCCAGAGAGCTCGAAGACCGTCTTGGTGGCCCAGCGGAACTCAGTACCTGACTTGATGACCGGCACGCCGTTGACCACCTTGACATAGCGGCGCAACTTACAATTGAAAGCAACAGTTGAAAGCGTTTCATGATGTTATAGTTTCAAGCGCTGAAACCATACGCGCTTTCCATTGGGGATTTGATACGAGTAGTGACGAGCTGCACCGCCCTGCCTTGGCGACGTAGTGGTGGTCGTGGCCGCCGAGGATGGCGTCAAAGTCGGGCGCCTCCGCCGCCAGCCGCTCGTCGTTGGGCTCCCGCATGTGCGTCAACGCGATCACCACCCACCACCAGGGCCCTCCAATGGCTCCCTTTCCAACTCAACTTGAGCTGTTTTGTCCTCGAACCCATTCAGAGTATCCATTCAAAGTGCTGGAGTTGAGCAGAAAAGGGCACGATTGTAAGGCCCTGCCTCGCACCCAGCGGCGCGCAGGTCCGCGGCGTATCGCTTGCCGCACGCCACGAAGTCCTCATTATGGCGGCGCAAGTCGAATTTGAAAGCAAAATTTGAAAGCGGTACAACACATCTCAGTTTCAAGCGCTTACTTCTGGGCGGTTTCAACGTGGGTCTCATAGGGTCAACCTGCACCACCCTACCTCGTAGTCCAGCTGGTCCTCGTTGACGGTGACCAGCGTGGCGATCCACTCCTGCTCCGCCAGCCCCACCACGCCCACCTTGACGCCCCCGTGGTCGATGATGGTCGTCGGCGCCGCGCCCGCCAGCGGCAACCCGCTCTCCTTTTCGATGATGTTGGCCAGCAGCCACGGGAAGGTGGACTTCGCCATGCAACAGGGGCTTGCACTCGTCCACTTTTCAGCTCAACCTGAGCCATTTCTGACACCATACACACCTCATACACTCCCTATTATCCCCTGAACACCCCCTACACAAGCCCTAAATGCAACCCCTATCCCACAGAAAGCGCTTATGTTGAGCTGCATTGTGAACGATTGTAAGGCCCTGCCATGCACTGCTGCAGGTTCTCAACGCCGAAGTCCAGGTCGTGGTTCCCCACGCACGCCGCCGCCGTCCGCAGCATGTTCAGCACCGGAACCATCTGCTTGCCCTGTTGTGTGTTGTGCACAGGGCGGGGCGGGGTGGGGGGGGGGGCGTCAGGCCGGGGGCGGGGTGTTGTGGATGTCCGGGGGCGGGGGGGGGTCAGGGCTGAGGCCAGCGGGTTTTCGTGATTCGATTGTGTACGGGAAAATATGTGTTTGCGTGCAATTGACTGCGTACGGTCACCAGGCGATGGGTTGCAGGAGGAGCAAAGGGCGCGTAAGCCAAACATTCCCTAAAAGTTGGGCAAACCAGATTGGAAATTGCATTACCCAAATAGGCACCCTGAAAATGTGAACAGAATGTTCCCAGTTCCTGCCACCAAAGCTTCGACGTTGTGGCGTCTGTCAAAAGGCACCTCCCACAAATCACTTCGTTATTCGACCTCGGACTTAGCGGGCGACGTGTCAGACGCGGCAGCGAACGTCGATGGGGTGCGACGGTGAGGGTTCTTTGCATGCGGGTGTTGACGTTTTGACCCGGTTCACTGACACGTGGCATTTTCGTGAGAATTGAAAGGTCGTGGGAATTGAAAGGTCGCACCTTGAAGAACGTGGAGGCCATGGACGGGTTGAGCGCGTCGCCGCTGAACAGCACCAGTGGGTCGTCGCTCTGCTGCGCCAGCATCCCCGCGAACCGCGCCGCTCCGCCCACGGGCTCCTTCTTGCCCGACTCCATGTTATACACGTCGTTATAGTGCAGCGTCGTCAGCACCTTGGCGCGTGTGGGCGCGCGGGGGCTGACAACGTCAACGTCCCAAAGACACGACGTGGCGGCGATGGCAGCGGAAGCAGCGGGGCCGGAGGATGTGGCGGCGGAGGCCTCGAGTGGGGGGTCTAACAACTGAAGCTTGCTGTGCCCCTCGTGCCCCATCGACACACGCGCCCCAGTTTCCAGTGATATCTGACTATCGAGGCTGGGTCTCCCGCCCCTGTTGCTACCCTCTGCGGAGGCTGGGGAGGCGGGGGCGGCGGGGGCGGCGCCGTCTTCGGAGGCGCGCGCGAACATAGGCGGGTT
>Ga0307489_10003076_pt1 | contig 11108 bp, 18 predicted proteins | sample SB12metaG_FD_202247 | JGI IMG/M metagenome (GOLD analysis project Ga0307489, IMG submission 202247) | Sea-ice brine microbial communities from Beaufort Sea near Barrow, Alaska, United States - SB 1.2 | ecosystem: Environmental > Aquatic > Marine > Coastal | place: USA: Alaska | collected...
TCCTCCTCCTCCTCCACCTCCTCCTCCTCCTCCTCCTCCTCCTCCATCGTTTATGAGTTACACACGTTCATCGAGCCCCAAGACACTCACGCATCAAGCATTGGACCAACACTATGCATTGAGTACACCGACCCTTCTCGACGGAGAACGGCATGGACCTGAGCGGTGACAAGCTGGCCATCCAGCGCCTGCGCGAGGCGGGGGGGTGTTGAGAACTGTACTCCACCAACGTTACGTCTCCTCCTCCTCCTCCTCCTAGTCCTCCTCCGCTTCCTCCTCCTCCTCCTGCTGCTCCTCATCCTCCTCTTCCTCTCCCTTCTCCTCCTTCTCCTGCGCCTCCTCCCCCTCCTCCTCTTCCTCTTCCTCCTGCTCGTCTCCCGCGCATCTGTATGAGCATTCACCCTGAAGGTAAGTCGTGCTCCGATCTCCGTCCAGTGCTCGTTCTCAATGACCCTGCTGCTCGGCGGCGGAGAAGGCCAAGATCGAGCTGTCGTCCGCCACGTCCACGGTAGGCACTAGTGGATGGTAATCGCTACGTCATCAAGTGCATTTTGAACACTCGTGTCTTGCGGTGAATGACATCACATGTCGTGACGAGCACTATCCATATTATAAACCCCCGCGTCTTGACTTGAATGACATCCTGTGACATGGCGAACACTGTTCATATTCTAAACCCTCATGTCTTGAGGTGAATGACATCCTATGACGTGGCGAGCACCATCCATATTATGAACCCTCTTGTCTTCAGTTGAATTACATCCTTTGACGCAGTGAGCAATACACATCAGTCCCTGCTGCACGGACATCAACCTGCCGTTCATCACCGCGGACGCCTCGGGCCCCAAGCACATGGCAGGGGGGTTCTTGAGAACAAACACTCGACCTACGTTGAATAGACGAAGTCCTTCTCCGCGCGTGCATTCGAGCAATCACCCTGAAGGTGAGTCATGCCCCGATATCGGTCGATTGCTTGTTCTCAATGACCCTGCTGCATGGCCATGAGCATGAACCGCTCCAAGCTGGAGGGCCTCGTGGGCGACCTACTGGAGCGCACCAAGGAGCCCTGCCGCAGCTGCCTCAAGGCAGGGGGTGTGTTGGGAGCAGGCACTTGCACGACGTTGAATTGAGTTTTAACCCACCTCATGTTTCTAGGATTGGCTGCCGGGGCCCAACTTATCCATGCCGGGGGGTTATTGAGATCGAGCACTCGACCGACGTTGAATCTCCTCCTTCTCCCCCGGCGCGTCTGTATGAGCATTCAACCTGATGGTACGTCGTGCTCCGATCTCGGTTCGAGTGTTCGTTCTCAATGATGAGTGCGTGTACTCAATGACCCTCCTACAAGGACGCCGGCGTGGCGGCCTCGGAGATCAACGAGGTGCTGCTGGTGGGCGGCATGAGCCGCATGCCCAAGGTTACGGAGATCGTGAAGGAGCTGTTCGCGGGCAAGGAGCCCAACAAGGGCGTTAACCCCGACGAGGTGGTGGCCATGGTAGGGCGGTGCAGGTTGACCCAAGGTGTTGGCCGCTCTTGGTTTCAGCTCTTCCTCCTCCAACCCCAACCCCTCCCCGTCCCCCTCCTCCTCATCCTCCCTCCCCTCCCCCTCCTGACCCTCCCCCTCCTCCTCCTCCTCCGCAACCTCCTCCCCCTCCCCCTGCTGACCCTCCCCCTCCCCCTGCTCCCCCTCCTCCTCCTGCTCCCCCTCTTCCTCCTCCTGCTCCCCCTCCTCCTCCTCCTTCTCCTGAGACAAATGTTCTCCCAAACAACAACATGATTTAATACTTTAAAACTTGGCTTTTAATTTCAACTCGCGCCCCTACACCTAGGGTGCCGCGATCCAGGGCGGCGTCCTGCGCGGCGACGTGAAGGACATCCTGCTGCTGGACGTCACCCCCTTGTCGCTCGGCATCGAGACCCTGGGTAAGGCCCATCCTGACCTGACCCCAAGCCCAGCCGGTCTGAAAAGGTTGCCACCCTATCAACGGCGCCACCACTCTACCGCGCCACCACACTTATCACCCAGGCCAGCACACCCCATCAACCGCGCCTGACCGCATTTGTGGCAGTGCAAGTTGTGTGTTGAAAGCGCCTGGTGTATAGCTATGAGACCAGAGGTTTCGCCCTGCTAATCCCTCTACTGGACCACCTCATGTCCTTGGAGTTTCAAAATGGGCGGAGAATTACTTGCAAGTCTTGCTGTCAGCAATCTCCCTCGAACGATTGCATCTTATGGTGACTTTCATATATTCCGTCAATTGTTTTTGAGTGGTCTCATTCTGCTAGCTCTACTCTGAGATACTCCGGAAGTGGTTTTGTTTCTCAACCGCCTGGACTCTTCAGCGCTTAAAACCATAATGTTATCAATTGCATCAAGTTCTGCTTTCACTCTAAACTTGCGCCACTGCATCTGAAACGAAACTATAAATGTATGATGAACCGCTTTCAAACGTTGCTTTCGATTTCAACGTGCGACACTACGCTGTGGTGGCGTATTCACGCGGCTGATCAACCGCAACACCACCATCCCCACCAAGAAGAGCCAGACCTTCTCCACCGCCGCTGACTCCCAGACCCAGGTGGGCATCAAGGTGCTGCAGGGCGAGCGCGAGATGGCGGCTGACAACAAGGCAAGGGGGTGAATCGACTCCTCCGCCTCTTCCTATTCATCCTCCTCCTCCTCCTCCCCCTCGTCCTCATCCTCCACCTCCTCCTGCTCCTCCCGTCGAATCAACTCCTCCTCCTCCTCGGGGAGTTGTTGAGAATAAGCACTCGACCCACTCGACCAATGTTGAATCGACCAACCTCCTGCGCGTCTGTATGAGCATTGACACTCAAGGTAAAAGTCGTGCTCTGATCACGGTCGAGTGCCTGTTCTGAGTGACCCTCCTGCAAGATGCTGGGTCAGTTCGACCTGGTGGGCATCCCGCCCGCGCCGCGCGGCGTGCCGCAGATCGAGGCAGGGGGGGTGTTGAGAACAAGCACTCGACCGACGTCGAATCCCCCCCTCCTCTGTATACTCCGCTCGCCTGTATGCGCATTCACCGCGAAGGTAAGCCACGGCCACGGTCCAATCTCGGTCGAATGCTTTGTTCTCAATGACCCTCCTGCAAGGTGACGTTCGACATCGACGCCAACGGCATCGTGAACGTGTCCGGGCGCGACAAGGCCACCGGCAAGGAGCAGTCCGTCACCATCCAGAGCAGCGGCGGCCTGTCGGACTCGCAGGTGGAGCAGATGGTGCGCGACGCTGAGATGCACGCCGAGGCCGACAAGGCAGGAAGGTTATTCCGAACAAGCTTTCGACCGACGTTGCATCTCATCCTCCTCCGCCTCTTTCTCCTTCCCCTCTTCCTCCTCCTTCTCTTCAGCTTCCTCATCCTCCTCCGTGAGGGTGATTGAGAACAAGCACTCGACCGAGGTTCAATCGCCTCCGTCTCTACTCCTCCTTCTCCTCCCGCTCCTCCTCCTCCTCCTTCTCCCCCTCCTCCTCCGCGCGTCTTCATGCGCGTTCACGCCGAAGGTAGTTCACACTCCAACATCGTCTCGCATGCTTGTTCTCACGACCCTGCTGCTCGGGCCGCAAGGAGCTGATCGAGGTGAAGAACGAGGCGGACACCCTGCTGTACAGCGCGGACAAGAACCTGTCCGAGCACAAGGCCGCGCTGCCCACCGACGTGGTCACGGCCATCGAGACGGCGCAGGCAGGGGGGGTACTGAGAAGAAGCACTGCACCGACGTTGAAACGATGAACCAAGTCTGCGCGTCTATGTGAGCATTCACCCGGAAGGTTAATCATAAAATGAATGCTCCGATCTCGGTCGAGTGCTTATTCTCAATGCCCCTCCTGCCCAATCATCCTGAAGGTAGGTCATGCTCCGATCTCGGCCTAGTGCTTGTTCTCAGTGACCCTCCTGACAGATGGAGCTGCGCACGGCCTCGGAGGGCGACAACCTGGAGGTGATGAAGGAGAAGGTGGCGGCGCTGCAGCAGGCCGTCATGAAGATCGGCGAGGCGCTCAACAAGGTGCGGCGCTGCACGTTTGCCCCAGGCCCGGCAAATATTCCTCGGGTTGCCATCTAATTTCAGGAACGAGGCGTCAAATCCGTTGGATGACCGTGCTTGCCCCATATGATCGGTATCCCGAGCGCGCTCTCAACCCGTGTCTGCAAGCACGGTTCGAGACGTCGGTCGTTGGCGTGTCTGATCTAATGCCCGTGTGTGATACTCTCTTGAAATGACTGACTGACTTTACGCCCGTGTGTGATGCTCTGTAAACTTTCCACTTGCCAGTCTCACCGGAAGCGCCTTGTTTCATTATTGGCATCCGGAATATGATGAACTGCTTTTAAGTTTTGCTTTCTATTTCAACTTGCGCCACTACAACCAGGGCTCGTCCGGCGGTGCCGCGGAGGGCACGTCCACCTACGAGGGTGAGGAGGTAAAGAAGGAGGAGGGCGACGACAAGAAGGAGGAGGGCGACGACAAGAAGGATGACGAGAAGAAGTAAATTGACCGTACATCGCACTACTTTCTGGGGCGGCGGCGGCGCGCGCTCGTTGTTTGTGCGTGAATTCAATTCATACTCGCTGACCGGTAGTGCTCGTGCGGTAGTGCTCGTGCGGTAGTGCTTGTGCGGTGAGCTCTGCTTTAACGGTTTATAGAATACTGTACTTGCGTTCATCGAGCTCAAAGGCGCTCGCATGGTGAGCAATAACCAACCTCCTTCTCAAACGCAGCGAGATTTCAGCAGTTTCTGAGGAGCTCTGGTCTTGGTTTGGTTTTGAGTTGAGGGGCGCCGCTTGGTTTGGGACGCGTTGTTTGCGGTATTATGACGCAACGTACCGTTGCAAGCACATTTTTGGAAATAACTAATCTGAGTCGATCGCTCAATCGCTTCATCTCCCGTCTCACCGTCGACCATTCGACCTGTGTTTCGATGTATCACGCTCTTGAAAAGCCACCGTCGCCGCGGCCACCGCCGACGCTTAGTCCTGAACTCTCACACGTGTCGGGGTGACAGCTGTGCGCCCATCAATTTCTAGCTAGAATCCAACCCCGCACAACCCCACAAGCCCCACGCCCCGTCACAACCTCTGAACCCAAAACACTCGTCAGTACCACGCTCCAAACAATGTCTGGCTAGAATCTAGCCTCACCCAACCTCCAACAACGGGGCGACCCAAAAGGGACAGCCCAAAAGTTCAACGGCGTTGCGCGCAGGGAAATATTTGCAGGGGAGCTTAGGGTATCATATTTTGGGGTTTAGGGTTATAGTGACTAGCGATGGCGCGAAGCGCCAAACACTGGAATGCATCTACAGACGCGCCAACTGCCGCTGCGACGGCCGTCGAACGCGCGCCGAACACGCACCTGCCGCATCGTAAGCGTCTTCCGGAGCATAACTCTGGACGCGTGCTACGAGACTGCCACTTTTCAACTCGACCACACGTTTGACACGTGCGGCTGACGACGACTCGACAGTCTCAGATTATATCGAGACGCCCACACGGCAGCCGCCGCGCCGCCGGAGACGTCGGCATCAGGCGACGCAAGAGCGACACCGCGAAAGACCGCCGGCGCCGCCATGGCCACCGCCCACACCGAGCTCACCGAGATGTCCACGTCCGATAGGGCGACGCTGGCGCAGCTGCGGTGCGCTGTTGTTGGGCATGGGCGCGAATTCGACGGGCCCTTCGGCCGCAAGACCATGGTGTACGCGGATTGGACCGCCTCCGGCCGCGCGCTGGCGCCTGTGGAGGATTACCTGCGTCGCGAGGCAGGGGCTTTGCACTGCGAGTAGTGCACTGCGTATCCACTTTCATCCTGCTGCTCCTCCTCCTCCTCGTCCTCCTCCTCCTCCTCCTCCTCCTCCTCCTCCTTCTCCTCCTCTTCCTCCTCTCCGCCTCCTCCTCATCCTCCTCCTCTGCCTCCTGCTCCTCCTCCTCCTCCTCATCCTCCTCCTCCTCCTCCTCCTCCTCCTCCTCCTCCTTCTCCTCCTCCTCCTCCTCCTGCTCATCCCCCTCCTCTTCCTCCTCCTCCTCCTCATCCTCCTCTTCCTCCTCCTCCTCCTCCTCCTTCAGCCAGACCTGGACACGTTTGTGTGATGAGCTGCGTGATTTCAAGCGTCAAAACTCCTCCAGTATACGGCTCAGATTGTCAGTGAAGTGCAAGGTACCGAGAGGGAGGAGAGGGAGGGAGAGGAGGAGCTGGAGGAGGTGGAGAACGAAGAGGATGATGCGAGGGAAGGTCAACACAGATGCCGGGCTTTAATGCATCACGCCCCTGCCGCCGGGTGCTGCCGATGTATGCCAACACCCACACCACCACCAGCGTGTGCGGGCTGCAGTCCACGTGCTTCAGACAGGAGGCGCGCCAAGTCATCGCACAGGCGTGCAACGCGCGCGTCGGGTACACCGACAAGCACGCCGACGTGGTGGCAGGGCCTCACTCACTTTTGATTTACACTCAGTCCACGTTTCAACTTAACTTAGCTTAAGTTCAGCATCTTTAGGCTGTGAAGTGGGGCAACTCGGCGACTAGTTTGCATGTCCCGCAACATCGAGCCCTCCTGGTATCTGACTGTGTTCCATATGGCGGTCGCGTTGTAGCAGTCCTGGTGGCTAGGCGAGACACACAGCTTAGAGTTCAGCTGAGAAACACTTGAAGCTCAGCTGGGAAAAATACTAAGGTGAGGCCCTGCGTGGTGGTGTTCGCGGGCAGCGGGTCCACGGGCGCCATTAACAAGCTGGCCCTCGTGCTGGGCGTGCACCTGCCACTGCCGGCGGGCGCGCCACCCGCGGCACAGCCTGTAGTGTTGCTGGTGGGGTGCTACAGATATAGGGTTGAGGGTTGAGGGCTGAGGGTTTGGTGGTGACAGCGGGAGGGGGTTGAGGCTTGAACGCAGTGCAGTGGGTTGAGGCTTGAACTCTGGTTGAATGTCAACGCTCGAAAGTGAATATGATGAACGCGTTGCTTTCAATACTAGAGATATTATCTGCACTTTTGAAGCAGTTGCACCCGGGTTGACGCTTGACCGCGCATTCGGGTTCAGAGCTAGAAACTGAAATGTGATAAACCACTTTCAACTGCTTCAAACTTTGGTTTCATCTTCAACTACTAGTACTTGAGCCCCTACGTGCCGGGTCCGCACGAGCATCACTCCAACATCCTGCCGTGGCGCGAGTCCGCCGCTAAGGTGGTGCACATTGGCCAGGGCCCGGGCGGAACCATCGACCGCGGCGCGTTGCGGGCGGAGCTGCAGGCAGGGGCTTACACTCGTCGACTTCTCAGCTGAACCTGAGCCGTTTCCACTGAAACCACCCAACGTATCACACCAAAAGGGCTTACGTTGAGCTGAAAAGTGGACGAGTGTGAGCCCCTGGCTACAGGCGCACGCTCACCACTCCCTGGTCATCGGATCATTCAGTGCGGCCTCTAACGTCACGGTAGGGCGGTGCAGGCTGTCAGTATCAAACCTCGTGTTGTAAGCGCCCTATGGTTCCAGCGCTTAAAGCTACAATATCATGAGCTGCGTTCAACATTTGCTTTCAACTTCAACTTGCGCCGCTACGTGACGGGCGTGATCGCCGATGTGGATGGCATCACCGAAGAGCTGCACCGCGCCGGCGGGGCCGCCGCACAGCAATGCATCCATTCAACATTGACTATGCCTCCTGCAAAAGAAGGCGAAGTAGCCACAGGGCATTCCCGATGATCTAGTTGGATTTGATGAATCACAGACCAAAGCCCCGTTGAAGCGACGCGCCCCTCTGAAGGCTCAAATACCTCTGGGTCAAGACCCCACGCGGCGGCGCGCTGGCGTTCTGGGACTACGCAGCGGCGGCGTCCTACCTCAACGTGGACATGAACCCCGTGCGCTTCTCACCCGACGGTAAGGAGGCAAGATATGATCTGATATCGGTATGGGATATCGATATGGCGTATAGAATGTCGATATGGTCATCCTGGATATCGATATGGGGTATAGAATGTCGATATGGGGTACGGGATGTCGATATGGGATATCGATATGGTCATCCTAGATATTGATATGGGATATAGGATATCGATGTGGTGATCCTGGATATCGATATGGGATATGTTGTGACTCTGCCGGACGGATCCCTGAACCCCCACGTGTACAAGGACGCCGTGTTCATCTCCCCGCATAAGCTGCCCGGAGGACCGGGGGCGCCGGGTGTGCTCGTGGCCAAGCGTGCACTGGCAGGGACTTGCACTCGTCCACTTGTCGGCTTGACGTCAGTACTTCTTGTTGGACATATTGGGTGATTACAGTAGGTATCAGGGACAGAAACGGCTCAGGTTGAGCTGAGAAGTGGACGAGTGTGTCGCCCATGTGCACTGTTCACCAACGACGTCCCAGCGGAGCCCGGCGGCGGCACCATATTCTTCGTGACGGGCTCCGACCAGCGGTACCTGTCCAGCCGGCAGGAGCGTGAGGTAGGGCGGTGCAGGTAGACCCTATCAAACCCACGTTGAAAGCGCCTGGAGCAATGCGCTTGAACCTGTAATATGATTCTATGCTTTCAAGTTTTGCTTTCAATCTCAACTTCCGCCGCTACAGTGAGGAAGGCGGCACCCAGGACATCGTGGGTAGCATTCGGGCCGGGCTGGCGTTTCAGATCAAAAGCGCCGTGGGGCAGAGCGTCATTGCCGCGGCGGAGGAATCCCTCGGAACGCGCATCTACGGCGGGGGCTTACACTCGCCCACTTCTCACCTCCACCTGGGCCCCTTCTGGTCAGTGAGCCGTTTTGTGTCCAGTTTGTGACGAGTTATGACTCATTTGTCTACGAGTACTGAAGGTACTCTACCTTCGTATCACACAAAAAGTGCGTATGTCAAGCTGAGAAGCTGACGAGTGTACGCCCCTCATTTACGGCTCGCTCACGCAGAACCCCAACATCGCGGTGCTGGGTCTGCCAACAGCAGGTCAAGACTCGAACCCCCCGGTAGGGCGGTGCAGGTTGAATAATTTGATCTGGTTCTTTTTAGCCGTGGCTCCATCTCAGTACCTTCGTTGATTCTAGACTAAATGTTTTGAAATGAACCCCCCCCCCCTCTACGTTGAAATCCGTGTTTGCAAAGCGCGAGAAAAGGCGTCGTTCGCCGTGGGTCTCTGAATCATTGCCCGTGTGTAATACTATGTGATCTTACCACGTCCTACTTTATCGGTTAACAGCGCCTGATTCCAGCGCTTTAAGCTGAAATATGATAAACCGCTTTCAACATTTGCTTTTGATTTCAACTTGCCACTACACCCCGGCCCGGTTGCCTATCATCTCGTTTCTGATCCGGGGCCCCGCGGACGCCACGGGGCGCAGCCGGTTCCTGCATAACAGCTTCGTTTGCGCCGTCCTCAATGACATCTTCGGTGTCCAGGTCCGCGGCGGGTGCGCGTGCGCCGGGCCGTACGCCCTCCACCTCCTAGGCAGGGCCTTGCACTCCTCCACTTCTCATCTAAAACTCAGTGTTGAGGCGACTAGTCGCCCTGATGTCCGCAAAATCGAGGGTACGTTCACTCATGAATTGCAACCCGGTCGACCTTTCTGAGATTCGGCGGCGAGCTCGCTTTGGACGCTTCTGATTGGTCGATCGGACTTCGATACCACGACGTCGATACCAAACCCGGCACTGAGTTCAATCTGAGCCGTTTTGGCCGCTGAAATCACCACATCTCTCACACAGAAAGTGCTCACGCGACACCGAAAAGTGGACGAGTGTAAGCCTGTGCTCATGGGGCTCGACGCCGCCGGCACCGCCGCACTCGAAACACTGTTGCTGGACCAGGCGGAGGTGATGCGCCCGGGCTTCGTGCGCCTGAGTCTGCCGTATTTTGCGTCGGACGCCGAGGTGAACTACTCACTGGCGGCGGTGCACGCTGTGGCCGAGCACGGCTGGAGGCAGGGGCTTACACTCGTCCACTTCTCACCTCAACCTAAGATTTTGGGGTCAGTGAGCCGTAATGTCCAGTTTGTGACGAGTTGTGACCCATCGATATTGTCACACGCTGCTGAAACCACCCAACATCTCACAAAAAGTGCTTACGCTAAGCTGAGAAGTGGACGAGTGTGAGCCCCTCGCTGGAGGCTGCTGCCACTGTACCGGTTGGATGCTAAGACCGGTGAGTGGCGCCATAGAGCACGGGCGAGGTCATTCCCCGAACGGAAGTGGCTGGCGCATTTGCGCTTCCCGGAGGCGGTGGGGAAGGCGGCGGCGGGGAAGGAGGCGGCGGCCGGGAAGGAGGCGGCGGCGGCGACGGCAGCGGAGGCAAGGGCGGGCTGGGAGGTGATTAACGCTCACGAGGCTACCGAGGCTAACGAGGCTAACGAGGCACGCGGTGCTAGTGCTGGTGCTGGTGTCGGTGCCGGGGGTGATGGGAAAGGAAGGCTTGATGTTGGAGGTGACAGACTTGTGTTCAGTTCGGACAGTTCGCAGGACGCCGACATTGAGGCTCGGCTCGACGCACAGCTAGCGGCCGGGTTGGAGATGCTGGAACAGTGTGGGCAACAGCAGGTGAGTGGCAGAGGTGTGCAGCTTCGCGTGTCGGCGCTGAGCGAACTGGAGGTGAGCGGGGAGCAGGCCATGCTCACCAGTGGTGCTGGCAATGACGAGGAGGAGGACGAGGGGAGGATGGGGTACGATGGCTCCGGTCTCGACGGGCCGGAACAGGAGGGAAGCGCTGGCGCCGCCGCGCGCCCTCATCGAAGGACAACTCAGATTGATGTTGCGACGGCCAACGCACTTCGCTGGTTCATGTTCCCCTCCGAGGGCAGGGGCTTACACTCGTCCACCTTTCTGGTCAATGCAAGTCCTTTTTGAGAGCTACGTAGGGTGGTTTCAGTAATGAACATGCTCAGGCTGAGCCAAGAGGTGGACGAGTGTAGTCCCTGGCAGAGGGCGCCACTCTTCTCCGCACGTTGCTGTCGTCCAACAACGTCACGACGCGTCCCGCGCCCCGCACCGGCTCCTACCTTCCGTTGACCGCGCAGATGCCGCCAGGCAGGGCCCTTGCACTTATATTGACATCATATATCCCATATCGGTATCCAGGATGACCATATCGATATCCCATATCCCATATCGA
>Ga0307489_10003078_pt1 | contig 11103 bp, 8 predicted proteins | sample SB12metaG_FD_202247 | JGI IMG/M metagenome (GOLD analysis project Ga0307489, IMG submission 202247) | Sea-ice brine microbial communities from Beaufort Sea near Barrow, Alaska, United States - SB 1.2 | ecosystem: Environmental > Aquatic > Marine > Coastal | place: USA: Alaska | collected 2017-05-06
CGCTCTGCAATCACTCTCGGCCAGCTGCCCGCCCCCACCCCGCCTCGATCAGATCTCTACAGCTCTGTAGCTCTGACCTGTCGCCATACGAATCTGCCTCTGCAAACGCTCTGCAAACGCTCTGCAGTTCCTCTGCAGCGTCTGGCTCGGCCCGTTGACCTGCGCTCGGCAGCCTGCAACTCTGCATTCCCGGCCCCGGGACCCTGGATTATCGCTCTGCAGCTCTATAGCTCTGCAATGCTGACCTTTCGCCATACGAAACTCGCTCTGCAACCGCTCTGCAAATGTGCTGCAGGGTCTGCAAATGCGCACCTTTCCATCTGCGCCGGCACCGCAGGGCGGCGAGCGGCGAGTTTTCGATGTGCCGTCCGCGAGTCGAACTCCCGTGACGTCCTTGCGAAAATATCCTCTGCGTAATACAATGACGCATCACTGAAAATGTCGGCGCGCATCGCGTCGGCGAAGATGGCGTGATATTCTGCGTTTCAAGGGTCCCGAAGCTTTGAAGGTCAGAATCGCTGACACAAACATCGCTGGCACTGCGGGGACGGGCGCAGGGTTCTTTTTATGTGCCATCCGCGACTCGAACTCCCGTTGTATCTATACGAAATTGTTCACCGCCTTGTATAATAACATGTCACTTGATAAACGACGCGCGTCGGGTCGGCGTTGCTAAGGATGGCGCAAACAGCATGCGTTTCGAAAGTGGCACTAAAGCTCTGAAGTTCAGAATCGCTGACACAATCTACGCTGGCGCCGCGGGGCCGCACGCGGCGTTTTTTTCAATGTGCCGTCCGCGACTCGAACTCCCGTGAAGTCCTTGCGGAAACGTTCACCGCTTAACACAATGGCGCTTCACCTACAAAACCGGTGCGCATCGCGTCGGCGCCGGCGAAGATGGCGCGAAGCCATTGTCACGCCGGGGCACGCCGACCCTAAGAATCTCAGCGTGTGGACATTCCGCACACAATATCCAATAATTCAGTAGTTTGAATGGAGCGTGCACGCTCGAACGCTGTAGAACCGCCAAGGCCCTAAACGTTAAGCCCGTATCGTATGCTTTCCGCTGATCGCTCATCCTACATCGCAGCGTATGGGTGTTCACCCTAAATCCGAGCCGTCTTATGTCGCTGCGCTGACTGTAAATTACAGCTTATGGGCATTCACCCTAAATCCAAATTCTTTTACGAAATCGTATCTCGACTGCAGCGTCGGAACGCTTTGAAACCGCCAAGCCCTGCACATTAAACGCTAAATACTATACTTTCTGACGACCGCTCACCCTAAGGCGCAGCTTTCGGCTTTCACCCTGCATCCGAGCGCAGAGAGGCGTTGGTGCGCCAGCTGCGCGCAAGCAATTGTGTCCAAGACGTGCGTACGCGCGGCAGATACTGCGCGCGTTTCCGCCCTGGAGCTTCCGCCGGCCGCTGACGCTGAACCCGAGCGCTCTTTCTCACCCTGAATCCGAGCAGTATTCTGTGTTGACCGATCAGAGAGAGGTGCGAGATGCCCGCCGTGCATAAGCAACCGCGTCAAACCCGTGCGTACGTGCAGCAGATCGTGTGCGAGGCGCCACTGCACACCTGAAGGCGGCGGCCAGGCGTGTCCTTCGCGTAGATCGGTATCCTCGTGGGCGTTGACGGTACCCGACAATGCAGATGCTGGGTAGACATACCAACGGAATTACATTTCGATTCACTACCCGGTAGATCTTGCGAATTTGAATCTTTTTCAGATTTTGTCCCGATAGCTTTGCAGAGCTCCCTCTGCAATTACTCTGTAGCTCTGGATTGCAGCCCACACGTCGACGGTGGTGCCCTATCGCAACCCTTTGCTAGTTTGCGTCTCTAACAACCCTGCTACCCAGGCAGACATATGGTGAAAGTGGAAACGTACAGCGAAAATAACTCGTCAATGATGGTCTAAATTCTGCATTACAGGAACCCGGAGCATGACAGATTCCGCGATTCTGTGTTTCCGAGATGGAGATTCATGGAAACTTGCAGAAATGGTTTCGGAATAATTTCCATGTAACTTTGCCATTGGCTTCAAACTGGGCTAAGCGGATCCTAATTTATGTAATCTCCATGTAACTTTCGGCCTTAGGCCAACCCGATCCCGATTTCATCTCGAGATCCGGTCAACATTTTAGGTTGCATGGCGGTAGGGGGGCGGGCGAGTCGGATCGGCAAGTCGGTATAAATTGCGTGGACAAAACGACCCCTGATGTCACCCTGAACTCACGATAAACCCCGAACCCAAAACAGACTTTCTCGTATGGGCAAAATGACCGAAAAATCGATCCGACTCGTCCGAAGTTGCCCAAAATCGAGGGAGCGGCCAGGTTGACCGGATCTCAATGTTAAATCGGGTTGGCCTTATAGCGATCTGGCAGCCACGGGCGGTTGGACGTTATTCTCAAAAATCCCGCCCGTGCCCCGGGGTTATTGAGAATAGACTCGAACGGCCAGCGCGATTCCAAGTCTCGCATGGTATGACAAAGAAAGTGAAGCTATGACCATGTTCCAATGAATGTTGCTCTCGACCAATCACAACACAGTAAACGAAATTGCAGACTCAACTCAACTCATTCATTTCAGTCATAGCTTCAGTTCCTGTGTCGTAATTGCTGATACAGACGCCCGGGGGTCGGTCGGCCAAACGAATCACGTCCGCGCGCCTGTAAGAGCAATAGTCCTATTCCGCTTTATCAGACTACAACTTCCATGATCTAATAACTTTAATACATGATCAAAAACGGAAATCACTATTATTCTACGCGCTCTGCGCCAACAACTGCGGTCGCCTGGCACCGAAAAAATGCTGTTTTGAGTGGTGATTTGGCGAGAATGACGCGCGAACAATGGCGTACGAAGTGTCGACGGCGGCCGCGCCGAGGCGCGGGATCCCTTCGTAGTAGTCATGCCGTGGACTCCGTGGGGGTCGAATGGCGAGTATCGCCGCCGCCGCGCCGTTCGGGCGCTTCCCCGTTTCTTGAGTTATTTGATCGGGAAGTGACGGTCTAAATGTGAGCATCGCCCCGCGGCGCGGCGGCGGCGATACTCGCCATTCGACCCCCACGGAGTCCACGGAATGACTACTACGAAGGAATTCCGCGCCTCGGCGCGGCCGCCGTCGGCACTTGGTACGCCATTGTTCGCGCGTCATTCTCGCCAAATCACCACTCAAAAGAGCGATTTCTCGTAGTCAGGCGACCGAAGTCATTGGCGCTGGCACGTCAGTGATATAGCGGAATAGGTCTATTGCTCAGCTCATCCAGTCGTTCTACGATGCTCGTCTAGCCGTCCGTCGAGTCGTTATTATTCATACCCCCCGCTGGTACTTTGCAGGTCCAACTGGGGGGTATAACTGCGGGAAACCTTGATTGGATGGCGTGAGGACGTGTACTGGTACATGTTTCCGTTCTCAATTGAATTTATCTGAGCGCGCATCTACTCAGGATAACCCGTTATAGCAGCTTCAGTGTCGATTCCGGGTATTCCGAGACAACGCCTGAGGTTATGTTACTGTTCCCTCGAAGCGCGCTCAGCTTTGCAGACTGTCTAGCAGAGCCTTATCCAGTGATTGTAGAGCCCAGCACGTAATTTCCTGGCCGTACACCACGCCAGAGCAAGGCGGTCTGGCGTATTGGCGGGGCGGCAGGGAAATAATTCGCCCCACCGAGTTAGGGCTGACAGGTGGAGCTCAGATAGTGATTTGCTGATGAGGAACGCGCGTTTACGAGGAACCCTTTTCTGAGATACCAGCACGAGGCAGGAAGAGCCAGTATCAGCCAAGGCCGGTAATAGGAGTTTCCTCACACTATTGATAGGAGTCTCGCAATGAAAATTAGACATTCGGCTTCAGACGCTCCACGTGGTCACCGTGGCAGCTGCCCCATCGCGCGCACCGGCGTGACGTGCAATTCGCGAGATGGAAAGGCAAGATGCGCGCGAAATCTCGAAATCGGGCATCGACCACCGTGACTGCCGTAGTCGAGAATCACCGATAGCCGCTCTCCGCGGCCAGAGTCACGGCGCCTTCTCGTGAGGCATTCGCGCGGAACATAGGCATCGCGTCACAAAATTTCCGATCAACCGATGTTGAGTCAGCTGCGATCAATCCAGCTCAAGTGTCATTTTGGTTTCAAGATCCAAAAATACACCATTCAGAAAAAGCTTCCCGCGCGAAGCGCCGATGGGTGTTCTTGGCTGTCCCTGCCTCGTAGATTATCCGCAGTAGAAACTGGTACCCGCCATTTGGACCTGAAATAAAGTACAGCTACGACAGTTGTCCATTGACTCCAGGCTGTGGGCTGGGCATTAGAATAGGAACTTTGGTAGCTGAGAATTGGTAGCTGAGATCTCAGCTACCGGGCCTCCATATAAATGACTCAAGGAATCAAGTCTCCGTAGCTGGGAATGGCAAGCTTCTTCGCGCTCCATACAAATGACTCGAGGAATGAGACCTCCGTACCTGAGAATGGGGGCCGTTTGTCCGGCCGAGAGGAGGGTTCGCGAAATTCGTTTCGAACGTGAAACCAATGTTGACGCGCTCACCTGACGCCCCTCCTGCCGCGGCCGCTGCGGCTGTCTACCGCCGTGGTCGCCGACACGACGTCCATCGCGGTCGCGGCGGCGCGAGTATTGGAGGTGCGCGGGTCAGTGGCTTCCTGCGAAGCACACACGCGGGCATGCGACCCTCACTGGCGGCCATTTTTGCGCGGTGACGGGCATCTACTGAATTTAGACGAATCGCGCGACTTGGGTGGCTTCGAGTACGCCATTGTCGTCAGAGGGGTTTGCCGCCCCGCGTGCCTCCTGGCGTCCAATACTTGCGCCGCCTTGATTGCGACGAATGCCGTGGCGACGACCGCGGCAGCAGGCAGCCGCAGCGGCCGCGGGGGAGGCGGGTGAGTCGTCAGCATTGTTTTCACGTTCGAAATGATTATCGCGAACCCTCCTCTCGGCCGGACAAATCGCCACCACTCTCAGCTGCGGAGTTCTAATATGACAAAGTGCCTGAAGCTATAAATTTATCGGGCCCTGCTGAGGAACATCAACTTGAGAATCTTGAGTCAAAAGACACCATATCACGCCGTATAATGGATATGGCGTGTTTTGACTCAAGAATCTTGAGTTCATTTCTTTTGGCAAGGGTCCGAAAATTTACAGCTTCAGGCACTTTGTCATACTTTCGCATGGCTTTGGGAGTGATTATCTATCAACGTTGACCCGGAGTATCTCCGTTCTTCGACCGCGCTTCTTGGAAAATGGGCTGAAAACGTGGTGGCCGTTGGCTCCTAATTCAGGAAATCATACTGGCAAACGCTGAAACGGTCAAAAAGTGATATGGCTGGCACGTGTTGCGCTTCCGGATTCTGCCCGACCGAATCTAGGCTTCCACATACTACGGGGAATCAGCCCGCGTCTGATAAAAAAGTGGGGGGAGTCAGTCAACTCTGAACACTCGAACGAAAAGCTCCCCCAAAATCGACAGGGACTTTTGAAATGTATGGATACCGCGCAAGCGCGTCACGGGTGCGGGTGACCGACAGCACGTTCGGTGCCGCCGCCATCTCCTTGTCGATGGCCGCCTCCCGCTGGTGTCGTGCTCCGACATGCGTAGATGTACGTCGGGAAGAAACGCTCTTCGGCGGTGGTAGCCCCAACCGCGGGGTCGGCATCGCGACCGCGTCGGAGCCGACCGCGGCATCGGGGGCAGGGAACCACAGGCGCACGTAAGCCTCCCCCAACACGCGTATATGCGCCGAGATCAAGCGCATGGCGGCCGCGGCGGCCGCCTCCGCCGCCGCGGCATAGGAATCCGCCGACGGGGAAGGGACGAGATGACTGTTCCGCCGCGCCTGTGTCGCCCAGGCCCGCCGTCCCTGGCTGGGGGAGCTCAATGCACACGCTCGACTTTTCTCGCCCGGGCAACCTTTTTAGGAGGCCTATCGGCCGGTCGGTAACAAGGAAAGTAGCCGGTCGCAAGGCTCAGAAATGAGCCTCTGACCGTTTTCGATTAATGGGGGCCGAGGGTTCATAACCCGTCAAATGAGGTGTAGACTCCGGAATCGCGCGTTCCGACCCCACTTTTTTATTAGACGCGGGCTGTTTCCCCGTAGTAGTCGATATAGGTCCGGTCCTGCCGACCAGGGGGGCGGCCGGCGGGTGCTGGTCTTGAGTTGATTCGTGAGTTAATTCGGGGAACTGAAAGTGGAAACCGCATTCCTGACGCCACTGGACGGCAGCGCACCAGGCGCGGCTGCGCCGCGGCCGAACGCGCATAGTGTTAGGCCAACTGCACCTCCGGATGGGTAGCCTGACTGCTCCGCCGTTAGCTCGGGTCGGGCCCGGTCGCCCACGAAGCGCACAGCCCCTCCGCTAGGAAGGGCCTCGGGTGCAGATTCGTGAACTCGCCACACAGAAGCTGTTCGAATGGCGCCGGGTGCGGCGACGCCGCGTCCGAACGCTCATGCTTTTAGCCCTAAAGCACACCCTGAATGGTAGCCTGATAGCTCCGCCGGTGGGACCGGGTCGGGCGCGGTCGCCCACGGATCGTAAAGCCCCTCAGCTGGGAGGGGCGATGGGCGCAGTGTTCGCTTTCAGAGCAAATTGTGGAGAATCTGCTCCCCGTCGCCCCTCCCAGCTGAGGGGCTATGGCCTTCGAGGCGAGCGCAGTCGCCCCGGTCCGACCGGCGGAGCTGCTAGGGGACGACTCCGATAGTGCTGCACAGCTATACAACACGCAAAATCTCTCAGCGTCGGCGTGGCGACGCGATTGCCGTGCAGCAATGGCTCTGACGGGCTATTATTCTATGCTCTCCGTATCGCCGCACGCAGCCTCAGTATACGCATACTATGGTGCGCAAACATGCACTGGACTTGCAGCCGGCGGAATTCAGCGCACAGACCAGTGTACTGCCGTGCCGGCGTGAGTGAGCACAATATCTTTCCGCGTCGTGGTTCATTTTTGGTGTGGAGGACGCGCCGACCAGCGAAATCCGGTCGGCAGGACCGGACCCAGATCGAAAGTGAAACGAGGAGAAACATTTGAATTTGGGTCGGGCAAAATCCTTACAGTAGAGCTACAGGTGGGTTTTCAGATATGACCAATTAACTCGAGAACAGGGACAAATCCTTGACGGGGAAAGATAGTAATTCAACTCGTCAATTAGACCGGCAACCCAAAACCCCTCGGCACAGGCAAATGGGACAGGGGCTGTCACGTCCAAGAAAAATGCAGGCTCCGGAGCCCCGATTCTGTCCGAATCCTCCGCTAAGGCGCGGCGGCGGGACGGCCGAGGGGCGTATATCACGCGACGCCGCCGCCTCTACGATACGTGCACACACCCAAGGATCGCGGCCAGCGCTTGTTGGGGCGTTTTTTCCGCGGCGACCGTGCATGAACCCTCTCCCGTGCCAAGATTTGCCCAGAAATTGGCGATTATTTTCGTGGACCCGAGTGCGGCGTGCCACGGCGCCGAAACGGTCAAGCAGCCGCACGCGCCCGTCGGGGATTCACCTAACGAGGTGGTGTACTCGGGAGCCAGCCAATCGCCGCCTTCGGCCAACGGGCCGATACCGCGCAATTGTGCCAGCCCCGTACATTGGGCCCAAGTACAGGGCTGGCACAATTGCGCGGTATCGGCCCGTCAGCCGAGGGCGGCGATTGGCTGACCTCAAAGTAAAGTACTTACTAATTTGAACCCCGTGACAGCTGGACAAAGTGGCTTGACCGATTGGGCGCTGTGGCACGCCGCACTCGGGTCCACGAAAAGAATCGCCAATTTCTGGGCAAATCTTGGCACGGCAGGGAGTTCATGCACGGTCGCCGCAGAAAAATCGCCCCAACGAGCGCTGGCCGCGTTCCTTGGGTGTGTGCACGTATCGTAGAGTCGGCGGCGTTGCGTCCTATACGCCCCTGGGCCGTCCCGACGCCGCGCCTTAGCGGAGGATTCGGACAGAATCGGGGCTCCTGAGCCTGCACTTTTCTTGGACGTGACAGCCCCTGTCCCATTTGCCTGTGCCGAGGGGTTTTGGATTGCCGGTCTAATTGACGAGTTGAATTACTATCTTTCCCCCTTAATTTCCAGATCATCACTCCCAAAACAATGCGTAGATTCCTTGAGTCATTTGTATGGAGCGTGAAGAAGCGTGCCATTCTCAGCTACGGCGGTCTAATTCCTCGAGTCCCTTATATGCAGGCCCAGTATCGGTAGCTGAGATCTCAGCTACCGATTATCAGCTACCAAAGTTCCTATTCTCATGCCTGCGCAGCTTTGCCCTCGTACACTAGAGAAAATGGACCCCCCAACTGCTAAAAAGTTTTGGGTCAGAAATGTTTATGGTCTCAATGAGTGTAGTTCGTTCTGAGCCGGGGGAGAGGGTTGTGATAATTCAGGATTTTTCCGATTTCAATTTGTCAAAAGTCGCGACGACCTTCAATCGTGTATTTATGCCTTTTTACCATGCTTTCCAGCGGCCAGCGGGCCGTCAGACACGCGGCGACACCGTCGAATGGCGCATGAGACGGGAGCGCGGCACGGTGCGTGTCCGGGACCGCGTGGTGAGTGATAAAGAGGAGGGCATGTCACAAATCGTGTGGTTAGATTTTGCCCCTGGTCGTGTAGAACACGTCGCACGTGCAATCCCCAATGGCATTTGTCGAGCTCCATTGAACCCACAGGGGCTGCGCCGGCCTCAAACCCACGAGTGCCAAGCGATTTACGCGTTTATTACACTGCGGGGGCACCACCCCGCCACGCCTTGTCACGAGTGCACCAATATTGACGGGCCATTAGATGGGCAGGCAGAGATGGGCGACGCGGCCATGACCTGCCGCTTCGAGTGTATCTCTGCGGTGCGATTATTCGCACGGTCGTGGAGAACAGGACCACGTCGTCCGTTTCGCCAATTGGCAAGCTAAGCATCTTCCCCCGCGCTCAGGGACGTGCCCGCGTGCGAGCGGACCGCGCAGTGGAGATGGGCCGCGGCGCGGGTGTTGACCGCGAGGACGAAACGGGCTGAAACGCGCTGACAGGGCACCCAGAGGTAGTATCTTAGCAACGCGCTCGAGTCGCTCCGTGGCAGCGTCCCGCCGGCGCTCTTCCGAGGCTGTGAGCGCGCGTCACTCGGACCGACAAACGCGGTTTCTCGGCTTCACATCGTTTTCGGCCGCGGGTGTCACGTCAGCCAGAACGTGCTTTCCTCGGACCAATCAAATATAGGCGTTTGACATCAGAACAAACTACAATGAGCAAACAGTCATGCAGATGAACACGTGAAAAGACTGAGGTCGAGATTAAGAAAGGAGATTTTTCGAATCTGCCAAAATTCAAGAAAGTTCCAGCACCTTCTGCTGGTATTTGTTCGAAATGCCGCGTCGCTCCCTGCACCATCGCGAGAGTTCTTTGGTTGTGTGGGGCCATTGGTTGATGGATCTCCGCTTGGATTGGCAAGACGGATCCGCGAAGCACCTGCGATGATCGTCCACCGCCCTTTGTCCGGCGCAGACCGTCGGAGGCTCCCTTCTGGTCGCGTCTGGACCATCTGACGTTTTCAGGTATTCGGGTGGCGCGATTGAAACACGTGACCACACGTGGTCAACCATCACTCCCAAATTCCGGATACCCTCCTAATCTCTAAAGTACGTGTCATACTTTGTCATGTAGTATTTTCTCCAGTGTAGGGTCGCAAAACTGTGCAGCGTCGCACCCGTGTCGGTGCGCACGACGAACGTCGTGAATGTGGCTTGATCACATGCAGGGTCGACTGGGAATGGCGGGTCGGAACTAAGGCACCACCGCGCTCGCGGTGCTGGGCGGCGCTGCCCGACAAGCAGGATCGCGGACTTTCCAGTGGGCGGCGACCAAACCGGAAAATCCTTCCACCCGCGTGACCCAAACGCGGAGATCCACGCGGCAACCGCACCCCACCGACCTGAGGGCCGGTGGGGTCCGCGAACCGAGCGGACGCGGACGAGGATGACGGGGTGGACGCGGACGAGGATGACGGGGTGGAGGGTGCTGGAGCTGAGGGTGCGGCAGCACGTCACAATACGTATTGCGTACTTGGCGCATGATGTTGGGTTTGGGTGAAACAGGAATGACGGAATGTTGTATTTTTCCAGTTCCCACGTCCTGCACAAACCGGAGAGGGATTCCACCGACGGAAAGACAGGCACCACCTTACTGAGTGGATAGAGGCCAAGACAAGGCAAATACGATGTACCGAACTCCCCTCCTAGGCGGTCATTCGCATGGGAAATTGTAGACGGCCGATGAAGGCGCAAGTGAAAGGTGTGGTTCAGACGACGGATTCAACCATGAGTGACGAATAATCCTGAGGACCTACAAAGCCGTGTTTGTGGTAACCTCCCTAACTTTGTAATCAAAGAGAAAAAAAGAAAAGGCCAAGCCCACCGGACTGTCTGCTCCTGGGGAACGCGTCCGAATCTTCGGCCACATCCGTACTGAACTGAAAAACAGACGGATGACACGCTTTCCGCCACTTTTGCTCATTCCAGGCGCCCGCCAATGGGCGTCTGTTGCTCGCGACTTCCGGTGATGCGACGCGCGGAATCGCCTCTCATACGTCGTAGAGAACTAGTCGTCGCGTCGCATCACCGGAAGTTGCGTGCACAGACGCCCATCGTGGGGCATCCGTGAAACGAAGCAGGGCTCGCCAGGAACTTCCCGAGCCATTGGCTCTCGCGCAGATACGCGTCCAGCGTCGCCGACACAGGGGATTCGACCAAACTTTCGCAGGCAGTTCGCCATAGAACCCCCGCAAGAAGCGTTTCCGACCGTTCTCTCGCTCGCCGATCGCGTGCGCGCGTCCCGTTGGAGCCCCGTGCATCGTCTCAGATCTCCAAAAAGCGAAAACTCAACAAACTGTCAAAATCGACGGAATCGAACGATTTTCGAAAAAGTCGATATCCGTGCGGAAGATACAGACGATTCAATTTTGCCAATGGAAAAAGGATTTTGCCGTAAACTCGACGCCAAGCACAGCGGTGACGGCCGCCGCGATCGAACACGCGCTTGCTGTCGCTCCGTGCACGGCGCGTATCAAGGGCGTATCCACGTCATATCCGTTT
>Ga0307489_10003080_pt1 | contig 11100 bp, 18 predicted proteins | sample SB12metaG_FD_202247 | JGI IMG/M metagenome (GOLD analysis project Ga0307489, IMG submission 202247) | Sea-ice brine microbial communities from Beaufort Sea near Barrow, Alaska, United States - SB 1.2 | ecosystem: Environmental > Aquatic > Marine > Coastal | place: USA: Alaska | collected...
CCCTAAACCCTAAACCCTACACCCTAATCAGATGAAGCACTCGACCGCCGATGTGTTCGTCCTCCTCCTCTCCGCGCGTTTGTATGAGCATTCACCCGGAAGGTAAGTCTTGCTCCGATCTCGGTTTGATTGCTCGTTCGCAATGACCCTGCTCGCGGGCGAATTCAGCCGACGCCGCCGCTGCCGAGGCGCAGGCGCAACAAGCATCGCAGCTTGAAGTGCAGCGCCGCGCGGTGGCGGAGGCAGGGCACGCGTTGAGCACAACCACTCCATCACCGACGTTGAATCGACAACTCCCCCTCTGCGCGTCTGTGTCAGCAGTCTCCCTGCAGGTTATTGAAACCAAGCACTCGACCTCCATTAAATCGACGATTCGAGTCCTCGCATCCGTGTGAGCATTGATCCTGAAGGTGAGTCATAGCGGCATGTCGGATCACGTCGGATCTCGGATGGAGTGCTGGTTCTGAATGACCCTGGTGGCCGGCCAAGACGGAGAAGAAGCGGTCGGTGCGCGCGGCGGCGGCGGCGCGCCAGGCGCAAGACACTGCCAAGGCGGGTATTCGGAACAAGCACTCAACCGACGTTGATTACCCCTCCTCCTCCTCGAATCTTCGACACTGAATCTTCTCCTCCTGCTTGAATCTCCTCCTCCTGCTCCTCCGTGCTTCTGCATGAGCATTCACCCTGAGGGGAAGTCATGCTCGATCACAGTTGAAGGAGGGGATTTGTATTAAAAGGTTGTATAGGGGTCTAATGATTCGAGCTAATCTCAGTTCGAGTGCTTGCTCTGAATGACCCTCCTGCAAGGCGGTAGAGGCGGCCGCGGCGCGGGAGGCCGAGCGGGCGGTGCGCGCCGCAGCGGTGGAGAAGGCCAGCCGCGAGCGGTGGGAGAAGAAAGCCGTCCGCGAGAAAAAGAAAAACCAGGAGCTGCAGCAGCGCGTGAAAGCCGCGGAGGAAAAGGTAGGGTCTGATAGATATTGCTTGCTTCCTTCATCCAACGCATTATGAACCCTTGTTTCTTGAGTCAAACAGCATCCTATGACGTGACGATTCATACCTGGCAGGCCCGAGGGTAAGGCGCAGCAAACGGAGAGAGACATGGAGCAAAAGCTGGCGCTGGGTAAAGCGCAGGCGGCGCGCGACGGCGCCGCCGCCGCCGCCGCCGCTGCCTCTAAGGAAGGCGAGCGGCGAGCGCGCGAATACGCCGGCTCCTCCGCCGCCGCCGCCGCCGCCGCCGCAACGGCCGCAGCAACTGCCGCCGCCGCCGCCGACGCTGACAAGGTGGCCGCCGTGGCCGCCGCCGAGGTAGGGTGGTGCAGTTTGAACCTATGAAACCCACCTTGAAAGCGCCTGGAACCAAGCTCTTGAAACTATAATATGATGAACCGCTTTCAAAGTTTGCTTTCAAATTCAACCTGCGCCGCTACTCCGAGGCGGAGGTGGCGGCCACGTACGAGGCGCGTGAGCGAGCCGCGGTGGCCCAAGGCGAGGCCGCGGCACGTCGCAAAGCCGCGGACGCCGCCGCCCAAGAAACGGAGGCCGCGAACGCCGCCGCGAAAGCGTCAGCAGAGGCGGCGGGACGGCGGGCGGCAGTGCTGGCGGCGGCGGCGTCGGCGGCAGAGGCGGAGCGGCTGGAACACGAGCGGGACGAGGCGCGCGTGCGTGAGGTAGGTCCTGTGCCAGATATTGCGAGGAACACGTCATTTAATATATATTAACCCACGTTTCTTGCATTTCATGGCATCCTATGATGTGGAGAGAGCAACTTATGCTGGGCTCTAGAGGGAGGTCGCCGCCGCCGCAGCCGCCGACGCGGAGGCTGCCTCGGAACTGGCAGCGGAAGCTGCGGCCGAGTCTGACCGCCAGGCGGCCACGCAAGCCGCCGCCGCCGCGCAGGACGTAGCCGCGAACGCTGAAGCCGCGGAGCGCGCGGCCGCCGCCGCCGCCGCCGCTGCCGCCGAGGCCGCCGAGGCAGCGAACCAGGAGCGTCTGTACCTGGCGGAGTCCGAGGCGGTGGCGGCGGCGGAGGCGCGAGCACAGGTAAAGCCTAAGCCCTAAGCCCTAAGCCCTAAACCCTAAACCCTCATCCCTAATCCCTAATCCCTAATCCCTAGACACTAAACACTAAACACTAAACCCTAAACCCTAAACCCTAAACCCTACACCCTAAACCCAGGGCGCCATCGACGCCATCAACGCCGTTGTCATCGCCGCGCAGGCGGAGTCGGCGCGGCAGCGGGAGCTCGCCGCCGCCGCCGCCGCCGACCGCGAGGCCGCCGACCGCATCGCCGAGGGGGAGGAGCTCAAGCGATATAACGTGATGAAGGCGGCGGCGGCGCGGCTCCGCGAGCTCGAGGTCCGCGCAGCGGCGGCGGAGGAAGTGGCAGGAACCGCACGTCATTCAACTCATTTAGAACTTCGTTTGTTGATTAAATGGCATCTTATGACGTGGCATCGTCATGTGACGTGGCGTATTTTCTTGATTATGGCATTCCATGACATGGGATACATTGACGTGGTACCCTACCCTTCGGCGGACGGGGAGGCGCGCAGCGCGGCCGCCGCCGAGCGCCGCGCCGCCGTATCCGAGCAACATCTGCTTCGGGCAAACGAGCGGATGACGGAGGTGGCGGCGGCGGCGGCCCGCGACATGGCCAACACACTTCTGTTCTCAGCTGTAATCGCCTCCGCCTCCGCTTCCGCCTCCGCCACAGCCACCAAGTCTGTCCGACCTCCCATGACGCCTGCCCGCCCAACGGCCGGCGGCATGACCATGGGCAGCAGCACCCCGGCGCGCCGACCGACCGCGGGCAAGCGGCGCTCGCCCACCTCCACATCGGCCGGTCGGACACCTCGGGGATCGTCTCGAGGCGGCGCCATCGGCTTGGCTTCGTCTCCGGGATACGGCTTCGCCGCGGCCGTCACCACCACCACCGCTACCACTACCGCCGCCGCCGCCGCCGCCGCCGCCGCTGACAGCCCCCGCCCGCCCCGCTATCGGGGATTCGGCACAGGCCCGAGATTCAAGAAGGCGGCGCCGCTGGAGAGCCGCACTCCGTTCAGCTCCCTGGCGGCGCTGTCGCCGGCGGCGTCGGGGGGAGGCTTCGAACGGAGCCCCGGGGCATCGCCTGGCGGCGGCGGTGTGCGGGACGCGGCCATGGCGGCGGCAGAGCGGGAGCGCGCACAGGCGGCTCGCGGCGCCGCCGCCGCGCGTGTCACGGGGTAAGGCCTGCCAGATAATTCCTGCCACGTCATCTTCCACGTTGAAAATCCTCGTGTCCAGAGTCAATTGGCATCACATGACGTGGAAAGCCTTGTCTGCGAGGCCGTATGACGGGGAAGCGGAAGACGGAGCGCACGGCTGCCGCGCTCGCCGCCGCCGCCGCCGCGTCGCCGCGTGTGGCGGCGGAGGCGGCGGCGGAGGAGGAGGAGGCGGCGGAGGATGCGGAGGCCAAGGAGCGGCGGGCGGCGATGGCGGCGGCGCGGGCAGCGGCGCGGATCTCACACTGGGAGGGCTCCGAGGCAGGTCCTCTCTCAAATACTTTCCCCACTTCAACTTTACGCCGTTTCCATCTGAAGCCACTTGAGTCATCCCCCTGAGAACCTCCAATACACTCCGAAGCTCGCCGCACTTCACACCGCTCTCAGATGAAACCACTCGAGGTTTCCCAATTGAGACCTGTAAGGTTCTCAGTGCCAGCTGAAGAAGTACTCAGCAAGGCATTACTCCGAGGGCGGCTCCGGCCCCGGCACCCCCCGCTACGGAGGCGGCGGCGGAGGAGGAGGCGGCGGTGGCGCCGCCGCTGGGATATCGCAGGCCGACCTTATGAGCTCCGTTCGCAAAGCGGCGGCGGACCGCGAGCGTACCGAGGCCGCCGCCGCCGCCGCCGCGGACCGTGCCGCTGGTGGGGACTGCTGGAAACTTCTCGCCACGTCGTCGTCCACCACACATAGTGTACCGGTGCTCGCCACATCATCCACAGCATGGTGTACCGGTGTTCGCCATCTTATCCACCTCACTTGGACCCACGTTTACTGAGTCGGCTTGCATCACATACATGATGCGGTGCGCGTCATGTGTCCGTCTCTGGCCGGCGGCCGCGTTGCCGCCGCGGCGTCACCCGGGCCCCCGCGCCGGCCCTCCATCGGCTCCACCAACACCCTCCGCCCCGCTGCGGAGATGATCGCCACGGCGCGGAGGGAGGCGTCGGAGCGCAGCCGCGCCGCCGCTGACGCGTACCGCCAGCGCCGCCACCCCCCGCGGGCGTCGGCGGCGCTGCCGCCCGCGCCCTGGCGCCCGTCGTCCTCCGCGCTAGCCGCTAACCTCACCAGCACCGTCGCCAACGCCGCCGCCGCCGCCGGCGCCGGCGGACTCGCGGGTGCCCCGCCGGGCCCCAGGCAGTTAACCGTGCGCAGGAAGCTCCACATGTCGTCCGCCTCCTCTGGCACCGGCAACACCTCCTCGCTCGAGGTACCGCCGGGATCCATGGCCGCAGCTCTCAAGCCGGGCTCGACGGGCATCAGCCCCCGCCGCCCGCCCGCCCTCCGCGCCAGTGTTCACAGCACAGAGAATGACAAGGTAGGGCAGTGCAGGTTGACCCTAACAAACACAAGTTGATACCGCCTGGAATTAAGCGCTTGAAACTATAATATGATGAACCGCCTTCAAAATTTGCTTTCAAATTCAACTTGCGCCGCTACAACAAGGACAGCGTCAGTGGGTGGGGCATCGATGGGTACAGCAATGCCGGCAGCGACGACGACGGCAGCGATGGACTCCTGACCTCCTCCCATCTTCGCGAGCCGCCTCGCGCCCCTGACCAAGACTTGGATGAGTTCGACCAAGATTTGGATGAGTCGTACATGGAAGCGGTGACAACCCCCGGGGCGTTGCTGTCGTCCTCCCCCACGTCGATGGACGGCATCGCAGCGCAGCTGTACGGGCGCCTGGTGGCGGCGCGCGCGCTGCGGCGCCTGGCGGCTCACGCGCGGCGCCGCCGCTTGCTCCGCCACGAGGCAGGGGCGTTGTTCAGGGCGTTGTTCAGGGCAAGCGTACAAAGGACGTTGAATCTCCTCCTCCTCCTACTCCGCGTGTCTGAATGAGCATCCACCCTGAAATGTTGAAGGAAAGTCATGCTTCAATCTCGGTTATAGTATTTGCTCTCAGTGACCCTTCTGCAAGGCGCCGCGGCATCACGCGCGCGCCGCGCTGCGCCGCTTTCAACGTGCGTGTACATCCCACGCCCTCGCCGCCGCACGCGAGGCCGCAACCGCTGCCGCCGCCGCCACCTCCGTCGCCGCAGCGCGCGAGGCCGCCGCCGCTGCCGCCGTCTACTCCTCCTCCGCCGCCGCCGCCGCTGCCGCCGCCTCCTCCTCCTCCTCTTCCGCCGCCGACGCCGCCGCCGCTGCCGAGCTCGAGACTGAAGCCGTCGATGCCTCCGAGCTGGCCACCGCCCTTATCTTTGAATGGTGGGTTGGTGCAAGTCCAAACCCGTTTGAAACCGCCTACTTCCAGCGCTTGAAGCTTAAACACGATCAACTGCCTTCAAGTGTTGCTTTCCATTTCAACCCGCGCCTCTACAGCGCGGAGGAACAGCGCCCACAGGGCGCTGCGCGCGCTACACCGCCTAACCGCGGCGCTGGTGTGGCGGCGACAGCGGTGCCTACAGCTGGCGCTGTTGGCAGGGCTCACTCACTACCGCCTGCCACGTCATCCCCCGCACTCGAGAACCCCGATGTGTGTGAGTGTGTGTGTGTATTCAAAAGTAAACGAGGCTGACGGGTCAACCGAATCACCTAGACTACAGAACAACATTTTCATAGATCCCCGATGTACATGCCGTTGTATGACCTGGCGAGCACCGCTTACCCGGCCCGGGGTGCTGGGGTTCATGGAACACGCGCGGTGGCGGCGGGCCAAGCACGCGCTGATGGGCGCCGCGCGCCGCCACCTGGACCGCGCGCGACCGCCCGCGGCCACGGCGCCTTTCTGGCGCTGGCGCCGCGCGGCAGCCCGCACCACCCTGCTGCGGTCGGGCCTGCCAGATAGTTCCCTAACCCCTAACCCCTAAACCCTAAACCCTAAGCCCTAAACCCTAATCTCTGAACCCTAAACCCTGCCCGCCACGACATCTAAAAGCATTTTGAACCCTCGTTGCTTGACCTATAGGGCATCCTATGACGTGGCTAGCAATATCTGCTGGGCGCTATGTGGCGGCGGGTCTTTACAGCGGCGGCGGGGGCGTGGAGGGCGCACATCGCCCGGCACGGCGGCCACGTCAGCCCCGCCGACGTGGCTCTGATGGAAATTGCGCGGGATTGCTTCAGCGGGTGGCTCAAGGCGGCGCGCGCCCGCCGCCGCCGCCGCCGCACGCGCCGCGCCGTGGTAGGCCCGGCCGCTGTTGCCTCGCCACGTCATCCAAGGCATTTCGAATCCTTGTTCCTTGAGTTCAATGACATTCTACCACTTGGCGAGCTTAATAGCGGAGTTTATAGGCATGTTACGTGCCTATGCATGCGCTGTTTGGGTTTGACGCTGATCAAACCACGCACCATTCTGGTGGGCACTACGCCGCGGCGCTGCGGGGCCTGCAGCTGTGCCTCACGCACTTCTCCGCGTGGCGCCGCGCGTGGGTGCTGGCGGCGGCGCTTCGCAAAGCCACCGCGACCAAACACGCGGTGTTGCTGAGCTGGCGCGGCGAGAGCGAGCGGCGCGGTGTGCTGCGGATGCGGCTGGCGGAGCGGCGCCGCGACGCCGCCGCCGCCGCGGGGGTCCGCGCCTGGCGGGGCGCTACACAGTGAACCCTAACCCCTAAACCCTAAACCCTAAACCCTAAACCCTAAACACTAGACCCTGAACCCTGCACCCTACACCCTAAACCCTGAATCCCAGGTAGAAAGCAACTAGATCCAGCACTTCAAAATGCCACATGATAAACAACTTCACAGTTTTGCTTATAATTTGAAGTTGCGGCCCTAGCGGGTGGCGAGGTTGGCGGGGGCGCGCAGGCGTGGCCCGGTGCTGGCGTGGCATGCGGCGCGCCATCCTGCTGCGCTTCATCGCGCCGGTGGCCACCGCCTGGCGCATCGTCACGCTGGGGAGCAAGTTCGCGCGCCTCAAGGGGTAGGGCATGCCGCCTGTTCCCCTAAACCCTAAACCCCAAAACCTAAACCCTGAACCCTAAACCCTTAGCTCTAAACCCTAAACCCTAAAACCCGTAACCCGTAACCCGTAACCCGTAACCTGTGAACCACAAACCCTAAATAAAAAGCTTTCCGCCGCGGCAGACACACACTTGAACCCTCATTTAGTGAGTTGAGTGACGTCCCATGACGCGGCGAGCAGTATCTGACAGGCCGTAGGAGCGGGGAGCTGCGGGTGGCGGCGGCGGGGCGCCACCGCATGTGGCGCGCGTGGCGGGCCTGGCTGCTGGGCAGGGTCTTGCCAGGTATGACAAAGTGCATGAAACCACTTAAACACTCAGCAACAAGTAGTACTAGGTCGTCCAAATGGAGCGTTATGATTGGTCGAGCGGGACGGCTTAGCACCAAGTCTCACTAAGTGTCTGAGTGCTTTCACGCACTTTGTCATACTGCGACCTACGTCATCCAACGCATGTTGAACCCCCGTTTCTTGAGTTGAATGGCATCCGGTGACGTGGCGGGCAACATCTGGCAGGCCCTGCTGGTGGGTGGCGCCGCAGGGCTTACCGGCGGCGCACCCACACCCCCCGCGCCCCCGCCGCCGCCCATCCGCCCCCAGTCACGGTCCCGTTCAACCCCCCGGTCAGCCCCCCAGTTAGCCCCTCAACCCACCGGTCGACACACTGGACAACGGCGGCAGCAGTGGGAGTTGGAGGACGCCGCGGCTGTTGCGAAGCCAGTTCCCTCTTTCCGGCAACCAGTTCGAGTTGAGCGCGTGATGGAGATTCTGGACGAGCAGCGCGCTGACGACGGCGCCATGGAGGCTATCGTTGCCAGGGCCGCCGCTGTCGCCATCCACGCCGATCGGCACCCGTCGCAGCCATCCGCCGCCGACGCCGCCGCCGCCGCCGCCGCCGCCGCTGCCGCCCTCGCCGCCGCCGTCGTCACTGCCGTCGCAGCCCCCTCCGCCGTCGCCGCGGACGCAGATTCCAATGACACCGCTGACGCCGCCGCCTTCTCCGCGACGATGCACACTGCGCTGGACGCTGACATGCAACCGTCGCCAACATCTGCCGCCACTGCAACTGCCGCCGCCGCCGCCTCCCCCTCCGTTGCCGCCGCCGCCTCTGATGACACTGCCGCCGCCGCGGTTGCATCCGATGAAACTGGCGCCGCCGCTGCCGCCGCATCCGATGACACTGCCGCCGCCGCTGCCGCCGCATCGGCTGACGCTGCCGCCGCCGCTGCCTTCACCGCCGAACTTGCGGCGATGCACGCTGCGCTCGACGCCGCCGAGCCCTGGAACGACCCTTACGACGTCGGCACCCTCGCGCCCGACATCACCAACCAGGTTCTGGAGGATAGCACCAATCAGAGCGGTGCAGAGGTGCAGCGGCCACAGCACCACCACCACACCCACCACCACCACCAGCACCACCAACAGCAGCAGCAGCAGCAGCAGCAGCAGCAGCAGCAGCAGCAGCAGCGCAAGCTGCAGCAACGTGCACCGGTGCATCAGCAGCAGCATAGTGCATCGGTGCGCCAGCCGCACCGCCGCGACACCTGGCGCGACGCGCTGGCCGACACCGCGCGCTGCGCCATCGTCACCCGCGCCGCGCTGTCCGCGTGGGCGCGGCGGGCAGCTGGGGCGACACGGCTGCGGCGCGGGCGCGAGGCGCTAGCAGACGCTGTTCGCTTCGCATCGCCGCCCCCCCGCGCCCCTGACGCCGCCGCCGCCGCCGCGCCCGCCGCCGCCGACGCCGGGGCGATGCGCGCCGCACTGGACGAACTCACGGCAGGAACAGATTCACAATGCTCACCACGTCATGTCACCAACCACTATTTACCCTCGACTCTGTACTCGAGCTGCATCGGTGTGACGCATCGAGCAGCATTATACATGTGGCCCTAGCTCGCGGCAGCAAACATCACCGCTGCACAGCTCGTGGGCAGCCGCGGGCGCCCGCCGCTGCGCCCGCTGCTGCGCCCGCGTACGAACAGTCCGGCGGGGGCGGCAGAGGAAGCAGGGAAGGGAATGAATGGGGGCAAAGGAGGCGGTGTTGCTCACTTGGCGCGGAGGCAGCCTGCGGTGAAGGCACGTGCGGCGGCGCCAATGCCAATGCCGCCGGGCGGGGTGCGGATGCGCGTGGGGAGCTCGGGGCTGGCACCGACCACCGCGCCCCGCCGCGAGCAGCGCACGCGCCACGCACCGCCGCCGCAGCATCCGCACCCGAGCCACGCGCCAGGGCCCACCACCGCGATGAGGCGCCTGTCGAGCACCCCACTGGGCACCCGCGAGTGCCACGAGCAGGCCGTCGCCGCGGGCGTGCCGGGGCCCGGCGGCCGCGGCATCCGCTACTCCGATGCCAGCGCTGACGCCAATGGTCGCCGGCCCACCGGCACGCACGACGCGGAGGTGACGGTCGGCGTCAAGTGGCTCACGCGTGCGCCCGCGCCCACGCACTGGTAGGGTCTGGCTGATACTCCTCGCCATGTCATAGCATGCCATTAACTCGGGAAACGAGGGCTCAAAATGCGTTTGATGACGCGGCGGGCATCATCTGCGTGAAACCCTAAACCGTACCTTTAACCCTAAAACCTAAACCCTAAATGGCCCTGCGCAGCGGACACCGCATGTGACGGACTTTGCGGACGTGGAGGCGGACACGGGGGTGGCGGCGGAGGGGATGCGCACCGCACGCGTGCTGCCGGCCCGCTACCGGGGCGCCGTCCGCGTGCCGTCCGTCCGTCGCGGTGTGGGCCTGCACCCGGGCGCCACTGCCATCGCCGCGGCCGTGGCGCCTTACCCCAACTTGCACAACTCGACCTTCACGGCGGCCACGCGGGTCACCGCTGCCTCCCTCGCCGCCGCCGCCGCCTCCGCCGCCGCCGCCGCCGCCTCCGCCGCCGCCGCCTCCGCCGCCGCCGCCGCCGCCGCCGCCGCCCCCCTTGCCGCCGCCGCCGCCACCGTTGCCGCTGACGCCAACCCCCCTGCCGCCGCCTCCCTCACCGCCGCCGCCGCCGCCCACCACGACGACGACAACAACGACGCAGCGATGCGCGCCGCTTTAGACACCACCGCCGCCGCCGCCGCCGCCGCCGCGCCCGGCGTACACAATGATGCCCGGCGCCGCGTCGGATGGGCGGCGGAGGCGGAGGTCGGACACACACAAGAAGCCGGTCGGCCGGACGACCCCGCCGACCATGACCAAGACGGCCGAGCCTACGGGTGGATGGAAGGGGTAGGGCCTGCCAGACATTGTAGCTTCAAGCGCTGAATCCAAAGGCGCTTTCAACACGGGTTTTGAAACTGTCAACCTGTACCGTCACATCTGACCCTATATCCATGTAAATGTGACCCTATATCTGTACGAATGTGACCCCCTATCTGTATGCACCTGACCCTATATCTGCATACATCCGGGGTCAACCGCTCGCCACGTCATAGGAAGTCCATTTAACTCAAGAGACCAGTGTGAACATTGATGTCGATGATGTGGAGGGAAACATGTGGCAGGCCCTAGGAAGGGGTGGGTTTGAGACCCGCTGATGCCGCGTCCGGCACCAATACCAGTGCGGCGCCCGCTGCCAGAGCGGTGGCGCTGCGGACGTCGGTCCGCTCCGACCCCGACCGACCTTCCAACGCCACGGGCGGGTGGCCGTACCTCAGCGGTCGGCCGGGCGCGGGGTGGGCGCGGGACACGCGAGGGTTGGACCCGCATGTATTGGAGACGCTGGGGGAGCTGCGGGCGCAATGGCAGAGCGCGGAAACTTGATTGAATTATTTTGAGCAACATTCTTATAGCAACATTTTGAGTAACGTCTTATAGCAAACATTCTTATAGCCGTGTCGACATGCATTCATAGAAAGTACTCGGGTAGCAACATAGCTGGTAGGCGCGAGCGAATTTAATGTTCTTATTCTGTTTAGAAACGCTCGAGCCCCGATGCGTTCGC
>Ga0307489_10003081_pt1 | contig 11100 bp, 12 predicted proteins | sample SB12metaG_FD_202247 | JGI IMG/M metagenome (GOLD analysis project Ga0307489, IMG submission 202247) | Sea-ice brine microbial communities from Beaufort Sea near Barrow, Alaska, United States - SB 1.2 | ecosystem: Environmental > Aquatic > Marine > Coastal | place: USA: Alaska | collected...
GTGCCGTCAGCCTCCAAAACGTGAGGAAAAAACGAAGATTGGTGCAGAAAGCGAATCGCACAGGACGCGCGACAGCGACGCGTCGACGTCGCCAGGCGGCGTCGCGGCTGGCGTTCCATTGCGCAAAATGTATCGACATGTGGTTCTGCGATTCGCTGCTGCGTTTGGTCCACGGACGCCGCACATCTTGCGTCGATCGTGTGCCGTCAGCCTCCAAAACAGGAGGGAAAAACGAAGATTCGTGCAGAAAGCGATTCGCACGGGACGCGCGACAGCGACGCGTCGACGTCGCCAGGCGTCGTCGCGGCTGGCGTTCCATTTCGCACACCGTATCGACATGCGGTTCTGCGAATCGCTGCTGCATTTGGTCCACGGACGCCGCACATCTTGCGTCGATCGTGTGCCGTAAGCCTCCCAAAAAGAGCTCTCAAGACCGCTCGAAGCCGTTATGGACCCGACGTGTACTGACAAGTCAATGACCCCCCCACCGGATCTGCACTTTTTCATGTGCGAGTTGTAGCATCCAACCATCCAACGACGACAGACGGGACATACGCACGCGCACAAGCGCCTGGCGTGCACAGCGGCAGCAGGACGATGGACGAGCCCGATGGCGATGAGGATCCCGCCGCGCGCGACCTGTACGCCGCCCTTAACGGTGCGTCACCGAGCAGCCCCAATCCGCCCACCGAGCCAGCGATCGCAGCAGATATTAACGGTTTGCATTGACGCCCGCGCGATAACTACCCTACCCACCCCGCACCTCCCGCCCCCGGCCTGTCGCAGTGAAGCGCGACGCCACGGCGGAGGACATCAAGCGCGCATACCGCGTCCTTGCGCAGGCCACGCACCCGGACAAGCACTCCACCCCGGCGCTTCGCGAGGTGAGCCACCCCCCCCTCGGACCAGCCCCCTGACCGTTACCCAAAACCCATCTCACCCGTGCCCACCGTCGGGCCTGGCGGATATTGCTCGCCTCGTCAATGGGATGCCGTTTATCATTGTAACTCAAGAGACGAGGGTTCAAAATGCGTCGGATGGTGTGGCGCGCAGAATCAGCCAGGCCCTAGCCCCCACCACGCCCACTGTCTCACCCACACCCACACACCCACTCACACCCACACACACCCACACGCACACACACGCACACACACGGCCTCTATCCCATCGCACGCACCCCACGCACGCACCCACCGGCGCCCCTCCCCCTCCGCCCCCGCCACCGCCCCCCGCAGGCGGCGGCGCGGAGCTTCAACAAGCTGCAGGAGTCGTACGAGGTGCTGGCCAACCCCGACCGCCGCCGCATCTACGACGTCTACGGCACGGCCCCACATTTATTTATTTAATTTTGAGATGTTTCATCTACGGAGAATAAGCCATCATGTCATACCAGGTAGCTCTCTGCGGAATTCCCGAGTGAGAGGTCCCCTGGTCGGACTAGAGTAAACACACCATCGCTTGCGCCCATCCCCGGTTAGTTGCACGGCCGCACATACCGACTTGTTCTCACTAACTGAGATGCCCTGAGGTGTTAGAAAGTGGGATAACTCAAGCGGTGTCAGGGACAAACGGCAGGTGGGATAACTCAAGCGGTATCAGGGACGAACGGCTGAAAGTGCCAGGTGAAGCGGTGGTGGCGGTGGTGAGTTTGGATATGCTGGCACATAGTGCAGCATACATGATTGGGATCACCAGAGCATTAGTTGTTGTACCATCTCCAACAAGCGATAATAGCGAGAGTGAGGCCTTGGTGCGCGGCATGGCGGGGCTGCGCGCGGGGCTGGAGGTGGGGCACAAGCACAAGACGCCGGAGGAGATGCGCGCTGAGTTCGACCAAGCGCGCGCCAAGGATGCACAGAAACGCGTCGAGGCAAAGCTAAACTTCCGCGGCCAGTATGGGCAGGGCCCGTTATCATCCACGCCTACCAGGCGCTTACACTCGTCCACGTTTCAGCACAACGTAAGCGCTTTCTGTGGGACAGGGGGTGCGTTGAGGTGTTTTGAAGGGGTGTTTACGGGGTGTTGGGCGGTCATCAGGGGGTGGTTTGGGTGTATTTTGTGTCAGAAACGGCTCCGGTTGAGCTGCAAAGTGGACGAGTGTGAGCCCCTGACGCCTACCTAACGTCAACGTCGCTTGGTTTGGTCGTATTACCAAAGCCCTCCATTTGATACCAATGACGGACTCCGTTTGATAGCAGGCCTTCGGCACAGGTTCAGCTTCAGCGGCGCGCACCTGATCGACGCGGAGATCGCCCGGCGCCGCCAGGTAGGGCAGTGCAGATTGACAGCATCAAACTCCATGCTGAGAGCGGCTATGATTTCAGCGCTTGAAAGTACAATATGATTACATGCTTTCGACTGTTGGTTTCGAATTAAAGTTGCGCCGCTACAGCGAGGACTCGGCCAGCTCGCGCGGCGTCGCCATGTCGCCGTTTCTGGCGGGGACACGCGAATCTCGCCCGCCCGCCACGTCATCGCCACGCATTTTCAACCCTCGTTCTTGAGTTCACTTCAATGACATGCTACACCGCGTTCCTCGCAACGTACATCAGCCCAGCAAGTTCCCGTTTTGAACCCTCGTTTCTTGAGTTGAATGGCATGATGAGCTCACCATGTGAAGCGCCTTGGGGCTTAATGAAAAATAAACTAAAAACATTAATGGCATGATACGACGAGTTTATTGCAACATCTGCCGGGCCCTGGTTAGCGGACCTGAATGGGATGGACTTCAACAGCGTGTTCGACATCCCGCTGGGCTCCTCGGTAGGGCGGTGCAGGTTGAACCTATCAAACCCCTGTTGAAAGCGCCTGGAACTAAGCGATTGAAACTAAAATTTGAAGTTCCGCTATCAAACTTTGCTTTCAAATTCAACATACACCACTACACCTCGGACACGGCGTACGCGGGGGCGCAGGGCTCTATGCAGCGCGGCATGGGGGCGGGGGGGCTCATCATGGGGTGGGGGCCGCCTCGATGTTGCGAGGATTACGTCATCCAACGCACTTTGCACCCTCGTCTCTTGACGACGCAATTTGCACCCTCGCCTGTTGACTTACACGGCACCCTATGACGCGGCGAGCACTAACCCTAAACCCCAAACCCTACACTGAACCCTACACCCTAAACCCTAAACCCCCGCCAGGTCAGGCACTATCATGGGGTATCGGCGGCAGTGCTCGGAGCACACCAGCATGGAGGTGACCACGGTGATGGGCACCAACCAGTCCGCCGCCACGCTGGCCGTGGAGCGCCAACTCACCGAGCACTCCGCGGGCTCCTTGAAGTATTCCTACTCGCCCGCGCAGGGGCTGGGGTTGGAGGTCGGGACAAGTTGACCCTTAAACCCTAAACCCTGAACCCTACACCCTAAATCCTAAATTCTAAACCATAAACCTTGCTGACAACTTCATCATGCTCGCCACGCGTCCACCGCGTTGTTCATCGTCGTTGCTTGAGGTCAATGATGTCCCGAGACGTGGCGGGCGGGCGGGCGGGCGCCTTGCCTCCAGATACATGCGCATGTCCGGGCCCCCTACGCACCATTATTTCCCCACTGTAACAAAATGCTCAAACCCCTCTATGACATCACTATCGACACACACTGTGATAAATGCGCATGTTCGGGCCCCCTACGCATCATCATTTTCCCACTGTAATAAATGCTGAAACCCCCGTATCACCATCCCCGGAATCGCTGGTCCTCGCCGGAGGTCGGCGTGCAGAGGCAGCTGAGCGCGCACTCAAAGGTAGGGGGGACGGGAACTTCTGATGGAATTGCTTAACACTTTTGTGCCATATTCCCGACTTTCTGCCTAAAATTCCACGGAATCATCCGACAAATGCACTAAATTCCGCCCAAACCGCTTAAAGTGCCGAACAGACATGCCGGAATTCTCCGTCCCCCCCCTACACAAAGGGGCACCTGACGTGGAACGTGGGGCCCGTGAGTGGCATGTCCACGGGGGCGCAGCGGGCGCATGGGAATAACTCTTGGAAGTTCGATCTGAGCGTGGGGCCCGCCGCCACCGGCATCACAGGTAAGGCCCGCCGCATCACATGCAGCGCTCATTCTACACGGTCCGACCCCCTGAACCACGAGAAACTGAGGTGTCAAATCCCGTCAAAACCTCGATTCGTGAAAATGGTCGATCTGAGGGGATAATAACTCAAACACAGCGAAAGCCCGGTCGGCCGGGTGTCCCTCACTTGTTCCCGGATTCGGGAACATCTGACTCAAACCCTATGCTTCTTATGGTAGAGATGGGAGTGAGGTTGGCGCGTGTTGTTGGGTTGCTTAGCTGCATGTTGAGTGGTGTCGTGTCAAGGTGAAGAGGCCGTACTGACGCGAACGTGGATGACGGCGGCGCGGCCCTGCCCGCGGGTTTCTTTGCACGGCGGCTGAGCACGAAGAGCTCGTTCCGTGTCAACTTGCGGTGCGGCACCATGGCAGTGGATGTAGACCTGGGTTGCACGCGGCGGGTCACGCCGGACTCCACGGCAGGGGTGTCATCCAGAACCCCAAACCCTATTCCATAAACCCTAATCCCTAAACCCTAAACCCTGAAACCCTTGGGTCATCCAGAACAAGGCCTCGACCGCCGTACAATCAACGGTCGCGTCCGCGAGTCTGTGTGAGCATTCACACTGAAGGAAATTCATGCTCCGATTGGTTTGAGTGCTTGTTCTCAGCGACGTTGAATATCCTCCTCCTCCTCCGTGCCTTTGTATGAGCCTTCATACTGAGGGTATGTCGTGCTCCGACATCGGTCGAGTGCTTGTTCTCAATGACCCTCCCGCATGATCGGGCTGTCGGTGACCATCGGCCTCCGGGGCATACACATCAAGCTGCGGTTCAACCACAGCGGGCAGCGCTTCCACTTCCCCATCCTTATCAGCCCGACGCTCACGCCCTGGCGCGTCGTGGCCTCGCTCGCCATCCCCACCACGGTGGTCATGGTGGTCAAGACGTATGTGTTGAAGCCAGTGGCGCGGCGCCGCCGTGAACGCACCCAGGTGGGGGTTTAGGGTTTCAGGTTGAGGGTTGATGTTTTAGGATTCAGGGTTTAGGGTTTACTATAGCAGATCAACCAAACTGCGAGTGCGAGCTTAAGGGGGTTATGTGTGCTATGAACATTCTAATTCTGTGATGGTGTTAAACGGCATCGTATGAGTTGGAGTGCATGCATGAGGTGCCCCCTGGGCGCGGGCGGCGCTTCGGGCGCGCTACGGTGAGGCGGCGCGTGTGGCCAAGGTAGGGCGGTGCAGATTGACCCTATCAAACCCACGCTGAAAGCGCCTGGAGCTAAGCGTGTTGAAACTAAAACATGACAAACCGCTTTCAATTTTGCTTCAATTTTGCTTTCAATTTCAACTTGCGCCGCTTTACCAAGGCGGAGGCGGCGGATGCGGTGTCGCTTCTGGAGGTGCAGACGGCGAAGCGGGTGGCGCAGGAGCGCGTCACCGGCGGCCTCGTCATCGAGGCGGCAGTGTTTGGTAACTTCCCCAAGCGCGGGAGCGGGGGCGGGAAATTCCCCAAGGAAGCGGGGGAGCCGATCGTACTAGGATGGGACCGCGGTGACGTCGGCGGCGGTGGCGGCAGGGGCGGAGGGGGCGAGGGTGAGAGCGGTGGCGGCGGCGGCGGCAGCGGCGGCGGCGGCGGTGGCGGTAGCGGGGGCGGGTGCGGGGGTGGTGGGGAGGGAACCGCAGAGCAGGAAGACCCCGCGCCGCCTCAGGTAACTCACACATCTCCGCGCTGGGTGGCGACGGGCCACGGGGTGTACACCAGGGGCGACGGCGACGCCGCGATGCCAACCGTGACGCCTCCCGCGACAGAGGAACCCCCCGCCGCCGGTACCGCCAACGGGGGCAGCGAGGGCAGCAGCGGGGCGGGGGGGGACGAGGAGGGGGGCAGCGGAGCCGCCGCCGCACCCGCAGGCCCCGCCGAACCCCCCTCGCCACCCCCCCCACCCCCCTCGCTATCCCCCTGGATCGACGTCACCATCGCCACCCAGTTCATGGTGGGGCGGTGCACGGTAAGCCGATGAAATCCAAGTTGAATGCGCCTGGAACTAAGCGCTTGAAGTAAAATACGATAATCCGCTGTCAAATTTTGCTTTCAAAATCAACTTGCGCCGCTACATCATGGTGTTTGACTCCACGCTCGACCTCCACGAAGGTACGGTGGTGCAGGTTCACCCTATGGAACCCAAGTTGAAACCGCCTGGAACTAAGCACTTGAAACTAAATTGTGATATACTGCTTTCAACTTCTGCTTTCAAATTGAACTTGCGCCGCTAACCGCAGGAGTCCACAAAGCCGACCTACTGGGCTTCTGTGACCCGTGCCCAGGTAGGGCGATGCAGATTGACCCTATCAAACCCACGGTGAAAGCGCCTGGAACTAAGCGCTGGAACCTGAAATCTGATGAAGTGCTTTCAAGTTTTGCTTTCAAATTCAACTTGCGCCGCTGCACCCAGGGGAGGATAAGTTTCTGCGAGTGCGCTACCGGTACAGGGGCAGGCTGCATGAGGTAGGGCTTATCGAATAACGTTTGCCACGTCAGCCTTCAGGTTTGAATCCGCGTTTTGTTGTGGCCATTGACATCATGTGACGTGGCGAGCGTAAGCAGTTACTTACCCGGCCCCGGCACTCATCCTTCACATTTCAACCCGCGTTTCTTGCGCTAAACGACATCCTGACCCTGACTGGCGAGTTTTATTCAATTGGCCTTTGCACGAGGTGACAGTGGGGGAGGAGGACGCGCTGGCGCTGCCCAATAGGAGCCACGAGCTGCCCGCGGCTTTGCAGACATCCGAGCCGGTGCCGCCGGCGTAGACTATCCCAGTGCGTAGACATCCCAGCACCACTTTATTGCAGTAGCTAGTTCGTTTACAGAGACTTGAAGACTAGATACTATGAGACTACTTCACTATGAGACTACTTCATTACTACTAGGTCATCACTGAGTCTGTGCACTACGAGGCTGACGAAACTAATACGGGATATTCACTACGAGTTACCACCCGAGTCACACGCGCTTGAAACTTCCTTGACGCTCAGACGGCGCTGCAAGTGAGCGGGTCGATGGGCTGCCCGCCGCGGCGCACCTCGAAGTGCAGGTGCGGGCCGAAAGAGCGCCCCGTGTTGCCGACTAGCGCTACCACCTGTCCTGGCCTCACCTTGGCCCCCGCGCGCGCCTTAATCTCCCAGCAGTGCGCATAGCGCGTCTCCCACCCCTCCCCGTGGTCAGGGCCAGACGGAATATGCTGGCATTACTTTCGGCATAATAGGCAAATCAAGAATTCCGGCATTCAGTGGGCATGATGGGGCATAATTGGGCGTTATCCGAGCATGATAGGCTGCATTTGGGGAATTAAGCATAGGAAATGTGGGTAAAAGACAAAGCATGTTCCACCCGGGCCTACCCGTGGTCCACTTTGAGCACCCACCCGTACCCGCCCTCCTCGTACGACCGCGAGGTCACCACTCCCGCGGTGTAGGGCCTCACGGAAAGGGTTTAGGCTTAGGGCTTAGGGTTCAGGGTCCACTTCATACGACACATTCGGAACCCTCGTTCCTTGAGTTGAATGGCACCCTATGACGTGGCGAGCACCGCAACGTCTGTCACGCCCAATCATCCTATGACGTGGCGAGCAACATCTGTCACGCCCAATCATCCTATGACGTGGCAAGCATTATCTGTCACGCCCAATTATCCTATGACGTGGCGAGCGACATGCGTCACGCCCAATCATCCTATGACGTGGCGAGCGACGTCTGTCGCGCCTAATCATCCTATGACGTGGCGAGCAACGTCTGTCACGCCCAGTCATTCTATGACGTGGCGAGCCAAATCTTGTCACGCCCAATCATCCTATGACGTGGCGAGCCAAATATTGTCACGCCCAATCATAATATGACGTGGTGAGCGACATCCGTGGGGCCCCGCCGCAGCGGCGGCGACAATGGGGGTGCCCTCGTTGGCGGCGATGTCCACGCCCTCGGTGTAGCGGTGCAAGTTGAAATTGAAAGCGACGTTTGAAAATGGTTCATCACATTATAGTTTCAAGCGTTGAAACCAGAGGCGCTTTCAACTCGGGTTTTGATACTGTCAGCTTGCACCGCCCCACCTCGTGCATGCGCTCCCACCGGCGGCCGAACCCGCTGCTCACGTACGGGTTGTTGTCGTGCGCGCACGCGCCGATCGGGCTCTTCAACCGCGGGTGCCACCTGTCCGCCGCCATACAGTGCCTCGCAGAGATACGAATCGCCACGTCATCCAACGCATTTGAAACCTCACGTCTTGAGTACAAATGGCATCATATGTAGGGCCTCGCGGAGATGGATCGCCACGTCATCGAACGCAATTTCAACCCTCGCGTCTTGACTCTTGAGTGAATTTGGCATTATATGACGCCCAGTCGCAACACGTGCCAGGCCCCTACCGCCAGCGGGCGCCGGCGGTGCTCCCACGCCGACTTGACCGCGTTCCGTTGTTGTCCCTGGCGCAGCGGCAGCGTCACGCCCGTGGTCCGTGTCTTCCCGTCCAGGTCGACGCCGAACGCGGCGGCGGCGGTGGCGGCGGCGGCGCGCGTCTCCGTGCCGCTGCCGACTGCCGGGTCCGGGTCCGGGTAGCCGCCGCGGCCCAAGCAATAGCGGCGCAGGTTGAATTTGAAAGCAAAATCTGAAAGCGGTACGTCATATTCTAGCTTCAAGCGCTGAAACCACAGGCGCTTTCAACACGGCTTTTGATACTGTCAACCTGCACCGCCCTACCAAGCCAGTGCGGCGACCGAAGAAGGCGGCGGCCTCGGACCCGCGGGGCTCCCACCGCCACCCCCACCGCCGCCACACTCGCTCCGCAGGGGCTTACACTCGTTCACGTTAGAGCTCAACTTGAGCAACTCCAGGCCACGTTCATGAGCTAAGTCGAATTACACGGTGGACAGAAGAACTCAAGTTGAGCTGAATTGGGAACGAGCGTAAGCCCCTGCCGCTCGGCCTTCTCCGCTCTCAACACTCCACCCTCCGCACCGTCTCCACCTCCACCACCTCCGCCCGCCGCCCCCGCCGCCGCCGCCACCGCGACTGACGACGGCGGCGCCGCCTCGCTGCGTTGAAACAGATGGCGCTTGGTACGTCGGCGCAAGTGCGGCTTGCGCTCGGCGGCGGCGAGGGGCGTGACGCGAAGCACCTCCCCCGGCTCCACCATGATGTAGCCGCGCAGGTCGAATTTCAAAGCATAATTTGAAAGCGGTTTACCATAATTTAGTTTCAAGCGCTTATTTCCAGGCGCTTTCAATGTGGGTTTGATAGGGTCAAGCTGCACCGCCATACCATGTCGCTCGTGATGCCGTTGTTCCGCTGCAGCTGGCGGATGCTGAGTCCGCTGTCGGCAGCGATGGACGCCAGTGACTCACCGCGCACGACCCGCACGTGCCCGCTCGGGGGCCGCAGGAACCCCCCCGCCGGATTGTTGTTGTTGTTCCGCCGGGCCCCCCTCGGCGCCATCGTCATCCCCACGGCGGTCCGAACCGCCGCCCAGGGGCTTACACTCGTCCGCTTTTTTGCTCAAATTGAGCGCTTTGTATGGGATAGGGGGTGCGCGTAGGGGTTGTGTAGCCCGTATCAAGGGGGTGATGGAGGATGTTTAGGGTGTGTAGGGTGTTTTCTTGTGTCAGACACGGCTCAAGGTAAGCTGAGAAGTGGACGAGTGTAAGCCCCTGCCGCTGCCGCCGCGCCTTTCATCGCCGCCGCCGGCGCGCCCGGCAGCACCCGCAAGCCGCCTACGACGCGGCGCAGCAACGCACCGGTGGTTCCGAGCGCCGTCGGCATGGCGGCGCCGGAGCTGGACCAAACCGCCACGGCCCGCCGCGGCGCCCCCGCCCCCTGCTGCTTCCTCCTGCCCACGTGCAGGGGCTTAAACTCGTTCCCGTTTCAGCTCAAGTTGAGCTCCTCCGTCCACCGTATAACCCAAAGTAAGTCATGAATGTGTCCTGGAGTTGCTCAAGTTGAGCTCTAACGTGAACGAGTGTAAGCCCCTGCCCACGTGCGGACTGGCCACCCGCAGCACCGCCCCCGGGTGTATGATGTCTTCCCGGTGCAGGCCGTTCAGCTGCTGGATGCTGTGCACTGGGATGCCGTAGTGTAGGGACACAAGTTAATTTTGAGAGCAAAGTCTGAAGGCGATGTATCATGTTCTAGTTTTAAGCGCTTTGTTCCAGGCGCTTTCAACGTGGGCTTGATAGGGTGAACCTGCACCGCCCTACCGTAGATGGCGCTGATGAGGTCGAGGCTGTCCCCGGCCGCCACCTCCAGGTAGCGTCAAGTGAAACAACCCTCGCCTCGTCACACGCAAGTGAACATATGCCCGACAGACCGTATAAGATTCCGTCTAACCAGGGTCAATAAATGACGGTTTCACTACACAAACGAGAGCTGGTTTTGAAGCCATGAATCCTGTGTCGGGTATGGCGTGGCGGGAATGATTATTGTGATTGATGTGGTGGTCCGTCAGGCCCTATGACTGCCACGTCATCGTACACACTTTAAACCCTCCTTTCTTGAGTTAATTGGCATCCTATGACGTGGCGAGCATTGTCTGTCCGTTCCTGGTGGGTTGTGGCGTGGAGCGGGGAGGGGACGCGGAGGCGCGCGCCCGGATACAGCACAGAGTCCGGGTGCATGCCGTTCACCAGGGGCTTACACTCGTTCACTTCTCAGCTCAATTTGAGCGCTTTTAATGGGATAGGGGGTGCGCATAGGGGTTGCAGCTCGTGTCAAGGGGGTTTTTAAGGGTGTTTAGGGTGTTTTTCTTTCACTTCTCAGCTCAACTTGAGCGCTACTCATGGGATAGGGGGTGCGCATAGGGGTTGCATAGCTCGTGTCAAGGGGGTGTTAAGGGTGTTTAGGGTGTTTTGTGTATGTCAGACACGGCTCAAGTTGAGCTGAAAAGTGAACGAGAGTAAGCCCCTGCCGTTGACCTGCTGGATGGTCTGCACGTCGACGCCGTAGACGGATCCGATGAGGTTGAGGGTGTCGCCGGGCGCCACCACGTGTGTGTCGGCGTGCAGATGCTGCGCCGCCGCCACCCGCAGCCA
>Ga0307489_10003082_pt1 | contig 11098 bp, 20 predicted proteins | sample SB12metaG_FD_202247 | JGI IMG/M metagenome (GOLD analysis project Ga0307489, IMG submission 202247) | Sea-ice brine microbial communities from Beaufort Sea near Barrow, Alaska, United States - SB 1.2 | ecosystem: Environmental > Aquatic > Marine > Coastal | place: USA: Alaska | collected...
TCCCCCAAGTAAGCCACAATAACCCGTGGATGTGTCCCGAAGTTGCTCAAGTTGAGCTCTTATGTGAGCGGTGTGTCCCGAAGGTCCTCAAGTTGAGCTCTGAAGTGAGCGAGTGTAAGCCCCTGCGGGGAGGCCGACCGTGGAGGGGGGCAAGCGCGGCAGCTCGGGCGGCGCGTTCGCGGAGAACGCGTACGTGGAGGGGTCGTTCAAGACCTCGCTGCGAACCCAGGTGAGTCACGCGCAGAACAGAGAGCGAGCACCGACAAGCCAAATGCCCTTTCAGAGAGCGGAGCGAGTGGAGCGATTTCGCTCGCTGACAAGCCAAATGCCCTTTCCTCGCCAAGACTCCTTGTACCTCGTCCCGAAGACTCCCTTTCCACCTCATAGTGTTTCACCTGACGTTCCTCGAGCGCTCCCCCAACGGGTACCTGCCCCCCTGCAACGGGCGTCCGACCCCTGTAATGGGCGCCCGAACCCCCGGTTATGGGCACCTGCCCCCCCTCTAATGGGCACATGCTCCCCTTATAATGGGCGCCTGCCTCCCCTCTAATGGGCACCTGACCCCCCTATAACGGGCACCTGACCCCCATCGCAGGGTGGGCAGGGCAAGGACATGAAGCCCATGATGGGCAGGGGCTTACACTCGTTCCCATTTCAGCTCAACTTGAGCTCTTCTGTCCACCGTAAAACCCAAAATAACTCATGAAAGTGTCCTGGAGTTGCTCAAGTTGAGCTCTAACGTGAACGAGTGTAAGCCCCTGATGATGGGCAAGGTGATGCAACAGCTGAAAACCGCGGTGGAGTCCATGCACCGCGAGAATAATTCGCAGGCAGGGGCTTACACTCGTCCACTTCAGAGCTCAACTTGAGCACCTACGGGAACACGTCGCACACGTTAGAGCGCAACTTGAGCACCTGCGGGCCACATCCACGGATTAATTGGGTCATATGGGGAACGAAGTGAGCTGAAGTTGAGCGGAAAGGGGCAAAGTAAGCTCAAGTTGAGCGGAAATGGGAACGAGTGCAAGCCCCTGCTCGCAGGTGAAGCTGGAGCAGGAGAGCGCTCAGACGTTCCAGTTCCTGTGCTCCCAGGCAGGGGCTAACACTCGTCCACTCTTCAGCTCAACCTGAGCGGTTTCTGACACAGAATGCACCCTAAACATCCCCTCATGCCCCCTGAACCCCTCTAAACGACCCTTTAAGGACCCCTAAATGCACCCCCTATTCCACAGAACGCGCTTATGTTGAGCTGAGAAGTGGACGAGAGTAAGCCCCTGTTCCCAGGTCACGGCGCTGCAGCGCGGGTTCACCACACTCGCGGCAGGGACCTGACAGATATCGCTCGCCCACGTCATAGGTGCCCTGCAACCCGAGAAACGAGGGCACGTAATGCTCGCCTGCTGTGTGCCGAAGCCGTCACAGCTGTGTGGCTGTGTGAGTGAGTGTCAGTGCATGTATGTGTGTATGCGTGTGTGCTCAAACGCAGACTATAGGATACCGTTCAACTCGAAATGCGTGTCGACGAGGTGGCGGGCAGTGTTTGCGTGACCCTAGGCTATGGACGCGGTGATCGAGGAGCTGGATCAGGTGCGGGAGGACCAGACGGCGTGGTCGGCGGAGCGGGAGGAGTGGGTGCACAAGGTAGGGCCCGACAGATGTTGCTCGCCACGTCATAGTAGGATGGATGGCATTCAACTCAAGAAACGATGGTTCCAAATGCGTTGCATGACGTGGCGAGCAACATCTGTCTAGGTTGGATGACATGGCGAGCAACATCTGTCTGGGTTGGATGACGTGGCGATCAACATCCGTCAGGTAATAGGACGGCGTTTGACTGAGGAAACGAGGGTTCAAAGTGCGTTGCATGACGTGGCATGCAACTTCTGTCAGGCCCTGTCACAAGATGACGCGCCTAGAGCGCGATGTGCAGAAACGCATCTCCGCGGTGGACACGTGGCAGCAGGAGAACGAGGTGGCGTCGGTCCGGCAGGATCTGAAGAGCTTCAGGCAGGAGCAGCGCGTGGTGAACAGCCAGACGGTCAGCGTAGATACCATGCGAGACCACCTCGAGGCGTGGCCTTACCATCGTTATTTTTGTCCGTCTTATATTTGATGTCTAACTATAAAAACCCTACAGTAAACCACACATTTAGACCCCCTGAGGGAGCACAATTGAAGTGTCCATGAAAAGGTTGCTCTGCACCTGGTGTCGTGTGGCCGCGCGTTATCATGGTTTGCCCGCAGTGCACTGGTGCACCATCACCGCCTCCTCTACCGCGTCCGTCACTTAGTATACCCGCACTCTCTCGCAGCATCCTCCTTCCTGGCCTGACACAAGTCCCCTTTGACTTAGCGTGCTAAGTCGTACCGTTCGACCAATCAGAAATGTCCATTTGGACGACTGAGCACTCAAAGTCGCCATGTTGCTAAGTGGTTTGAAACATTTTGTCATAGTGTACCCGTACACACTCGCAGCCACCTCCTCCCTGGCCTTACACGAGTTCCCTTGAACTGCTCAACGTGAAACGATTTCGCCCTGGGAATCACTAAATTTTGTATCTAATTCAATACCTCGAAAGACGCTCAGGTTTAGCTGGGAACAGCACGCGGTGTAGGGCCCCGCTTGGAGGATGTGCGGGCAGAGATGGGGTACGCACAGAGCGCGGTGTCGGAGGCCCGCCTGGCGCTGGCGGTATGGACACTTGACCTTCTTCACTTTGAACCCGAGCCGTTCCAACATCCTACCAACTCACGTACATTCCACTGTGGACCCGCACCGTGCAGACATCCTATCAACACGACACTGAGTTTCAGTGCTGTTCTGGAAGAGTGAGGAGCAGACTGGAGCGTTAGCTCCTAGCTCTAGTCTAGAGACAGGCAGTTTTATTCGTACTGCCGATATGACGCGGAGGCGGGCCCTAGGTAATACTGAGTTTAACCAATGACATGGAAGGCGTGGTGGCGGGCCCTGGGTTTGGGAGGCGGAGCGGCGCGAGGCGGAGATGAGCCACGCCATGCAGTCGCTGCAGCTCAAGGTAGGTCCTGGCAGACGTTGCTCGCCACCTCCAAGCAAGCCGTTGAACTCAAGAACCGAGGTCCTGAAGTGTGGCGGATGACGTGACAGGCGATATGACAAACTGCGCCAAACCACTTAGACACTTAGTCTGACTTAATGCTGCTTAGTCTGACTTAGAGCCCGCTTGACCAATCAGAACGCTCCATTTGCACGACTTAGTACAATTTGTTGCTAAGTGTCCAAGTGGTTTCACGCACTTTATCATATATGCCAGGCCATAGCTCAAGGCGGAGGGCGCGGACATCAACCTGCAGGAGCAGATAAACTCCATCAAGTCCAACGTCACCAACATGGCCGGCGGCGGTATGGGCGGGGGCGGTGCACACCGGGGCAGTATGACGTACGGGGGTGGAATGGGCGGGGGGGGTGTGATGCACGGGGGCGGTATGCACGGGGGCGGTGTGCACGGCAGGGGCTTACACTCGTCAACCTGAGCCGTTTCTGACACAACATACACCCTTACCGCCCCCTGATACCCCCTCACACCTCCTAAACACCCCTTAAACGACCCTAAATGTACCCCCTATCCCACAGAAAGCGCTTACGTTGAGCCGAAAAGTGGACTTGTGTAAGTCCCTGGTGCACGGGAGCGGAATGGGCGGGGCTGGTATGCCCAATGGCGGGATACCAGGTGTGGGCGTGGGAGGCGTGAGCGCGGCAACAGAAACGGACGTGATGGCCTTGAGAGACTGGTGCCAGGCAAGGGCTTACACTCGTCCACTTTTCAGCTCAACCTAAGCCGTGTTGGTCACATTTCTCCTTGTCCCCCTATCTAATAGACTGGGGGATAATCACGTATCCAACGTATCCCACAAAATGTGCTTACGTTGAGCCGAAAAGTGGACGAGAGTAAGCCCCTGGTGCCAGGCCGTCACCACGGTACACGACCAGCGGCTGCGGCGCATCGAACACGGTAGGGCGGTGCAGGTGCACATTGAAACAGAGAGACGCGTCAGCGTGCATGAGGCGGCACCAGACTTCCGCCTTGCCCCCCCTGGGTGTTGCAATTTGTAACTCGTGGTAAAAGCAAGCGCCTGGTTGAGCGCTCGACAATATGATATGACCAAATGCTTTGAAGTTCTGCTTTCAAATTCAACTTGCGCCCCTAATCCACGGGCTATCGCAAAGCCGGGGACCCAGCCGGGGCCCGAGCCGGGGACCCAGCCCAAAGTCCAGCCCCGTGAAAGTGCCGCTGCCGGCCCGGCACACCGCGCCCCAATACTCGCCAGGAGTGTATTGACTGCGTCGGAACCTGGGTGATCATCCATTGCGAGATGCTGCGGCTGTCCCAATTACGATATTTTAGGGCCTGCATAAATAGCTCAATAAACCTTCAATTTTCAACACATTTCAAACCCTCGTTTCTTGACTTAATCGCCACCCACCTGATATTTTGAGCATTCTCTGCCGGCTCTAGCTCGTACCGCTCAAAGTAGCCAAAGGATGTGTGTACTACTACAGATGTATTATACATTTTTACATAGAGCTATTCAATCAGCTATTCAATGTGAACAACGTTGCGGAACGAGCGCCGTACAGCGCTGACGACATGGTTGATGCAGGAGAATGCATGAAAACACTCCCCCACCACAACAACTTAGCTAGTAGCTACAATTTGGACTTGGCAGCCTTGACACTGAACCCCGGCAGGAACTTGGTGTGACGCCCCTTAGCGACCAGCTTACCCCCCGTCACCGTGGTGTAGCGGCGCAAGTTGAAATCGAAAGAAAGGTTTGAAAGCGATTCATCATATTTCACCTTCAAGCACTGAGATCAAGCGTGACCACCCCTAACCGGGGGTGAAACTGGGGTGTACATGCACCGCCTTACCGTGGTGATGCTGACCTCCAGGAATGCCAGCGACTTGCCAACCTTGAGCTAGGGTCAACCAGCTGTTGCCCGCCACGTCATCCTCCACAATTTGAACCCTCGTTGCTTTTAAAGTGAAATGGCATCACATGCCGTGGCGAGCACCATCCGTCGCACCTTGAAACCTGAACCCTCAGTTCTTGAGTTACACGGCATCACATGACGTGGCGGGCAATGTGTGCCCGGCCCAACCTTGAGCACTCGCGCGTCCACCTCCACCTCCTCTCAGCAGGGTCTGACACTACGGCCTGGTCTGTGAGATTACTGTGGGTAGTATCTCGTACTGTGTGCAGTATTTGGCCCGTTTTGCCAATGGCCCTAAGTCAAGAACCTGTTTTGGTAATTTACCAAAATAATTGCTTACTTGAACTACGTACATCACATACCAGGCACTAGCTCGTTCCCGTGGTGGCGAGACCTGTCTGTTTGCACACAGTGTACTGGTGTACCGGCACACACTCATCGCATAATCCTCCCTGGCATGGCCAACCTTTCCCGTTGTAGCGTACCTGAAGCATCTCCTGGGTAGAGGGTGGGGATAACTTCTGTTCTTCAGGAACAAAACCGTTGCTATGACGTTTCTCTATAAACTATCATTTAACGAGCCCCAAGGCACTCACATGGTGAGCATAAACCATCCTCCACCGCCATGGAACCACAGTTGTGCCAGTTTGAAGATACGTTGCGCTTGAAGTGGAAGCTCGTGTCAAGCCCTGCGGCATGAGTGCGTAAGGGGGCACCGGTACCGTATGAGCAAACAGTCAGGAAAGGCACTACCTCTGAACCCGGCCCGGGGTTCATGTAGCTGACATTCAGATCCGCACTCACCCACAGGTAGGGTCAAAGCTAGATGTTGCCAGCCAAGTCGTCGACATGCATCTTAAACCCAGTCTCCACTTTTGAAACGGAGTTCCTGAAGGCTGTCGTATGATTGGTCGACAGCGTACCGGCGGAGACTGGGTTTAAAGCCTGTTCCACAACAAAAGTAATGCTATATTCTTGACGTGGCGGGTGTCAGTCACCCGGGGGTCTGAGTGCGTATTGCTCGCCACGTCATACACCGTGGTGTTAAGCCCACATTTCTTGAGACAGATCGGCATCTTATGACGTGGCGAGTAACACCTGCCAGGCCCCCACCTGAACAACGCATCATCCTAACACACTGTGAGGTGCCGTTCTTGCCAGGAGGTGTACATGTGCACTATGAGCAAACAGTCAGGGGAGGCCACACCCCTGGATCGACCGACACGGTGAAAGACGCGGCATCGCTGATGACTGTATATGGACAGGTGCACTATGAGCAAACAGTCAGGGCAGCGGCCGGGCCTCATCCCCGGGTTGTCCGACACCACGGGTACACCGGTACACTATGAGCAAACAGTCAGGGCAGCGGCCGGGCCCAAACCCCGTGTCGTCCGAACCACGGGTACACCGGTAAACTATGAGCAAACAGTCAGCAACCCCCGCGTCCCCGGGTACACCGGTACATTATGAGCAAACAGTCAGGCGGCGCCGCATCCACGGGTACACCGGTACACTATGAGCAGACAGTCAGGAGCCCATCGCCGCATCCACGGGTGCACCGGTACACTATGAGCAAATAGTCAGGCCCCACCCCTGGGTCGTCCGACACGGTGAGAAGCGCGGCGGTGCTGATGACGTCCACCATTCAGGGGCTTACACTCGTCCACTCTTCAGCTCAACGTAAGCGTTTTCTGTGGGATTGGGGGTGTATTGAGGGATTGTTCAGGGGTTGTTTTGCGGGTGTTTAGGAGGTGTCGGGGGGTGTCGGGGGTTGTAACGGGTGTATTTCGTGTCAGATACGGCTCATGTTGAGCTGAATAGTGGACGAGTGTATGAAGCCCTTGCCACCATTGTCGCGATGCACCCTCCATGCAAAGTGCCGTACCTGTTTTGAACGTGCGGGAGCACGGGGAAGCGGCAGCGGCAGCGGCCAGGCTCGAAGTTGAAGTCCTGCGGCATGCGCGGGGGGGGAAGGCGGGGGAGCGGGGATATGTGGGGCCGCGGGCGTGGGAGTGGGGGTACGCGGGAACGCGCCGGCAGCTTCCGAGTCCGAGCCAGGGGCTTACACTTGTTCCCATTTCCGCTCAACTTGAGCTTACTTTGCCCCTTTCCGCTCAACTGAAGCTTGCTCTATCCCCCATATATCCCAACTTAACCCGTGGATGTGTCCCGAAGGTGCTCAAGTTGAGCTGCGACGTGAGCGATGTGTCCCGAAGGTCCTCAAGTTGAGCTTTGAAGTGAGCGAGAGTAAGCCCCTGGTCGGCACCATGATTGTCCGAATAGAATGGGAGGCGGTGTGACTCACGTGCAGGCCGTGGAGCGCATGGCGGGGGGATATGTGGGGGGCGTATGTGGGGGATATGTGGGGGCGCGGCGCCGGTAAGTGGGAGCGCAGCAGCGCCGCTCTGCTTCAGAGCAACCATCAGTCTGTGTCGGCACCCATGCAACATTGTTGTTGTCCAGAAGAATGAGGGTGGGAGACGGTGAGACTCACGTGCAGGCCGTGGAGCGCATGGCGGTCGAAGGACTCCGCAGCTAGTATGCCGCGGATGAAGGTGTCGGCGTTCTCCAGGGACCCGCCGCTCAGGCCCTTGAACGCCATGCCCGCACGTCTGCTCGAGTGCGCCGAAGATGTGACGACCCTTGCATCTTCACGCCATCGCCAGTCACTCTGGTTAGGGATCGAGGAGGGTCATTGAGAACCCGCCCGCACTCGGAGCGTGACTTATACGATGGATAAGGACTCACTTGGAGCGTTGGAGTCGATCGAGTGCGTGTTCTCAAGACCCTACCTCGACTGCAGGTGCCGACGCCGAGGTAGCTCGGAGGAGGCTCAACGTGCGGTCGAGGCCCACCGAGCACTATCGCGCGCGCGCCACGCGTCGCCGACGACACTACCTTCCTCCACGGACTCCCTGACGTCTGCGCTGGGTGTCGGCCCGCGCGGTCGCCGTTAACTTGAAGCTAAGGGTGGGCGGATGAGTGGGTGAACTTTGGCCGCCTTCCAAGCTGGAGCTGAAGGCGTCCAGGTTGCTCCTTGCTCATCCGTCCTATGGCGCCTTCGCGGCAGGAGCGCCGGAAACAGGAGCGCGATGCCGCCAAGCGCGCGCCGGCTCAGGCGGGAGCAGCTGGAGCCGCGGGAGCCGCGGGAGCAGCGAGAACCGCGAGAGCCGCGGGAGCCGCACGAGCTGCCGCCGCACTCGCGAACTTAGATGTGGATCCGCCGGGCGACTGGACCACGCAGAACGAAGACCCCTACGTGTTGGATCGAGCGGTCGGGTCCACGGTGGTGAAACTGATGGCTGGCAAGGGGGACGGGGACGCGCAGAGGAGCCTGGGATGCCGGCTGATGTGGGAAATGGAAGAGGGTGCGGGGACGCCTCTGGGAACGGCTGGCAAATCGCCGAAGGCAGATGTAGGGCTGGCACCAGGGGCTTACACTCGTTCACTTCTCAGCTCAACCTGAGCGCTTTTATGGGATAGGGGGTGCGCGTAGGGGTTGTGTAGCCCATGTTAATGGGGTGTCAGGGGGTGTTTAGGGTGTCTAGGGTGTTCTTGTGTGTCAGACACGGCTCAAGTTGATCTGAAAAGTGGACGAGTGTAAGCCCCTGGTTGACACCTTGCACCTTCCGTCCGCTGACCAGACCGAGAGGCGGCGGTGGTCCACTATAATAATAATAATTTTGCGGGTGCCAACCCTACACCCGACCGAGTGGTGTCGATGGTCTTGCGTGGAACAATGGGCACCAATGGATTTAATGTTTGCGTGTGCCAACCCTGGGCGGAGGAGGGCATGGCGCTTCTGGAGGAGGCGGCGGGGCAAGGGCACGCGTACGCGATGGACACGCTCGGAAGTATTCACTGCGCGAGGGAGGAATACGAGCACGCTACGGAGTGGTACACCAAGGCTGTCGAGGCCGGCTTACCGAAAGCGATGGCAGGGGGGTCCATTGGGATGAGCACTCGACTGACGTTCTTGAGTCCTCTCCTGCTCCGTATACTCAGTGGGGCTGTATGAGCAATCACCTTGAACGTGAGTCATGATCCTATCTCGGTTGGGTGCCTGTTGTCAACGACCTTACTGCCTGTTCAACCTCGGGATATTGCTCGACGCTGGGCCAGGCGTGGCGGCGGCTGACTACCTGGCGGCAGCGAACTGGTACAGGCGCGCGGCAGACGCCGGGGTCGGGGCCGCGGCGCTCAACCTCAGCCACATGTACACTCTCGGCCGCGGCAGGGTTTGGCAGATCATGCCTGCCACATTTTAGTCCCTTATTTCTTGAGTTAAATGGCATCATTGGACGTGGCGAGCATGATGTACCTGGCCCTGTGACGAGGCGTCAAGCGTAGCAAGCAGATGGCGATGCGATGGGCGCGCAAGGCCGCCGAGAACGGCCTCGCACAATCGTGCTTGCAACTCGCCATTCGCATGTATGGAGACATTCCCTACGCCCGCGAGGTTGGGCACGTGCGGGAGGCCACCGGGGTCGCCGCGTCGGCTGAGTTCATGGAGGGCCACGACGTTCCTCTGGATGTCATGGCCGGCGTGGTACATTGGCTGCGGAAAGGGGGGCATGATCCTGTTGTTTTACTCGAGTCTTTCCGTCAAATGGCACGGGACGGGGCCCCGTATTGCTGCAACGAGGGGTGCGAGGTCATGGGCCATCCGAAGGACTTCAAAGTTTGCCCGCAGTGCAAGATCGAACGATATTGCAGCGACGCGTGTCAGAAACAGGACTGGACCACCGGTGGGCACAAGGCAGCATGTGGCACCCTGGCACCTTGGCACCTTGGCATTTGAGCATCTTAAAAATCCCGCCTCCGTGAATCTGCGAGCGAACGAGACGTATAACTGTAAATGAGGCCGAAGGTGGATGTAATAAGTAAGAACATAACGGACGCCGCTTCGGCTGTCCTATATGAACGAAACACAGCGGCGCACAGCGGCTCACGGCGTCGGCAGGATGGTGCATACCGTGTGTTGTCGATGCAACATAATTCTGGGACATCTAAACCACCGTAAACGAACAACGAATATCAATCCACGAGGGCAGCTGAAAGGTATGATGTGTCGGCATAGTGCGCCGCTGTTCGCCACGTCATCCACCACATAGTGCACCGGTGCTCGCCACGGCATCTATCCACCCTATAAAACCCTAAACCTTAAACCCTGAAGATAAATTTGTAATCCTTTATCATAAACCCTCAACCCTAATCCTAAACATCCAGCAGCATTTCTTGCATTCCTTCCCCCCTCTGCATTCTCGCGCGCTCCGCTAGTCCGCCCGTGCGGCGCCAACGACTGACGCACTCCTACACGGACACCCCTCTGTCTTGGTGACTCTCTGCGTGTCGGCCCGCCCGCCGTCACTGGAAGAATTCCGTCGGATGCCACCATCGTGTCAGGATACGCGCAAAGGGGAGCGCGATGCTGCCAAGCGCGCACAAGGTCAGGCTGGATCCGCGGGAGCTGCCGCCGCTCTCGTGCATCTGCTCGGAGACTGGAACGCGCAGAACGAAGACCACTATGAGTACGCGTTGGATCGAGCGGTCGGAGCCAAGATCGTGAAACAGAAGGCGGCCGAGGGGGGCGGGGAAGTCGACTTCGTCGTATTTCGTTGTTTGTTTTAACGATCCATCAGATTCATTACAAATCAGCTAAACCAATGCAACAAGTGGGTGCAGCCAAGGCTATGAACTCGAGCCGCCCAACCACCAGTCACCCCCCACACTCCATCCTCAGAAAAAAATCAAGAACAAAGACCTGTGACCAGAAGTTGATCACTTGGGGGCCACCTTGGGGGCCTCCTGGTTCTTTTTGTTGTCCTGGGGCCAGGGGCTTACACTCGTTCAATTCTCGGCTCAACTTAAGCGCATTCTGTGGGATAGGGGTGCGTGTAGGGATTGTTTAGGGGGTACTTAGGAGGTGTCTGCGGGTACTCTGGAGGATCAGGGGGTGTTCAGGGTGTATTTTGTGTCAGAAACGGCTGAGGTTGAGCTGAGAAGTGAACGAGTGAAAGCCCCTGCCTGGGGCCGCATACGCTTCGGCGGCTCGCGGATGCGGCGCGCCTCCACGGAGCGGACGCGCACAACCTGCGGGGCGGGGCGTGGCGGGGCGTGGCGGGGCGT
>Ga0307489_10003083_pt1 | contig 11095 bp, 19 predicted proteins | sample SB12metaG_FD_202247 | JGI IMG/M metagenome (GOLD analysis project Ga0307489, IMG submission 202247) | Sea-ice brine microbial communities from Beaufort Sea near Barrow, Alaska, United States - SB 1.2 | ecosystem: Environmental > Aquatic > Marine > Coastal | place: USA: Alaska | collected...
GGTCTGCCCCCGCAGCGTGGGGCGCACCACGCTGAAGGTCTCGTCCGCGAAATCCATCGAGCTCGTGCCCAGCATGACGTCCTCGTCGTCCATCTTCCCGACGCCTCCGCCGCCGCCGCCGCCGGCCGCGCCGGGCCGCCGCCCCGCACCCCCGGGGCCGCCGTGCGTTTTAGTGTGCGTGCGGTATTGGCGCTGGATCTTGGCTGCCGCCGCGTTCTGCGCTGTTCGCTTGTTTCCTACGGTTGTCTTGGCCCTGTGCCCGCGCCAGTTGGCCTGCACCACCGTGGCCGCTGCGTGCTCCTGCTCGCGCGACCACCGGGTAAGGCCCGGTATCAAACATAGGCACGTACGGCTTAGTAAGACAACCGTTAGCCGAGTGCCGCCGTTCTCGGTGGGCACTACCGCACTGGCGCGGATGGTACCGGACCCACTCTGCCTTTGGTAAGATGCCCGTATTGAGCGGTGGCACGTGAGGCGCCTCGACCGCGCTTGACGTGTGCGTGGATGCCACGGGGCCTTGCCAGTCGTCCACCTCGGCTGCAGGAAGGTCCATCAGCATGGCTTTCTGCTCCTCGCGCGCGCGCATGCGGTGCTCGCGGGCGCGGCTCGCAGACTCGTACGTCGCCTGCTCCGCGCGCTGCGCTTTCGCCTCGCCCACCTTCTTGCGCGCGCTGAACCCGCGGTAGCGCGCCTGTGTGAAGGGGAAGGAGAGGGTGGCGTCAGGCGAGTCCGTGGAGGGGCGGAAAGGGAAGCGCTTGGGAGAGAGGCTTTGGGCGACGGGGAGCGCGAGTTTCGTAAACGGCGGTCTCGCACCTGCATCTTGGCCGCGGCATCGTGCTGCTGCTGTTCAATCTCGCGGCCGTCCTCATCGCGGCGGGAGGAGGAGTCCGCCCCCGCGTTCAACGCCTCGCCGTACCTCGACATTCTGTTGGCGACTTTTGATTTTGCTTTTCCCAAGTCAAGACCGGGCGAGCGGCGGCGTGGTGCCCGCTCCTGTTCGCGACAAGCACGACCTATAACCCGAACGGTTGCGCTCACCGCATCACGTCGGGAACCGCTGTCGTGCCCACGTCTATGCTGCCATCCCAGCACCCACCCTACCCCTTCCACAAATTGGCCCCCAGCACTTTTCGCCAACGGCTTTTTGAAGTCTGAAGTCTGGGGCCAGGGTTTAGGGTTTATGGGGTTTTGGGTTTAGGGTTAGGGTTAGTGCCCGACCGAAACCCATGGTCGGTCGGTGCTATCCGAAGCCGTTCGGTGCCACCCGACGGCACGGGGAGCACGCGCTTGCGCTCACAGCGGCATTCTTGTGCGCGCGATAGCAAGTTGAGACAAAATGGCACTCGCTATGTCTCTCTCCGCTAGCTCCCTGAGCTTCGGCCGCAGCGTCGCTGACGTGCAGCGGCTCGGAGCGGTACGTCCTCGCATTGGAACTTCACGGATGTTTTTTACACTGTGAATGTTTTGCGGAGTTTCACGCGACCGAAGCGAACCTTCTGACGCCGACCCCCTCGTCCTCTACAGGCACCGGCGTCGAGCAAGGTTGCTCCCCGCGCGCCGGTCCAGGTGGAGAGCATGGTGAAGGTGTGTGCGACCCGCAGCGCACGCTCTCTGCTCGCGAATGCCGGACTCCGATACACAAAAGCCCTAGCTGATGACGTCACGCTTCCAGTGAACCTGTGACCCTCAACCCTGAAAATCGTTGCTGACCCGATTCCAAATCCCCCCACCCCCTCGGCAGATCCGCTTCACGCGCCTCGGTCGCAAGCGGAAGCCATTCTACCGCATCATTGCGGTTGACTCGAGGACGCGGCGTGACGGGAAACCCCTCGAGGTGCGCACCCGTGGCTCTCGAGCGTACCCCTTGTCATGATTCAGTGTGCACCATAAAAGTTGGCTGGAGCCGAGCCCAGCCCACGCGCCTACCCACGATGGACGCCGCCTACCACCACCACACAGCGCGCCGCACGGTGCCGCGCGAGGGGACACACGCACCGTTCCGTGCCCGACGGCACTGTGACTGACGCCCACGGCCTCCGTCCCCGACGCGCCGCAGCTACTGGGGTGGTACGACCCCATGGTGAAACAGTCGAGCCTCAACGCCCCTGCCATCAAGAAGTGGCTGGCGGCAGGGGCTTACACTCGTTCACTTCTCAGCTCAACTTGAGTCGTGTCTGACACAGGAAAGCATCCTACACAGCCTGAACACCCCTTAAACCCCCCTGAATACGGGCTACACAACCTCTACGCGCACCCCCCATCCCATACAAAGTGCTCAAGTTGAGCTGAAAAGTGAACGAGTGTAAGCCCCTGGCTGGCGGTGGGCGCGCAGCCGACGGAGACCGTGGAGAACCTTCTCAAGAAGGCGCTCATCATCGAGCAAAAGTAGAGGGCGCGAGGGCGGGGTCGGGAGGGCGGAGGTCACTGGACGTGGTCTCCCGCTACGGGCGATGGGCGGGATGCCAGCGCACACGTCCAGCTGGCATGTGAGGCGAGTGCGTGTGTATAGCAAACTTAGTGTTGGAACATATAATATAGTTATTGATTCACCGGGCACAATGATCTCTCGTCTCTGCGGAGCCATCACCGGGCAGGAGCGCGTGCCTCCCGCCTGCCCGCGACGCCAGGCGAATAGGGAGCTGAAGCAGACAAAACATGTCGGTCGGACACTTGGTCGTCCGACCGAAATTGAAAGTGGCAAATCCTTCTCCGCAATCTCCGGCGAAGGGTGCGGAGACGGCGCACGGTGTTCCAGTGCGCGGTGTCGAGCGCCCCGCCCCGAGGCAAGAATGACGGAGGCCTTCACGCGCCTCACCCCCGCGCCCGAGGTGACCCTGGACAAGGAGAAATATGCCATCACGCTGCATCTGCTCGCGCTCCGCGTGCCAAAGGTGAGCACCCACCCAACTTCGTACGTAAATCACATCAGGAGCTCGGCCGCCGCCGCCGCCGCCGCCTCTCAAGCCGCGCGTTGACACCGCGTGTCCTCGTGTGGTGTCGCAGGCCAGATGCCAGGTGTTCCTGAAGGAGCTGAAGGGGGTGACGCTGGACCTGCCCCGGCAGCGCGCCATCGTGGAGGACCCGAGGGACGACGACATGCGACTGGTGCTGCTGAAGGAGGCGGTGGTCGACAGGCAGGGGCTTACACTCGTCCACTTTTCAGCTCAACTTGAGCGCTTTGTATGGGATAGGGGGTGCGCGTAGGGGTTGTGTAACCCGCGTTAAGGGGGTGTTAGGGGGTGTTTAGGGTGTGTAGGGGATTTCTGTGCTTCAGACACGGCTCAAGTTGAGCTGAAAGATGAACGAGTGTAAGCCCCTGTCGACAGGGCGCTGCCGCAGGTGTCGGCGGAGAAGCGCGAGCGGCTGGGTCTCGACGCGCTCGAGGCGACCGAGTACGAGCTGGTGCAAACGTATGACTACTTCAACGCCGAACAGATTCTGCGAAAGATTCTTCCAGCCGGCGTCGAGGCAGGGCCGGGCACGCTCCGCTCCGCACACACCATCACCACCAAACGCCTGTCTCGATCGCGTGTGTGCTGAACTTAAGAACTCATTAATTGAATGTTCTCCTCTAATGATTTTGTTTGTGCGTCTGGCTGCGGGTGGGCTCTCACGCGCAGGTCCCCGGGTCGTTCGAGACCGTGGGGCACATCGCGCACCTGAACCTGCGCGACGAGCTGGCGGCGTACAAGCACGGTAAGGCGGTGCAGGTTGAACCGATAAAATCCAAGTTGAAACCGCCTGGAACTGAGCGCTTGAAACAGAAATACGACAATCTGCTTTCAAGATTTGCTTTCAAATACAACTTGCGCCGCTACAGCACGTGATCGGGCGCGTGCTGCTGGACAAGAACCCACGGCTGCGCACGGTGGCAGGGGTTTACACTCGTCCACTTATCAGCTCAACCTGACCCGTTTCTAACACGAAATACACCCTGAACACCCCCTGATACTCCTTAATGCCCCCAAAACACCCCCTAAACACCCCCTAAAACACCCCCGAAACAACACCTAACTGCACCCCCTGTCACACAGAGGGCGCGCTTAATTTGAGCTGAAAAGTGGAGGAGTGTAAGCCCCTGCACGGTGGTGAACAAGGTGGGGTCCATCGACAGCGAGTTCCGCGTGCCGGCGTGGGAGCTACTGGCCGGTGACACCAGCCTGGAGACCGAGGTGGGGCGGTGCAGGTTGACCCTATGGAACATGCGTTGAAAGCGCCCGGATCTATGCTCTTGAAACTAATACATGATAAGCTGGTTTCAACTTTTGCTTTCGAATTGAAGTTGCGCCGCTACACCGAGGTGCGCCAGCACGGCATACCCTTCAAGCTCGACTTCGGCGAGGTGTACTGGAACAGCCGCCTCGAGGCAGGGCTCAGGCCTGGTATCACATGGAGCCGTACGGTCGACATTTCATTTTTTCAAACGTACATCGAGCCCTAAGACGCTTCACATGGTGAGCTCTCCGCAACTTCAAGCGGACAGACCTCAGTCTGTCAAGATTTACGGCCGTATCGAGGGGCATTCTAATCCAAGGCTCATCCGTACGGTCGACACTGAGAGCGACGGCATCGAGTGTTGTCGTGTTGGGCGAGGTCACCACACTACAACCATGCTGACGTGGATGGGGATGATGATACCGGCGCGGGCCCCGCCTGCAGGCTGAGCACAAGCGGATCATTGATATGATAAAGCCGGGGGAGATTCTGTGCGACGCGATGGCGGGCATCGGGCCGTTCGCAGTGCCCGCGGCTCGGAGCGGGTTCAAGGCAGGGGCTTACACTCGTCCACTTTTCGGCTCAACATAAGCGCATTCTGTGGGACAGGGGTTCATATGTTGGTTGTTGAGGGGGTGTTTAGGAGGTGTCAGGGGGTGTTTAGGGTGTATTTTGTGTCAGAAACGGCTCAGGTTGAGCAGAGAAGTGGACGACTGTAAGCCCCTGGTTGAAGGTGTACGCGAATGATTTGAACCCGCAGTGCGCGCACTATCTGCGCATCAACGCGGCAGGCAGTAAGGTGAAGCACCTGGTCAAGTGTTACAACGTGGACGCGCGCGAGTTTATCCGAGCGCTGCTCAAGCCGGGGCCGGGGCCGGGGCCCGAGGAGTTTGAGGAACTCGCTCCGGCACCGGCGGCGGGGGCGGCGGCTGCGGGGGTGGCGGCGGGGGCAGCGGCGGCGGCGGCGGCGGGGACGGCGGCGGTGGGGACGGCGGCGGCGGGGATGGCGGGGACAACGGCGGCGGGGACGGCGGCGGCGGGGACGGCAGGGACAGGTGCGGGGGCGGCGGAAGGTAAGACGGGTAAGGCGGGTAAAGAAGGAGGTGAGGTCAAGCAGCGTAAGCCGCCGAAGCCACAAGTCAAGTGGGCGGTCAAAACTACAACGGAGGACGAGGGTGCACCGCCGGCTGGAGCGGTGTTCGACCACATCACGATGAACCTCCCGGCCACCGCTATCGAGTTCCTCGACGTCTTCAAAGGGGCGTTCGATCGGGAGGTGTGGGGTGATAGGAAACTGCCCACCATTCATTGCTACACGTTTAAAAAGGCTAGCGAGAGCTTTGATGATGTGGTCGCGAGGGGGGAGGGTCACTTGGGAGCGATAATAACGGACCCGCATGTGCACGAGGTCAGGGATGTGGCTCCCAACAAAATTATGTTGTGTTTGAGTTTTACGCTGACGCCAGAGGTAGCGTTTGGGGTTACGGGGGACGCAGACCACGCCAGCAGCAAGCGGGCGAGAACGGCGGAATAGACCATGGGACTTGACTGATCATTCATAAAAACTATCTCTACTATCGTACGTGGTATAGGCGCTATGATATATTCTTTCGTGATCTTCACGAGACAACCGCAACGGCTGTAAAAGCTAAGCCTCTTCCCTCTCGGAAGGAAGAGGACCCCCAAATCAATCGAATTACATGTTGGCCAGTCGGTACAACGCCGTGGTGAGGTACACGCGGATCTGCGGCGCCATGCGGTAGGGGCTTACACTCGTCCCCTTCTTAGCTCAACCTGAGCCATTTCTGACACAAAAACACACCCTACTCACCCCCTAATACTCCCTCACACCCTTAAACGACCCCTCAACAACCCCTAAACGCAACCCCTTTCCCAGGTAGCGCTTTTGTTGAGCTGAAAAGTGGACGAGTGTAAGACCCTGCCATGCGGTACACCAGGTCCGAGTACTCCGGCGCCCCGATGCTCTTGATGATCCGCACGTGGTGCTCCAGCGCAAACAGCGCGCACGCGTTGCCCAAGTTCCCCGCGTTGAACCGCTCGGACAGCTGATACAGTGACACCGCATCCTCCACGGGGAACTCCGCCGCTCTCTCTCGCAGATCAGCAGACAGCATGGCCTCGCACCAGGGGCTTACACTCGTTCAGTTCTCAGCTCAACTTGAGCGCTTTTTGGGGGATAGGGGGTGCGCGAAGGGGTTGTTCAGCCCGTGTTTTTAAGGGGGTATTAGGGGGTGTTTTGGGTGCGAGGGTGTTTTTGTGTATCAGACACGGCTCAAGTTGAGCTGAAAAGTGAAAGAGTGTAAGCCCCTGCCTCGCACCGCTTCTTCAGGGCGTCCAGCTGGTATTTGTCGGCGGCGCGCAGCAGGTCCTGCGCCACGCCCGGGCTGGCCGTCATCGCCCCCGTGTAAATGAAGTGCATCATTGCCTCGAACACCTCGAGCCAGGGCCCGGTGCATTGCGATGATGCTCGCCGCGTCACAGAGTGGAACTTGATGCAGTGCACGCGGGTCTTTGACTGAAGAGACGCGGGTCTGAACTGTGGTGGATCGACGTGGCAGGCACGATTACAATCACAGATCACAATCCAATGGCGTAGAGGGGTGGTTAAGCTCATCATGTGAAGCGCCTTGGGGCTCGATCAACGTTATATATACACACCACAATCTACCAAGCCCCGCCTCATACTCCATGTCCTCCATTTCGATGGTGTAGCGCCCGGTGGTCTGCCCCTCCGGCACCGGCGGGTCCAGCACGCCCGTGTCGAGCATGTCGTGAAACGCGTCAGACGCGTGCGCGAACGCGATCCGGTGCGCGTAGAACTCCCCCCGCACCCAGGGGCGTACCCTCGTTCACATTTCGGCTCAACTTAAGCGCTTTCTGTGGGACAGGGGTGCATGCAGGGGTCGTTTAAGGGGTGTTTAGGAGGTGTCGGGGGATATTAGGGGGTGTTGGGGTGTACTTTGTGTCAGAAACGGCTCAGGTTGAGCTGAAAAGTAAACGAGTGTAAGCCCCTGAAACGAGTGTAAGCCCCTGCCCGCAACCCCCCGTGGGAGTTCACCAGGAATGTGATGTCCGACATCTCGGGGTTGTTGAAGTGCTCCTCCGGTTTATAGCGCCGCAACTTGAAACTGAAAGCAAAGTTTGAAAGTGGTTCATAATATTTTGGCTTCAAGCGTAGTTAACCCGGGTTCCGCGTGGGGTTAAGGTGCAGCGCCCCGCCAGGTAGGCCTCCGGCGTCGGGGGCAGCGGCACCGGCACGTCCGGCGACAGCGACGACACCTTATCCGACATAATGTGCAGCGCCGCCGCCGCGTCTTTCTGGTTCTGCGGGTGCGTGGCGCGGCCCCTCTGCATGTCTGACACCGGCGCCAGCATGTCCAGCAGGATGCTCAGCCCGCCCTGGTCCGAGAAGATTGTGCGCTGGTCCTCCTCGCAGGAAGGTCATTGAGAACAAGCACAGGACCGAGATCGAATGCATTACTTACCTTCAGAATGAATGCTCGTGCAGACGCACGGGGGAGGAGGGGGATACTGAACGTCGGTGGAGTGCTGATTGTCGAGCGTCCCCCTCCCTGCGCAGATTTCCAGGGTATCTCCAATGGCGGTCAACGGTGCGCAAATTTGCGACCATGAGTAAATAGACGGTCAGATTTGCCATACAATGGTACAATACGGCGATTCGACGGTCTATTACTCAAGAATTGGCAACCGCCATCTGAGGTACCCTGGAAAAGTGCGAAGTCCCCTGCCTCGCTGCACAGGTGCGCGAGCGCCACGGCGATGCGCTGCTGGTTGTCGCGGTCCGAGGTGCGCATGAGGTAGATCAGGTACTGCAGCACGCGCCCCTGCATCTTGTCCTCCAGCCGCTTCAGCGTCTTCTGCACGCAGTCCTGGGTGTACCGCCGCACGTTCAAATTGAAAGCAAAGTTTGAAAAGGCAGTTCATCACATGATTGTGTTAAGCACGGATACCAAGCGCGCGGGGTCAACCCAGGGTCAACCCGGGGTCAACCCGGGGTCAACCCGGGGTCAACCTGGGGTCAAACCGGGGTCAACCCGGGGTCAACCCGGGGTCAACCTGGGGTCAACCCGGGGTCAACCCGGGGTCAACCTGGGGTCAACCCGGGGGTGAGGCTGGGGTGAGCCTGCAGTGCCCCACCTTGGAGGCCTGCACAATGAGCTCGCCGTCCTTGAGGCGCTGCACGGTGCCCTCGCGGATGATGTCCGGCACGTTGTCCTCGTTGTCCGCCAGACCGTACAGCGCGAACGCCGCGTTGTGCTGCAGGTTCCCGGCTGAAGCGGCGCAAGTGGAATTTGAAAGCAGAAGTTGAAAGCGTTATATCACACTTTAGTTTCAAGCGCTTAGTTCCAGGCGGTTTCAACTTGGGTTTGATAGGGTCGACCTGCACCGCCCTACCCGGCGTTGGAGTCCAGCAGGTCCAGCAGCGGCCGCAGCCCGTCCGCGTGGCAGATCCCCACCTGCTAGCAGGGTCATTGAGAACAAGCAGTCGAACCGAGTTCGGAGCATAACATACGGGGTACTTTCAGGGTTTCCTTCTGCGCATATTCACGGAGGTGATCTATTGCCGTTTAGGAATTTGTGCCTTTTCTTGAGTCAGCTCGTCGGCCCACTCTTGATAATGAAGAGTCCAAGACGAGTTGACTCAAGAAAAGGGACAAATCCCTAAACGGCAATGGATCACCTCTGTGAATATGCGAAGTTCAGGGTGAATGCTCATAAAGATCCGATGAGGAGGCGGAGCATTTTCAATGACGGTCGAGCGCCTGTTATCAAATACCCCCCTGCCTGGTTGTCGGGGTTCTGCGCCAGGCGCCCCAGCTGTAGCGGAGCATATTGAATTTGAAAGCAAAATTTGAAAGCACGTATTTCAGTATCAAGTGCTTCGTTCCAGGCGGTTTCAACTTGGGTTTGATAGGGTCAACCTGCACCGCCCTACCCAGCGCGAACGCCGCCATCTCCCGCAGCTGCGCGTCGCTGTTGTTCAGCATCTGGATGAGCGGCTGCACCGCACCCCGCTGCACGATCTTCACCCACGAGCAGGGTCAGCCGCCGAAGTGCACTTACCACGTCACGGGTGGCACTCAAATCAAACGAAATAAGAAGGTGATGACGTTCACCGCCAACTTGAAGCAGGTGGCCAACGCATTGGTCAAGTTCACATTCGACAACGCCGGCTACATGGGATAAACTGAAACATAGTAGTAGTAAACAGCGCGGCAGGCCCAGGCACGACCTTCGCAGGTTTCCAGGGTACCTCAAATGGCGGTCGCCAATTCTTGAGAATTAGACGTCGAATCGCCATATTGTACCATTGCATGGCAAATCTGACCGTCTGTTTCCTCAAGGTCGCAAATTTGCGCACCGTTGACCGCCATTTGAAGTACTCTGGAAAATTGCGAAGCCCCGGCGATCCCCGCCTTGTACTCGGGCTCTGTGGTTGCGAACTGGCCGAGCAGCAGAGCCGCCTCGCGCTGACTCTCCGGGCACTGCGAGCTGAGGAGCCCGATCACCGGCTGCAGCGCCCCCTCGTCCAGCACCCGCCGCTTGATGTGCGTGCTGGAGTGCACCAGGTTGCCGATGACGCCCACCGCCTCGTTGTAGCGGCTCAAGGTGAAATTGAAAGCAACGTTTGAAAGCGGTCCATCACATCTTAGTTTCAAGAGGATAGATTCAGGCGCTTTCAACGCAGGTTTGATAGGGTCAATCTGAACCGCCCTACCTCGTAGTGGATCGCCTGGTCCTCGCTGCGCACCATGAAGATCAGCATCGGCAGCGCGCCGCACTCCACGATTTGGTTTTTGTTTTCGTCGTTTTTGAAAGCCAGCGTGCGGAGCGCGGAGGCGGCGGCGCGCTGCACCTTGGTGTAGCGGCGCAACTTGACATTGAAAGCAAAACGTGAAAGCACTTTATAATATTTCACTTTCAAGCGCTTAGTTACAGGCGCTTTCAACGTGGGTTTGATAGGGCCAACCTGCACCGGCCTACCTTGGCGTCGCGGGTCTCCAGCAGCGCCACCAGCGGCGGGATGCCGCCCTCTATCCAGCGGCTTACACTCGTTCACATTAGAGCTCAACTTGAGCAACTCCAGGACACTATCATGAGTTGATTTGGGTCATACGGTGGACAGAGGAGCTCAAGTTGAGCTGAAATGAACGAGTGTAAGCCCCTGCCTCCGTCCGCACGTGGTTCTTGATGTTATTGTTCTCGTGCGCCAGGTTGGTGACGGCGTCCGCCGCGCGGCGCGCCACGCTGGGCGGGGTGGGGCCCGACAGCTGTGGGGGGTACCGCTTCAGCAGTGCCACCAGCCAGGGGCTTACACTCGTCCACACTTCAGCTCAATTCAGCGCCTTCTGTGTGACAGGAAGTGCAGATAGGGGTTGTTTTGGGGGTGTTTAGGGGGTGATAGGGGGTATTAGGGGTGTTTAGGGTGTGCTTTGGTGTCAGAAACGGCTCAAGTTGAGCTGAAAAGTGAACGAGTATAAGCCCCTGCCACCAGCCCTGGCAGCGCCCCAGCGGCGGCGATGCGGTCCTGGTGCGTCGCCTTGCTCGCCAGCAGCCAGGGGCTCACACTCGTTCACCTTCAAGCTCAACGTAGGCGCTTTTTGTGGGACAAGGGGTGATTAGGGGCTGTTTATGGGGTATTGATGGCGGGGGAAGAGGGGGTGTTTAGGGCTTTGGGGATGTTCTGAGTGTCAGAAACGGCTCAGCTTGAGCTGAAAAGTGGACGAGTGTAAGCCACTGCCAGCAGCCCGATGGCGTAGCACGCCTCCTTCTCAATGTCGCCGATAGTCGTAGTGCAGTCCTCGCCGATGGCCTGGCTCAGCGACAGCAGCGGCAC
>Ga0307489_10003084_pt1 | contig 11093 bp, 17 predicted proteins | sample SB12metaG_FD_202247 | JGI IMG/M metagenome (GOLD analysis project Ga0307489, IMG submission 202247) | Sea-ice brine microbial communities from Beaufort Sea near Barrow, Alaska, United States - SB 1.2 | ecosystem: Environmental > Aquatic > Marine > Coastal | place: USA: Alaska | collected...
GAGCTGTAGCGGCGCAAGCTGTTGAAAGCAAACGTTGAAAGCAGTGCACGATAGTACGGTTTCAAGCGCTGAAACGATAGGCGCCTACAACACGGCTTTTGAAAGTGTCAACCTGGACCGCCCTACCGAGCGCTGCGCGGACCTCGTCGTCTAGCGCCGCGTGGCGCGCCGCCGACCAGGGGCTTACACTCGTCCACTTTTCAGCTCACCGTAAGCACATTTTGTGGGATACGTTGGGCGCATGATTTCCCCCCAGTCTATTAGACAGGGGGACGCTGGGAGGTGTGACCAAAACGGCTCAGGTTGAGCTAAACAGTGGACGAGTGTAAGCCCCTGCCGCCGACCGACCCTCCACGGCGGCCCTCACCTCCTCCTGCTGCGAACACGTCATGGACGCCATCACCCAGGGGCTTACACTGGTTCAACTGCTCAGCTCAACTTGAGCCGAGTCTGACACACAAAAACATCCTACACACACTAAATACCCCCTAACACCCCCTTCACACGGGCCACACAACCCCTACGCGCACCCCTTATCCCATAACAAGCGCTCAAGATGAGCTGGAAAGTGGACGAGTGTAAGCCCCTGCCATCACGGCCCCCGCGTCGTCGCCAGCGCGCTCCAACGCCGCCAGTCGACCCTGCACACCCCCTCTGCCGCCGCCGCTGCCGCCGCCGCCGAAGCCTAGGGCCTGCCAGACATTGCTCGCCATGTCATAGGATGCCATTTAACACAATGAAGGAGGGTGAAAAAATGCGATGTATGACAGGGCATGGCAGATATTGCTCGCCACGTCAGAGGATGCCATTCAGCACAATAAACGAGGGTAAACAAGTGCGTTGTATGACAGGGCACGGCAGATATTGCTCGCCGCGTCAGAGGATGCCAGTATGATCAAGAAACGAGATTTAGAAAAGTGTTGGATGACGCGGCGAGCAATATCTGGCACCCCTTGCCGAAGGCGGCGCCGCGCGTGTGCTTGTGCACCACTTCATCCTGCACCTGCGCGCGCCGCACTTCGAACTGGCGCACCGCGCGCGCCTCCGCCCAGGGGCTTACACTCATCCACATTTTGGCTCAACTTGAGCGCTTTCTGTGGAGTAGGGGTTGCCTGTGGGGGTTCTGTGGGAGGTGTTCAGGTGATGTCAGGGGTTAAGAGGGGGTGTTTAGAGTTTGTTTCGTGTCAGAAACGGCTCAGGTTGAGCTGAAAAGTGGACCAGTGTAAACCCCTGCCTCCGCCGTGTCGTTCCGCAAGATGTTGCCACCACTTTCCTGGCGCTGGGCGATCATCACCGGGTAGCAGGGGCTTACACTCGTCCACTTCTCAGCTCAAGTTGAGCACTTTGTATGGGATAGGGGGTGCGCGTAGGGGTTGTGAAACCCGTGTCAAGGGGGTGTCAGGGGGTATTTAGGGTGTGTAGGGTGTTTTCTTGTGTCAGGCTCGGCTGTAGTTGAGCTGAGAAGTGGACGAGTGTAAGCTCCTGCCGGGTAGATCCGTTCGATGTAGACCAGTGTCTTGGCCACGCCGCCGCCGCCGGGGTGTAGCGGCACAACTTGAATTTGAAAGCAAAACTTGAAAGCAGTTTTGTCATATTATAGTTTTCAGCGCTTAGTTCCAGGCGATTTCAACGTGGGTTTGATAGGGTCAACCTGCACCGCCCCACTGGGGTGCAGTGAGCGCAGCGGCAGCGCCTCTGACGCGCGCCGCGCGCCGAGCTTCATGTCCCACGGCGCCGGGAGCGTGCCGTTGGCGTGGAGCGACAGCCACATGCCAGGGGCTAACACTCGTCCACGTTTCAGCTCAACTTAGGCGCATTCTGTGGGATAGGGGGTGCGCGTAGGGGCTGTGTAGCCCGTGTTAAGGGGGTGATAGGGGGTGTTTAGGGTGTGTAGGGTGTTTTCCTGTGTCAGACACGGCTCAAGTTGAGCTGAGAAGTGGACGAGTGTTCGCCCCTGCCACATGCCCTCCGCAGCGTCGGACAGCGGCGGCACGGGCTCCACCCCGCCCTGCAGCTCCGCGCCCTGCACCAGCAGCTTTTGTCCCACGAACAGGCGGCCGCGGCGCAGGTACTCCGTCAACACCGGGTCCAGCCGCGCCTTGACGCTGTACCACCCGTCCGTCACCTCTATCTCCGCGCACACTCCACCACCACCGCCGCCACCACCACCACCACCACCACCACCACCACCACCACCTCCACCCCCGCCGGGAGTGCTCCCCGCACCCGCACCACCTATGCGGCGCACGGCGGCGATGACAAGCACGGCCGGGAGAGCCGCCGGCGTGTCACGCTCCAGCACGCGGCGCAGGTGCGGCCGGTCGGCCCGCAGCACCTCCCGCTCGTACCGGTACAACAGGCGCTGCAGGACGGGCGCTGCGGTCAGCGCCTCACTGGCCTGCGCGTCCGGGAACGAGCGGGCGATGCACGCCTGCTGCCAGGGGCTGTCACTCGTCAACTTTCCAGCTCAACTTGAGCGCATTCTGTGGCATAGGGGTGCATTTCGTGGTTGTTTAGGGGTTGTTTGGGGGGGTGTTTAGGGGGTGTCAGGGGGTATTAAGGATTCTCAGGGGGTGTTCAGGGTGTATTTTGTGTCAGAAACGGCTCAGGTTGAGCTGAGAAGTGGACGAGTGAAAGCCCCTGCCTGCTGCCAGACCACCCATCGCAGGGCGTTGCGCACCCATTCTGAGTCTAGCAGCCGCTCCACGGCGCCGGCGGCCAACATCTTCTGGCGGAAGTCGTTGGCGCTGAGGCAGGCGCCGGTGCCGTCATCTAGGGCCAGGCGGAATATGCCGGCATGACTTTCGACATAATAGGCAAATTGAGAATTCCGGCATAATGCTGGGAATTTTAGGCAGTTTCTCCGGATTTGGGCGTTACCTGGACATTTTGGCCGTTTTCTGGAAAATCGGGCAAAAGAATGAGCATATCCCCCCTGGGCCTACCGTCGACGGCGGGCACGCGGAACCCGATGGCGGTGTCTGCCGTCATGGCTCGCACCACGGCGTCACGGCGCAGGTTGAATTTGAAAGCAAACGTTAAAAGCAGTTCATCACATTTTAGTTTCAAGCGCTGAAGCCCGGCGCGCTTTCAATTCGGGTTTCCATCCTGTCAACCTGCACCCACCGCCCCACCACGGCGTCGGCGCTGCTGGACGGCCGCTCGCCGGGCCGCACGCCATTGAAATACTCCTGAAAGCAGGGCCTCGTAAACATTGCTCGCCACGTCATAGGATGCTAAATTAAGGCAAGGCCCAAGGGTTCAAAATGTGTGTCCATGACGGGGCGGGAAACGGTTGATTGTCCCTACCTTGAGGCCTCGGCGCTGACCCGCCAGCTTTTGTGATTGAAACAGGTCGTGGACCTGAGGCGCGCCAGGCGCCAGCTGCTGACCCTGGCCCTGACCCTGACCCTGACCCTGACCCTGACCCTGACCCTGACCCTGACCCTGACCCTGACCCTGACCCAGCCGTCTCCTCTGCACGGTGTCGGCGCCGCTGTTGTGGTCGTCATCGTCTTGGGGCGCCTGCTTTCCCCAGGGGGTAGCGGCGCAAGTTGATTTTGAAAGCAAAATTTGAAAGCCGTTCATCATATTTTAGTTTCCCAAGAGATTATTTCCAGGCGCTTTCAACGGGGCTTTAATAGGTTCAACCTGCACCGCCTGACCAGGGGGTGTCGGGTCCGACGTCAGGCCGGCCCCGCTTGTTCCCGAGGCCGGACATCCCGGGGTTGGAGCCGGCACCCGCGGCCGGTCGGCTGCCGGCGAGCATGGGGGACGTGAAACTGCTCTTGGCGGCGGCGGAGGCGGGGCCCGACATGCCGTGGCGGGGGCCCGGGCGCATCGGCGGCGTGAAGGTGCTGTTGCCGCCCGCGCCGGCTCGCATGGCGCCCTGGAGGCGCGCGGCGGGGGTCTGAAAGCGCTTCGCCCCCACCCCCCCTGCCCCCCCCACCCCTGCCCCAGCCCCCCCGACCCCTGCCCCCACCCCCCCCACTGCCGCTGCCGCCCCCGCCCCCATCCCCCCGGCTGCTGCTGCCGCTGCCGCCCCCGCCCCTGCAACCACCATCGCCCCCTCCTCCGCCTCCGCCCCCGGACCCGCCGCCGCTGCCAGGCCCGACCCCGGCGTCGTCTCGTCCCCAAAGAGCCGCACGGCACGCTGCATCGACTCCGCGGTCACCTTGACTGATTTGCCGTTGCCAGTTTGAAAGAGCGGCATGGCGGGTGTCGCAGAGGTGGCCGGGGCCGGGGTGCAGGGACAAGCAGAAACTGCCCGAAACGTCATCGACACGCATTTGAACCCTCGTTTCTTGAGTCGAATGACATCCTACGACGTGGTGAGCAATATCTGCCGGGCCTAGCATATATTGCTCGCCACATCATCACCAACACGCATTTTGGACCCCCGTTTCTTGAGTGAAATGACAGCCATAATGTGACGAGCAATATCTAGCAGGTCTTAGCAGATATGGAGCTGCTCGCCACATCACCAACACGCAATTTTGACCCTCGTTTCTTGAGTCAAATGGCAGCCTATAATGCGACGAGCAATCACAACCAGGCCCTACCGGGGTGTGCATGGCGGCGGCGGCGGATGTGGATGGAGTGTCGGCTCCGTCGCCGTCACCGCCTAGCTGTGGCGGCGCATGTTGAAATTGAAAGCAAAATTTGAAACCAGTTTCTCATGTCAAAGTTTCAAGCGCTTAGATCCTAGCGCTTTCAATGTGGTTTTGATAGGATCAACCTGCACCACCCTACCCAACAGAGCCGCGGCGCGGCGCATTCCAGCCGCCGACACCGCCACCGCCGCCCCGTTGCCCGTGGAGAATCCACCGAACCCGCCCCCGGTAAAGTCGCCGGATGGTGCGGAGGCCGGAGTGTGCATCGCTGCAGCGGAGGTGGAGGGAGCATCGGTACCGTCACTGTTTTCACCGTCACCACCCAATAGAGCTTTCGCGCGGCGCATGCCAGCTGCCGACACCGCTACCGCCTTCCCGTTGCCGGTGGAGAATCCACCGAACCCGCCCCCGCCGCCGCCGCCCTCGCCAGCGGGTGGCGCCGCGGAGGCCGGAGTACGCATCGCCGCGGGGGAGGTGGATGGCGCGTTGCCGCCGTCACCGTCATTGTCACCGCCCAACAGAGCTTTTGCGCGGCGCATGCCAGCTGCCGACACCGCTACCGCCTTTCCGTTGCCCGTGGAGAACCCACCGAACCCGCCCCCACCCCCGCCGAGGTCACCGAAGCTGCTGGCAGCAACCGGGGTTTCCGTCGCCGCTGCTGCCGCTGCCGGCGCCGCCGCTGCCGCCGCAGTGTTCTGGCCAGAGCCGTCATCGCGGCCCAGCTGTAGCGGCGCAAGTCGAATTTGAAAGCAAAGTTTGAAAGCAGTATGTCGCATCTCAGTATCAAGTGCTTAGTTCCAGGCGGTTTCAACATGGGTTTGATGGGGTCAACCTGCACCGCCTTACCCAGCACAGCCATCGCGCGTTGCATGTCGGCTGCTGACACCGCCACCGCTTTTCCATTTCCAGTCGAGAACCCCGCGAATCCACCGCCACCGAGGTGTAGCGGCGCAAGTTGGAATCGAAAGCAGATTTTGAAAGCAGGTAATCATGTTCTACTTGCAAGTGCTTAGCTCTAGGCGCTTTCAACACAGGTTTCATCGGTACAACATGCACCGCCTTACCGAGTCCTCCAGAGCTTCCGGCGAGGGCGAGGGCAGCGGACGGCGCTGCGGACGGGGCGGGGGTTACTGAGGTGACCGCGGCGTGGCGGCACAAGTTGAATTTGAAAGCAAATTTCGAAAGCAGGTCATCTCAGTTTAGTTTCAAGCGCTTAGTTCCAGACGGTTTCAACTTGGGTTTGATAGGGTCAATCTGCACCGCCCTACCGCGGCCGCCGTTCTGTCAGGTGGGATGTCACCGCCGAGCAGAGACCTCGCTCGCTGCATGCTGGCCGCGGACACCGCCACCGCTTTTCCGTTTCCGGTTGAGAAGCCAGCGAATCCACCGAAGCCTGTAGCGGCGGGGACCGGGGTGGTTGTGGCAGCCATCGCTGCCGCCGCCGCCGCCGCTGCCGCCGCCGCTACCGCCGCCGCCGCCGCCGCCGCCGGCTCCGCCGCTGCTGCGGCCGCCGCTGCCTCTGATGCCGGCGCTGCCGGCGCTGCCGCCGCCTCATCTGAGGATTGGTCTGTGGTGTACCCCGCGACGGGAGTGGTTGTTGCAGCCATCGTTGCCGCCTCTGCCACCGCAGCCTCTGATTGTTTGCCAATAGTGTACCCTGCCTGCGCCTCCGCCTCCGCCGCCGCCGCCGCCATCTCCTGGTTGCAGCGGCGCAAATTGATTTTGAAAGCATCAGTTGAAAGCAGTATATCACACTTTAGTTTCAAGCGCTTAGTTCCAGGCGGTTTCAAGATGATTTCATAGGGTCAACCTGCACCGCCCTACCTCGTCGTCCTCATCAGCGCCGAAGGCGTCCACCCCGAGCCTGCGCCGCCCCGCGGCCATGGCCTCGGGCGACACCACGACCGGCCGCCCCTGCCCTGTCTCGAACGCGAACCCGCCCGTGCCTCCCCCGCCCCTGCCGCCGCCCCCGCCCCCGCCCCCGTCGCCGCCCCCGCCTCCTCCTCCTCCTCCCCTGAGTGCTTGCTTATACAGGGAGACAGCGCCCCTGCCGGTTCCGCCACCGCCAGTGCCGGTGCCGGTGCCCAGGGGCTTACACCCGTCCACATTTCGGCTCAGCTTAAGCGCATTCTGTGGGGTAAGGATGCATTTAGGGGTTGTTTAGGGGGTGTTTAGCAGGTGTCAGGGGGTATTAAGGAGTATCAGGGGGTGTTTAGGGTGTATTTTGTGTCAGAAACGGCTCAGGTTGAGGTGAGAAGTGGACGAGTGTAAGCCCCTGCCTGTGCCCCCGCTGCCGCCGCCGCCGGTGCCGCCGGTGTCCAGCCCCATCGGCGGCAGCGGCGAGTCATCCCACGCCCGCGGCACGTACCCTCCTCGCCCCCGCAGCCCCCCGGCCCCGCCCCCGCCCCCCTCTCCGTCTCCGCCCGTGCTGATGTCATCATCGTTGACGTTGAATACGGCAGGGGCGCCCACCACGGTGCACCGGCGCAAGTTGAAAGTAAAAGCAAAACTTGAAAGCAGTCATAATATCTTAGTTACAAGCGCTTAGTTTCAGGCGCTTTCAATTTGGGTTCCATCTATTCAAGTTGCACCGCCTCACCACGGGAGTCCACCCGTCGAAGTTGGCTGTGAAGGAACGGCCGCCGGCCGTGTGTATCTTCACCGCGTGGCCCGTGGGGCAGGGGCTTACACTCGTCCACTTTTCAGCTTAACCTAAGCCCTGTGCTTGTCCCCCTGTCTAATAGATTGGGGGAAAATCATGCGCCCAGCGTATCCCGCAAAATGTGCTTACGTTGAGCCGAAAAGTGGACGTGTGTAAGCCCCTGCTGTCGGGGGCGGAGCGAACTCCATGCTGGAGTAACCCGTCGCGCTGCTCCCGCCGCCGCCGCCGCCGCCCAGGGGCTTACACTCGTTCACGTTCGTGCTCAACTTGAGGCACCCCAGGACACATGCATGAGTTAAGTTGGGTTACACGGTGGACAGAAGAGCTCAAGTTGAGCTGAAATCGGAACGAGTGTAAGCCCCTGCCGCCGCCGCCGCCGCGCCCGCCGGTGGTGTTGGTTTTGATGTTGAAGGAGGTGGTGGGGCTGCCGGTGTTGGTGTGAGAGCTGGTATTGGGCCCCGTTGTTAGGGCCGAGCATATTTTGCTCGCCACGTCATGTGATGCCATTTGAGTCAAGAAACAAAGGTCTGAGTAACTATGAGTAACCAAAAAGTAACCATACAGTTGGATGACGTGGTAGGCAATATGACAAAGTGCGTCAAACCACCTAGCGACTTAGTCACTTTGAATGCTAAGTCATCCCGTTCATCCAATCAGAACTGTCCATTTGGACGACTTTTAACTCAAGGTGACTAAGTCGCTAAGTGGTTTGACGCACTTTGCCATATTTGCCAGACGCTACCTGCTGTGTTGTACGTCTGGTTGTGGTAGGTGGGGTTGTAAGCGGCGGGCGTGACGTCCCCCTGAAAGCGCCGCGCGCTGGCCGGCGCCGTAACACGCGCCGGGGTCTGCGTCGCGCCTGGCGTCCCCTGCGTCTCTCGGAAGTACTTGAACGCGCCTGGCCGCGCCTTGGTGTAGCGGCGCAAGTTAATTTTGAATCCAAAAGTTGAAAGCAGTACATCACATTATAGTTTCAAGCGCTTGCTTCCAGGCGGTTTCAACTTGGGTTTGAAAGGGTCAACCTGCACCGCCCTACCTTGGCAGCCGCCGCCGCCGCCTCCGCACCGCCGCCGTACTGAACCGCCCCCACCGCCGCCTGCTGCGGCGCGAAACCCGGGAAGCAGGGGCTTACACTCGTTCACTTCTCAGCTTAACTTGAGCGCATTTTATGGGACAGCGGTGAATGTAGGGGTTGTTGAGGGGGTGTCTGGGAGGTGTCAAGGGGTATTGCGGAGTGTCAGGAGATGTTCAGAGTGTATTTTGTGTCAGAAACGGCTCAGGTTGAGTTGAGAAGTGGACGAGTAAAAGCCCCTGCCGGGAAGTAGCCGCCCTCGGGCTCATCGCTCTCGGGCAGCGCCCAGAGGCGGGGCGGCGGCAGCACACCGAAGGGTGAGGGCTCCTTGCCGGCGCCGCGACCGTCACGCTGCGCCGACCCGCCCGGGCTGAAGCACGGCTCCTCGGTCATCACTGGCATCGACATGGCCATGGCCGCGGAGAGTTGGACGGCGGAAGCGGGGGCGACTGAGGAACCGCCTCCGCCGCCGCCTCCTCCGCCGCCGCCGCCACCGCCGCCGCCATCGCCGCCTCCGCCGCCGCCACCGCCCCCGCCCCCGGCCACGCCACCCGCATCCCCGCCGCCGCCCCCGCTGCTACCGCGCGCGCGCGAAGGAAACGCCGACATCGGCACAGGCGCCATCCCCTGCTGAAACCGCGGGCCCACCAGCGCCGCCGGCGTCTGGAATTCCGAGCCGGGCGGCGCCGGTAAAGCACCGCCGCCGCCGCCGCCAGGATCAGCACCACCAATCGCGGACACCCACGCGATACCTCCGCCATATGACTCCAGTCCCTGTGTCTCCGGTATAATGACCCCCTTTGCGCCCACCAACCCCTCTGCCCCCTCTCGCGCACTCCCCTGTAGCTGTGGCTGTGGATCCGACGACCGTCCCACCCAGCCCCCCTCGCTGCCGCCACCGCCGCCGCCGCCGCCGTCGACGGCGCCGCCGTCGGCGCCGTCGATGCCGTCGTACAGCTGAGAGTTGAGGCTCTCCCCAGGTGTGCGGCCAGGCGTGGCGGCGGCAGCGACGGCGGCGCCTCTGGGCGACCGGCGCGGCGTGACGGTCGGAGCAGTCGATGCAGTGGTGATGACGGGCGCGGCAGGCGGGGGCAGCGCGGGAGCGGCGGCGGGAGCGGCGGCGGCATCGTTATCGTCGTCCTCGTCTATCATTGGAAGCGAAGCAAGCGCCCCGTGGATGACGACATGGCCGCCGCCGACGCCGCCGCGGGCATTGCCCCCGCCGCCGCCGCCGCCGCCGCCGCCGCCGTCGCAGTAGTCCATGGCGTCTCCGTCCGCGGCGCCCTCCCCCTCGTCGAACCCCGGGGTCTCCGAGTAGCGCTGGAACTCCGTCTCGGGCACCCGGAGCGTGCCGCCGCCGCCGCCGCCGCCGCCGCCCGGGGCCATCATCCCGGGCTGCAGGGCCTCGCACAAGTTCCCGTGGCATCTTAACTTAGTGCCGCCGCCGCCGCCGCCGCCGCCACACACCGTCGCTATTCGAGGTCTCAAAACGGGACTGACCTATTTGCATTGAAGGAGACGATGCTTTCAGGTGATGAGACGAAAAGGGAAATAGAGTAATGATGTAAGGCCCTGCCCGGTTGGTACTCTGTGTTCATGTTGTAGTGATACTGGTTGAGCGCCGGCTCGCTCTCCAGGAGCACGGAGGCATTTGGAGCACGTTCGTTACCGTGGACACCGTCGCCGGTGCCGGTGCCGCCGTCGCCGTCGCCCACCGCCACGCCATAGCTTTCGTCGCCGCCCGCCTCGGGGTCCATGGTCTCGTCGTCTTGAGGCGCGGCAAGGGATGGTGCGAGTGGGGCCGCTGCTGTGTTAGATGGCCGAGCCGAGAGCGCGGTGACAAAACCTTGCATCAGGGGCTTACACTCGCTCATTTCTCAGCTCAACTTGAGCGCTTTGTGTAAGATAGGGGGTGCGCTTAGGGATTGTGTAGCCCGTGTCAAGGGGGTGTTAGGGGGTGTTCAGTGTGTGTAGGGCGTTTTGTGTGTGTCGGACACGGCTCAAGTTGAGCTGAAGAGCGTAAGCCCCTGCCTTGCATCTGCGAGTCAGGGTCGCTCAAGTCGAGCGCCGAGTAAAGCGGCGCTGGCGTGAACAGCTGGTCGAGGCGCCGCGCGGTGCTGTTGCTGTGTCCGTGCGCCGCCGCCGCGCCGTATCCGTGCGCGCTCGCGTTCCACGCGGCCGCCGCCGCGTCGTCCGCCAGCGACAGGGACCATGTGCCGTGCGCGCTCCATGTTCCTTCCCCCTCAGCGTCGTCCGCCGATGGGACCACCTCCAGGTGCACCACGCCGTGCGGCGGCGACGGCGCCATGGCGTGTACAGCGGCGGATCTACCGGCGTGTGTACATGTGGAACGGAAGTATGCGTCCCCCGGGCATGTTGCCGCTGAGGCAACCGGGCTTGTACGTTGTGCGTCTCTCTTGGCGGCGAAGCCATTTCAAAAAAGGCCAGGATCTGTGCTGGGGTGCCGAGCTTGGGAATCAGACCTGAAGGTGACGTGGACCTCTTCCTCACCCTCTTCGATGGCGACACGCTCATACGCATCTCGTCGCGCGCACACACGCCGTCCTGCATGGCCGCCACCGCCGCCCTCGCCTCGCGCGTGGTCCCCACCCTCGCGCTCCGCTCCGCCGCCCGCCGTGTCTCCAGCTCCGCCCGCGGCTTCGCGATGCCGACGCGCGCCCACCAGGTGCCGGTTGGAAGCCACCTCTCGGAGGCCAACGTGGACCCCGAGGTTGCGGCAGGGGCT